>MDTB01198585.1_pt1 | contig 40691 bp, 32 predicted proteins | sample 811161 | NCBI WGS metagenome assembly MDTB01 (sample SAMN05326650, study PRJNA326480) | marine metagenome | isolation source: seawater | place: Mediterranean Sea | collected 2009 | reverse complement strand
TTGAGTCTTTCCTACATTGAAAAATATTAAATCTGATGATGGTATTATTTCCATTACTTCCTCGATAATGGATTTATTAATAAATTTATTTCCAACAATTTTAATATTTTTAATCTCAGTAAATCTAATTAACTGAGAATATTTTATTACAGATATAATTATTATTAATGAAAATAAAATTGTTCTATAATATTTAATTTTGAATAACTTTTTATTTATCTTAGACAATATTATTTCCTGATAATTCTTCTATAGTTTTATCGTCAAATCCTAATAACTTTATTTCTAATTGAAGCTCAATATTAAATTGATTCATTACTTTAAATCTTGCTAGTTTTATTAATTTCACTACATCTGAAGCTCTTGCACCTCCTTTATTTATTATCCAGTTTGCATGCTTCTTAGATATTTCAGCATCACCTGATTTTTCACTTTTTAAATTTGTCTTATCAATAAGATATCCTGCAGCCATTAAATCTGACGGGTTTTTAAAAATACTACCTGCAGATCTAAATTTTAATGGTTGACTTGATTTTCTTTTTTTAGATGCATCAAGTTTTTCTAATTTAATATTTTCAGAATTTCCTTTATTACCCTTAAAATCTGCTTCAATTAAAATTTCGTCTTTAGGAAATGTTGAATAACGATATGAAAAATTTATTTCATTTTTATTATAATTTTTTTCATCACCTTGTAAAGTTAATACTGTAGCAGATTCAAATAAATTTGATATTTCTTTACCATACGCGCCTGCATTCATTACTAATGCTCCGCCTAGAGTTCCTGGTACTCCTACAAGTCCTTCCATTCCACTTATATCTCTTTTACTAACCTCTTTTACCAAATGACCTAGCATTACTCCGCTTTCACATGTAAAACAGTTTCCTTTTCTAAAAACTAATTTTTTTAATGATTTTGAAAATGATACCACAATTCCATCAAATCCTTCATCTGAAACTAATAAATTTGAACCACTTCCCATAAAAAATATAGGTATAGAGTGGTTATCAGCAATTTTTAACAATTGTTTTAAATGTTCTCTTTCAGGATAAATGAAGCATGCTGCAGGCCCACCAATTCCAAATGTTGTATGTTTACTCATGGGTTCATTTAAAAGGACCCTATCTGGAGCAATATTTTGTATTTTATTCAATAAAAATTTTTTCAAATTGATATCTCCTTAGATATTTTTTTTATTTGTCGCCATATATCTCCAGCACCCATTGTAATAATAAGATCACCTTTTTTATAAATTTCTTTAACTTTTTTAGGAATATTTACTTTATTAGGAATATAAATAATATTTGAATGTCCAATCTTTTTCAATTCATTTATAATTAATTCTGTATTTACACCTTCTATTCGTTTTTCTCTTGCTGGATAAATGTCAGTAAATATTGCAATATCAGATTGTATAAATGCATCAGCAAAATCTTTATAAAAATCACGTGTTCTAGAATATAAATGTGGTTGAAATATAGATATAATTCTATTATCCCATCCTTTCTTTGCGGAGGATAATGTTGCAGCAACTTCAGTAGGATGATGAGCATAATCATCAATTAAAATTGTTCCACAACTCAATTCATCAATGACTTGAAATCTTCTTCTTACTCCAGAGTATTGACTTAGTCCATCTCTTATATTTTCGATAGGAATATTTAATTCATCCGCAATGACAATTGCTCCCAAGGCATTTTGGACATTATGAATTCCTGGAATATTTAATATGATTTCAGTAATAAATTCATTATTGTTGTATAAATCAAAATTTGTTTTAAGCTGATTATATTTTAAATTTTTTGCTCTGTAATTAGCATCTTTATGAAATCCAAATGTTGCTATTGGTCTTTTAATATTTGATAAAATTTCTCTAGTATTTTTATGATCAATACATACTGCAACTTTGCCATAAAATGGTACGGAATTAGCAAATGTTATAAATGAAGATTGTAACTCCTCTATATTTTTATAACAATCTAAATGTTCTAAATCTAAATTATTTATAATCGAATAGGTTGGTGAAAGCTGTAAAAATGTTTTATCGAATTCATCCGCCTCAACTACTATAATATCACCCGAACCTGATATAGCATTTGTATTAAACTTATTAACAATTCCTCCAATAACTAATGTAGGATTAACCTTTGCATCCTCTAAAATAATACCTAATAATGATGATGTTGTCGTTTTACCATGCGTACCTGAAACACCTATGCTTATTTTTTTTAATTTCATTAATTCCCCGAGCATTTCTGCTCTTCTAATCACAGGAATACCCATATCTTTACCAAATTTTACTTCAGAATTTTCTGAATTAACTGCTGAAGAATAAACTAAAACATCACAGTTACCGATGTTTTCAGAATCATGACCTGTAAAGACCTTTATACCAATACTTAATAAATGCTCTGTCCTTTCAGATGATCGCATATCTGAACCTGAGATTTCAAATCCAAGACAATGAAGTAATTCAGCCATTCCGCTCATGCCAATTCCACCTATACCTACAAAATGAATTTTTTGAGTTTTACCAAACATTAAGCAGCGACTTCTATAATTTGTTTTAAAATTTTCTCAGTTGAATTTTTAATTTCATTCTTTTTAGCTTGTATTTCATATTCAATAATTTTGTTTTTACTATTAACCAATTCTTTTACTGTTTTTTGTAAGATACCTTTATTCAGTTCTTTTTGTAAAATGACGATAGCAGCTTTTTTCTCTTCTAAAACTCTTGCATTATATTCTTGATGATTTCCTGCAGCTTGTGGAAATGGTATCAAAATCATTGCCTTCCCAAATGCAGTTAATTCAGCAATAGATATTGCACCTGATCTACAAACAACCAAAGATGCAGCAGAATATGCTATATCCATTTGATTTATAAATGATTTAATATGTACATCTGGGTGATTTACTTGTTTTATAATTTTTTCGTATGAATTCTGACCACATTGCCAAATTAATTGACAACCCAATTTCAAAAAGAATTTATAGTTTCTTACTAAAAAATCATTAATTGGCTTTGATCCTTGACTACCACCAAAGAAAAATATTGTAAATTTATCGGTTCCTAAATTCATTTTATTTTGAGCTTCTGATTGATTTATTTTTCTTATTGAGGATCGAATTGGATTGCCCGTTATTTTTATATTTCTTGACTCTATATAATTCTTAGTTTTTTCATTTGCAACACAAACGACCTTTGCATTTTTAGCAAAAAAACGAGTTGTAATCCCAGGGTAAGAATTTTGCTCATGTAATATAATTGGAATCTTTAAAAATTTTGCACAAAACAATGGTATCGCGGAAGAGTAGCCTCCTGTTCCAATTACTATACTTGGTTTAAATCGTTTAATTTTCATAAACGCTTTTAACATCGAATAAATAAATCTGTATGGAAATAAAAAGTTTTTACCTATAGATTTTAAATCTAATCCTCTCTGTATTCCTCTAATATTTAAAAGTAAATATGATAAATTTTTATTTTTAAATAAACTAGCTTCAATTCCAAATTTCGAGCCCATATAAAATACATCTGCGCCAACTTCAGATAACTTTGCACCAATAGTCAATGCAGGAAATAAATGACCACCGGTACCACCACCAGCAATAATAATACCTTTATTATTTAAGTGTTTTTTAGAATCCATGTTTTTGAACTTCAAATGCTACATTGAATAATAATCCAACTAAAATAAAGTTAATTATTGTATGGGTACCGCCATAGCTTATAAATGGCAAAGCTAAGCCTGTCGTAGGTAATAATTGAGTCACATAACCGATATTAATTATTACGTATAAAATAAAATTTATCGATATACCTAGTACTAAAAACATAGAAAAAGGGTTATAGGCTTTTTGAGCAAGTTGTAAACTTTTTATAAATAAAAATAAAAACATATAAATAAGTATCAATTCGAAAATTAAACCAAATTCTTCGCCAATTAATGAAAATATAAAATCACCTTGTATCTCTGGAATAAATCCTTTTTTTAATAAACCATCACCAAGACCTTTGCCCCAAAAACCAGCACTCCCCATAGCCATCAATGCTCTTGAAACTTGATAATTTCCATCGTTTTCTGCAGAAAGTAATCCAATTATTCTTTCTAACATATATGGTGTTAAATATATTTTAATACTTAATAAAGTTATTCCTGAAAATATTAAACTAATTAAAAACTTATATTTTAATCCACCAATATAAAGTAAAATCATAGAAATCATAGAGAATACAATTGTAGTTGACATGTCTGGTTGATTCATAATTGAAATTAATAAAAGTCCAACACCAATTAAGAATGGAAAGAGAGTATCTTGTAAATTATTTATCTTTTTTCTATATTTATCCAAAAACCATGCACAATATAAAATTAATGCTAATTTACCAAAATCTGAAGTTGTAATACTTTTTGCACCATTTTCATATAATAACCATCTGCCTGCATCATTAGTAGGATTCACATATGAACCTAAAAAAATTAAAAAAATACTAATAATTAAAAAATGAACTGCATATTTTTTAAAAAATTTAAGCGGTATTTTAAAAGCTAAATAACCACAGAACAAACCCGCAAAACTCCAGATTATATGTCGGATTAAAAAATGGTAATTTGATGACATATTAGGTCGTAAAACAGAACTTGCACTATAAATAACAACAATTCCAATACAAGAAATTAAAAGAATTGATATAAATAAATCACGTTGAATAGATGAAATATGTATTCTATTTGTAGACATTAATTCAAATAATCATTTATTATTTTTTTAAACATATTTCCACGCTCTTCAAAATTTGAAAATTGATCAAAGCTAGTACAGCCCGGTGAAAGTAAAACTATATCACCTTCATTACTGGATTTTATAGCCATTTTTACCGCTGTACTAAAATCTTTAAAATACTCTTTTGAATTAATTTTATCTAATTGATTAAAAATATATTCTCCTGATTCCCCATAACAAATCACTTTTTTTACTTTCTCATTATTCAATTCAACCAAATTATTAAAATAGATTTCTCCTTTATTTTTTCCACCTAAAATCAAAATTATTAATCTATCAAAACTATTCAAGGCAACTTTTACAGAGTCAAGGTTCGTTGCTTTAGAATCATTATAGTAAGCAGTTCCATTAATATTTCCAGAAAATTCAATTCTATGAGGAATCGGTTCAAAATCCAATATAGCTTTAGAAATCGATGAGATTGGAATTTTAAAACTATGTGCCATAATCGCCGCAGACAATATATTTTGAATATTATGGGAACCAACTAATTTTGATTCATCAAAATAATAAAGTGGTATTTCTATATTATTTTCATAATAGTAAACTTTCGTATCGTTCGAATTAAAAGGAGCCCGACTTTCCATATTCAAGGAGAAAGGAATGTAGTTTTTTGATGAATTTTTAAAAAATTTATTTAGGACCTCATCATCAGAGTTATAGATAAAGAAATCGGACTCCTTAATGTTCTTTGTTATATTAATTTTTGCATTGATATAATTTTGAAAGTTATCATAACGATCTAAATGGTCGGGTTGAAGATTTATAATACTACTAACTTTGGGTGAAAAATGAATAATATGCTCTAATTGAAAGCTACTTACTTCCATAACATATACTTCAGGATTTATTTTTCCTTTAATTTCATTATTTACTTTATGAGAAAAAGGTATACCAATATTCCCAACTATTTCAGAATTTAAACCAGCCTCAATACACATTTGGTATAATAGCATTGTTGTTGTAGTTTTACCGTTTGAACCTGTGATTGCAAGTATTGGACTATTTGTAAACCATGATGCTAATTCAATTTCACTTACAATTGGAATATCATTCAATTTCGCCTGTTTTACAATATCAATTTTATCAGATATTCCAGGTGAAATCACCATCAAATCACAATCTAACACATTTAAAGAATGTCCTCCTAATTCATGATTAAATTTTGCTAGGTCAACATCTGTTTTAGATTTAAACTCACTTATAAATGGATTACCACCTAATGTATCAATTAATTCAGCTGCAGCATATCCACTTCTACCAGCACCTAATATTGAAATATTTACATTTTCAAGACTTATATTATCCCTATCTAAAAAATTCATCATTGGATTTTAAATGTAGTTAAACTTAATAATGCAAGAAGAACACCAATAATCCAAAAACGTACAACAACTTGATTTTCATGCCATCCACTTAATTCAAAATGATGATGAATTGGAGCCATTTTAAAAAACTTTTGACCTGAACCATATTTCTTTCGCGTATATCTAAAATAAAATACTTGCACCATCACTGAAATAGATTCAATGACGAAAACACCACCTATAATTACTAGTAAAAATTCTTTTTTTAATAATACAGCAAGTGTTCCAAGTGCTGCTCCTAAAGCTAGTGAGCCTGTGTCTCCCATAAAAACAATTGCTGGATTAGCATTAAACCACAAAAATCCAATACATGCTCCAACCATTGCCAAACAAAAAACAAATAATTCACCAGTTCCTGGTAAATACATGATATTTAAATACTCACTAAAATCAAATCTACCTGTAGCATAAGCAATAGCTCCAAAAACAAGGGTAGCAATTGCAACTAGTCCAGTTGCTAATCCATCTAAACCATCTGTTAAATTGACTGCATTCGATGATCCAACTATTACAAGAATAATTAATGGAATGTAAAATATTCCCAAATCAATTAAACCATTAGCAACGAATGGGATTGAAGTAGTCGTACGAACATTAGTATTTTCTGGAAAATAATATATTGATAATGCAACAAAAGTGCCTGCAATTATTTGACCTAATAATTTATATCTTGCAATTAAACCCTTTGGATATTTTTTAATAACTTTTAAATAATCATCAATAAATCCAATTAATCCCATAAATAAAGTGCATGATAAAATTATCATTATATAACGATCATCCAATTTAGCCCAAAAAAGCGTTGGGAGGATAATAGCCACTAAGACAATTATTCCTCCCATTGTAGGAGTACCTTGCTTTTTTTGGTGTGCTTCGGGCCCATTTTTTCGAATTACCTCGCCTATTTGACGAGATTGTAGTGTGCGGATAATCATTGGCCCGATGAGGAAACTTATTATTAAAGCAGTAATTGAAGCACCAACTGCTCTAAATGAAATATATTTGAAAACATTAAAACCAAAAAAAAATTCGTGTAATGGATATAACAAATGATAAAACACTATTTTATTCCTTCAATAATTTTTTCCATTACCATAAAACGTGAACCTTTTAAATAAATTAAATCACCATCTTTTCTGTTATCTTTTATAAAATTAATAATTCCTTCATTAGACTTAAACCATAAAGCTGTTTTATTTTTTTCAACTTTATTATGCATCAACTTCATTCTATCTCCAACAGATAAAATTATATCTATATTTGATTTATTTAAAAATTCCCCAATCTGTATGTGAGACTCTTCTTCATAACTTCCAAGCTCAAGCATATCACCTAATATTGCAATTTTTCTTTTTGCATTTTTATTAGATAGCCTTCTCAATCCAGCAATCATAGAAACAGGATTTGCATTATAAGTATCATCTATAATTTTTAATTCTCCAATTTCTAATATATTTCCCCTGCCATTAGGTAGTTTAAATGAAGAAATTCTACTATTAATTTCATTATTTTTTAAACCTAAAGTTGAAGCTAATGCAAAAACTGCCAATACATTTTGAGCCATTGCATAACCAGAAATAGGTAATTCAACTATTTGATTATTAACTGAAATATTTTTTTGATTAATAATTTTTCCTTTAAAGTCAACTTCACCTATAAATCCGTAGGTCTTTTCTCTTGCCTTTGTTTTGATTTCTCTAATATATTTATCATCATTATTGATTATTGCAATTCCATTTTCTGGTAAAGACTTAAAAAGATTTCCTTTTTCAATTGCAATATCTTTATTTGAATTAAAGTTTTCTGCATGAGCATTAGAAATATTAGTAATTAATCCAATTTCTGGACTCATTACATCACAAATTGATTTAATTTCACCAGGCTGATTAGTCCCCATCTCAATAAGTGATATTTCTTGGCTATGCTTTGCGGATAAAAAAGAAAGAGGACTACTCAACACAGTATTATAATTTTCATTAGTTTTAAAACATTTAATAGATTTAGATAAAACATGGTAGGCTAATTCTTTTGTGGTAGTTTTTCCATTTGAACCAGTAATTCCAATAATTTTTGAATTCATTTTTTTCTGCCAAATCGCTACTATTTGACGGATAATTTGTCTATTATTTTGAGTACTTAATATTGGAAATTTAATATTTAACTTTTTTTCAGAAATAACTAATGAAGGATTATTATCTAATACATTAGAAATAAAATCATGTCCATCAAAATTATCACCATTAATGGGAAGATATACATCTCCACTTTGATGCAATCGTGAATCGATTGTGATACCACGTGGCATTTCATTCATTTTTATCTGAAAATTTTCCTTTATCAATTTCCTGAATAATTCTGATTCATTAATTTTTACTCTCATTAAATATTAGACTTTATTATACCAATATCACTGTGTGGATATTTTTCATTACCTATATGTTCGTAGTCATTTCGGCCTTTACCTAATATAAGTAAGATTGAATTTTTATTCATTTTTTCTATTGCATAATCAATAGCTTTTTTACGATTGTAAATAATTTTATGGTTATTTCTATCAAATCCTGATTTAATATTTTCACAAATATCTTCAACTTTTTCATTTCGAGGATTATCAGAAGTAACAATTATTTTATCTGAATATTTTTCAGCAATTTTTGCCATAATTGGTCGTTTTTTTATATCTCTATCACCACCGCATCCAAAAACTGTTATTATTTCTGATTTTTTTGGTGCTAAGTACTTTATAGTACTTAAAATTTGTTCATAAGCATCAGGTGTATGGGCATAATCAACTATTGCAAAACCTTTTTCTAGTAAGTTAAATTTTTCCATTCTTCCAGGTATAATTAATTCTGAATTAACACTATTTTGAACATCCTTAATAGGAATTCCAGATATTAATGCTGTTGCTATTGCTGCTAATAAATTTTCTAAATTATAATAACCAATTAAATTTGAGTTGAAAATAAATTCTTCGTTATTCCATTTAATTAAAAATTCTGAGGATTCTATAGAAAGATTACTTTTTATTATACTTAAATCTGCATCATCCTGAAATCCATATGTAACTAAATTACATTGTACTTCTTTTGCAATTCTTTTTCCATAATCATTATCAATGTTAACAATCGCGGTAGAAGATTTATTTAAATTCAAAAATAATTTTAATTTTGCCTGAAAATAATTTTCCATAGAACCATGAAAATCTAAGTGGTCTTGTGTCAAATTTGTAAAGATTGCAATATTTACATCAACATCATCAACTCTATTTAATTCCAATGCATGCGACGAAACTTCCATTATCGCATTTTTAACACCACCGATATCCATGATATTTAATAATTGTTGAACTTCAACAGATTCTGGTGTAGTAAATCCTGTTGTTAACATTCCTGATGGTGTTGAAAAACCAAGTGTACCTAATGTCCCTGCAGACATACCATTAGCATTGAAAAGTAAATATAATAATTGAGTAATAGAGGTTTTCCCATTAGTGCCCGTAACACCTATTATATTTAATTTTTTTGATGGATGATTAAAAAAATTGGCAGATACTTGTGACATACATGCTCTAGGATTTTTAACTTTTACCACAGGGATTGGAAGATTATCTAAAGACCTACCATTTGACATGATTGCAACAGCACCTTTATTAACCGCATCTAAAATATAATCATGGCCATCTGACTCAAATCCTTTAATTGCGATAAAGAGAGAACCCTGTTTTACTTTTCTTGAGTCATGAATTATTGAAATAACATCACAATCTTCTGTATCTCCATAATATTCTACTCCCTGCAATAATTCTGATAACTTCATTTTATATACCTGCTACTTTGGCTAAGCTATTATAATTGATTGGTTTTTCTTCTTCAAATTCATTTATTACGCGTGCAAAGATATTTCTTATGATTGGTGCAGCAACAATTCCACCCCAATGCTTACCTTTTACAGTAGGTCTTTTTATTGCCACAACACAAACATATTTAGGTTCATTACTAGGAAAAATTCCAGCAAAACTGGCAATAAAATCATCTATTGATAAAACTCCATTTTTAAATGTTTGAGATGTACCAGTCTTACCAGCAATTTTATATCCATTTATTCCAGCCTCTTTTCCAGAACCGTAGTCCACAGCGGCTTCTAATATTCTTAAAATTCTCGTTGCGGTATTTTCCGAAATTACTTTTCTTACAACAAATGGTTCAGCATTAAATTCATAAACTTCATCTCCAGATATATTTTTAAGTATCTGAGGCTTTAATAAATATCCTCCATTTGCAAAAACTGAATAAGCCATAGCTGTTTGCAAAGTAGAACCGAGAACTTCCTGCCCCATAGATACAAAGGTACCTGATGATTTTCTCCATTTTTTTAATGGTTTTAATAGTCCTTTAGCCTCTCCTGGTAAATAAATACCAGTTTTATTACCATATCCAAAATCTCGAGAATATTTATATATTAATTTTAAACCAATATTTTTATCAACTATTTTAGAAATCCCTACATTACTTGAATGCATTAATATTTCTGCAACAGTTAAATCATCATGCTTAATATGATCATTTAATTTTTTCCCAAAATAATAGTAGGAACCATTCTCACAATCAAAAATATCATTTTCATGAATTAAACTTTCTTCGATTCCACATGCTATTGCAATAGATTTGAAGGTTGATCCAGGCTCATAAGAGTCAATAACAGTCCTATTTTGATGATAAGATATGTCATAATTAAAATAATTATTCAAATCAAGACTTGGTACATTTGCCATTGCCAAAATTTCACCTGAAAATGGATTTAAAATTACACCATTTGCACTTTCAGCTTTTATTTCTTTGATTGTTTTTAAAAGCTCATCCTGTAAAATTTCCTGAAGTCGCATATCTAACGAAAGAGTTATATTACTTCCTGATTGTGGAAGATCACTATCTTCATATGGATTTTCATATAAATATCCATTTATATTTTTTACCAATTTTTTTTTACCAATTTCACCTTTAAGAATATTATCAAAGTACTTTTCAACTCCACTAACACCTTTTGAATCAGAATCTGTGTATCCAATCACTTGTGCAGCTAATTCATTATACGGATATTCTCTAATTGTCTTACTAAATTTGCTTAATCCATTAATTTTAGTATCTACTATATTTCTACAGTCAGCTAAAGGAACATTACTTTCTAAAACTACACCATTAGATTTTTTTGCTAATATATTTTCATAATAGGATTTTTTTTGTTGAAAAGTTTTGGAAAAAATGTTTAATATTTTCTCTTTATCATAATTTTGATTTGTGTCTACTAAAAAACTGAAAGCAGTTTTATTTTTTGCAATATTTTCACCGTTCCTATCCAGAATAAAACCTCTACTACCTTGAATAATCTTAGATTTAAGAAATTGATTATTTACCAAATTTTCATAATAATCATTTTTAATGATATGAATATAGAATAGTTTTCCGACTATGGTTGCTATGAGTAATGAGAAAAAGCAAAATACAATTATTATTCTAAACCTATATTCTTGATAAAAAATAGTCATTAATCTGTTAAAACTATCTCCATTGGCTCCAATATCGCTCCTACTAGCTCTAACTTCTCTTTCGCGATCCTTTCTATATGTTCTCTGCGGGATAAGTATGTAATTTTACTCTCAAGATTGGTTACTTCATTTCTATTATAAGTTAAGTTTCGACTTAAATCATTTATTTCAACTGTCAGCTCATTGCATCTTGCATTCACTGCAATAGTACCTATGCACAAAATCGTACAAAGAAATAATCCTAAAATAAAACTGATTAAATTTATTTTTTGTTTTTTTGCCAATCTATAACCTTTCTGCAATTCTTAACCTTGCACTTCTCGATCTAGAATTTTCTTTCACGTCAATATGAGAAGGTATAATAACCTTTTTACTAATTTTCTTTAATTTTGGATTTGAATTGCAGCTACATAAAGGGAATTTAGGTGGACATATACATTTTATAGAATTTGATTTAAAAAAAGCTTTTACTATTCTATCTTCTAATGAATGGTAGCTAATTACTGCAATTCGACCACCAGTATTTAAAAATTCTACAGCTAACTTCAATGTTCTGTGCAATATTTCAATTTCATTATTAATTTTAATACGTATTGCTTGAAAAACCCTAGCTAAAGCCTTATTTTGAAATCGTTCTGGTACAACTCTACAGACAGCATCTTTTAAATCAAATGTAGTCTTCATTTTTCCAATCTTTACTCTTTGAATAATTTCATAAGCTATCTTTTTTGCATTCGGTTCTTCACCATAAAGTTTTATTATTCTTATTAATTCGACTTCGCTTACTTGATTTAAATATTTTTCAGCAGAATTATTTCCGTTTCTATCAAACTGCATATCTAATGGACCATTATTCCTGTAAGAAAAGCCATAATCTGGTTGATCAATTAAGGCAGATGATAGACCTAAGTCTAAAAGAAAACCTTGAATATTTCGAATATTATTTTGGAAAAGAATTTTCGAAAAAGATTTAAAATTTATTAAATGAAGAACATAGTTATCCGAAATCGTGGATAAGCGACTATTTGCAAAACTTATTGCATTTGGATTTAAGTCCAATCCGATTAGCATTCCTGTAGGTTCCAACCTCTGTAGGATTGCTTCAGAATGACCACCAAATCCAAGTGTACCATCAATATATACTCCCTTTGGATCTGTAATCAATTGAGAAACAGTCTCCTTTAATAGCACGGGTATATGCGGAGATTCTCTCATTCTTTGTATCAAAAACTAATATCATTTGCTAAGTCTTCAAAATCCTCACTATCAAAAGAATTATCATCAATATCTTGTAATTTTTTTGGATTCCATAATTCAAGCTTTGTTCCAAATCCAATTATTTCAACTTCTTTTTCAATTTCAGCATAATCAAGTAGTGTATCCGGTATTTGCACACGTCCTTGTCTATCAAATTTTGAATGAATAGTATATCTTAAAATTGATCGAATAAAATTTCTATGTTTACTTTTTATTTTGTTTAGCGACATAAGTTCAGACTGCACTCTCTGCCACTCTGTAGAAGGATATGCATATAAACAGGTATCAAATCCTTTTGAAATAACAAATGTATCGTCATTTTCAGGACCAAGTTCTTTTCGAAATTTTGCAGGAATATTTAGCCTACTTTTTTGATCAATTAAATATGTAAATGAACCGCTGAAAGAATAGATAACTTATACCACCTTAAATCAATTTTGACTATAATTAAGGGATTTACCCCCACACTTACCCATAATTATATCCTTATTACCCATTTCTATACAAGAAAAATGTAAAAAAAGTTTAAAAATATATTAAAAGATTATTTCATCTTATTTGAATCTCTTTTGTTGTTCACTAGGATTATCTTTAATTTCTAAAGACTGTACATGTTAATTTTTATCATAAAAGAAATAATTAATTAAGCTTATGAGTATATTTAAATTTTATATTAATTGCCTTTTAACAATCGGAGTTGTCTTTGCTAATTCGCAAAAAATTTCAATTGGTGCAATTAAATCCGTAGGAATTACTAACAATGAAGTCGAAGAACTAAAACAACAAATAGATGATAAGATTCAATCTACTGACGGGTTTGTATTAACTAATTATAAATCTGTATATAAGAATTTAAACGAAGATTCTCCAGATTTACTTGATTGTATAAATCTTGCTTGTAATCATGAAATTGCTCATACTTTTGGATTGAACGCTGTAATATCTGGTGAAGTTATTTTTCATGATAATGGAGTAAATATTAAAATGAATATATTTTCTCATTGGCAAGAAAAATTTACCTCAGTTATAAATGAAGAACATGCCCCTTTAAAATTCAGTGCAGTAAAAGAATTAATAACTACAAATTATATACCTGAACTTTTAAACTCATATTCTATTTTAGTTAAACCTAGTATTGAAATTATTGAACCAAACAAATTTTACACAATACTAGAAAAGAATAATTTAAATATTTTACTTAATCTATCAGATAATAGTGGTTTAAAAAATTATTTAGTCAGCTATTCTAAAGATGGTGGTCAAAGTTTTAAAAACGTTCAAAGTGGTGAATTAAACAATCAATTAAAATTAAGTGCATTAGCAATTTCAATTCCAATAGTTGAAGGAATAACTGATAAAGGTATGGTGCAGATTAGTGTTGCTGATATCGATGGTAATATAAGTGTTCGTAGCAGTGAACTTTTTACTGTTATGGATAATACTCCTCCATCTGTCTCCATTAGTTCTCCAGCTAAATCAGAGATTTTAAAAGGTTCTAATCAATATAATATTTCATGGCAAGGTAATGATAATTTAGGTATAACTACATATGAACTATTTTACTCTACTGATAATGGAAATTCATATACATCTATTGTCACACTAAATGGTACTTATTCTAATTTTATATGGAATGTACCAGATTTACTTACAAATAGTTGTTTTATAAAAATTAAGGCTGTAGACTATACAGGTCTAAATTCAGAAGCTTCTATTGGTCCAATATCTGTCATGGATGGTAAAAAGCCATCTTTTACAATAATGACTAAATTAAAAGGTAAATCATATCTAGAAAATACTCTGTTTGAAGCTGTTTTAAATTTAAGAGATAATACAGGGGTTAAAATTGTTGAGGCCTATTTCACTGATGATAATGTAAATTTTAAATTATTATCCCAAACTATATTTGATAATTTAATTAATAATGAAAATTCAAATTTTAAGTTCTATTTACCATATGGTGTAACATCCAATGCTCAAATTAAATGGGTAGTTCGAGATTTATTTGAAAATGAGACTTCACTTTTAACAGATAAATTTACCCTTAAGGATAATAGCCCCCCAATTAATGAAATAATTTACCCGGTGAAAGGAGTAAGATTTAAAGGTTTAGACCAAGGTAAAATCATATGGTCTGCATCCGATAATACCAAAATAGCATCGCATGAGATATTTTACTCCTTGAACAATGGTAAGTCATGGTTATATATAGGTAAATCCGGTGGAGATAAAAATAATATTATATGGGATGTACCTGATATAAATACAACTATAGCAAAACTAAAATTAATCACGAAAGATATTACAGGCTTATCAACTGAGTCAATATCGGATATTTTTGAAATTAAAGATGTAATAAAACCGACAATAGATTTAGCACAACCGAAAAATTTTTCACAATATCGTGAGAGGGATTCTATTAAAATTAAAATTAATCTCAAGGATAATATAGGACTGCATAACTCACAGGTATATCTTAGAATTGGAGCTCAATCTCAAAGTTTAAGTGATATAATATACCCTGGAAATAAAAAAACTGACACTATATATATAAGTCAACTTTTAAATGCTTCACCTAATGATGATATTTCACTCATCATTATTTCAACAGATAAAGCAGGAAATAAAACTAATTTCACATCTGATAGTTTTAATTTAATTGACAATACCCCTCCATCAATTTCGTTCAAAACAAACATATCAGGAGAAAAAATTGATGGAAAATCCAAATTTAAATTAAATTGGTCTACAAGAGACAATGTAGGTATAAAAAAAATAAAATTAGAATTAACAGATGATGGTGGCAAATCATGGAAAAATATTAAAACCTTCTATTCAAAAGTAGAGGAATATTTATGGCATGTTCCAAATCTGCATTCAAATCAGTGTAAAATTAAAATTTCAGCTGTAGATGTAAATGATTTTAGCTCAGAATTTATATCTTCAAATTTTTCAATAAACGATAAAACAGGTCCAAGATTAGAAGTCTTAAATCCAAAAATAAATCAGTCCTACAGAGAAAATGAAATTATTGATGTTTCTATTTTCGCTCGAGATGATTATGGCCTAGGATTGATAGAAATTTACTATAGCTCTGATGGTTATAATTTTAAATATATTTCAAATGAAGCATTTACTCATGATATCACACAAGATACTATTTCATTTACTGTAAAAATTAAGGAAGGACTCTCTCAAAAATCATTATTTAAATTTATAGGATTAGATAGATTTAATAACGAAAGTGAAATTGTTTCACCTACTTTTAAGGTTACAGATAATACACCCCCTAATATTAACTTTACATTAAATTTAAATACTAGAGAATTTGCAACAGGAAAAGCTTATAATATTGATTGGTCCGGAAATGATAATTTTAATTTAAAAAATACCCAACTAGAATATTCAACTGATAACGGCTTAACCTGGACCAATTTATTCAGCACGAACTTAAATGGGAAAGAAATAAAACAGACATACACATGGTTAATACCGTTAGATTTAAAATCTCCATGTAAGCTTAAAGCTTCAATAACTGATGAAATGGATTTAAGTGCCTCAACAGTTTTTACAGATTTTATAATTATTGACCAAACAAATCCAAAAATTAAATTTAAATCTTATCCTTTAAAATTTGTCAATGAAACACAAAACTTTAAATTAGATTTAATATTAACTGATAATTATGAATTAAACTCAATTGATTTTTATTACTCTAAAAACTTAAATGATTTTAATTATTTAAGTTCAGTTTCAAGTTTATCAGGGAAATTTCAGGAAATTTCATACGAATTAACAATACCTAAAGGATTTACTAAGTCAGCTATAATTAAAATAGTTTTAACTGATCGTTCTGGAAATACATTTACAAAATTTACAGAGACTTTTGAAGTTATAGATTTTACAAATCCAAATATTTTATTAATATCAAACATACCAAAAATCTTAATAAATAAAGAGCAATTAAATTTATCCTGGATATCTTCAGATAATGAGTCTCTAAATTCTCATATTATTGAATTATCTAATGACTTAGGTAATAACTGGTCTGAACTTTGTCGCCTACCTGGATCACAGGTTGAGTGGACTTGGGATGTCCCTGACATAATTTCTAAAAAAAATTCTAAACTGAGAATAATCACTATTGATCATGTTAATTTAACGGATACAATTACTACTGACTTATTTTCAATAAAAGATGAAACTAATCCAAAATTGTTTATTCCTACTTCAAAAAGATTTAATATTGAAGTAAGAGAAAATGATACATTATATCAATCTTTTGAAATTAGTGATAACTATCAGATAAAATCCTTGAAGGTTGAATATTCAAATATACCACGGCAGTTTAAACTTATTACAGACATGGATTTTGAAATTGAAAAAATATCTTCTAAATCCTTAAAAATTGGAATACCTATTCCACCTGGAGCTACAAAAAATGCTAAGCTAAAAGCAACTCTTACAGATATTTCAGGAAATACTGTAAATGAGTCACTTAAAGGAATTCGAGTTTTAGATAACACCCCTCCAGTTGTAAAATTTATTGAACCCTCTCCTACAAAAAACCTAGATAGTGTTTCAGTTTTAGTTGTTGGAGATACACTATGGTTTCAATGGGAAAGTAAAGATAATACCGGAATCCGATCAAATAGAATCAGTTATAAATTAGCTGATACTGACTACTGGCAACCAATATTAACAACTAGAGGAGATAACTCATCGTTATCTTGGACTATTCCTGAAAAAGCTGTTGGTAAATGTGAATTTGAAATAATTGCTACTGATAAAGTCGGGTTACAATCAAAACATGTAGTTGGCCCATTTAAAATTCAGGATATTCTTAATGAGTCACGTCAAAATCTTTTAAGAAAATATGGAAGTATATTGATAGAATCTAATCCATCTGGAGCAATGGTAATTGTAGACAATATTGAAAAAGGTTATACTCCTCTGAGGATAGAAAACTTATCAGAAGGAAATCATAGACTTATTTTATTTAAACGAAAATTTAAGCACTTATCCAAAATTATTGAGATAAAATCCGATAGTATTTTCACATTAAATGAAATTTTAGAGGAAAAAGAATAATGGAAAATCAAGATAAAATTACAGAATTTGAAGCTAAAATAAAAAGAATTGAAGAGAAACTTAATACTTCGATGATTTATGATGAATCTTTTTTTAAAAGAGCCATTGGAATTTTTGGACATAATCTTGTAGGACAAATTATTTTATTTATACCAATTATATTTATTTTAGGGTTGCTTATTGGAATATTTTCATTGTTGTTCTTTCCAACAGGATTTGATCAAGGCTGGTAAATTCGATTACTTTTTTCGTCAAATCTTAATAGCTTAGAGCTAGGTAGACCATATTCAAATATTTGATTTGATTTTATTAATCCATTTTCATAATAAGTTTCACTAATTCCATGAATTTGACCGTAAAAATATTGAACTTTTGATGCAATATTTCCATTTTCATAATACCTTAAAGATAATCCATGTAATTTTCCATTTTCATAATTTGTGATATTTACTAAGTTGCCTTTCTCATTCCAATATTTAGAAACTCCCTCTGGATTTCCATTTCTTAATTTTACCTCATATTCTAAATTCCCATTACTATAATAGGATTTATGAATTTCTACTTTAGATTTATTATAGGTTTTAACTTTTAATATTTTCCCATCAGGATTGATAGTTTCACTAATTCTAAATATATTCTCACTGCATGAATACATAAGAAACAGGATTAAGATATATAAAATTAAGTAGGATTTTTTTTTTATTTTGTGATTCAATTTTAACTATATATGCTTAAAATTTTATTTTGAATTATGAAGATAAATAATTCTATTTATATCTGTAATAAAAGAATATATCACTCTAGACTTAAGATGATTATTTTAAAATTATGAATTTTTTCATTATACTATTATTTTTAGACTTCATTTTAAATAAATAAATTCCACTAGAATAATCACTTAAATTTAATTTAATTGTATTTAAACCAACATTTGTTATTGGATTTCTAATTATTTGTAATGGTTCTCCACTAATTGAATAAATTGAAATTATCAAACTTTCTTTGTAAAATAATTCATAATCTATATTAATTAAGGGATTAGCTGGATTTGGATAAATTTTATTTATACTTATATTATTTGGAATATCCTGCTTATCAATAAAGTTGTATGAATAAATATCATCAACAGAAATTTCTGTAATTGCTGTTACATAGCCTGATACAAAATTTGATTCTAGACCATCAAAGGAGGTAGTATATTCAGTAAAGTCGATTGGATTATATATTCTAATTTTAATCTCATTATTTTCAATATAACCAGACCTCTGCTCTCCACCTATATCACAAAAATCTATAGCACCTATCGCTACTAAATTTAGTTGAATTCCATCCCATACTCCATTTGCTACTAACAATTCTCCATACTCAGTTTCACAACTTTCGTCATTTATAATTGCTTGATGATCGAAAACTCCAATTTCAACTCCAGAGCTTAAATTGACTGATTCCTGAATTACAATTAAATGAGATTGACCTGTCTGCGTTATTCCTAGTTCATAGTATTGCGTAAATAAAAATGAAAAAAAAAGAGCTAAATAAATATACATTTAATTAATAATTAATGAATTAAGATAATCTTTACCCCATCCTGTAACTTTACCTTTGGATATAACAATAGGTGTTAGCATCTCTATTTTTACATTTTCCGTAGTTACCATATTTGTATAATAATATAAAACTTCTACAGTTGTGCCTTCAACACTCACAACTGCTTCTGTTTTATATGGATTACTTAATATTCTTCCGTCTTTCATTATTGCCTTTGCATTACTATCCATAGCCTTCAAAACATCATCTTTAGACATACCTAAAGTAATAAATTGTAATCTTGAACGGTTGTGATAACTGAAATTTTCTAATCCAATCTGAACTGGTGATATTGCACAAGATATTAAAAATAAATTAATTATTATAATAAATAAAGTTCTGTATTTGCTCATATTCTTCTTAAACTATTTATCTGAATTTAGAATAATCAATAAATAATAGGCAAGGTTTCCATGAAATTATTTTTCAAGCTATTTTCATCAAAAATTTTATACTTTTCTTTTCTGGTAATTATAGGGTGTGAAAAAAAAACTGACACAATTGAAGAAAGAATAAAATCTCATAAAAATAAAATTTATCAGTTAAGTGATTCTTTAAAAATGATTGATCAAAAAATTGATTCATTACTAAAAATTTATCCGAATAATTGATATTTAATCATTATATATTGATATTTTAATGTGTTAATTATTAGCGTATAAGAAATATAGTATTTAATGTTTAGCAAGTATTGATTTTTATATTGTCTTTATTTAATTTATATTCATTTGGCCATTTTATTCAGTGGTTTATAATAGGTCATTTTTTATTAAAAAATTGGGTGATTTTTCTATTTTTTTCATTAAGTTGGGAATTATTAGAATTATTTTTACCTTATAATTTTGCTATAGAAACATTAGAAAATAAAATTTCAGATATTATTATAAATTGTTTGGGATTTTATTTTGGTAACTTTTTAAGAAAAAAATAATAATTTTGGTTTAATGTCTAAAACAAAAATTTTTCAAACATATAGATTTTCTCGTACTAATAAAAAAATAGAAAATCGTACAGTTTTAGCTGCCATGACAAATAAACAAAGTCATGAAAATGGTATTATTTCAGATGATGAAATTAAATGGCTTTTAATGAGAGCTAAGGGTGGATTTGGTATAATAACAACAGCTGCGACTAATGTTTCAAAAGAAGCAAAAGCATGGAGTGGAGAGTTTGGCGTATATGATGATTTTCATATACCCAATTTAAAAAAATTAACATCTGCTATACATCAAACCAAAAGTCTAATTTTTGCACAACTTTTTCATGGAGGGATGAAGTCTCCACAAAGAATTACTGGATATATCCCTTTATCTGCAAGTGAATTAAATTGTAATGAATCAGCTACAGGTAAAACAAAGAAAGCTTCGTGCATAGATATAAAAAAAATAATTAATGACTTTACAATGAGTGCAGTTAGATGCCATGAAGCAGGATTTAATGGTATAGAATTACATGCTGCACATGGATATTTAATTTCTCAATTTTTAGGTAAAAAAACAAATTTAAGATATGATAATTGGGGTGGAAGCCTAAAAAAAAGGGCTAAGTTATTAGTTGAAATATTAAGATCAATTAAAAAACATACTCCAGAATCATTTATTATTGGTGTACGAATTTCACCTGAAATAGAACAATTAGGAATCGAGTTGAATGATTCCATTAAGCTTGTAGGTATACTAAAAAATGAGGTTATTGACTTTATTCATTTATCATGCTGGGATGTTTTTGCAAAATCAGGTCCTAGTATTAGAAATCAAAGAACATTCACTGAAATAATTATTGATAGTTATAAAAACTTACCAACAATTATAAGTACTGGAAATATTTGGTCAAGCTTAGATGCTCATAACTTATTAAAACAAGGAGCAGACCTAGTTGGTGTTGGAAGAGTAGCAATAGGTCATCCAAATTGGGCATATAATATTTCAAATTTAAATTATAACCCTCAAAGGCCTCCATTTAGTATCAATGAATTAGAAAAAGCAAATTTAAATAGAACATTTATTTCATATATGAAAAATTGGAATAATTTTGTCAAAGAGTAATATAAAAACCATTATTAAAAAGATAAACATAATCAAATTGACATTTATTAAATATTTTATTCATTTATATAAATAAAAAATAACTAAATACTTTTATGATTTTATATGTTTGTTTTAATTTTCGAATGCGGATTCGAAAAGTAAAATACAACATTGACAACTCAAAATAGAAAAGCTGAGGAACAGCAAGCTCGTAGAAACCTCATTTTAAATGGTGCACTCTCCGTTTTTAAAGAAAATGGTATAGATGGCGCAACAATGGAACATATAGCTTCAAAAGCAGGATTTGGTACAGCATCTCTTTATTATTATTTCCCAAAAAAAGAAGATGTATTTTCTGCAATTATGTTAAAAGGGTGGCATCAATTGTGGGATAGCTGTGAGGATACTATTATTTCCAAAAATTCTCCCAAAGAAAAATTCCTTACTATCCTTAATATTATTGCCAATCATATTTTAAAAGAACGTAACTTATATAGTTTTTTATTCACTGCTCCTCAACACTCAATACAATTTGAAACTGAACCCTGGAAAGAATTCCAAGGAAAGTTATATAAAACTTTAGAAAATTTACTTGAAGAAGGAATGACTTTAGGTGAATTCCCTAAAATAGACTCCAATTTACTATTTAAAGCTATTGGTGGATCATTTCATGGTATTTTACTCATGGGAAATAATCAAAAAACTCTTTCACGTGAGAATATAGAGGGTTTATTTTCACGATTATTATCAACTTCTATTAGTCCGCATGAGTAATTATACACAAAGATTAAATTCATACAGTATCAGTCATAAAGATGCACCTGTAGATATTAGAGAAATTTTTTATATTTCTCAAAATCAAGCAGAATTAATATATGCAAAAAAATCTAAATTTAAAATTGATGAGTTATTCATTCTGTCTACCTGTAATCGTACAGAATTTTATGCAGTATGTGAGGATAGAGATTTTTTAATAAAACTTATATCTAAAATATATTTAAAGCTTAATAGGTATATAGACTTTAACCTTTTACATCATCGTCGTGGAGAGGACTGTATTGTCCATCTAATGGAAGTTTCATCTGGAATGGATTCTATGATTTTAGGTGAAACTCAGATTACATCTCAAATAAAGAAATTATTTGCTCATGCAAAAAAATATCATGCAACAGGTCCAATTTTAAACAGATTTATACAAACAGCTTTAGAAGCAGGTAAACGCGTTAGAACAGATACAGATTTATCATCAGGTTCTGTATCTATTAGTTACGCAGCAGTAGAAAAAATAAATTCAATGATACCAAATTTAATTGATACAAAAATCTTACTCATTGGTGCAGGTACTACTGGAAAACTTACTGCTTTTCATTTTTTAAAAAGGGGTGCAAAAAACTTTTTTATCGCTAATCGTAGGCCTGAGCGAGGTAAGAAACTAGCAGATGAAACAAATGGAATATATATACCATTTAGAGATATCCCAAAAGTATTAGATGAAGTAGAAATTATTGTAACTTGTACAGGTTCTGATTTACCTGTAATTACATACGAACAGATTATAGAATTAGGTGAATTAAAAAATAGAGTCCTACTTATGGATTTAAGTGTGCCCAGAAATATTCAACCAAATATTGAATCTATAAAAAATGTTACTCTTTCCACAATTGATGAACTTGAAAATGCTATTAGCGAAAATCTAAATTCACGAATAAAAGAACTTCCCAAAGCTTCCATTATCATTGATGAAATTGCTAATGAGTTTTTAAAATGGATAAAGAATTTATCTGTTACCCCTACTATTGCAGATTTAAAGCATTTATTTGAAGACATTCAAGATTCAGAACTTTCAAAAATAAAGAGTAAATATGATGATAAGACTATAAGTGCGATTGATTTATTTTCTAAAAGTCTTATAAGGAAAATTTTAAAAGATCCAATAAAGGCGTTAAAATCGCAAGCATCAAAAGGTAATTATTCTCCCATAATAATAGACACAGTTCGCTCAATTTATCAACTAGATAGTCCGAAAACTCTTAAGCAGGATTAAAAAATGGCATCTATCGTCATCGGTACGCGCGGCAGTAGTCTTGCTCTTTGGCAAGCAAATTATATCAAATCATTAATTGAACGAAAATCAAATGATAATTGTAAAATAAAAGTTATTACAACTCGTGGTGATAGAGATCAATTAACACCATTACCGGAGGTAGGTGGAAAAGGATTTTTCACACAAGAAATTGAATATGAACTTAAAAATAAGACCATTGATTTGGCCGTTCATAGTATGAAAGATTTACCTGTAGATTTAGGTCAATATTTTAATATTGGTGCTGTACCAAAACGTTTTTCACCATTTGATGTAATGGTATCATCATCACCTATTTCATTTCAAAATTTGCCTAAAAATGCAATTATTGCTACAGGAAGTCTACGAAGAGCTTTACAATTAAAAGTTATAAGAAAAGATATCAAAATTGTGGATATAAGGGGAAATATCAACACACGTATAAATAAATTAAAAAGTAATAATTGGCATGGTCTTATTATGGCTGAAGCAGCTATTCATCGATTAGAATTAAATATACCATATCATACTTTTTCCTGCAGTGAGATAGTCCCTGCAGCAGCTCAAGGCGCAATAGCTGTCGAAGTTTCTTCCTCTAGAAATGATCTTGATGAAATTTTAGTTTTAATTAACCACCAACCATCTTTTGATGCCTGTAATATTGAACGTAAAATTATCGACAAATTAGACGGCGGTTGTAAGTCACCTGTAGGTTGTCTTGTATCTTTTAATAATAATCAAATCGATGCTAATGCATTCATTTCTGATTTAAATGGAGAAAAATTTATAAAAGTAAATAAGTCAGCTTTGATTTCAAAAAAAGAAGAATTAATTAATGAAATTATTAATGATTTCATGAATAAAGGTGCAAATGAACTAATAAATAAAAATAAGAATATAATAAATGTCTAAATCATTAATATGGACATTACAAGACTCTTGTACTATTAAATGGATGAATAAATTCTCCAAATCTGAATATGATATCCAACATCAACCTCTTATTAAGTTACGTAAAAATATTTATTTCAAAGGTTTACATAAAGAAATTAAAAAATATGATACACTGATTATTAGTAGTCAATTTGCCGCAACTAACATTACATCTATTTTAGAAAGGAAATTCAATATACTTTCAGTAGGAAAAAAAGCTACAAAATTGTTAAAAAAAATGGGGCATTTAATTATTTATTCAGCAAATAATTCAAAAGAATTAGCATCATATATAGATAATAAAATTGATGCTAAAATACTACACCCATGCTCCGAAAAAAGTAATTTTTCAATTTGGCCAAAAAATGTGACTTCTTTACCTTTTTATAGTCCTATACCAAATATAAATTTTAATATTAGCAACATTAAAATATCATCTAAAACTATTATTGTATTTGGTAGTCCTTCAGGTGTGGATGTTTGGTTCAAAAATGATTATAATTTAAAAGATGCAAAGGTAGCAACTATTGGTGATACCACCGCGAAAAAGATTTTATCTTATTCAAAGAGAGCACTCATTACTCCTAAAAAAGCAACTATTGATGAATTATGCTTAACTATATATAAACATTTAGAATAATAATATGAACAAACAAAATAAAATTTTTATAGAAGCCTGTAATGGAAGAAAAGTACCTTATACCCCATTATGGATTATGCGACAAGCAGGACGTTATTTACCTGAGTATCGCGCAATAAGAAAAAAATATAATTTCCATGAAATGATGCATACACCAGATTTAATGAAAGAAGTGACTCTTCAACCTATCCGTCGTTATGACTTTGATGCTGCTATAATGTTCTCTGATATTTTAGTAATACCAGAATCAATGGGATTAAACTTTCAATTAATCGAAAAAATAGGTCCAGTTTTTAAAAACCCATTAAACTCTAATAAAAAAATTAATTCAATTTCTTATGGTGATATATCCTATTTTAAACATATTTTTGATGGTATAAAAAAAATCCGAAGAGAGCTCGATAATAAAAAATCACTTATAGGTTTTACAGGTGCACCATGGACAATAGCTTGCTATATGGTTGAAGGTAGACCTAGTAAAGATTATCGCCATATTCGTGCTTTAATTTATAATAATCCTAAAGCATTCCACTATTTAATGGAACATTTAACTGAAAGTATTATAGAATATATAAGAGGACAGGTAAATGCAGGTGTAGATGCCGTGCAAATCTTTGATACTAATGCAGGTTTTCTGAGTAGAGAAGTATTTGAATCATTCTCATTCCCCTATCTAAAACGTATAATATTAGCAGTAAATAAACTTAATGTACCAAGTATTCTTTTTGTTAAAGGTGGTGGAAATTGGTTGGATTTATTAAAAACATCTGGTGCGAATGTATTAGGTTTAGACTGGACTATAAATCTTAATGATGCAAAGAAAGTTGTTAAAAATAAAATATCTTTACAAGGTAACTTAGATCCATCTATCTTGCTATCTTCGAATAATATTATAAGAAAAGAAGTATGTAAAATTTTAAAATCGTATGGGAATGGCTATGGTCATATATTTAATTTAGGACATGGTATAACACCAGATATCCCTATTGAAGCGGTTCAAACTGTAGTAAACACAGTAAGAGAAGTAAGCCCAAATTATAAATAGATATTTAATATGGATAAAGCAAACATAATATCAACTTTTAAAAATATTCAAGATAATATATGTAATGGACTAAATAAAATTACGGGTCAATTATATCATGAAGATAATTGGAATTATAAGGATGGGAAAGGTGGTGGTCGAACTAGAATATTTTCAGGAGAAATTGTAGAAAAAGGTGGTGTCAACTTTTCAGCATTGGAGGGTGTGTTATCTGAAAAAATTGCAAATAAACTTAAAGGTGGTGGTCATCAGTTTTTTGCTACAGGTGTATCATTAGTAATCCATCCAAAAAATCCGTTTGTTCCGACAATTCATATGAATATACGCTATATAGAGCGTGGTAAAAAAAGTTGGTTTGGTGGTGGCATTGACTTAACACCATATTATATAGATAAAACTAGTATTATTGATTTTCATAAAACATTAAAACAAATTTGTGATGAACATAAAATAGCAAATTATCAAAAATATAAAACTCAATGCGACAAATACTTTTTTATTAAACATCGGAATGAAGCTCGTGGAGTAGGTGGTATTTTTTTTGACTATTTAAATGAAGATCCTATTGATACCTTTAATTTCATTAAGGATCTCGGCTATAATTTTAATAAAATCTACTTACCAATTCTGACTAATTATAAAAATAAAAAATATACTGAAACACAGCGTGAATTTCAATTATATCGTCGTGGAAGATATGTCGAATTTAATTTAGTATATGATAGAGGTACATTATTTGGACTAGAAACTCAAGGTCGTATAGAATCAATTTTAATGTCGCTTCCACCCTTAACCTCATGGACTTACAACTGGTCCCCTAAAGCTAACTCAGAAGAGTCTAAATTGTATGAAATGATTAAACCCAAAGATTGGATTTCAATGTAAATGAAAAAAGCAGTTTTACTAATTAATTTAGGATCTCCAAATAAACCTTCAATCTTATCAGTCTGGCGTTATTTAAGACAATTTTTAATGGATTATCGTGTTATTGATATTCCTTATTTAATTCGTTTATTTTTAGTTAATATTATAATAATTCCATTTAGAGTTAAAAACTCTGCTAAAGAATATAAAAAATTATGGAAAATTTTTGGAGAATCTCCATTGATTAAATATACTAAATCTTTAACAAAAAAGCTTAATGATAAATATTCATCGAAATACGAATTTTATTATGCAATGAGATACCAGAATCCATCTATAGATAAGGCATTAGAAAAAATTTATTTAGAAAATTATGATGAACTTATAATTTTACCATTATATCCTCAGTATGCCTCAGCATCTTCTGGTTCGACAATAGAATATTGTAATAAAAAAATCAATAATTGGTGGAATTTTCCAAAAATTACAATTATAAATCACTTTTATAATCATAAATCATATATTAATTGCTTTATTGAAAATACTAAAAAATTCAATATTGAAAATTATAACCATGTTCTATTTTCTTTTCACGGACTTCCAGAAAGACATGTAGATAAAACTTATACAAATAATTCTTTGTGTAAAGATAATGATTGTGAGTATGGTGTTGTTAATGAAAATAAATACTGTTATAAAGCTATGTGTTATGAAACAACCAAGCTAATTGCTAAAGAACTATCACTGAATGATGAAAACTATTCTGTCACATTTCAATCTAGATTAGATGATAAATGGCTTAAACCATATACTGATACTGAATTAATGAAATTAGCAAAAACAGGAAAAAGTAAGGTGTTAATAATATCACCTGCTTTTGTAAGCGATTGTTTAGAAACAATCATCGAAATAAGTCAAATAAATAAAGACGAATTTATTAATATGGGAGGGAAAGAATTAAGTTTAGTACCTAGCCTAAATGATAATGATAATTGGGTAGACTCTATATTTGAAATAATAGAGTCAAATGCATAAAAATATCTGTATTATTGGTGGTGGTATTTCAGGTTTAACGGCATTATATTATTTGAGAAAAAAGGGTTTAAAAGCTACTTTATTCGAAGTATCATCTCAAATTGGCGGAGTAATTCAAACCAAAAATATCGATAATTTTATTATTGAAAAGGGTCCAAATACAATGTTACTATCTGACCAACGTACCTTAGATATGATTAAAGATTTAGAATTATCCATTGAAAATGCATCACCTTACTCTAATAAACGGTATGTAGTAAAAAATAGAAAATGTTTATCCTTACCTATTTCAATATTCAATTTTATTACAACTTCACTCTTTTCATTTCCTACTAAGTTTAAAATTTTAATAGAAGTTTTCAAACGTAATAAGAAATCGTCTAATGAAGAATCTATTTCACAATTTTTTATACGTAGATTTGGAAAAGAGTTTCTAGACTATGCAATTAATCCATTTATTGCTGGTACATATGCAGGTGACCCTGATATTTTAAGTATAAAATATGCATTTCCTAAGCTTTATGAATTAGAAAGTAAATATGGTAGTGTTATTGGTGGATTATTTAAAGAAAAAAAAGACATTAATAAAATTAAACGTCAAACTATTTCATTTAATGGTGGCATTAATACTTTTACCCAGAAATTAGCCAAGCGATATAAGGAATCGATTTTTACTAAATCTCAAGTTAAAGATATTAGCAAACATAAAGATGGATATACCATAACATTGAAACAAAATAATGAATTAAAGACTCTTAATTATGATAATGTCATTTGTACCATACCAGCATATTCATTAAAAAAAATTACAGTTAATGGTCGTTCTTTTAAAGATTTTACCACGTTAAATAAAATTAATTATCCATCAATTATTTCGATATCATTGGGATATAATTCGGAAAGTATTCCTCATAACTTATCTGGATTTGGTGTCCTAGTTCCTAAATGTGAAAATATGAATATATTAGGCATCTTATTTTCATCATCATTATTTAAAAATAGAGCTCCAAAAGGTAAGTCTCTTCTTACTATATTCATGGGAGGTAGTAGACATCCAGAACACTGTAAATTAAGTAAAGAAGAACGATATTCTCTAATTTATAAGGACTTAGAAAAATTACTAGGAATTAAATCTAAGCCAATATTTAATTATGAAACAATCTGGGAAAAATCTATACCTCAATATCATTTGGGGTATGGACATTATAATAAGATTTTAGGTATTATTGAATTAAAATTACCAGGATTTTATTTTGCAGGTAACTTTGTAAATGGAATATCAATTCAGGATACAATTTTAAATAGTATGAATTTAATAAATGAAAAATTTTAAAATAAAAGAAATTAGATTTTAAAAATTCCTAAATACATTATTAATGAGTAAATTATGAATAAAAATAAATTTAATTTGGTATTAAGGCCTCGAAGATTAAGAAAAAATAATGTGATTCGTAGAATTGTTAGAGAAAATTTTCTAGCTATTGACGATTTAGTTTACCCTTTATTTGTTCGTAATGGTATAAAATTAAAATCAGAAATTTCATCTATGCCAGGAGTATATCATTTTTCTCCAGATTCAATATTAAAGGAAGTAGAATCATTATTAAAACTTGGTTTGGATCGTATTATTTTATTTGGAATTCCAGATGAAAAAGACAAAAATGGTATGAATGCTATTTCAGAAAGTGGAATTATTCAACAAACAATTAGAGATATAAAATCACGCTTCCCTGAAATGTTTATTATTAGTGATGTATGTATGTGTGAGTACACTAATCATGGACATTGTGGAATTATTGAAAATAATGAAGTAAATAATGATGCTACATTACTATTTTTACAGAAACAGGTTATCTCTCATGCAGAAGCAGGCGTGGATATGGTAGCTCCATCAGGTATGATGGATGGTATGATTGGAGCTATACGAAAAGCTTTAGATGAATATAATTTTATAGATATTTCAATTATGAGTTACGCTGTTAAATATGCGTCTGCATTTTATGGACCATTTAGAGAAGCAGCTGAATCTACACCTCAATTTGGTGATCGTAGACAGTATCAAATGGATCCTGGTAATACACGTGAAGCAATTAAGGAAGCCAAAATTGATTTAAAAGAAGGTGCAGATATTCTTATGGTAAAACCAGCTATGGCATATATGGATATTATTCAACAGATTAAAGCTGTATCTTTTTCACCTATTGCTGCATATAATGTAAGTGGTGAATATTCAATGATAAAAGCCGCTTCACAAAAAGGCTGGATAAATGGTGTTAAAGTAAGAGATGAGTTATTATTATCCATAAAACGTGCTGGTGCAGATATTATAATATCCTATTTTGCGAAGGAATATGCTAAAGAATTTAATAATTAGTTTGAAATAATTATTTTTATCTTTATCTGACTCGACTCTACAAAAAAATTAAAAAGGAAATTAATGGTTAGAAAATAAGTGAATTAAACTTTTTTACCATTTAATATTATGAAAATAAAAAAACAACAATCAGAACAATTATATGAAATTGCAAAAAAACTTATGCCTGGAGGGGTGAATAGTCCTGTTAGATCATTTAAATCAGTAGGTGGTATACCTCATTTTATTAAAAAAGGAAATGGACCTTTTATATATGATGAAGATGGAAATGAATTTTTAGACTTTACTGGTTCTTGGGGACCCTTAATATTAGGTCACTCAAATCCTAAAATTATATCTGCAATAAAGGAAGCTCTTGATGATGGAACTACTTTTGGTGCACCAACAAAAAAAGAAAATATTTTAGCTCAATTAGTTATTGATGCTGTACCTTCGATAGAAAAAGTTCGTTTTGTTAATTCTGGCACTGAAGCAACAATGAGTGCTGTTAGATTAGCACGTGGATATACAAATAGAGATATAATAATAAAATTTGAAGGATGCTATCATGGACATGCTGATTTTTTTCTTTCAAAAGCAGGTTCTGGTTTAGCTACACTAGGTCAGCCCTCGAGTCCAGGTATACCAAAAGCAGTTGTTGAGTCAACAATTACTGTAAATTTTAATGATATAAACGCTGTAGAAAAAATATTTGAAAATAATCCTAATAAAATTGCTGCAGTAATCTTAGAACCTATATGCGGTAATATGGGAGTGGTAAAACCAAAAAGTGATTTTTTGAAGGATCTTCGCAAATTATGTAACAGGTATGGTTCAATATTAATTTTTGATGAGGTAATGACAGGTTTTAGAGTATCATATGGAGGTGCACAAGAATTATTAAATGTTATTCCAGATTTAACAACCTTAGGGAAAATTATAGGAGGTGGTCTTCCCGTTGGGGCATATGGAGGAAAAAAAGAAATCATGTCTAAAATAGCGCCCGAAGGATCTATATATCAAGCAGGTACTCTATCAGGGAATCCTGTAGCAATGGCAGGTGGTATATCAACATTAATGGAACTTAAATCTAAAGGATTTTATGATTCTCTTGGAAAATCAGTAAAATATTTATCTAATGGTTTTAGAGAAATTGCTAAAGAACATAAAATACCCTTAATTGTTAATCAGTATGGTTCAATGGTTGGCTTATTTTTCACAAATTTAGAAGTTAATAATTTTGAGGATGTTCTAAATACTAAAATAGATATTTATAACTCTATGCATGGATATTTTTTAAATAATAATATATATTTACCGCCATCAGCTTATGAAGCTTTTTTTATATCAAATTCTCATAAAATAAACCATTTTGACAAAGTATTAAAAATTTTTAAAGAATTTTGTAAATCAATATAATGAAAAAAAACTATCCAATAAAGATGAGACTTAATTATGCAATTGATAATTTTATGTCAAAAGGTAGTCTCTCAATATTTATAGCTTTATTAACAATGTTTTTTCTCGGATTTGTTTTTATAGTAATATTACGTTTTATTGCAGAAGCAATTATACCAGATGATTCTTTAACAAGTTATTTTGAAATACCTTGGCGTGTATATGTAGCTGTTATGGAAGGATCTGCTGCTGAAACTGATGGTGATAGTAACTGGGCTGGAAAATTGACATCAATAATTGGTGTTATGGGAGGATTAATTTTATTCTCTAGCATGGTTGCATTTATTACTAGTGTTTTTGAAGCTAAACTTGATGAACTCCGTAGAGGAAGAAGCTTAGTTTTGGAAAATAACCATACTTTAATTTTAGGATTTGGAGATCGAATTCTTGAAATTATTAAAGAGTTAATTGAAGCCAATGAATCTGAATCTGATGCTGCTATAGTAATTTTAGCAGAAGACGATAAGGAAACAATGGACAATATTATTAGAGATAATATTTCAGATTTTGTTTCTACAAGAATTATAACAAGGTCAGGTGTTGTAACAAATATTAATAATTTAAAAAAAGTAAAAGCTAATCATGCAAAATCGATAATTATTATGAATAGTTCTGCAAGTTGGAAACCAAAAATAGAACTAAAATTAGCTGATGCTTTAGTTTTAAAATCAATAATGTCAATTATTGCTGTATGTTCAGGAAATAGTCATCCACCTATTATTTGTGAAATACATTCAAATAGAGATAGAGAATTAGCTGAGAATATATCAGATGGGATCGTAAAGGCCTTAAATGAGGTAAGTGTTCTATCCAGGATGATTGCACAACTTGCTCTAAGTAGGAATGGTTTATCTGTTGTATACAGTGACATGGTTGGATTTGACGGGAATGAATTCTATTTTTATAAACCAGAAAAAGGTTGGGGAGAAAATTTAACTTTTGCAGATAGTATAAATAGATTTAAAAGTAGTACTCCACTGGGTATTCATAATAAAGAAGGAAAAATAATTCTAAATCCACCTAAAGATACACAGATTGAAGATAATGATGAATTAATTATATTTGCTGAGGATGACTCAACAATAAAATATTATAGTGAACCAATATATACACCAAAAATTAGGTCGATACCAAAGATTAATAGGAAGTTAAGAAATCAAAAAGTAGCTATGCTTAATTGGACCTCTAAAACTGAACTTATAATGGAAAAGTTATGTAGTTATTTACCAAATAATTCTGAAATATGTACATTTGTAACTGAAAAAAATAATAATATGGATTATTTTATAGAAAATTTATTAAAAAAATATCCAAATATTAAAATATTAGTAACTGAAATTGATTTAAATAATACAGAAAAATTACTACGCATTAATCCCTCTAGCTTTGATAGTTTACTGATATTATCTCCAGGAGGTGCAACAATAGAAGAAATGGATGCATATGTTATCTCACTTTTAATTCGAGTCAGACAAATACTTAGATTAAATGATAAAAAATGGCCAAAGATTATTACTGAAGTAATGGATAGTGAGAATATAGATATTATTTTAAAAAGTGGAGTTGAAGATTTCATGGTATCTAACCAGTTTGTCTCTCAAATAATTGCTCAAGTATCAGAAGAACCATTAGCCCTAGATGTATATAATGATTTATTTCATGCCGATGGTAGTGAACTATATATTAAACCAATCAGTTATTATTTTCCATTTGATAATGATAACGAAAATAAAATTAAATATGGTGAATGTGTTGAGGCGGCTCAATTACGAAATGAAGTTCCATTAGGTGTTCAACTTTATTCTGAACAAAAAAATAGTAAAAAAATGTTTGGTATAAAATTAATTCCTAAAAAAAATAAAGAATTTTATTTAAATAAGAATGATGGTTTAATTGTTTTAGCATCAGATGAATCTTAGTATTATAGTCAATTAATTTAGTTTTAACCTATTTTAAGGAGTATCTTAATAAGATTTATTTCATTATTTATATTAAATATTTTTTTCTTAATTAGTCAATAATACAATGAAAATAGGTATATTAATAAAATCAAGGAAACTATATTTGGATAAACATAAATATAATATATCTATTTAATAAAATATCCCTTAAAAACTTAAGGGATATTTTATAGTATTTTTATTTTTTTTACTCTAGGATTAAGTCAATTACTTGAACAATATCAACAACATTTACAACCCCATCTCCACTTAAGTCTGCAGCAAACTCTTGGTTAAAATCTGGAGTTAGTTGTCCAAGAATAAATGAAATAATCAGTACAATATCTGTAACATTAACTTGTTCGTCAAAATTAACGTCTCCCAATAGTACATAATCTGTTACCATTAAATTTACAGGTATATTAATTGTTGGTTGAACACTAGATGATAGTAATATTTCTGCTTGATAGTTACCAAGATTTAATTCAGATGCATCAATAATAATATCAATAATAGAGGTTTCATTATACATTAATTCACCTGAAATTTCACCTTCAAAGTATAACCAATCAACAGTATCTAATTTCTTAAAACTTAATGTTCGCTGAGACTGCATATAATCATTATCATATGCTACAAGCATTGCTAAAGTACCATCAGCATTTTGAAATCCAATTGTTGCACTGCCAACGTTACCATCCATTTCTCTATAGTTTAAATCTATATCGCCATTTTGATGAAGTACAAATTGAAAATCAAAAACTCCACTAAACTCTGGACTTGAGGTACATCGTATAACATTATTAAACCAAACCACTAATTTATCCTCAAAATTCTGATAATATACAAAACCACTACCTTCAGGACATCCTGTAGGATCAGTAGCAACAGGATTCAAATCATCCCAAAAACCAAAAATTGCAGGTTTTGGTGCCGAATTTGAAGGGAGGTTAGTATTACTCCACGTAGTATTATCTTCTCCAAAACCAATCCATCCATTTGGATTAACTATTAATTCAGAATAAGTTACTCCATAAAAATTAAATCCGAATCCTATATCAATCGGATTAGCAGATTCATCGTTATGTGGGAATGTTAATAAATTTCCAACCCCATCTATATCAATCCAGTTATAATCAATCTCTTCATCTAAATCTGAATCACTCCATACATGACCAAAGATATCACTTCCACCAATAACTTCAAAAGGATTAACTCCAGATTTTGTTAAAGAATATGTCATAACAGAGCCTTCTTCACCTATATTTGATACCGTTAATGAAGAATTATCTAAGTTATCAATATTTAATTCAAAGTCCATATTATCATATGAATATGATATTTCAGGAACTGGTAATGGTATTGGTGAACGTGTTGTTATAAATAATGCACTTCCATTTTCTAACTGAGATGCTCCTTCTAAATAATTATTATTAAATGTGTATTCTAATCCAACGTCAGTAAAATGATTTTCAATTCCAATTGTAGCATAACCACCATGCCTTGGAGGATAAGCATTAAAATCACCTACAGATGTATTATTAAATGTCTTGTACTGAAGTTTGATTTCACCATCACCATTTGGCATAACTGGATTATTATAAAGTATAATTTGGAAATCTTCATCTGAGTTTTGGTCATAAGTCCTCATATTAGACCACTCAACTACAAAATAATTATTATTTGGATCAGTATAGGTATATACATTACCTTGACTTGTTTTTAGATCATCCCAGAAGACTGCAACCATAGAAGGAGGACCTCCGGCCCCTGGTATTGAATAATTTCTAAATGCTTCAGAATTGGATTCACCGAATGAAATCCAACCATTAGTACATATTGTAATTATATCATAATCTATTCCGTAAAATCTAAATTCAAATGGTAATTCTACTTGTGTAGTAGGACCATTACCACTCCATTCACCATTACCATTATGATTTAAATTTAAACTTTGGCCGTTACCTCCAAGTTCTGGATTAATCTCAACCCAATCATAGCTTGGAGCTAAATCATAATTAAGATCATTTGAATCGTATATGTAATAACCATATTCATCTGGACCTGAAGGATCATTATCTGTAGTTCGACCAATCTGTATACTAAATGGAATAACTCTTAAAAATCCAGATTCAGCTAATAATTCAAGTTCAAAATTAACGAGTGTCCCATTTACTACAGAACTACTAATATCAATCACAAATAAACTAGTAGATACATTACTTGAATTAGGAGCTAAAGTAGTCCAATTCACTTCATCATTAGTTATAGTTACCTCAGAATAATTAGTACTTACAGTTCCAGTTACTTCATCACTTTGAATTACACCTTTGTTTAATAAATTAATATTAAATCCCTGTATTTCTCCAGGATTTATAGCTGATCCATCTCCAGATACTATATTTACTATTTCAAAATCAAATCCATTAACCATTAAATTAATTTGAGATTCCCAGGAATGATCGCCAGAATTTATTATAAGCTTTAAACCTAAGTTTTCATTATGTTTTGCACCCAAATCTAACTGAAAAGAAAAACCACTTACATCCGTTGAATTACCAGCATTTAAAGAATTAACAATTTGATTATCATTGATAATAGTTACTAATTCAGATGATGAAGATAATAAAATATCAATATTATTTAGTACTGAATTGCCATAATTTTTTATGGGTATTGATAAATTAATTAATTCTCCAGGGTTAATTTCTTGATTATTATTTCCATTTGAATCATTAATAATAATACTAGAATCTGGATCTAAGTTAGCCACTCCACCATTTGGATTTTCAATTGTCAAATTTGAAATTATAGGCTTATATCCTTGTTTTGTTACCACCAGAGAGATATCTCCAGCACCTAAGTAAGTTAATGGTATATTTACAAATCCATTTTCATCTGTAAATGAATTAATAAAGACCTCATCTTCTTTGTAAAGTGTTATTTTTGCAGAGCTTACTGGACTTCCATCAATATTTTGTACATTTACATCTAAATAATTTGTTCCTACCGCTAATGAACTAAAATAAGAAGCATTCATTAGACTTGGAGTAGTTGTCCATAAGTGAGTTGAAGGGTCACCAATAAGGTTATTCCAATGTGTAAATGCAGAAATCCAATTATCAGGATCACCAGGATATGTCATATCTAGTGCTAATTTTCCATTTGCCAATACTGCGCCTGCTGTTGATAATTTTTTACTAAATAATCCATCGTACATACCCATATTTACAATATTATTAAATAATGTATGAGTATTATAGGTAGCAGTTCCTACAGCGGCAACAGCACCTCTTGGATTTGCGACTGTACCAGCTTTAAAAAAGTGTTCAGTTAAACTTGAATTATCTTCAGCAAAAGAATTTGTTCCACAGGTTAATATTGTAGCAAATGGTAGCATTATACCATTATTAGCGTTATCTACATCTGAATTACCAAAACCACTTACACCAAGGTATCCACGATAATTAAAAAATAAGACTCCATCCTCCAAATTATTTCTCATCCATGAATCATAACTACTTCCAGAAGTTTTAACTCTAACATCTTCAACACCATGATTTGTTAATAGTTCACCAATATATTCATTTGTAATAGCACATGAATTTCCAGATGTAGATGGGTCTCCAACTAGGGAAGCTGTTTCATAATAATCAGGTGTAAACTCCATATAAATTGCTTTTTCATATAATAATATCTTATTAACTACATTTTCTATTTCACTTGTCGTGCGAACAGACATTCTTCCAATTAAAACTTCAGGATACAAATCATTTCCATCTAATTGTGAAAAAGGATGATCCCCTTCACAAGCATTTCCATAATCATTATGACCAAACCCATATGAATTACCCTGATAAGTTGGGATATTATAAGATCCGCCAACATCACCAACAAGAGCTACATATTCTGGAGCGGGGTCAAAATTATTATAAGCATTCTGAATATAAGACTTTATAGAATTAGTAGAACTTCCTATCGATGAAACTGATTCTGTATAAACAGTAAATCCTCGCTGTTTCCTCCATTCAACTAGTTCTTGGAAATCTGAGTTATTCTCAATATTTCCGCCACAAATGTATAAAACTGCCGAATTTTGGTATTCACTTTCATCTCTAGGTGAATAGTTTGAAATAAGATTACTATATAGTTTTTCAAAAACTTTTGATGGTTTTTTATAATCAGATTGGGTGTAATTCGGATTGTCAATTTCAACTATATTAATATCAACATGTTTAAAGACTTCTAAAGTAGAACTACTCGAATTGTAATCAAATGGAATAAAACTAATTTTTATAAATTGAATGTCTCTCATCACATTAATTTCTGAAATTAATAAATTTTCTAAAGGAAAATTAGAAGTTGAGTGATACCTTTCCTTATTTGATACATCTGATTTTAATTTATAAGATTCTAAATCAACATTTTCAATTATTTCTGATTCTAATATTTCATAATTTACTTCAACAGTTTTTCCTAATGGTATTTGGTATAATGTTGAAAAAATAGGTAGGTCAGGAACACCATCGACAGAAATAGAGCCAAATCCATTGGATTCAAAGGTGGTGAAACCATTTTTGTTCTCAATTGAAATATTACCCAATTCAAAATTTAATTTTGAATCGTCTTTATTAAATTCAAATTTCCCAGTACTACTTAAAACTAAACTTGTAAATACCAATAGAATTAAAAAAGATTTTAAATTCATTATTTTTCCTTTCAATATAAAAAATTAAAGATGTTTTTATAGTTTAAACATAGTGTTTTTCTGTTAGGTAAGTACATTTTAAAATTGTAACAGGATTGTAAAAAAAAATAAAAATAATTAAATTTATTATTTATGATATTAATAATAATTTTTAAATTACTAAGCTTTGCATAAAAGTTATTTATTCCGGTTTAGCTCAGCTGGTTAGAGCAGTGGACTGTTAATCCACGTGTCCGGGGTTCGAGTCCCTGAACCGGAGCAACTATTCTTATCGAATAAAACCCCCTATTTTTTAATGGGGGGGTTTAATTTACAGTGAAGCCTCTTAAAAACGAAAAACGTTACTGCTTACTCCTACTAAATATCAAGTCTTCCACATGCTTTGGCTTTATTATTTGCTTTCTGTAAATTATCAATAATGACTAGTCCCATATCTACGCTGCAAATCCTTTATTTAATTATAATTATATTATATTGTGCATGTGAAGGAAATAATGATGTCAAACAGCCACCATTCATTGATCCCTGCCCATATGAAGATATAACTGGAACCTGTTGTGAAATAAATGAAGCAAGTTGTTTGGGTATATGTTTCGGACTCAATGAATGTATCGGAGTCGACTTTTATCTCACGACACCGGACAAATCAAACTTGCTAAGCTTAAAAACGAGTGGAATTTCAGCAATGACTGATACAAAAAACTTCACTATTACGGTTTCAGAAGAAACTATATATCAAGAAATGGATGGCTTTGGATACACCTTAACAGGCGGTAGTGCTATGTTAATTTATAACATGGCATATTCAAATAGAGCAAGTTTACTAGAAGAACTCTTCGGTAATGGTACAAATAGTATTGGTGTAAGTTATTTGAGAATAAGTATAGGATCTTCGGATTTAGACCAAACAACATTTAGTTATAACGATTTACCTAGCGGTCAAACGGACCTTGGTTTAGATAATTTTTCGTTGAGTCCAGATATGATTAACCTTATTCCTACATTAAACGAAATATTATCTATAAACCCTCATATAAAAATTTTAGCAACACCTTGGTCTGCACCTGCTTGGATGAAAACAAACAATAGTACTGTTGGCGGGCAATTATTACCTCAATATTACGATACATACGCCAATTATTTTGTAAAATACATAAAAGGTATGTCAGATCATGGCATTACTATAGATGCAATAACAATCCAAAATGAACCAGAGAATCCATTTAATAATCCAAGTATGTTAATGACTTTTAATGAACAAAAAATATTTATTAAAAATTATTTAGGACCTATATTTACTACTGAAAATATCTCAACAAAAATTATAATATTTGACCATAATTTGGACAATATTAATTATCCTATTTCTATTTTAAATGATCCTATAGCAAGGAGTTTTGTCGATGGTTCAGCGTTTCATTTATATGCTGGAGATATAAATAATATGTCTCTAGTTCATGATGCTCATCCAGATAAAAGTGTGTATTTCACTGAGCAATGGATGGAAACTCCAGGTGATTTTTATGGTGATATGAGTTGGCATATGAGAAATCTAATGATTGGAGCACCAAGAAATTGGAGTCGAAATGTATTGCAATGGAATTTGGCAGCTGACATTAATAGCGATCCACATACTATTGGTGGTTGTACCGATTGTCTAGGCGCATTAACAATTAACGGTAATTCTGTAATACGAAACCCTGCTTATTATGTTATTGCACACTCTTCAAAATTTGTACCACCAGGTTCTGTAAGGATAGCATCAAGTACTTCTTTAGATTTTCCTAATGTAGCGTATAAAACACTTACTGGAAAAACCGTAGTTATTGTATTAAATGATTCTGATAGGTATAGTAATTTAAATATTAATGTAGAAACAGCACCTATTAGTGTGAGTATACCAGCTGCTTCAGTTGCTACTTTGATTTGGAATTAATGAGGTGTTTTTTTTTACCCCAATGTCATTGACACTCACGCCCTACTTAAACCTA
>MDTB01207016.1_pt1 | contig 40694 bp, 33 predicted proteins | sample 811161 | NCBI WGS metagenome assembly MDTB01 (sample SAMN05326650, study PRJNA326480) | marine metagenome | isolation source: seawater | place: Mediterranean Sea | collected 2009 | reverse complement strand
GTAACCTAGTAAAAAAATGGTCTAGTCAAGTGAATATAAATTTAAATACAAAAGTCTCGCAAATTTTTTGGGATATGGCAAAACCGAAAGTCATTACGCCTAAGGGAACGATAGTAGGTAAGAAAATCTTGCTTACTGTTTCTACAGGAGTTTTAGCAAGTGAAGCGATATCGATTCAGCCTCCTCTCCCTTACTCAAAATTAAAAGCTATTGAAACCTTACCAATGGGTACCTTGAGTAAAATAGGTTTTGCATTTAACAAAAAAATGTTTACCTCTTGTGAAGATGGGTATTATGTATGCTGTGAGAGCGATTTTCCTCAGGACGAGAGGGACGTGATAAGTATTGATATTAACTCAATGCAGTCTGAAAAACTAACAGTATTCGTTGGTGGAAAACTAGGGGAGTCACTAGAATTAGAAGGATCAATTGCCATGAAAGATTATGCTATCTCCAAGCTAAAAGAGATATTTGGAAGTTCCATTTCAAAGTCATTAGGTAAATGCTTAACCACTTCCTGGCTTTCAAATAATCTTTCAAAGGGTTCCTATTCTTTCTCAAAACCTACCGAAATTGACCAGAGAAAAGAGCTAGCAAAAGATTTAAATGATAGCTTATACTTTGCTGGTGAGGCTACAGCCACAGTCCACTATGGGACAATACATGGGGCATTTTTTTCTGGAGAGAGCGCCGCATCAAAAATTTGCAAGAGCTTTCAGAATAGTCAAGCGATGGACTCTAAATAGCTTCAACATACGTCAAAAATTCGAAGTCCTCTAATCGCGAACTAAAAGACCCTAACTCCTGGTATTTATATTTTGAAAATGTTTTTACAAATTCCTTTGAATAAAGAGTTTTTCCGATCTCCGATTTCTCGAAAACAGCAATTGCCGAACCCCAATCTTTTGGTAGTGCAGGTAAATTCTCTGTATAGCTATTTCCTCGTACTGGTGAGGGTGGTTCAATCTTATTACTTAGCCCATGTAAGGCTGCTTCTAAAATGCTAGCTGCGACAAGATAGGGATTTGCGTCTGCACCAGCCAATCGATGTTCAATTCGTCTCTCTTCAAATTTACCTCCTGGGATTCTGATCGACGCTGTTCTGTTCTCATAACCCCAGCTAATTGCGGCAGGTGCATGACTACCTTTCAATAAACGTCTATACGAATTCAAATGAGGAGCAAAAATTAGACAAGAATCTTGCATTGCCTCAATTAGTCCGCCAACTGCAAAATGCAATTTTTTAGAACCACTATCAGTGTTATCATCAAAGATATTTTTTCCTATTTTATCCAAAATACTAAAATGCACGTGCATACCGCTACCTGCTCTATTTAAAATCGGTTTGGCCATAAATGAAGCTCTCAAAGCATACTTTTTCGCAATAGACTTAACGAGACGTTTAAAAAATACTACATCGTCAGCAGCTTTGACGGGATCATCAGAATGTAGCAAGTTTATTTCAAATTGCCCTACAGCATTCTCAGAAATTGCGGTATCTGCAGGTATATTGTGCTGCTCACACGCTTGATAAATTTCCGAAAATATAAATTCATATTTTTCTATGTCATCTATAGAGTAGACCGATGCTGACTTTTCAATTCCAGACTGATTACCCAGTGTAGAAGTACTTGAACTTTTTGCTTTTGCATCAAGTAAATAGAATTCTAACTCAAAAGCCAAGATTGGGCTCAAACCTAAACTGTAGAACTTTTCGCAAGCTTGATTTAAAATATGCCGCGCATCTATTTCAGAAAAGTCTCCATTCTCCTTTTGTAGCCACAAAGGTAAGAGTCCCACGGGTCGGTGCTTTTCACTCGTGCGCACAATCCCTCTTCCAGTGTAGACAGCTATTCCGTCCGAGTCTCCTGATTTAAATAAATAGCCGCTATCTGCTAAATCTTCGCCCCAAATGTCTATACATGAGGCAGAAAGAGGCATGCGAGTTCCCTCACTTATGATCTCTAGAGCTTTTCTAACTGGAACCCGCTTCCCACGCCAGATACCGTTAAGATCACAGATCCCTACATTAAAACTATTAACCTCAGGATTTTTTTCAATCCATTCAATGATACTTTCCATATTAAATATCAGCCTTCTGGTATCCCTCGCCTACTGCGCAAGCAGTGTAATTGCCTAAATTCTCTCTTTATTCTCGCATTAAAGTTCCTAAATTTGGGACTAATCAATTTAATTTGTCAGCTCTTATGATTTTTGGCTCAGCATTTTGCGCAACTCTGACTTTTGTATCTTGCCAGTCGATGTCTTTGGTATTTCTTTAAAAACAATACTCTTTGGCACTTTAAAGCTGGATAAATTATTTCTACAGTGCGAAATTAAGTCATCTGATGAAATTTCTTCTCCAACTTTTAACTCAACAAAAGCGCATGGCGTCTCTCCCCATTTTTCATCCGGCTTAGCTACTACTCCACAAAAAGCAACTTTAGGATGCAGATACAAGCAATTCTCAATTTCAATAGACGAGATATTTTCACCCCCAGAAATTATTATATCTTTTGCCCTATCGCGAAGTTCTAGATACCCGTCAGAATGAAGCACGCCTAGATCGCCCGTATGAAACCAGCCGTCAGAAAAAGCTTCTTGGGTTGCTTTTGGGTTTTTTAAATATTCTTTCATTGTAATATTTCCACGCAAAACCACTTCTCCAAGAGTTTCACCGTTTTTCGGTACGTCTGTCATAGTATTGACTTTAACCACTCTCATGCCATCCTGAACAGTATATTGTAGCCCTTGCCGAGCTTTTAAACTCGCCTGCTCTTCGTTAGACAAATAGTTCCATTCCTCTTTCCAGGTGCAGACAACGCAAGGTCCGTACACCTCAGTTAGTCCATAAACATGGGTAACATTAAAACCCAGCTCTTTCATAGTTTGCAAAATTCTTGCTGATGGGGGAGCCGCTGCAGTCATAATTTTGCAAGATTGTCTAAAATCTTTTTTTTCATCATTAGACGCATTCGCCACCATACTTAGTACAATAGGCGCTCCACAAAAGTGATCGACGTTATTTTCTGCTAAGGCATTATAAATTCCCTTTGCTGTAACTTTTCTTATACAAACATTTGTTCCCATCTTCGCCGCAATCGTCCAAGGGAAACACCACCCATTACAATGGAACATCGGAAGCGTCCAAAGATAAACTGGGTGACTATCCATATTCCACTCCAAAATATTACCTAAAGCATTTAAATAGGCACCACGATAATGATACACCACTCCTTTTGGTTCTCCTGTAGTTCCCGAAGTATAGTTTACCGATATATTATCCCATTCATCAATAGGTCGAACATATTCGAAAGATGTGCTTCCGTCAGAAATAAAAGCTTCATAATCTTGAGACCCTAATAACTGTCCGATTTCCAGGTCATCAATATCAATTATTTCTGGTTTTGTTTTAGATAATTTAACAGCATCTTTAATCACATTCGAAAATTCTCTGTCAGAGAACAATAATTTTATCTCAGAGTGATCAATTATGTATGCTATTGTTCTATGGTCTAACCGGCAATTTAAAGCGTTCAAAACTAGCCCTGCCATAGGTACACCAAAATGAGCTTCATAAAGCTCAGGTGTATTTGTTGCCATAAACCCTACAACATCTCCCTTCGCTAAACCTTTTGAGGCAAGAGCGCTAGCTAATTTAATACATCTGTCCAAGGTTTGCTTCCAATTATACCTTTTCTTACCATATATAATTGAAGTACGCTCAGGAAAAGTTTGAGCAGCTCTATACAAAAAAGTTATTGGACTTAAGGGTTCATAGTTTGCTTGTAATTTTGCCGAACTTCTTCCAGATGTGCTCATGAGTTTGCTCCGAAGTATTTATTTCTCTTACGAGATATATTCTCAACGAATTAATCGAAAAATCAAGTTTTTGTAAAAGTATTGTTCATTGAAATTTAACGCAACAATTGTTTCAGCACATTTATTATCTAGACTTCAGTTACGCTGCAGCAGCTTGACGCTCACTTTCTTCACGCGACAATGCTACGGAGGTTCTGATTCCTCTATTTACAAACTCAATCATTCCTTCAATGCATCTCTCGTTTGGATCAATACCCGCACACATCAAAACCTCGCGACCATCACGTGACCTAGCCCATCGGGCAATTTGTTCTGTTCCATTGCCATACTTTTTATCGTCAGCTATCGCATCATCCAGCGCAGCCAATACTACAGCTGCGAAAAGCCTTTGAGATCTTGAACCTTGATCATTTTTTATAACTGAATTATCAACGTAATTAAACAATACGTCTTCCTTTCTAATCTAATTTAGATGAATTTTGCAAGTGCACTAGTTAAAATTAATATGCATATTTTGGTAGAACGAGATAGGTCACAAAACGCATACCTATCATGTTAGTTACGCATAGCTTGACTAAACATTTAACAAAGACCTAAAAATCTTTTCTTAAGCGAAACGCCACATCTAAGGTACCCTCATCGAGGTACTCTAGTTCTCCTCCCACTGGTACTCCATGTGCCAATGAAGTAACAGATAATTTAAAGGGTACCAATTTATCAGCAATGTAATGTGCCGTTGTTTGACCGTCAATTGTTGCACTCAATGCTAAAATAACCTCTGAAACACTGGAACATTTAATTTTCTCTAAAAGGTCAGGTATACGAAGCTCGTCAGGTCCAACGCCATCTAGAGCAGATAAAACTCCACCTAATACAAAAAATTTTCCTTTAAAGATTCCAGCTCTTTCAATTGCCCAAAGATCTGAAACTTCTGATACAATACATAGTTTAGCGCTATCTCGTTTTGGATCTGAACAGATTAAGCAAACTGAACTAGTGCCGATGTTACCACATTCCACGCAAAGGCAAGCCTTCTGATTCACATCTGATATTGCTTTAGCTAAAGGTTCTAGCAGATTTACTCGCTTATTTATCATCTTCAAAACAGCCCTTCTTGCTGATCTCTTTCCAAAACCAGGCAATTTAGCCATCAGATTAATTAAATTTTCTACTTCATGCCCAGATGATTCTGATAGCTCAGTGTGCTTCATCAAAAAATCCTAATCTAATGCTACTTACCTAAAATGGTAATTTAAACCCATCTGGCAATCCAAGCCCACCAGTTATCTTCTCCATCTCCAACTTTGATGCTTCTGATGCCTTAGATTGTGCATCGACGACGGCGGCAATAATCAGATCCTCAATAATTTCTTTTTCTGAGGGCACTAATATACTTTCATCGATGTCTATGCCTAAAACGGTGCCTTTTGCATTTGCCCTGACTTTGACAAGCCCTGCACCAGATACTCCTTCAACTTCAATTATCTCCAACTTATCTTGGACTTCTGCCATTTTTGACTGCATTTCTTGAGCTTGCTTCATAATTTTTGCCATATCTCCAAGCTGACCCAATCCTTTAAACATAATTACTGCTCCTCTTCAAATGGTTCCCACTGGTTGTCACCTGGCGCAAAACTATTTTCGGTTTTATCGACTAAGTCACCAGAGTCCAACGTTTTATACTCTATTACATTTTTTATAGTAGCGCCAGGAAAAGCCTTCAATACTGATTTCACGACCACATTTTCTTTTGCCGATTGCACAAATTTGCGATAGGCGCCTTTGCGTTTTTCGGCCATTGTTTCCTGTCCACCTTCATAAACTACTGATATCTCCCATTGGTCATCCGAGTTATTCCTTAAAAATTTTCTGAACCTATCAACTAAATCGTTAGGCGCCTCTGAAGCTAATTCAAATTCTATTTTGCCTGAAGAATAATTTACCAACTTAACATTATTTTCAATATCGATTAAAAGAGGTAAATCCCTAGCTTTACGAACTAATTCTAATACTGATTGGAAAGAAGGAAATTTCCCCCTAAAAAGAGGTTTTCCGATGTTTTGACCATTATCCTCGCTCAACACCGCTTCACTTTCAACGGCCTTATTCCAGGGCGGATGTATTTTTTCTCCCTTTACCATTTTTTTTTGCTTCAAACTGGGTTCATCTGAACTTAACGCTACCGTTTCGTTCTGATTTAAATCTCCCATCAACTCATTTGAATCAGAGCAAGGTTTTTTTTTTCTTGTTCCTCAGTCGTAAGCTTTTTTATTATCTCCTCTGGACTCGGTAAATCAGACACATATGCTACTCTAATTAAACCCATTTCTGCTGCAGCCAAATGGTCTGAGGAAATAGATATTTCATCAAGTAACTTTGAAAACATTTGCCAAAATTTTGCTAAGGTACGCATCGATATTTCTTTAGAAAATTTTTCCCCACGACATTTCTCGTCCGACAGTACATTAGAACTATCTAATAAATCAGGAGAAACCTTAATAAGTGTGATCCAGTGAGTTATCTCCGCTAATTCCTTTATTATTGTAAGTGGATCTGATCCCTCAGAATAAATACTTCTAAAATCAATTAAAGCTTCCTTGATAAGTCCGCCAGACAGCAGGTGAAATAAGTCCATAACCCTGCCTCGATCGGCTAACCCCAAAACTTGCCTTGCGTTGTCTAAACTAGGCTTTCCCTTTGAAGAAATAATAATTTGCTCCATCAGTGATAAAGCGTCCCTCATTGACCCCTCTGAGGCTCGCGAAATTAGCCCTAAAATATCTTTCGATAACTCATAACCTTCCGACATCGATACGTCAAAAAGATATGGAATCATTTTACTAGGCTCAATTCGGCGCAAATCAAATCTTTGGCACCGTGACATTATTGTTGCAGGCACTTTTCTTATTTCGGTTGTCGCAAATATAAACTTTACGTGAGCAGGCGGTTCCTCAAGTGTTTTCAGCAACGCATTAAAAGCAGATGTAGAAAGCATGTGAACTTCATCAATAATGTAAACTTTATATCTTGCGGACGCAGCTCTATAACTTACACTTTCAATTATTTCTCGGATATCCGCAACTCCAGTGCGGCTGGCCGCATCCATTTCTAACACATCAACATGTCGTGAGTCACTGATTGCGACACATTGTTCGCATATATTACAGGGTTCAACTGTAGAGCCACCAGAGCCGTTTAGTCCGACGCAGTTCAAACCTTTTGCGATGATTCTCGCTGTAGTAGTCTTTCCAACGCCCCTTACACCCGTTAGCATGAACGCATGAGCAATTTTATTCAATAAGAATGAATTTTGCAGGACATTTATTAAAACCTCTTGACCAACCAAACTGGAAAAAGTTTTTGGCCGATATTTTCGAGCAAGTACCAAATAATCAGAAGCATTCCGCTGTTCTAAGCTATTCATACGATGAAAATCATTCAGCGTTTCCTTGTGTGATTACAACCAATACTTTTACAAATACATAATAACAAAGTTTAATGCGAGAGATTGGAGACGACCCAAACGTTACTCGTTACGGCTGCTTCCTTCCAGATCTGACCGGGTTGGCGAGACGCTCGCCCGAACCAACCTCTCAAATAAAATATTAGATTGCATTATCAAATAAAACAACCCAAAAACAAATTGAACAAAATTTTGTTAATCAATAGCCAGGATATATACTGAAATGAAGTTTCAATTCGACATCCCACTCTCAAGCAGTTCTCTAGATAGATGCTCACAGTTAAGAGATGACGACAAAAAAATAGCGTATCTTCTGAGTAATCCAAAAACTAAACATTTTATTTCCTGGAAGTCTAAATTACTCTTTGACTTCACAACAGATGTACCTGATTTAGTTTCCTTTAAATCGTATGAAGAAGTTGTCTCATCGTTTAGAAAATATATTAAGTATCCACCAATTTTCCTCGGAACTTTAAAAAATGTTCCCATTTTTTTACATGACATATCTCTATGGAATGCTCAAAGTTCAATTCCAGAATTAACTAACCAATTTTATGACGCAACTAGAAATTACTTTCCAGGTCTAGCCGAAACCTTTCTGTTTTGCGAGCTGAGGAATATAATCGAAACTGTAAGCTATGATACAGGTGGTCTCGCATCAACCGCAAACGGAATATTGGCATGGCATAATTCAAACACTTACTGTTCTTATTGTGGCAATTTGTCAGAAATTACTCTCGCTGGTTGGCAAAGGGTATGCCCAGTATGTAAGAACAAGCAATTCCCTCGCACTGACCCAGTAGTAATAATGCTTATAACTTTTGGAAATAATGTATTGCTTGGGAGGTCTCCAGCTTGGCCGAAATATTTATATTCATGCCTAGCAGGTTTTATGGAACCAGGAGAAACTATTGAGCAAGCTGTTTCTAGAGAAACATTTGAAGAATCGGGAATAATAGTTTCTGATGTTAAATATTTAGCTAGTCAACCTTGGCCATTTCCAAGTTCTTTGATGATAGGATGCTCAGCTTCAGCTAGCACTCAAGATTTTACTATCGATGAAAAAGAAATTGAAAGCGTTCGTTGGTTGAGCAAAGATGCCGTACAAAATGTGCTTAAAGGCGAAACATCAGATTGGACGCCTGCTCCTAGAGGTGCTTTAGCAAGATTAATGTTAGAAAACTGGGCATTTGGATAACACTCGCTAATCGAACTTTTCTTGCGAACGAAACTTATGCTGGCGATAAACACCCAATATTTTTAAAGTTGACGTAAAATATCTGAGCTCTTCAATTGCTCTTTTAACTGATATGTCATCCGGATGCCCCTCAATATCGGCGTAAAATTGTGTAGCGCGAAAAGATCCCTCAACCATATAACTCTCAAGTTTTACCATATTGACGCCATTTGTTGCGAAACCTCCCATAGCCTTATAAAGTGCAGCGGGAATATTTCGAACTTCAAATACTATTGTAGTCATGCAAAACAAATTTTTATCAAATTTTTCTGTGCTTTTAGCTGACATTACCAGAAATCTCGTAGTGTTATGTTTCATATCCTCGATGTCAGACTCGATTGAAACAAGTCCGTAAATATCTCCTGCTAGCTTGGAGGCAAGAGCACCAATCGCTCTATTTTTATCCTTAGCAATGTTTTTTGCAGAGCCTGCGGTATCAGGTCCAACTCTCGGTCTAATATTATTCTTCGCTAAAAAATTTTTACACTGCCCTAAAAGCTCTGTTTGACTGACAGCAGTTGTTATTTCGTCCAACTTAACACCTTTTAGACCTAGCAGGTGTATACGTATTCTTAAAAAATGCTCCTTTACTATTTTTAGTCCTGACCTGGGCAGTAACTGATGAATGTCTGCAACTCTGCCATAAGTAGAGTTTTCAACGGGCAGAATTGCATATTCGCTTTCGCCAGATCTTACAGAATCGATAGCTGTCTCAAAAGACAAGCAGGCCAAAACGCTTGGGTTATCAAAAACTTCCAGACATGCTTGGTGAGAATAAGAACCAAATTCTCCTTGAAACGACACAACTTTCTTCATTAATAAATCCAATTTCAAATTTTTTATGGTTTTACACCTTGATAAACAAGAGTGGAAGAAGTTAAAACAAAATTATTAAAAATATTTTTTAAATCAACTACAACCTGGGATTGTTTTTTGTATGAATGTGATGGAAATAAATAAAATTGTTGGGAGTGCATGTGGAGCACTTTTAATTTTTCTGCTAATAAAGTGGGGTGCCGAAATAACTTATCATGGCTCTCATGATAAAATACAGGCAGCGTATTTTCTTGAAATAGAAGAAGCTGAGACTATCGCCGAAACTCTTACAGAGAGTATTCCTTTTATCGAGTTAGTTGCTAGCGCCAACATTGACAAAGGGCAAAAAGTATTTGGGAAATGTAAAGCGTGTCACAAACTAGAGTCTGGGGTAAATGGAACTGGTCCACATTTATATGCGATAGTTGGCAGGCCTATCGGAATTGTAGAAAACTATACTTATTCAAATGTTCTTGCGAATTTGGGTGGAAACTGGACCGTCGATGAGCTGGGAGCGTTTTTAACAAAACCCTCGAAATACGCTCCTGGTACTAAAATGAGCTATTCAGGTTTGACTAAGGAAAATGATAGGGCTAATCTGATAGCATATCTAAAAACCATAGGAAATTAAATTATCCATGTTGACAGCTTTAAAAGGTTAAACAATGTACAGTTTGAAGGTTGCTACTCTCTTAAGTAAAAATATTCATATCAATTTATTTTTGAGTTTTAAATTTTTTTTAGGATTACTAACCTTAAATATACTGCTTCTTACAGTTGCTTCTGCTTCTGAAATTTTAATCAAAAGTCACGGCATTTCAAATTTTGGTAGTTTAAAATATAATGAAGATTTTACCAAACTTGACTATGTGAATGCCGAAGCACCAAAAGGAGGAGAGATTTCAACTTGGGCTTTTGGAACTTTCGACTCACTTAATAGATACATAATCAAGGGGAACGCAGCAGCTTCAGGAAACATTTTTTTAGAGACCCTAATGACTGGTACTGCGGACGAACCTGATGCTCTGTATGGTCTAATTGCCGAGAGTATTGAATATCCTGAAAATCGATCATATGCAATTTTTAATATCAGACCTGAGGCCAGATTCTCTGACGGATCAAAAATAACTGCTAATGATGTTGTATTTTCTCATAATATTCTCTTAGAGAAAGGTATTCCTTCTCTAAAACAAGTATTTAAAGATATAGAAAAAGTAGAAGCACTGGATACTTTAAGAGTAAAATTCATATTTTCAAAGCCTTCAGAAAATAATGAGCTTTTGATGTTGGCTGCTTCGTCGACAGTTTTTTCTCAAAAGTTTTTTGAGGACATAGATTTTGCAGAAAGTACACTAGAGCCAATGCTTGGAAGTGGCCCATATATTTTAGATATGCTAGATGTCGGGAAAAAAATTGTTTATAAATTTAACCCAGGATACTGGGGTAGGGATTTACCAATAAATAGGGGAAGACATAATTTTGAAAAAATTCGCTACGAATATTATGCTGACACCAGTGCAGCATTTGAAGGATTTAAAGCAGGCGACTATACATTTAGGTTTGAAAACTCTTCACAAAAGTGGGCGCAAGATTATACGTTTCCTGCCGTTGGAAATGGTACAATTAAAAAAACTACTTTGACAAATGGAAATTTAGGCTCCGCTCAAGGCTTTTTCTTTAATTTGCGAAATAATACTTTAAAAGACGAAAAAGTTCGCGAAGCGATAGGGCTAATGTTCAATTTTGAATGGTCGAACAAAACATTGTTTTTTGACCTTTACTCGCGAGTAACCAGTTTTTGGGAAAACAGTGATATGAAGGCAGAAGGTTACATCTCAGATGCAGAAAGAAGACTCATAGAGCCCGTAAAACATTTTCTTCCAGAATCCGTATTTAAAAATACCGTGGTCGTGCCTCCAATTTCAAATCCAAACAAAATTGATCGAAACAACAGACGTAAAGCAGGAAAGTTGCTAGATATGGCTGGCTGGTTATTAGTTGACGGTAAACGCCTGAATCAAAAAGGAGACATGCTAAAAGTAGAAATACTTAATTACTCTCCGGCATTTGATAGGATAATAAACCCATTCGTCGAAAATTTAAAACTTATTGGCATCGATGCGACTCATACCAGAATTGATAGCACACAATATACAGAACGACTTAGATCATTTGACTGGGATATAATAACATCGACATATGGAAATTCTATGACGCCTGGGATTGATTTAATTCAGACGTTTTCTTCAGAGACTGCTGACGTATATTCGAGGAACATGGTTGGGCTAAAAAATGAAGCGATTGACTTTTTAATTCGAAAAGCGGTAAATGCAAAGAGCAGAACTGAACTAAATAATATTGTAAGAGCATTAGATAGAAGTTTACGCTCTCTGCGAATTTGGGTTCCGCAATGGTATAAGCAAGTTCACACTGTAGCGTACAAAAACCATTTTAGTTATCCTGAACCACTTCCTCCCTATGATCCTGGAGTCTTCGACTTCTGGTGGTTTGATAAAGAAAAAGATCGTGTAATAGAAACAATAAAATAAAAATGATTTTCTATATTATGCGCCGCTTATTACTGATAATACCAACGTTGCTTGGAATAATGGTAGTAAATTTTGTATTTGTTCAATTTCTACCAGGCGGACCCGTCGAACAAATAATTACCCAACTCGAGAGTTCTCAGTCGACAAACTTAATATCTTTAGGTGGAGACGGAAATGATGCTGGCCAAAGTAATTCAAGTAACAAAACAAATGGAAATAGCGCATATAAAGGGTCACGAGGTCTGCCTGAAGATTTCATAAAAGAATTAGAGCAGCAATTTGGGTTCGATAAAACTCCCTTAGAGCGATTTATCCTAATGATGAAGAAGTATCTACTATTTGATTTTGGTGAAAGTTATTTTAGGTCGATTAGTGTAGTCGATCTTGTTCTAGAGAAACTACCTGTATCTATTTCGCTTGGGCTATGGTCTACTCTTATAGCATATTTAATATCTATACCATTAGGAATAAAAAAAGCCACTAACGAAGGATCAAAATTAGATACATATACCTCAACAATTATTATAATGGCCTATGCGATTCCAGGGTTTCTTTTCGCAATTATGCTTCTGGTTCTATTTGCAGGCGGATCCTTCTGGCAGATTTTTCCGATGCGAGGCCTGACATCTGAGGATTGGAATCAACTTGGTCTAGTTGGTAAGACTTTAGACTACCTTTGGCACATCTGTTTACCTGTTTTGGCGTCGACAATTGGTTCCTTTGCAACATTAACACTTCTTACTAAAAATTCTTTTCTCGATGAGATAAAGAAGCAGTATGTTATTACTGCAAAAGCTAAGGGATTATCTAACTTCCGGGTACTTTATGGGCATGTATTTAGAAATGCTATGCTTATAATTATCTCTGGTTTTCCAGGACTGTTTATAAGCGTTTTCTTTGGTGGATCGTTAATAATAGAGACTGTATTTTCATTAGACGGTCTTGGACGTTTAGGTTTTGAAGCGGCATTATCAAGAGATTATCCTGTGATGTTTGGAACTTTATACTTCTTTGCTCTCCTTGGATTACTTATTGGACTTTTATCAGACTTAACATACATGTGGATAGATCCACGCATAGACTTTGAAAGTAGAAAGTTATGACCCCCTTAAATGCACGTAGGTGGAGTAATTTTAAAAGTAATAAAAGAGCAGTTTTCAGTCTGGTGATATTTTCTTTTTTGTTTCTAGTATCGCTTTTCGCCGAATTTATCGCAAATGATAAACCATTATTAGTTAACTACAGGGATCGCCTGCATGTGCCTATAATAAAATTTTATTCAGAGGTGGACTTTGGAGGCGAATTTGAAACCGAAGCAACTTATTTATCAATTGAGGTACAATGCCTTATTAAGAGTGGAGGAAAGAAAGCGTGCTTAGAAAACCCACAAGCGATTTTAGAAAGTATCAAAAATAATATCGTTAAAAATACTGGCTGGATTCTCTGGCCGATGGTTAAGTCGAGTTTCAATACAATAAACTACAATGTTGCGATCGCCCCTTCACCTCCCGACAGGAATCATTTTCTGGGCACTGATGATCAAACTCGAGATGTTTTAGCCAGAGTAATATATGGGTTTCGCATTTCAATTCTTTTTTCTTTAATTGTGACGCTTAGTTCCTCTGTAATAGGAATTTTTGCTGGAGCAATTCAAGGATATTTCGGTGGCTGGACAGACTTGCTCCTTCAGCGCATGATTGAGATTTGGACAAGTATGCCTATGTTATACATAGTCATAATAATATCTTCGATTTTTACAATGCATTTTTGGCTTCTAACAGGGATAATAATCGCATTTAGCTGGACTGCATTGGTAGGCGTAATCCGTGCAGAGTTTTTAAGAGCCAGAAACTTTGAATATGTTCTTGCTGCCAAAGCTCTTGGAGTACCCAACTATCTTATAATTTTGAGACACTTACTACCTAACTCGATTGTCGCCAGCCTCACGCTAGCCCCATTTATTATTACGGGGACAATCTCAACTCTGGCTGTACTAGATTTTTTAGGCTTCGGTTTACCAGCTAGTTATCCTTCACTTGGAGAATTAGCGATGCAGGCAAAGAGCCAATTAAATGCTCCCTGGTTAGCCTTTTCTGCTTTCATAACTTTTACTGTAATGCTTTCGCTTCAGGTTTTCATTTTTGAAGGTATTAGAGATGCTTTTGATCCTAGAAAAGTTTTTAAATGAGAAAACCTCTAATGGAATTTGAAAACCTTACCATTTCATTTGGAACAAACAGTCCAGTGGTTAGAAATGTAAGCCTCAATTTAGAAACGGGAATTACTTTGGCTTTAGTGGGAGAAAGTGGTTCCGGAAAATCCTTAACCGCTTTAGCATCCACAAAACTAGTTCCTGAAGGCGCAAAAATTGAAGGAAAAGTTAAATTTAATGGTGAAGTGATTAGTGATCAATCAGACACACAGTTACAGAAAATTCGAGGCAATGAAATCAGTTATATCTTTCAAGAACCTATGACATCACTCAATCCAGTTCACAAAGTATTTCGGCAAGTCAAAGAAACTCTTACCCTTCATTCAAATTTGACTACTTCTGACGCCAATCAGAAAACTGCCCAAATTTTGGAGCACGTAGGCTTATACAATAATTTAAAAATAGCAGATAAGTATCCACATCAGCTGTCTGGAGGAGAAAGACAACGAGCTGTAATCGCAATGGCTCTTATTAATAAACCTAAACTACTGATAGCGGATGAACCAACTACTGCACTTGATGTTACTATTGAAAAGCAAATTCTAGGTTTATTGCAAGAACTTAAAAACGCTACAAAAACAACTATGCTATTTATTACCCACGATCTTTCAATTGTTAGAAAAATCTCTTCTAAAATTGCAGTAATGAAAAATGGAGAAATTATTGAATTTGGTAATACTTTAGATATTTTGGAAAATCCTCAAAAACCTTACACACGACAACTTATTGAAGCAGATACTTTAAAAAGACCTGTTAAGCTTTTATCTGCGAAGTCAGAAGTTTTTAAAGCTGAAAAAATTTCGGTTAGCTATGCGGGAAAAATAAGTATTCCTAAATTAAACAGACGTAGTATCAAAGCAGTAGAAAAAGTATCTTTTTCAATAGATCAAGGAGAAACGATTGGAATCATTGGCGAGAGTGGTTCAGGAAAAACGAGTTTGGGACTTGCCGCTCTTCGATTAATCAATTTTGATGGCGATGCTTTTTTAGAGGGTAGATCAATTAGAACAAGCTCAAAAAAAGAGTTGAACAAGTTAAGAAGTAAAATGCAAATTGTTTTTCAGGATCCATTCGGTTCACTTTCCCCTCGTTTGACGGTCGGAGAGATAATATGTGAGGGTTTAGTAATTCATAAACCATTTTTGAGCTTTTCTGAAAGAAATTTCGCTCTTGAAAAAGTTCTACGCGAAGTAGGTCTGTCAAAAGATATGATAAATCGATATCCTCATGAATTTTCTGGTGGTCAAAGACAAAGGATTGCACTAGCACGTGCAATAATTTTGAAACCTAAATTCTTAGTTTTGGATGAGCCTACGTCTTCATTAGATCGAACTATTCAGGCACAAATACTCGATATACTTAGACATTTACAATCTGAATATGGAATTGCATACCTTTTTATCAGTCACGACCTTAAAGTTGTAAAGTCACTGAGTCATAAGCTAATAATAATGAAGGATGGTATCGCAGTTGAACAGGGACTAGCAAAAAATATATTTAAAAATCCCCAACATCCATATACTAAAACTTTATTAACTAATATTTTAGATAATTAAATTTTTATATTGACTTTTTAAGAAAAAAAATAGAACATAGAGTGAACATTTCTATTTAAATTTTTCATGGTTAATTATTCAAAAAAAACAGAACAATTTAATAAATCAAAAAAAACTATATTTGAACTCAATGATTTATTTAAAAAAGGAAGTATACATGAAGCTTATGGGCCTTCACGAATACGCCTAGCAATAATCTTATGTACAATAACTACGGGACCTATAATTTGGATCCGTCCTAAATGGGAAAAAAACTTACTTAACCCTGATGGAATTTGGCACTGGTTTAATACTCAAAGATTATTATTCATCAATGCTAACAGTCAAATAGATTTTCTTTGGGCTATGGAACAGTCTCTAGTTAGAGGAATTGCGCCACTAATAATAAGTGAATTACCAAAAATACCAAGTCTTACACAAATACGACGATTAAACCTTGCTGCAAAAAAAAACCTATATAACCCGGAATTATATATTCCTATTGTAATCATATTAACCGATAGCGACGGAGTAATCCCAAATATTGAAAGTCGCTGGCGCATAAACCCATTACCCTTTTGGAATAAGGAACGAGAGAAAATAATTAGTTCACCACAAGGGAAATGGTTATTAGAAAGATCTTTTTCTAAAATCGATGGACCCAGAAAATGGATGCTGGAAACAATTACATTTAACGAAAAGAGTAAATTTAAGAAATTTAATTTTACACAAATATTTTAAAACTAGACTTTACCCATACCACCACCCCCAGGAGTGAGAACACAGAGAATATCTCCAGCATAAACCGTAGTTTTATCAGCTGGCTTTAGAATCTCTTCCGTACCATCAAACCTGGTAATACGACTAATTCCAAGCTTCCCACCCTTTCCTTCGTTCAAACCAGGTGGCTTTATCTCTCTGTGACCCGCCAAGATAGCTAGTGTCATTTCTTCGAGAAACCTTATTCGTCTAATAACCCCATTTCCACCAACGTATTTACCTGAACCACCTGACCCACTTCTAATACTAAACTGCTCCAATACAACAGGAAATCTTCCCTCTAAAACTTCAGGATCAGTTAGCCTGCTATTCGTCATGTGACTATGAACTCCCGAGGTCCCATTATATGGCTTCCCATCAAACTCAATTCCTGCGCCTGTACCCCCACAAATAGTCTCATAATATTGTAAATTTGAGTTCCCCCATGTGACATTATTCATGGTGGATTGGGATGCTGCTTGAATACCAAAAGCTAGAAGTAGTGCAGAGGTCACTGCCTGACTAGTTTCGACATTTCCTGCAATTACAGCTGCCGGGAATTCAGGAGAAAGCATTGTTCCTTTCGGAAGAATGATATTGAGAGGTTCCAAAACTCCAGAATTCATAGGGATGCCCCCACCTGCTAAAATTCGAAAAGCATAAAGAACCGCTGCTTTAGTTACTGGGCTAGGGGCATTGTAATTACTATTAAGCTGAGCGCTTGTTCCCGTGAAATCGATAGTGGCGGTCTGGGCTATCTTATCAATCTTCACAGAGATTTTAATAATACGTTTCTCACCATCTATATCGTTATCCATTGGATATACATAGCTTGTATCCGACATCATACAAATCGCAGTTTTCACAATTTTCGAAGCATTTTCTTTTATAAACTTTAAGTAACGTTTTACTTTTACCCAACCATACTGGTCTACCATTTTCTGTAGTTCCCGTTGACCTTTCTCACACGCCGCGATTTGCGCTTTGAGGTCAGAGATATTTATGTCTAAGGATCTAACAGGATACAAAGCACCTGACAATAATTCCCGAGTTTCCTTTTCCCTGAATTTCTTTGACTCCACTAACTTCCAGTTATCAATATATACACCCTCTTGCATTATATTAGAGCTGTCTGGAGGCATTGAACCTGGCGTCAGCCCGCCAACGTCTGTATGATGCCCTCTGGCCGCCACAAAAAATTTTATATCACAACTTCCTTTAATCCAAACAGGACTGACAACAGTAATATCAGGCAAATGGGTACCTCCATTATATGGAGCGTTTAGGGCATAAGCATCGCCTGGCGACATTATTTCATTTTCTTTAATAATTGTTTTTACTGAGGAGTCCATAGATCCCAAATGTACTGGCATATGCGGAGCATTAGCTATAAGATCACCATTTTCGTCAAAAACAGCGCATGAAAAATCTAACCTTTCCTTTATCGTGATAGATTGCGCAGTTTTTTCTAAAATCGCCCCCATTTGTTCGGCGATAGACATGTAAAGATTATTAAAAACCTCAAGCATTACTCCATCAGGTTGATCTTTAAATCTATAACCTTTAATTTTTTTAAGTCTTACTAATTTAGTGTAATTATTTTTCGTTATTTCTGCTCGCCAGCCCGACTCTATAAAAATTGAAGTATGTTCTTCAATAATTATCGCTGGACCAGTTATTTTGTCACCAGGAAGTAACCCATTCCTTCTAAAAAACTTTGCCTGGACCCAGGCACCATTTAAATATACCTGGTTGATCGCATCAGCACTTATTGTCAACTCATCCCTACTACTCACTTCAAAAATATCTTCCGTCAAATCCGCAGCAGCACCTATTGCCTCCAAAGATACTGTTTCTACTATCAGTTGCCTTTTACTCGCCTCAAACCCAAAGCGCTTATAATGCTCTCGCATAAAATTTTGTTGCATTTTTTCCATAGCATCATAACGAATTCTCAAAGCCGTATCTGTTCCTTTAACCTTTAAAAGTAAATCTTTTACTATACTTACATTCTCAAGTTTCACATTTTGACTTTTTAATTCATCAATGGCTTCAACTGATAGCTCAGAAAATACTCTGTCTGCTTCTTCCAAATTTTCCTGTGTAAAAGTTTGCTCCAAAGATTTTGACCTTGTAGCTCGTATGTCTGCATACCCCATTCCGTAGGCTGACAGAAGAGATGCTTGCGGATGTATTAAACACTTCGAAATACCTAATCTTTCAGAGATAGCGCACACATGCTGAGAGCCTGCTCCACCGAATACCGTTAGGCAATAATCGGACACATCATAACCACGTTGAACAGAAATTTTTTTTATCGCATTAGCCATATTTTCTACAGCAATTCTCAAAAAACCATCAGCTATCGCTTCAACATTACCTCTAAGATCACCGAAAGTTTGCTCAAAATTCAAAATTGCGGCTTTATAGTCAAGTCCCTGGTCATTATCAGGCCCAAAAATCTTAGGAAAATATTCTGCCCTTATTCGACCTGTAACTAAGTTTGCATCTGTAATAGAAAGAGCACCTCCGTTCCCATAACATGAGGGTCCTGGGAAAGCTCCAACGCTTTCCGGACCTACCTGCAAGCGCTCATTTTGATAGCTCAGAATGCTGCCACCGCCTGCAGCAACAGTGTGAATATTCATCATCGGCACGGCGAGACGTACTCCTGCGACTTCAGTATTTAAACTCCTCTCAAAATCGCCTGCATAATGGCATACATCTGTTGATGTTCCGCCCATATCAAAACCTATTACTTTTTTTTCCTCCGCAATTTTGCTTGTCATAATTGCGCCCACGACTCCACCAGCAGGACCCGACAAGATTGCATCCTTCCCTCGAAAAATCTTTGCATCTGTTAAACCACCACTTGATTTCATAAATTGAATCTTATTTCTCGGTATTTTGTCAAAAGAGGACAAGATACTTTCTATATATTGGTTCAACACTGGCGACAGATATGCATCGACAACGGTCGTATCCCCTCGACTGACAATTTTAATCAAAGGGCTGATCTTATGGCTTACGGAAATTTGAGTAAAACCAATTTCTTTAGCTATTTCATAGGCCTCAATTTCATGTCTCGGATATTTATAGCTATGCATAAAAACAATTGCGCAAGAGACTATTCCTTTTGAAAAAATTTTCGATAGTTCGTTTTTTAAGTGCTCTTTTTCTAGCCTCTGAACAATTTCGCCCGAAACTAGTACTCGCTCTTTTGCCTCTATAACTTCGGAATATAATTGATCAGGTAATTTCACTTTTCTTGCAAATAAATCTGGACGGTTTTGATAACCTAACCTAAGCTGATCTCCCAGTCCTTGAGTTATTGCAAGAACTACTTTTGAACCCTTTCTCTCTAACAAAGCATTAGTTGCAACAGTGGTTCCCATTTTAATTGAGTTTATTAATCTAAGAGGTATTTTGACGTCTTCTTTTACGTTTAAAAATTTCTTAATACCAAAAATAGTAGCATCACTATAAAGACTCGGGTTTTCAGACAAAAGTTTTTCGCAATAAATTTTACCACTTGGTGACTTTGCAACAATGTCAGTAAAGGTACCTCCCCTATCTATCCAAAAACTCCATTTTTTCATGCGAACAACCCTTTGAGTTTGAAAATACAGCTTCAAACTTCATATTTAAAAATATATCTATTTATACGATAATAAATTGTATCGACAATGAAAGTAAATAAGTTTTACCGGTGGGATAAAAATAAGGTTGTTAATTAATTTTCTTAGCGAATAATATTTTAAAAATGGCGATATTAATTCTAGTCGGACCTAGTGATTTGTGAAGGACGAAGTCCATCTTTACGGCACTTTTTTCTATCAGTTGGTAGTTGACCACACTCTAAATAAGAAATAGATGATTGGAGGATAGTAAGGTTAAGAGGAAAATCAAAACTTGAAATCTTGCATTATTCTTAATTTAGCTGGAGCTCCTTATGGATTTTAACAAGAAAAATATCTTTCAACACCTCGGCAGAAATATTGCTGAGAAAGAATCCGACCGAAAATCTATTGAGTTAATTGGGACTTTACCTGAGTGGGATCTAACCGATCTATATATGGATCAGGACGCACCAGAAATTGGAAAAGATATAAAAAATCTCTGCTTAAATGTAAAAAGCTTTTCCAAAGATTATCAAGGAAATCTCAAAACATTAAGTGCTTCAGAAATGCTGAAATGTATTAAAAGAAATGAAGAAATATCAAATCTTATGGGTAGATTAGGTTCATATGCTGGGTTGAGGTATTATCAAAGAACTACCGATCCAGTGCGCAGCAAATTTCTTGCTCGTATTCAAGAAGAAATTACAAGAAATTCCTCAGAACTAATATTTTTTAGCCTCGAGTTCAACCAACTTGAGGAAGAACATCTTAGTCAGCTTCTAGCAGAAAATAAAGATCTTGCAAAATATAGTTCTGCTTTCAAAAGAATGCGAGCTTTAAAACCCTATCAGCTAAGTGATGAACTAGAAAAATTTCTAAACGATCAATCAATCGTTGGAGCATCCGCATGGAATAGATTATTTGACGAAACAATGGCTAGCCTACAATTTAAACTTGATAAAAAAGAGGTTGCTTTAGAAACTGTTCTAAACAAACTAACCGACAGAAAAAGAACTGAGCGCAAGAAAGCTGCTAAATCACTTGCTAAAGTTTTGACAAAGAACTTACCACTTTTTACCCGAATTACCAATACACTTGTCAAAGAGAAATCAATAGAGGATAAATGGAGAAATTTCCCATCTCCTGAATTCTCAAGACACCTATCAAATGATATAGAACCAACGGTTGTTAACGCACTTCGCAATGCCGTGGTTGATAATTATCCAAATATTTCCCATAGATACTACAGGCTTAAGGCCAAATGGCTTGGTTTAAAAAAGCTTGAAATTTGGGATAGAAACGCTCCTTTAAAAAATGACACAACTGATTTAATTAGTTGGTCAAAAGCAAAAGAATTAGTACTTTCAGCATATAAGGAGTTTGATCCGAGGCTAGAAAAGTTGGCAAAACCATTTTTTCAGAATGGTTGGATAGACGCAGAGGTCAAGCCTGGTAAAGCTCCTGGAGCATTTGCGCATCCCACAGTGACAAATGTACATCCATATATTCTTCTCAATTACCTAGGTAAGCCTCGAGATGTAATGACACTGGCGCATGAACTCGGACACGGAATTCATCAAACGCTAGCTGCAAAACAAGGCGAGCTACTAGCTAGTACACCCTTAACATTGGCTGAAACGGCTTCTGTTTTTGGAGAAATGCTAACTTTTAAAAAAATGCTCTCAGAGTCCCAAGGAGAAGCCGAGAGGCATCATCTACTTGCTGCAAAAGTTGAAGACATGATAAATACTGTTATTCGTCAAATTTCATTCTATGACTTTGAAACTCGCCTTCATAACGAAAGATTGAAAGGAGAATTAACTCCTGACGAAATTAATAAAATTTGGATATCAGTAAGTAAAGAGAGTCTTGGTAATTCGTTTAATTTTATGTCTGGATATGAAACCTTTTGGGCCTATGTCCCACATTTTGTTCACTCACCATTTTATGTCTACGCTTATGCATTTGGCGATGGATTGGTAAATTCTCTCTATTCAGTTTACGAAAGTAGCGATTCCACTTTCCAAGACAAATATTTAAAAATGTTGGAAGCTGGAGGCTCGAAGCATCATAAAGAGCTTTTAAAGCCGTTTAATTTGAATGCATCAGATTCAACCTTCTGGCACAATGGCTTAAAACTTATTAGCAGTATGATAGATGAACTAGAAACCATGGAAACTTGACTCATTGAAACCTGATAAAGCTTATAAAGAATTATTAGCTCATTACAAAAAAATTATATTACTACAACAGGCACAGGATCTTCTTTCTTGGGACCAAGAAACCATGATGCCAGCAGCTGGATCTAAAATAAGAGCAGAGCAGCTGTCTGCTCTTGAGGGTACAATTCATAAATTACAGACTGACAAAAAAATTGAGGATTTTTTAGATGATGCATATCAGACTCAGTCCCCATCAATTCGCAAAAAATCTAATTTAAGAGAAATAAAAAAGCTGTACGATAGGTCTTCTAAAATACCTATAAAGTTGAGTGAAGCCTTAGTATATAAAACATCCCTAGCTCAAAATGTCTGGTGGACTGCAAAAAAAAAGAACTCATTTAGTCTTTTCAAGAAAATACTTTCGGAGGTAGTCGAGCTTAAAAAAAGTGAAGCTGATTGCATTAAGAATTCATCACAAAACAGATATGACGCATTGCTCAACGATTTCGAACCTGGAATAACGTCCTCTCAATTGAGCTCGCTTTTTCAAATCCTAAGCGAAAAATTGAAAGAACTTTCAGTAAAAGTCAGAGACAAAAAAAAATATTTTGTGCCACTTTCTGATAATTTTTCTAGAGTCAATCAGCTTGCAATTAGTAAGGATCTAGCAAAGTCAATCGGTTACAATTTCAACGCTGGTAGGCTTGACGAAAGTGCTCATCCTTTTTCCTCTGGTTCTAAAACGGACAGCCGAATAACTACACGAATAAACCAACAAGACCCTCTAGAATGTATTTATTCTGTGTTACATGAAGTTGGACATGCATTATACGAACAAGGTATACCTGAAAATCTTGTTCTTGAACCAGCAGGGCGTTGGACGTCAATGGGTCTTCATGAAAGTCAAAGTAGGCTCTTTGAAAACCAAATTGGAAGGTCCAAAGGATTTACCAAATTTCTTAACAAAAAGCTTAGAATATATTTTCCAAATATTAAATACATTTCTGACAAACACTTGTTTCAAGCAATTAATTCAGTAAAGAAGACACACATTAGAACCGAGTCTGACGAAATACATTACAATTTACATATCATTTTGAGATTTCAATTAGAACAAAAGCTACTAAATGATAGCCTAAAGGTAGATGATCTAGAACGAGAATGGAATTCGACATTTGAACAAATGTTCAATTTCAAAGTTACTAATTCTTCTCAGGGCGTATTACAGGACATTCACTGGTCTGCTGGTCTATTTGGATATTTCCCAACTTATGCATTAGGTAATATTTATTCAGCTTGCTTATACTCGAAGATCGAATCTTTGTTCCGGAATCTCGACGAAGATTTTGCTGAAGGAAACTTCGCTAATGTTGTTTTATGGCTGAACAAAAATATCCATAGGCACGTTCGTTTTAAAGATACTTACTCAATAATTGAAACCGCAACAGGTTCCAAAATAGATTCTAGGCCATTATTGGAATACTTAAACAAAAAATTTTCAAAAATATATAATTTTTAATCTATATATGGGCCGTTTATCCCTAATCAAGGCAAGTTTAACTCTATCATCGCCTTCTGGAGCTTTTCAAATGCTCTCACCTCAATTTGTCTAATTCTTTCTCTACTTACACCATGCTTTTTACTCAACTGTTCTAAAGTACATGGGTCCTCGTCAAGCCTCCTGCTCCTGATTATGCTTCGTTCTCGCTCATTCAAAGTAGACATTGCCCTTGCTAACAAGTTACGACGCTTGTCAAGTTCTTGATTCTCGGCAAAACTATTAGCATGATCTGCGTCCTCATCTTCTAGCCAGTCTTGCCACTCATTAGTTCCTTCAGAATCACGAGAAATAAGCGCATTCAATGACGCATCTCCGCCCGTCATACGTCTATTCATAGAGATAACTTCTTCCGGTGAAACTTTAAGATCAACCGCTATCCTCTCGACATTTTCTGGCTTCAAGTCACCCTCTTCAAGCGCTCCGATTTTACCCTTAGCTTTACGTAAATTAAAAAAAAGTTTCTTTTGACCACTTGTTGTCCCCATTTTTACAAGGCTCCAACTACGTAAGATATATTCCTGAATGCTTGCTCTTATCCACCACATAGCATAAGTTGCAAGTCTGAAGCCCTTGTCAGGATCAAATCTCTTTACAGCTTGCATAAGACCAATATTAGCCTCGGATATAACCTCATTTGTCGGCAACCCATAACCCCGATAACCCATAGCTATCTTAGCCGCCAACCTTAGATGGGAAGTCACTAGTCGGTGCGCTGCGTTACTACACTCTTGATCGATCCATGCTTTTGCAAGCATAAACTCTTCCTGAGGCTCAAGAATAGGAAATCTACGTATATCCTGTAAGTATCTTCCCAATCCATTGTCAGAACTAGGTACAGGTAAACTTGCATAACTCATATTACACTCCATTTCGGCCGAGTAATTACTTTATGTATATGTAGGCATTGCGAACAGAAATTTCAATGCAAAAAAAATGCCTCCACTCGAATTTACTTACAGAGACGATTGATTTATTTTAATGCAGCTACAAGATTTTTCATATCTAGAGGCATCTCAACTTCATAGGCATGCCTTTTTTTTGTTTTTGGATGAATAAAGCCTATCTTGTTTGCGTGCAGTGCTTGTCTCCTAAAATTATTTACAAATCTTGCCTCAGCTGGCTTAAAAGCCTTACCAACCATTCGTCTCGAGCCATAGACGTCATCGCCAATAATACTATGACCTATTAATTTCATATGAACTCTTATCTGGTGTGTTCGACCAGTTTCTAACCAACACTCAATTAATGAAGCATATGGATTTGTCTCGGTTCCATAAGTTTCTTTTATTTTAAAACGAGTACAAGCATATTTTCCACTTTTAGAAACACTCATTTTTTTTCGGTTAGTTCTATGACGCGCAATATTGCCAATAATTTTAAATGTATCCTCTTGTTCATATGATACCCCTTCTATACCTCTCAACCTAACATTATTTGAAGACGGATCACCCCAAACAAGTGCTTGATACTGTCTATCAATACAATGACTGGCGAATTGATGAGATAGAAACTGATGAGAATTATCATTTTTCGCAATTATTAAAAGACCAGAAGTATCTTTGTCTATTCGATGAACAATACCCGGCCTTATAACCCCTCCAATTCCAGACAGCGATCCTCCGCAGTGATGCAAAAGTGCATTTACTAGAGTTCCACTACTGTTTCCAGGAGCAGGGTGCACAACCATGCCAACAGGTTTATTTATTACTAGAACATCATTGTCTTCAAAAATTACTTCGAGGTCAATATCTTCAGGTAAAATGTCAACTTTAGCCGGCAAAGGTAAATCAATCACAAAACTCTGACCTAAAGTTGGCCTAATCGAAGCATCTTTCACTATTTTTCCACAGTCATATTTTACTGATCCATCTTGAATAAGAGCCTGAATTCTTGTTCGGGATAAGCCACTTTCCAATGGCAGTAGTTCATGAAGAGCCCTATCAATTCGACTTGAGGAGTTCTCTGTAATCACAACCGTGTATCGATTTTTACGAGTATTAGACATTTTACAGATTCTAAAGATTACCGTTGCGTAAGTTTAACATTAAAAAATAATTTTGCACAATCTTTGATTAAGAACAAAGCTCTAGCATAAAAATATTTTTTATATAGAGTGCAAGAAAGAAAACGTATCAATAAATTACTGATGATCTTATGAACTTACCAAACCATTTTTTAAATGAACTCAAAGAAAAAATCGAAATTGCTGAACTCATCGGCGCAAAAGTTACATGGGATCAGAAAAAAACAAGACCACCTAAAGGAGATTTTTGGGCTCCGTGCCCCTTTCACTCAGAAAATACTGCATCTTTTCACGTTGATAACCAAAAAGGATTTTACTATTGCTTTGGTTGTCAAGCAAAAGGTGATTGCTTTAAATTCGTTCAAGAAACCGAGGCGGTAACATTCATCGAAGCTGTAAAGATACTAGCCCATAAAGCAGGGATGGCCCTTCCAAAGCAAACAGAGAAAGCAAAAGCAGAAGAAAGTAGACGAGAAAAACTTTATAAAATAATGGAGTCAACTATTCAATTTTATAAACTTCAACTAAAAACAGTTAAAGGACAAGCTGCAAGAAATTATTTAGAAAATAGAAATATATCAGAAGATACTGCTTCAAAGTTTGAAATTGGATTTTCTCCAATCGGTTCTGACAGCCTACTAAAGCATCTTATTGGAAAAGGTTACAGCGAGAAAGATATCAATGATGTTGGCTTGAGCGTTAAACGTGATGATGAAAATATATCATTTGATAGATTTCGAAACCGCCTCATGTTTCCTATCAGAAATTTACAGGGGAACCCAATAGCGTTTGGCGGAAGATCTTTAATTGATGGCTCCCATGCTAAATATTTAAATTCACCAGAAACAGTCCTATTCGACAAAAGTAGCACAGTTTACAACATAAAGCAGGCCCGGAGCGAGGCAAAATCAGCGAATACTTTGATCGTGGTCGAAGGATACATGGACGTACTCTCGTTAAGTCAGGCAGGCATGAAAAATGTTGTTGCGCCTCTAGGAACCGCTGTCACATCGAAACAGTTAGAAATACTTTGGCGGCTTAGTCCAGAACCAATTGTCGCCTTTGATGGAGATACAGCTGGTGAAAGAGCTGCCTTTAGGCTGTTATATCTGGCTTTGCCGCTTGTAAAAGCCTCTAAAAGTCTCCGTTTTTGTATCATGCCCTCTGGACAAGACCCTGATGACATAGTCTCCTCTAGCGGACTAAACGGAATGAGCGAGCTGATTAAGAGTGCTCTTCCACTTGTCGATCTACTTTGGAAGTCAAAGGTGAATGGCAAAATTTTCGATAGCCCTGAACGGAAAGCTTTGTTAGATATAGAATTGAAACGTTCCCTCAAAGATATTTCTGACAACAATTTGAGAAACTACTTTCGAATGGCTCTGTCAGAAAAGAAAGCCATATTTTTTAAGCAATATTTCAACAAGTCGTCAGAAAAAAATGGAAGATATCAAAGATCGGCAGTGCCCAAAAAATTCACCTTTGAGCAGCCTGTAGACTCAACAAAAAAATCTCTTCTCGCATACAAACCAACTGACAAAAATGTTGAAAACAGGACACGAGAGGGCGCAATCTTGATTGGTGCAATTAATCATCCCCAAATTGCTTTGGAACTTGAACAAGATTTATGCGAAACTACATTCACTTCGAAAGATCTCTCACCAATTCGGGATGCTTTAGTAGCAGAACTTCCAAACTGGAAATCCGATGAAAATGTAGAAATACTCGATGTTTTAATGGCAAGACTCAAATTTGATCCTCTTCAGAAAGTGAACAAAGCCAGTCACCTTCATATCCATCCGCACTTAAAGAAGTCTGCGGAACCAGAGTTAGCAAAAATGGCAATGGAGGATCTGATTAAACGTCAAAAAACCGCATACAGATATTCTCTGGAATTGAGAGAAGCTGAGAAAAATATCTTAACAGACAGCAACGAAGAGCTTACAAATAGACTCAAAAATGCGAATGAAACGATGCGAAAAGTTAAAAAAGGGAACGAACAGCTCTATTCAAACACCGATGAAATTGCTAAGTATCACTCTTCGGAAATAGAGTCATTAATCAAAAACAAAGTTTGGATAAAGAAAAAGTGAATACTTGCTTGCGAATCAACGATTCGCAAGCGATTGTCTAGTTTTAATACATGATTCGTTTTTACCCAAAAAAAAAGATAGGCCAACATATGTCAAACTTAAAGAATGAAGAAAAAAAAGTTGAGCCTCAGGACATATCAAATTCTTTACTGGATATGAGCCAATCTTCCGTAAAAAAAATGATTTCTCAGGCGAAAACCAGAGGTTACATTACTTATGACGAGCTAAATGAATTTATGCCTCCTCAACATGTATCATCAGAGCAAATTGAAGATGTAATGGCAATGCTGTCTGAGATGGGAATAAATGTAATAGAAAATGAAGAAGTAGATGAAGAAGCTGACGATCAAAGTGAAACTCTGAATGAAGAGCTTAGCACGTCCCGAGAATTGGTTGCTGCACAAAGTGGTTCCGAAACGCTAGATAGAACTGATGATCCCGTGCGAATGTATTTAAGAGAAATGGGCTCAGTCGAGCTACTGTCACGTGAGGGCGAGATTGCTATTGCCAAAAGAATTGAAGCAGGCAGAAATACAATGATTACAGGTCTATGCGAAAGCCCTCTAACCTTTCAAGCTATCACGATATGGAGAGATGAGCTCCTAGACGAAGAAATTATGCTAAGAGATGTAATTGATCTCGAAACGACTTTTGGTCAATCAACCGATGTCGAAGGTGTGGATGTCGATACACACGGACCTATTCGATCTTTTGGCGAGTCAACTCGAGACACAAATTCTTCTGCAAAAATCAGAGGACAGGAGGAAAACTCAAACGATAGTAGTGATCAGGGATCTATTTTAAAAGATGAGGATGATGAAGAGGATGAGGATGAGGATCAGGTAAACGTATCACTGGCAGCGATGGAGAGTGAACTTAAGCCAAAAGTTTTGGGAACTCTTGATCAAATTGCCCAGATATATGACCGTTTGGCAAAAATGCAAAATAATCGAATGCTGGCGGCTATGAGTTCAAAAGATCAATTCTCCTCTAACCAGGAACTTGAATATCAAAGGCTACGGTCCGAGCTAGTGGTTTTAGTAAATTCTTTACACCTTCATAACAATCGAATTGAAGCCCTTATTGACCAGCTTTATGGTTTGAATAAAAAAATTATGGGAGTAGACGGCACGATGGTTAAACTGGCGGATCAAGCCAGAATAAATCGCAGAGAATTTATAAATGAATATAAAGGATCAGAATTAGATCCCGAATGGTTTGATAGAGTAAAGCATCTCAAAACAAGAGGCTGGGACGTTCTTTTTGAAAAATTTGATAATGAAGTGAAAGAACTTCGCTCCGAAATGATGGAAATAGGGCAATACATAGGAGTAGATATTTCAGAATTTAGAAGAATAGTGCAACAGGTTCAAAAAGGAGAAAAAGAAGCAAGGTCAGCAAAAAAAGAAATGGTTGAAGCCAATCTTAGATTAGTTATTTCAATTGCAAAAAAGTATACTAACCGTGGACTCCAGTTTCTTGATTTGATTCAAGAAGGAAATATTGGTCTCATGAAAGCCGTTGATAAGTTTGAGTATCGAAGAGGGTATAAGTTCTCAACCTACGCAACATGGTGGATCCGTCAAGCAATAACGCGCTCAATAGCCGACCAAGCTCGGACAATTAGAATTCCGGTACACATGATAGAAACAATCAACAAACTCGTAAGGACTGGTAGGCAAATGCTTCATGAGATTGGAAGAGAGCCCACTCCAGAAGAACTGGCATCGAAATTACAAATGCCATTGGACAAAGTGCGTAAAGTTATGAAAATTGCCAAAGAGCCCATCAGTCTTGAAACTCCAATTGGTGACGAAGAGGATAGTCAACTCGGCGATTTTATCGAGGATAAGAATGCGATCCTTCCATTGGATAATGCAATCCAGGGAAACTTAAAGGAGACCACAACTCGAGTCTTAGCAAGTTTAACTCCCCGTGAAGAGCGTGTTCTAAGAATGCGCTTCGGCATTGGGGTAAATTCAGATCATACGTTAGAAGAGGTTGGCCAACAATTCTCAGTCACTCGAGAACGAATTCGCCAAATAGAAGCAAAGGCTTTAAGGAAATTGAAGCACCCAAGCCGGAGTCGAAAACTGAGATCATTTTTGGATCAATAAGTAGAAGGTTATACGACAAAAATAAAAAAAGTTTTTCTGATAATTAAAAAGGATGACTTGGCCAATAAAATTCTTAATAATAGGAAAAGTGGAAAGACTTTAGGAAAATAAAATGCGTTGCCCATTTTGTGGAAACACCGAAACCCAAGTTAAAGACAGTAGGCCTGCAGATGATCATGTGTCAATTAGAAGACGCAGATCATGTCCTGGCTGTGCGGGAAGATTTACAACATATGAGAGGGTACAACTTCGCGATTTAATTGTTATTAAGAAGAATGGGCGGAGAGAAGCTTTTGATAGAGACAAACTCGAAAGATCCATTAGAGTAGCGATGCAGAAGCGCCCAGTGCAAGCTGATAGAATTGATCAGATGATTACAGGAATAGTAAGACGACTGGAGAGTTTGGGCGACGTTGATGTACCATCTGATAAGATAGGCCAAATAGTTATGGAAACTCTGGCAAGAATAGATACGGTGGCCTACGTAAGATTTGCGAGCGTGTACAAAAACTTTCAAGCCGCTAATGATTTCGAAGAATTTGTATTGGAATTGCGACCAAACATAGCAAAAGAAGATGACTGATAGCTAATGCCCCTTACCGAAATCGACTCCCATTTCATGAACCTAGCTTTGAGTTTGGGACGTAAAAGTTTGGGAAATACCTGGCCAAACCCATCGGTTGGTTGTATAATCGCACTGTCTAATCAGATTGTAGGACGAGGCCGCACCGGGGTTGGAGGCAGACCACATGCTGAAACGGTTGCGATTGAACAAGCCGGAAAAAAAACGATCGGTGCAACCGCTTATGTAAGCTTGGAACCGTGCTCACACGTTGGTAAAACTTCTCCATGTGCTTCAGCCATAATCAGCTCAGGAATTAAGAGAGTGCTAACACCAATTATCGACCCCGACCCGAGAGTTTCAGGAAATGGCATAAAGGCTCTAAAAGAGGCTGGACTAGAAGTTCACTTGGTGTCTGAATTTGAAGCAGACGCAGAACAAATAATTAGAGGCTTCATTTATAGACTAAAAAAGAAACGTCCTTATATAACACTAAAAATTGCAACGAGCTTAGATGGTAAGTTAGCCACTGGCAGCGGTGAAAGCAAATGGATTAGTAACTCGTTCTCTCGATCTCGGGTACAACTATTAAGAACGCAGAGCGACGCCATACTTGTTGGGTCAGGTACTATTTTAAAGGACCAACCTACTCTTAAGGCTTCTGGTAACTTATCATCGTGCTGCCAACCACTGAGTATTTATTTAGACGCCAAGCTAAGTTTAACACTAATCGGAGGGAAAAAACTTCCCGACGTTGTAATACACGGGCCTGAAATTATTGCGGAGAACAAGGCTAAACTCGAAGCTTCGTCAATACACCTAATTGAGGTTCCAATTTTAGAAAAAAAATTAGACTTAATCTCTGCCACCGCAGCCCTGGCTGATTTTGGAGTAACCAATTTACTTGTTGAAGGAGGAGGTCAACTAGCTTCAAATCTTTTAAAAAACGACTTAATTGATCGCATTGTTCATTATGAAACGGGCTTAATCCTTGGTTCAGATGGAGTACCATCCTTCGGGAGAGTTTTCGATAAAAAAAGTGTCCTGGATAAATTTCCCCGTTTCAAACTGCAGTCAGTGCGTAAACTACACAACGATGTAGAAACAATCTGGGATTCGTTTGAAAATTTGAACTAAAAGTTTAATTACGTATTAGACTGTTCCGCCTTATTAATATAAGGTTCTCATATAAAATTGTCTTTGCAAGAATAGGGAATATAATGTTCACTGGAATTATTACTGATGTTGGAAAAGTTTTAGAGGTGCTTGATGGTGGTGACCTAAAAGTTAGAATTGGATCTAGATACGATGTGGAATCAATCACTATTGGGGCATCGATCTGCCATGATGGAATATGCCTAACTGTCACAGAAAAGGGTATAATTGATAATCAAAATTGGTACTCAGTAGAAATTTCAGCCGAGACGGCGTCTACAACAAATATTCGAACCAAACACAATGGTTGGCAGGTTAACAGTTTAATTAATCTGGAACGGTCATTGAAAATCGGTGATGAGCTTGGTGGACACATTGTAACAGGACATGTCGACGGACTAGCAAAAGTTATTTCGATGATTAATGAGGGCGATAGCACTCGCATTACTTTTGAAACGAATGATAAACTGGCCCCTTTTATTGCGTCCAAGGGTTCGGTAGCACTAAACGGGACATCTCTAACAGTAAATGAAACCGATGGAACAGTTTTTGGGGTAAACTTAATTCAGCATACAAAAAAGAATACTACCTGGGGGCAAACGAAGGTTGGCGACTTAATTAATATTGAAATAGATATATTAGCGCGCTACGTGTCAAGAATTAAAGAAATGCAAGGTTAATATGACGAAAAAAAATGTAGTGGCAAATATTTCATCAATTGAAGAAATCATAAAAGATGCCAAAAATGGAAAAATGTTTATCCTTGTCGACCATGAGGATAGAGAAAATGAGGGTGACCTTGTCATTCCCGCCGAGGTAGTCACTCCTGAAATAATTAATTTCATGGCTATTTTCGGTCGAGGCTTAATTTGTCTAGCTTTAACAAGAAGTCGGCTTGATTCACTTGGTCTACCTCTTATGGCCGCTACAAATTCTTCAAGGCATGAAACTGCATTTACGATATCCATCGAAGCACGAGAAGGAGTAACGACAGGAATTTCGGCACATGATAGGGCACACACGATACTTACAGCAATTAATCAAAAGTCTGGAGCCCAAGATATATCAACGCCAGGTCATGTCTTTCCATTACGAGCGAGAGATGGCGGGGTTCTTGTGCGGGCAGGTCATACTGAGGCAGCTGTAGATATCGCTCGACTGGCAAATTTAAACCCGTCGGGAGTAATATGCGAAATAATGAACGATGATGGTACTATGGCACGGTTGGATGACCTATTGAAATTTTCAGAAACTCACAAGATTAAAGTTGGTACTATATCTGATCTAATAGCCTATCGTCGAAAACATGATAATTTGATCCGAGAAACCTCTTGTGAGTCTGTTGAATCTGAGTTTGGAGGTCAATGGACCTTAAGGATTTTTCATGACGAAATTGATGGGGGAGAGCATGTAGCATTAACTAAAGGTAAGATTTTGGATAATCGGCCAATCATGGTGAGGATGCATGCCGCCAATCCATTGGAAGATATGCTAGGAATATCTCCAGGAAAATCAAATCAACTTAAAAATTCAATGATAAAAATTGCCCAGAATGGATGTGGCGTCATAGTCTTGTTACGCGACATGAACATGAAATTGGAGACATCAGGGGTTACCTCTCAAATTTTAAGAAGATACGGTATCGGAGCACAAATATTGCTGGCCTTGGGCATAAGCAATATTAAGCTACTAACTAACTCACCCCTTCCCAATATCGTTGGACTTGATGGGTATGGACTTAAAATAAGTGGTACTATTCCAATAAACTAGAGATATAGAAAATGGACTACTCAAATAAAACAAATTTTAATATTCCAGAATTAGAAAAAAAAGCTTCAATTCTGGTTGTGCGCTCTCCCTATTATAAAGAGATAGCAGATAATTTATTGAATGGAGCACTTCAGGTTTTTGAAAAACATAACGTTCAAATTGAACTAGAAGAAACTCCAGGAGCTCTGGAGATACCCACGGTAATTGCTTTAGTACAAAATAATTTTGATGGATTTCTTGCTTTAGGATGCGTAATCCGTGGTGAGACTACGCATTATGATACCGTCTGCAATGTCAGTGCGCATGCACTTGCAGCGCATGGAATCAACGGAATTTGCGTTGGAAATGGAATACTTAACGTCGAAAGTTATTCACAAGCTTTGGAAAGATCAGATCCTAACAAACAAAACAAAGGTGGATCAGCCGCTGAGGCTACATTGTCGCTCATTCATTTTAAACAAAAAAGACAACAAGTAAAAAAATAATTTGGATTAAAGCAATGAACTTAAAATCTCAGGAGAAAAACAGCAGAATTGGTAGGAAAGATCTTTCTGCTACTCGGCTTTTTGCTGTTCAAGCTCTTTTCCAAATGGAAGCCTCGAACACCTCACTGACTGACGTACAAGAAGAATTTACAAAGTTTAGAATGGGTTCAACCATAAACGGCTCTGTTTATGCGAGCGGTGACAAAAAACTCTTTGAAAGCCTCACACTAAGTGCAGTAAAAAACCAAAGAAAAATAGATAAACTAACCAATCTCGTTCTTAAGGACTCTTGGCCCCTGAGTAGAATTGACCCAACCCTACGTGCGCTCTTTCGAGTCGCTACAGCTGAGCTCATTGATAAGAAAGCACCACCAAAAGTAATAATTAATGAGTTTTTAGAAATAGCTAAAGCTTTTTTCCCAGAAGGGAAAGAACCTAAACTTGTGAATGGTGTCTTAGACAAAATTGCAGAAAAAATATATTAGGAAGTCGATTAAAACTTGTTTCCTTTTGGAAACCCTCTTGGAGCCCATTTACCTTGAGATGCTCTTTTACCAAACCACTCCTTGAGATCATGTATTGATCGAAGTCGGCCCGCGGGATCATTCCAGCTTAACCCCTCTGCAATATTAATTGTTTTTACATCTGATATGCGACTATTCTTAAATTTTTGTATTCTTACTCCTTTACCCTTCGCCATCTCAGGCAATTCCGCTATTGGAAATATCAACAATTTTCTATTCTGTCCCACAGACACAATATGGTCACCAAACGCCTCAACACAAATTTGAAGCTTCTCATCCTTAGCCAAGTTTAAAATTTGCTTACCGCCCCGTGTTTGGGCAATAAGATCCGATTGCTTTGCCACAAAGCCATTTGCGCTGCTCGAAATAAATAAAAGCTTTGATGTTGCTTCGTATAACCTCACATCGACAATTTCGACTTCATTTGGCAAATCGATACTAATTCTGATTGGCTCTCCCATCCCTCTCCCACCAGGCAACGAGTCACATCTAATGGTGTAACATCTGCCATTGTGCGCTGTGAGGATAATCTTATCCGTAGTTGTCCCATGGAAAATAAATTTTTTTGAGTCTCCGTCCCTATACTTAAGGTCTGTATCTAGATCTATTTGACCTCGCATGGCTCTTATCCAACCCATTTCGGAACAAACAATCGTGATCGGCTCTTTTTCTATAAAAGCTTCAAGCGGAACAAGATCAACATTGGGAAAATCTTGTATTTTAGTCCTTCTTTTCCCTCCATTAGAACTATTACCAAACTTTTTTTGTACTTCAATCAATTGCTTCCTTATCTTCAACCACTGAAGACGGGGCTCATCAATTAAATCCTCAATATTTTGTCTCTCAGAGGTTAAATCGTCTCTCTCTCTTTTAAGTTCCGTTTCCTCTAACTTTCTAAGTGATCGCAATTTCATATTCAAAATTGCTTCGGCCTGTGTATCAGACAGAGTAAACTCAGCGATTAAACTTTCCTTTGGGAATTCGTTGTATCTAATTATTTCTATTACCCGATCCAAGTTCAAAAAGACAGTAATGTAGCCTTCTACAACTTCCAATCTATCATCTATTTTATTTAGCCTATATTCAGATCTTCTGAGTAAAATTGAACGTCTGTGACTCAAAAAGGCCTCGAGGAGTTCTTTTACGCTACATACTTTTGGAGTTAGGCCATCTATCAAAACATTCATATTTAAAGCAAACCTAATCTCTAAGTCAGTCATTTTAAAAAGAGTTTCCATCATTATCTTTGGATCAACAGCTTTGGAACGTGGCTCAATAATAAGCCTCAAAACTTCATCGCTCTCGTCTCGAATGTCAGATGTTATCGGAAGTTTTTTTTCATTTATTAAATCAGCAATTTTTTCGACTAGTTTTGATTTTTGAACTTGATAAGGTATTTCAGTTACAACTGCTTGCCAAACTCCCCTTTCTAACATCTCAACATGGTAATCTGCTCGCAATCTCAAGCTACCTCGACCAGTTTTATATGCCTTAAAAATTGTTTCTTGACTTTCAACGAGAACACCTCCTGTTGGAAAGTCCGGCCCATGTAATTTAGATAGAAGTAAGTCTTCTTGAACGTCGGGATTTTCTATTAAGCAAAACAGCGCCTCACATAGTTCATGCAGATTATGGGGTGGTACATTCGTTGCCATTCCAACAGCAATGCCGGAAGATCCATTTGCAAGTAATTGAGGAAAGCCAGCAGGTAAAACAATTGGTTCCGTCTCTGATCCATCGTAATTATCCCTAAAGTCAACTGCATTCTCAGTTAATGCATCTAACATCAGTTCCGAAATTTCGGAAAGCCGCGCTTCTGTATACCTTTGGGCAGCGGGATTGTCTCCATCAATATTTCCAAAATTTCCTTGGCCCTCAATCAATGGGTATCGTAGACTAAAATCCTGAGCTAACCTGGAAAGTGCATCATAAATAGCCTTGTCTCCGTGGGGGTGATAGTTACCCATTACCTCGCCAACTATTTTAGCGCATTTTCGGAAAGATGCTTTTGGAGTCAATTTTAACATACGCATGGCATAAATAATTCGCCTATGAACGGGCTTTAGCCCATCTCGTGCATCGGGCAGTGCCCTATTCATAATAGTTGAAAGAGCATAGGTTAAGTACCTATCTCCTAAAGCCTTGCCTAATGTTTCTAAGTTAGGATTGTCCAAATCGAAAAATCATTTATAATTAAATTAGTCTAACTATTATGTTAAACGCCGGTTTTCGTGAGGTCTAGATGCAAATAGCTCTGAAATGAGAAAAAATATCTTAATTACTGGCTGCTCTAGCGGAATAGGCTATCACGCGGCAAAAAGCTTGAATTCAAGAGGCTGGGACGTATTTGCAACCTGCAGGCAAGAAGAAGATTGTCAGAAATTAAGAGATGAGGGTTTAAGCTGTTTTTTACTTGATTACAAAAGGGATGACACAATTTTGTCAACTCTTGATAAAATTGATGAATTAGCGGGAGGCAAATTAGACGCCGTATTTAATAATGGAGCTTATGCATTGCCTGGCTTCCTTGAAGACCTATCTCGAGACGCACTAAGAGAAATATTTGAAGTAAATGTTTTTGGGCACATCGAACTTATCAGGCAAGCAATGCCATTGCTCACAGCTAGCAGTAATCCTCGTGTAATAAATTGTTCTTCTGTTTTAGGTTTTGCAGCATTACCATACAGGGGCGCCTACAATGCCACAAAGTTTGCAATTGAAGGCTTCACAGATACCATGAGAAGAGAAAACAGTTCAAAAAACATAAAATATATTCTAATCGAGCCAGGACCAATAGCAACAAATATTCGTAAGAATTCAATTCCTCCATTTGAGAAATGGGTCCACTGGCAACAATCAAAGCACAAGACGGTCTATGAAAAAAAGATTATACCGATTTTATACGGAAAAGACTTGAAAAAAAGTTATTTCGAACTAACTCCGGAGCATGTGACAAAAAAATTGATACATGCGTTGGAGTCACGGAAGCCACGTATAAGATATTACGTAACTAGTCCAACATATTTTGCTAGTGCTATCATGAGATTTACTCCTGCGTGTTTACAAGATTACTTCTTTACTCGGTACGAATAGAAGCCTATATTTTAGAGGCTGTCATATAAAAAGGTAAGAGAGCCACTTGTCAAATAGTCCTTTATTTTTTTTGGTTATAGTCGCATGCCTTGCAGTTCTCATAGTGCTAATGATAGGAATTGGTGGCTTCTCAAAGGGTGGTGCTTTCAACAAGAAGTACTCTAACAGATTAATGCGCCTTAGAATACTTCTTCAGGCAATTGCAATTTTGGTGATACTAGTATTTGTGTACTTTCAGGGGGATTCGTAAAATGGTAATTCTAAGCAAGATCTATACTAAGACAGGAGACGGGGGAACAACAGCACTTGGAGACGGTACAAGAATTTCAAAATTCGATATTCGTGTGGAAGCGTATGGATCTGTTGACGAACTAAATGCATCAATTGGCTTAGTTACGACTATTAAAGATCCAACTTTTGAACACGATCTTCAAACTATACAGCAGGATCTCTTTGATCTTGGTGCTGATTTATGCAACCCAGAAAAACAAAATAGCTCGGCAAAACCTTTACGAATTTCTATTAAACAAGTCGAACGGATTGAATGCGAAATTGACCAGATGAATGAGAAGCTTCTTCCACTAAAAAGTTTTATTTTACCTGGTGGAAATCAGCTCGCCAGTAATTTGCATCTTTGTAGGACAATTTGCAGGCGTGCAGAACGTAAAATCGTGGAATTAAATACTAGAGATCCGGTAAATAAGTACGCTGTTCATTACCTAAATAGATTATCAGATTGGTTCTTTGTTGCAGCTCGGATAGCGAACAATAATGGTAAAAGTGACGTCCTGTGGAAGCCCGGCGCAAACCAGTAGCAGAAAAGTCAGTGCCTGTTCAGTTGACAGTTGCAGGGCTTTGGAGAAAAAAGGTATTTGAAAAAATTATTCAATTGACTACCATATGATTTTTAATAGCATAGCAGAAAAAAGAAAATATCTATTAGATAAAATAATTTTGTTATTGAAGACTAAACATGCTAAAAATTGCGTCAATTTTACTCATTTAAACATATTAATAAAAAAGTAGGATTTAGCAAAATGTAATAACAGCGATCAAGAAGGGTTTTAAGAAGACTTTTTAAAAAAATTTGGAGACGACATATGAAGGTATTAGTTCCTGTTAAACGAGTTATCGATTACAATGTGAAAGTTAGAGTAAAGGCAGATAATTCTGGTGTAGACCTTTCCAATGTGAAAATGTCGATGAACCCTTTTGACGAAATTGCAATGGAAGAATGTATCCGCTTAAAGGAGAACGGAGTAGTTTCCGAAATTATAGCTGTTTCCATTGGGGTCAAACAGGCGCAAGAAACTCTTAGGACTGCTCTAGCAATGGGAGCCGATCGTGCAATACTGATAGAAGCGACGGACGACGTAAATATAGACATAGAACCTTTGGCAATTGCTAAAATACTACAAAAAGTAATAAAAATTGAAGAGCCGGGGCTTGTAATTTGTGGGAAACAAGCCATCGACAATGATATGAATGCCACTGGGCAAATGCTTTCCGCTCTTCTTGGTTGGTCTCAGGCAACATTTGCCTCAAAGATAGAAATAGATGATAAATATGCAAATGTAACGCGAGAAGTAGACGGGGGACTTCAGACTATCAAGGTAACGCTACCCGCAGTAATATCAGTTGATTTAAGGCTCAACGAACCAAGATACGCAAGCCTACCAAATATAATGAAAGCAAAGAAAAAACCCTTAGATCTCAAAACCCCCGAGGATTATGGCATAGACATATCGCCACGACTCGAGATTATAAAGACCGAAGCGCCCTCTAGCAGAACTGCTGGTATAAAAGTGTCTTCAGTAGACGAACTCATAAGTAAACTCAAAGATGAAGCAGGAGTAATTTAAAATGGCTATATTATTAGTAGCAGATATAATTAATGGATCAATTTCGCTTGACCAAACCTCCAAAACCTTAACTGCTGCAAACGAGCTCGGAGAGGTAACGGTTCTTTGCGCATCGATGAATTGTGATGACGCCGCTAACGCTGTTTCTAGGCTAGAAGGTGTCAAAAAAGTATTGGTAGCAGACGATGAAATTTTCCGCAGGGGACTTGCGGAGCCGCTTTGTGATCTTATTGTAAAGCTTGCAGAAAATTTTTCTCATATAATTGCACCGGCAACTGCACAAGGGAAAAATGTTCTCCCTCGAGTAGCAGCTTTGTTGGACGTGATGATTGTCTCAGATATAACTAAGATTATATCAGAAGACACATTTGAACGCCCAATTTACGCAGGTAACGCATTAGAGCTTGTCAAGTCGAGAGACGAAAAAAAAGTTATTTCAGTTAGAACTGCTGGATTTAATGCCTCTCAAAAACAGGATCCATGCGTAATAGAAAAACTCGATATTTCTGATTATCCAGCCTTATCTCATTGGGTCAAAGATGAAGTTCAGTCCTCTGATAGACCTGAGCTTACCTCTGCCAAAGTAGTAGTTTCAGGAGGTAGAGGCGTCGGAAGCGAGAACGACTTCAAAATTATTGAAAATCTAGCTGACAAATTGAGCGCTGCAGTTGGAGCCTCAAGAGCGGCAGTGGACTCTGGTTTTGCGCCAAATGATTGGCAAGTTGGGCAGACTGGAAAAGTTGTTGCGCCTGAGCTATACATCGCCGTAGGAATTTCTGGCGCTATTCAACATCTAGCTGGAATGAAAGATAGTAAGATAATTGTTGCTATCAACAAAGATGAAGAAGCTCCCATTTTTCAAGTTGCAGACTATGGACTTGTCGCAGATCTATTTCAGGCAATACCAGAGATGGAGAACAAACTTTAAACAAGTGTTAAAATACTATTTCAGATTTTACGATAACCTCTACCAGACATGAGCTGACTTAAAGGTCTTAATAAATAGCCAAACATTCTTACTTTAGCTAAACCTTTTAACTAGAATTAAATCTTAGGAGTCGATTGGAGAAAAAGATATGAGCGTCAAAACAGTTGGTGTAGTGGGTGCTGGACAGATGGGACTAGGGATAGCGCAAATATTTTCAGTCTCGGGTTTTAAAGTAACTATTAATGATGTAGATACCTTAGCCTTAAAATCCGCTATTAATTCGATATCGACAAACTTAGGTAGGCAAGTACAGAAAAATAAATTAACTGAAGAAAATAAAAATATT
>MDTB01010827.1_pt1 | contig 40700 bp, 41 predicted proteins | sample 811161 | NCBI WGS metagenome assembly MDTB01 (sample SAMN05326650, study PRJNA326480) | marine metagenome | isolation source: seawater | place: Mediterranean Sea | collected 2009 | reverse complement strand
TGCATTTTATGAGCATGAAATCATGTGGTCTATCCAGGCAAAAGATTTCTTATTTAAAATCGCTGTCAGATGCATTTATATTAAAGAAAATAAATCCAAAAAAATGGAAGCAATATTCAGATGAAGAAATCATTAATGAATTAGTACAAATAAAAGGGGTAGGTAGATGGACTGCTGAGATGTTCCTTATATTTAATCTTTGCAGGCCAGATATTTTTCCTGCGGATGATTTGGGCGTTATTAAGGGGATATGTACCTGCTATAATTTAGAATATCCAATAAAAAAAGAGGCTGCTATAAGTATGTCAGAAAAATGGGCTCCATACAGATCAGTTGCCACTTGGTATTTCTGGAGAAGTTTAGACCCTATTCCTGTAGAGTATTAAAATGAATAAAATTGATTTTTCATACGCATCAAAGGTTGAGCATAATTTTGCTCAACGCCTAATTATCAAAACGATTGAGTCAATTTCTGGCAAAAAGAAGTTGGAAAATTTATACAAAAATTATTCCTTAGATGTTAGGGATCCGAAGAATTTCTGGACTGATATATTGGATATAATGAATATAAAAGTCATAAATAAATCAAAACATAAATTAATGATTCCAAAAAATGGATCTCTTTTGATTATTGCAAATCATCCTTTCGGAATTATAGACGGTCTTATTCTGTGTGCCTTAACGTCAAAAGTAAGGGATGATTTTAAGATAATGACACATGAGACACTTCAATTTTTACCACAAATGCAAAAATTCATATTGCCAGTCGATTTTAGAGGGAAGAAGAAAGAATCAAAGATTCTAAACATTAAAACAGCTAAAGACGCAAAAAGTCATCTAGAAAATAATGGAATCGTTATTATTTTCCCGTCGGGCGGAGTTTCTGTTGCAAGCAGCCTCAAATCAGAAGCTATTGATGATAATTGGAAATTATTTCCTGCCAAACTAATTCATCAGACCAAGACGGATGTATTGCCAATATATTTTGATGGAAAAAATGGTTTTTTATTTCACCTATTTGCCTCGAAATTAAAAAATCAAACGCTTAAATACTCGTCATATATACACGAAACAAGAAAAAAGATTGGAAAAGAAGTAACTATTTATGGCGGAGAAATAATTCATTACACAGACCTAAAAGGTAAAGAAGATAGAGCAGAATTAACTGACTTTCTAAAAAGGGAGACTTACAAACTAAAATTAATATAAATGATAGAAAAAAAAAATATTTTTGTTTACTCCTTTTATAGATTTATAAAAATTAAAAATAGAAAGTTGATTAAATTACAGGTTCTCAATTTGCTAAAAAAAACATCAATTAGAGGTACATTTCTGATTGCTAATGAGGGAATAAATGCCTCACTCTCAGGAGAAGAGTCAGAACTAAATTCCTCCATCATGATAATAAAAAAAATATTGAATATAAGAAAGTTGCAAATTAAAGTGGGGGAAACAAATTCACATTCTTTTAATAAATTAAAAGTGAGAATTAAAAATGAAATCGTTTCATTAGGTGTAGGCTCACTTGAAATTAATAAGTTAACAGGTAAATATATAAGTCCTAAGAAATGGGATAAATTTATATTACAAAAAAATATAAAATTAATTGATACAAGGAATATCTACGAAATTAATATAGGTAAATTTAAAAATTCAATCAATCCTAAAACAAAAAGTTTCAGGGATTTCCCAAAAAGATTTAAAGATCTCAATCTGCCAAAGTCTCAAAAAATTGCCATGTATTGTACCGGAGGTATTCGTTGTGAAAAAGCTTCATCATATTTGAAAAAAAAAGGATATAAAGATATACATCAATTAGATGGGGGTATAATTAATTATTTAGATTTTAAAAATAATTCAAAAAATAGTTCGCAGTGGACTGGCGATTGCTTTGTATTTGATAATAGAGTTTCAATTAATAAATATTTGTTAAAAGGTAAATATTATCAATGCTATGGATGTAGAAGTCCTATATCCAAAAAAGACCTTAAATCCGAATATTACTTAAAGGGTGTTCATTGTCCAAAATGTGTAGATTTAAGATCAGATAAGCAAAAGAAAAAATCTTTAATGAGACAAAAGCAGATAGAATTATCAAAATTAAGAAAAGGTTGATTAAGTAATTTAAGATTTAATTATATTGCTTATAATACGTATAAACAAAATCAAAATTGACAAAACAATAAATAATAAAATAGAATAAATTATAACTTGAATAGTAGAAGTATTAATTTGCTTAAATTTTATTTTAGCAATATCATAATTTAGAGTGTAAAAGTTTTCCTGGGCTATAGGGGTTTCTTCAAAAGCTCTAGATAGCCTTTTTAAGAATACGTTTTCCTCTAACGTACTCTTTTCTTTTCTTAATTCATATAAATTTGTCACAAAAGGCTCTATGTTTTTACGATTCTTAAGTAAGTCAATTTCTGTGTTTATTGCCTTCACACCATTCATATAAAATGGTCTTAAATTTTGTCTGAAAATTAAAGATAATTCTTCATCAACGGCTTCAACCGCGGGATCATTTATGTCACTCACCTTAAAAGTATTGTCTACTATATTTAAATTTTGCGCTATTTCCGCCTGTTCACTAAGATAGGCAATTCTTTTTTCTGTTTCATAATTATAATCATCAATTGATGATTGTATTAAGCGATCTATATCCTCCAGTCGATTAAGACGAACAAAATTATAGCTATTATAAAAATTATTAAATTTATTTATTAAGAATTCTTTTGTATTTTTGTTTGCTTCATCTAATACATATTCAATTATATTAAAAATTTCACTAGTATCTTCTGATGAATATATGACAGTGTAATCGCCTACATCAATATTTTCTAATTTAGTATTTTTTATTTCAGAGCCTTTAAAAACCTGAAATTTATTTGATTTAGTTTTTATATAGTTTTCACGTTCTTGCTCGTTAGTAAAATTGTAGCCAGTGTTTAAAATTATTTTAGTAATCCCATTTTTCACTTCTTGTCTATCTAATATTTCATCTATGACAAGTTCCTGTAAATATTCAGGTGTAATAGAAATTATTTCTTCTTTTTCTAATATTTCAGCACGATCTGAATTGCTAGATATTAATTTAAAATTATTATATTTTTCATTTTGTTGAATGTTGATTTTTTTTAAATTAAGTGATCCTTCATAAATTGGCTTGCTGTTAAAAATAAAATAAAAAGCGGAACTAGTAATTAGCAATAATAGAACTACAAAATAATATCGTAAATTGAATATTTCGATAAAAAGATCTTTAATTACTATTTGCTCTGTATCGTCCATTTTTTTTTAAACCTTTTTGATGTTTTTTAAACTTTGGCCAGTCATCTGATGAAATAATATAACCAATACATTTTTTGGATCCACATTTACAAACATGATCCTTATAATCATCTTTATCATATTCATATCCATAGTCATAGGATAACTCATTTCCTATCTTGATATTCTTTATTGAGACAATCCATATTTTGCCTCGATTTATTGTTACCTCACAATTAGGATTACAGGAATGATTGATATACCTTGCTTTATTGTACTTTGGAGAACCGTCAATGTCATATTTCTTATTTAATTCAAAAATATAAACAGAACCAGTTTCTTTAGATTTTAGATATCTTCTTATCCTTTTTTCTGAGCGCCTGTCACCCTCGGCTTTAGATACCTTTTCGCCGATGTACTCAATTATCTTAGTGCCCTTAGTTATATTTTCAGACGCAAATAGTCCTGACCCATGCATTTTTGATTTCTTAACTTTCCACATAATTTAAGCAATAAGGATAATATTCGTTTTGACTTTTTAAAATTTAATAACATATAACTTACTTATACTATTATAATTTTCAATAATAATTAGAATATAGATGAATTATTATGAGTTCTACAACAATCAAATTTATTAATCACGCCTCTGTTTTAGTTAAGAGTGAGAATACGTCGCTTTTATCAGATCCCTGGTATTACGGAGACTCATTTCATAAAGGTTGGAATCTTTTAGTTCAACAAAGCAAAGAAGAAATTAGTTTAATATTAGATGAGGTAACTCACATATGGATATCACACGAGCACCCCGATCATTTTTCCGTGAAATTTTTTATAGACTTTAAAGAAAAAATCACTGCCCAAAAAATTAATATTTTATTTCAAAGAACTAATGACAAAAGAGTATTTAATTTTTTAAAACAATTAAAGTTGGATGTCACAGAGATAGATTTTAATAAAGATCATGCTTTAGGCCCAAATTACAAAGTTAAATGCATTAAAGATGGTTTCTATGATTCAGCTTTATTAATTAGTACCCGTGACAAGAAAATATTAAATCTAAATGATTGCGAGATTAGAAACATTAAGAGAGCAGAGCAAATTAGAAAGATTACGGGATCATGTGATATTCTTTTATCTCAATTTAGTTATGCAGCATGGAAAGGTGGAAAAGACAATATTCTTTGGAGAAAAAAAGCTGCTAATGAAAAAATACAATCCTTGAATGTTCAAATTAGGGTATTTAAACCTAAAGTTTTAATTCCTTTTGCTAGTTATATTTATTTTTCAAATACAAGAAATAAATACTTAAATGATTGCGTAAATACACCTAATCAATTACTTGAGGAGCTGAAAGAAAATAATGTACATTTAAATGTGATGAAGCCATTTGATGAGTTTGATGGAACGATTGACAAAAATCAAATATTTGAAGCTATGAAATATTGGGATTTTCATTTTAAAAATATAAATAAAAAAAAGATTTATGATTATGTGATGTGTTCAGAAGATGAATTAAAAAACTCTTTTAAAGCATATAGAAAAAGAATATTTTCTAAAAATAGTAAATTTTTATTATATTTTGCAAAATTTCTAAGCCCAATAAAAATATTTAAGAATATTGCAATATACCTTGATGATATTAAAAAAACGGTTGTCCTAGACTTATTTAGTGAAACTTTAATCTTTAATAATGAAAGTCCAGATTTAATAATGTCATCTGAATCTCTAAACTTTATGTTAAATAATCCGTTTGGCTTTGATACTTTGACTGTAAATGGATGCTTTGAAGAATATAATAAAGGTGGGTTTGCAAAAGCAACAAAATCTCTTGCACTTGAAAACTTAAATAACATGGGCATCATGTTTAATATTAAAATATTTATAAATTACAATGTAATTTTACTTTTTTTAGAGAGACTAAAAAACGTAGAAAAAAATCTTGATCTAAAGAGTATATAAATAACTCTATAGATTATTTTTTTTTAAATAATCAGAAAACCAAGATATTGTTTCAGTAAGACCAGTATTTAAATTATATCTTGGCTGCCAACCAATATACTTTTTTATCTTTTTGTGGTCCATTATTTGTAAATTAATTTCACCTGTAGTCTTTTTATTTTTCATTTTTTTTAATATAAGATTGAAGTCTTTTTTATTATCACATAACTTAAAAATAAGTTCTAAAATTTCTCTCACATTATATCCTTTATTCGTGCCAGCATTAAAAACTTGTCCTCTCATTTTTTCAGGTTTAATAAATATTTCTTCAGCAATTTTCATATATAGTTCAGCTACATCTTGAACATAAATAAAATCCCTAACTTGGGTTCCATTTCCTCTGGGAATAAAAGAACTATAATTTAATGCCGACCTTATCCCATCGGGTATAACTGCAGAAAAATTAAGTTGCCCTGGGCCATAAATGTTGCAAAATCGGGTGACCATAATTGGCATTTTAAATGGCTCATTAGAGTAGCTTTTTGAAATCATATCTGCACAAGCTTTTGAGACATCATAAGGAAACTGAGGTATGAGAGGATAATATTCTTTATAAGGCATTGCAGATTTAGGATAAGAACCGTATGCTTTATCAGAAGAAGCAACAACTATTGATCTTACTTTTTGTTTAGATTTTTTGATGGACTCTAGTAGTGAATATGTCCCCCTTATATTTGTTTCGAATGTATAAAAGGGATTAGCTAATCCTATACCAACTTCTACTTGGGCCGCAAAATGAAAAACAATACTAATACTATATTCATCAATTACTCTTTGTATTAAAACTTGGTCATTCAAATCGCCATTAATAAGGGTAATTTTTTCAACTAAATTCTCATAATAAATAAAAGTATTTTTTTTCTCGTCACGAATTAAACCAAATACATTTGCCTTATGATTAATGAGATTTTTAGCTAAATTGCCACCAATGAAACCATTGATACCAGTTATAAAAACATTTTTATTTTTCCAAAAATTTTTCATTTTGCTAATCTATGTATATTCCTTGTAAGTTTATTAAGCTCCTCTTCAGTATTAACTGTATAATGTAATCCCTTGTGTTTATAGCCATACATTAAGTTTGATTTTATTAAATAGGAGAGAAATCTCTCAAACTTTCGATATTTTTTAATTACATCAATCAAATTACTTGAAAAATAAAAGTAACCAATATTTATCCAGCTATCTAAAATTGGCTTCTCTTTGTATGAAACTATTTTATTTTTTGTATCTGAGTTCATTAATCCAAATGTTGATCTAAGCCTCCATATTGCTATACTAGCTAGACCCTTGTGAGTCTTATGAAATCTAACTATATTATTTACTCTAATATTTGACAGAGTGTCTCCATAAAATACCATAAAGTCATCTTTTCGATTAAAATGCTTAATACATTCTTTTATTCTCATAACAATATCTACATTTCCGGAATTAATAATTGTTACTTTTTTCTTCAATTTTTTATTAATTTTAAAATATTCTTCTATTTTTTTAGACCTGTATCCCGTCGCAATATAATATTCATCTATGCTACTTTGTTCTAAATGTTCTAATAAGTAACCTAAAATTGGTTTTGAATTTATTTTTACTAGCGGTTTAGGAATTTTATTTGTAAGAGGCCTTAATCTTGAACCTTCACCTCCACACAAAATAATTGCCCTTAATTTCTTTTTATTAATCATATCCATTAGGGTATTCGCGATTCCATTTAAATATAGAGTTCCAAATTTGTTCTAGATTTCTTTTTGCACTCCAATTAATTAACTCATTTGCTAGCGAGGTATCTGCAAAGCAACACTCTGCGTCACCCGGCCTTCTTTCTTTGAAAACATAATTTAGTTTCGTTTCTGCAAATTGATTATATGAATTAATTACTTCAAGCACACTTATGCCTTTGCCAGTACCCAAATTAATTGTAATACTTTTTTTATTTTCACTAATATAGTTGAGTGCCTTTATGTGTCCTTCTACCAAATCCATAACATGAATATAGTCTCTAATAGGTGTTCCATCTGGTGTATCATAATCTGAACCATATATACTTAATTCATGACCACTCTTTTTTGCAAGATTAGTTATCACAGGAAATAAATTATTTGAAATTTCTTTAGCATGCTCACCAATTATACCACTTTCATGTGCTCCTGCTGGATTAAAATATCTCAAATTTGCAAATTTAATAGATTGATTTAATCCACACATATTTTCTATAATTTTTTCACATATAACTTTCGTCTGAGCGTAAGTATTTAGAGGTCTTAACTTATCAGTTTCTTTCACAGGTTTACTACTTGTCTCTCCGTATACACTCGCACTGCTGCTAAATATTATTTTATTACAGTTGCTACCTTTAATTGTATCCAGCAAAGATAATGTTGTATTGATATTATTATCATAATACTCAAGGGGGTGTTTTGTTGATTCCTCAATAGACTTAAATCCTGCTAGATGAAAAACGCTATCAATGCTATGTTTCTCTATAATACTTGCTATCTTTTTCTTTTCCTGAACCTTAGCTTTGTAAAAAAAAACTTTGTTATTTATAATTTTTTCTAAATTCCTCAAAACGTTTAGATGACTTCGTGATAAGTCATCTACGATAACTGGACTAAGGCCCTTCTTGGCTAGGGCAATATATAAGTGACTTCCTATGTATCCTAATCCACCTGTTATGAGAATATTAGACTTCATTATCTTTAGGCCTATAACCTATAATTTCATTCATTAGAATAGATTTAATTTTTCTTATATCTGATGATTCAGCGAAATTACTTATTTCATCAATCAATTCAATAATTTCGTTATATTTAACTATTTTTTCTCTAGCCTTGAGTATATGAGGCCTATCAGTTTTCTTCATATTATTATCAACTATCAACTCTTCATAAAGTTTCTCACCTGGCCTCAAGCCAGTTATTTTTATTTCAATATTTCCATTAGGATTGTCTTTATTTTTTTCAGTTAGTCCTGAAAGTTTTATCATTTTTTTAGCTAAATCTAATATTTTAATTGGCATACCCATATCTAAAACAAAAATTTCATTATCACTCTGAAGCAATGTGGATTGTAAAACTAATATTGCGGCTTCCCTTATTGTCATAAAATACCTTGTCATCTTTTCATCAGTAAGAGTAATTGGACCGCCTTCATTAATTTGCTTGTAAAAAAGTGGAACAACTGATCCTGATGAGCCAAGAACATTACCAAATCGAATAATTGAGAAATTTATATTATTAGTATTTAATTCTTTTGACTTAGATATAGCATGTATAAGTAGTTCGGCCAGCCGCTTTGTGGCGCCCATTATATTTGTAGGTCTGACAGCTTTATCAGTTGAAATGAGAGTAAAATTTTGTATTTTGAATTTTAAAGCTAATGTTACTAAGTTTTTAGTTCCTAGAACGTTATTAGTAATGGCCTCCGTAATATTGTTTTCAACTATAGGCACGTGTTTATATGCTGCTACATGGAATATAATGTCAGGATTATGCTTCGTGAATGTGTTTTCGACGGTTTTCTTATCTCTAATGTCACCAAGGCATGAAATTATTTTAATTTTTAAATTTTTATTACTTATTCTTTCTAATAATTCACCTTCAATTGTGTATAAATTAAATTCGCTGTGATCAAAAAGAATGATTACTGAAGGTTCATGAAAAATTATTTCCCTACATATTTCACTTCCGATTGATCCCCCAGCACCACTTACAAATACAATCTTTTTTGATATATTATCCAGCTTATCATTCCTAATACTTATTTTTCGATCAATTAAATCTCCTATATCAAGTTCTTTAAAGTCACTTAAAGAAGCTGCTTCACCTAATACACTAAAATTTTTTGGTATTTTTTTAATTTCTACGTTAAAGCTCTCAACTTCTTGAATTACCTCATTTATTAATTCTGAACTTGTATTTTCTAATGCAATAATAATAGAATTGATATTATGTCTTTCAATTAAACTTTCTAGCTGTTCCGGTCTATAAATTGAAACATTATTTATTAATTTTCCATGGTTAGTACTTTTGTAATCAATGAAGCCTCTTAAATTATATTTAATTGATCTTTCAAGTACTTTTGATGCATTTATAGCATTTTCACCTAAACCATAAATTAACACATTTTTCACATTAACAACATTCACAAACTCACTAACTAAATAAATAGTAATTATTCTGGATAAAAGGATTGTTATTAAAAATAAAACACAATATATGATGCCTACAGATCTTGGAACTAAGTCAAATTGAAAAATAAATAAAGTAATAGTGAAAAATACACCACTAATCAGTGTTGCAATTATAATCTTTCTTAGGGTTGATAGTCCCAAATATTGATGAATTACCTGATATATTTTGAAATATAAAAATACAATTGTGAATATTAATACCGCAATAAAGTATGTGATTATTTCATTTTCGAGAGGTAATCTAAAAAGTTCATAACGTATTGAGTAAGCAAACCATAAACATAGAAGTGATATAATACAGTCATTTAAGTAAACTATTAATTGCTTATACAAACGCTCTAATCTAATAAGTCGTGTTATTAATCTTTTGAATATAGGCATTACTTATATAAATGTTTTAAAAATATAAAAAATATCTGACATTAATGACCAATTATTAAGATATTGTAAATTTATTCTTACTTTGTCCCTATAAATTTTTTTATTTTCTTCTTCAACATCTGTGGCTTTTGAAAGTAAGTGCTCCTCATTTTTATATTTAAGAGTTGCCGGACCAGTTATGCCTGGTCTTAATGATAAGATTACTTTTTCATCTCCCTTTAACATATCAGCAAAGCCTTCTACATCTGGGCGCGGTCCTACAAAACTCATGGAGCCGTTTAAAACATTAAATAATTGCGGCAACTCATCAATTTTATAATCTCTAAAAAATCTTCCTATAATAGAAATTCGTGGATCATTCAATGATGTAGTAGTAGAAAATATAAATTTATCTTCATACATTGTCCTAATTTTAATAATTTTAAATTTTTTTCCATTCATGCCTACTCTATCTTGAAGAAAAAAACCGTTTTTGCGATGAAAAATAGTTGACAACATCCATGCCACAATAATTATCCAAATAAATATAGATATACCAAACAATGCCATTAATAAATCGAATGATCTTTTTATAAATCTATTAATTAATGATAGTTTCATTTTTTTAATTTTCTAAATACGCAATAGTATTTTCAATATATTTAACTTCTTTAGGATCAAGTTCTTTTTTTCCTTTTCCGATGTTCATTGAGGTTATATTTTTTGTATCATTTTTATTATATCTCTCCATTGGAATTTCTAAAAAACGAGATATCTCTGAAACAAACTTGTATGGGTGCGTAACCAGATCCTCATATTTAATGACTAGTTTTTGATTATCACTAATATTTTCTTCAGATTTTTTTGATTGACTTACACATTCAAACCATTGATAGATAGATTTTTTGAGGAGATCCTTTTCTTCTATTATATTTTTTCCATCCTCAAGCTTTGGACCCCACTCCAATTTTTTTCTACCTGTAACAAACTCATACATCAAAGAAATAAAAATATTATAAATATCTTCTAATAGATCATATCGATTATACCAGGAGATTTTTTTTATAAAGTTTTTTTTATTATGACCATTTTTCCAGCATCTAAAAATTGATTCAATAACATCATACTTATTACGATAAATATAAATAAACTTTGCTTCAGGAAGTACTTTGCTTACGTAAGGAACTCTTAATGAATTTGCACACGTTTTTTCAACAATAAATTGTGACTTTTTAATGTTTGATAATTTATTGAATTGTTCTCTCATATAATTTCTTTTATTTTCATCTATATCATTTGCTGAGAATTTGTCTGATTTATTTTTTTCGTGTCCATGTCTCCACATAAAATTTATTTCATCAAATGGCCATGTTGAAACATTATCGAATGAGGTAATTATATTTCTTAACATTTTTGTGCCTGATCTTGGTGCGCCAATTATTATAACTGGCTTATGATTTAATTTTTTTTGAATCATCTTTACCTTTGTTGTTTAGCATTATTGCTAGAATTATTTGACCTGCAGCAGTCATTGCTACTGGGTAATGAAAGGTAGCAAGAAATAAGAGAAATATTGAAAACAATTGATTATTACCTTTTGATAAATACAAAATTAAATTTAAAAAATATATAACCATACCTAAAATACCAATCGTACTAAGCATAATAAACCATCCATGATCGCCTGTTGTTGCTGGAGAGTTTGAATTAATTTGACCTCCAAGTAACATGGTTATCTCATTTAATTGATAAAAATAGGACATATAACTTTCTAATTTAGAAAAGAATAATCTAGTGAGATAATTGATATGAATTTTTTGAAATACTGTTGTGTCTAAATTTATGGTAAAATTTATATATACAAATGTAATTATAAAAATAAATATTGAAATAAAAAAAATATAAAATATGTAAAGTGATTTTATAACTTTGAGTTTAATTAATTTAAAAATTAAAAAAGTAAAATACAAAATAAATCCAGTTGTGGAGTAAAAAAGTATTACAGAAAATGTAATTAATAGCCAATCAAACCAATGAGTACGATAATTATTTAGATTAATTGAAGCAAAAATTACAATTAATATCGATACTGATAATGTAGCATTGCCTGCAAAAGACATTGGCCTATAATAGAAATTATAAAAAAGAAAGTTTTCACTTCCAGGTCCAGTATAAATTTCCCATGGGTCAATAAATATATTAATTAAAATTACTTCACCTATAACAAAGAAAACTAGAATACGAAAAAGAAAAATATTTATTAAATTTTGAACATTAAATAATCTAAATAAATAGAGGTATATAAAAATTCCAAGCCAAAACCTAAAATTTTGCATTGGTACAATTGAATTATCCGCCATAAAAATTGAGATTAGAAGGTAAATCAATAGTAAAGGTATTATAATTAACTCACGCAAGCTCAAGTTAATTTTTGAAATATAAATTATTAAAATCCCTATGGCTAATATAAGTGAGGCTAAAGATGTATTTATATATGCAGAGAATATACCAGTATAAAAAACTAGAAACAAAAGTGAATTTAACAGTGTAGGATATGACTCGTAAATTCTAATAGTAGTCATAAATACTAGTTAAAATAATTTAATTTTTTTAAATATCTTACGTCGGTGTCTCATCCAGTCCCACTGCCCTCTAATCTTTTGTTTTAGTATATTTTCATTGTCAAGTGAGTAAATAGGCGTCCTTGATAAAAGTAAAAGATCAGAATGATCATCATTAATTTGATTAATGCTAGTGAAACCAATTTTATAACCTATATCCGCTGCACAGTCTCTCACTACTCGATTAACTGAACCATTTGGATAAGAAATAGTGTTTATTTCTTTACCTAGAAGATCCTCTAGATAAGCTTTACTATTATATAATTCATTTCTTATTTTTTTTTCGTTATGCTCTGCCAAGTTAATATGATTAAATGAATGAGATCCAATATTAACATTTTTGCAATTTGACAAGTCAATTAATTCTTTTTTATTCAAAAATCCTTCTTTTTTTTGTTTAACATTGTTTGCAGTTACGAAAACAGAAAAAGGAATCTCAAATAAAGAACATAACTTTTCTGCGATATAGTAGTTATTAGCAAAACCGTCGTCAAAAGTAATGGATAAGCCTGTAGGTATTTTCAAAAGGTTTTCTTCTTTTAGGGAAACCAAGTTATAGTCTTTAATAATTTTTATGTGTTTTTCGAATAGATCATTGGGCATATTATAAATGTCATAAATATCATCCTCAACTTTGCGGTTTATTGAATGATACATTAAGACTCTTAACCCACTTTTTTTCTGGGAGAAAGCATAAAATATCATAGAAATAATTCTATATATTAAATATTTGTGTTTAAAATTCAGGACCATTTAATCATAACTTTAATTAGAAAATCAGTAAAATCTCTCATAAGTGGAAAATTAGACCAACTAAACTCGCCCACGTAATTGATATTTGAAGCTCCCGTTCCCTTTTTAAAATTGTACACTGTTTTATTGTTTATTCTATCAACACCACCTAAATCATAAAACTTTATATTAAGATTTTTACATTCCTGATATATTCTCCATAATAAACCGTACCCTGCATAATATTTTCTTCCTTCAAAAGTTGAAATGGAAAATATGTCATATGCAAGCTGCTTATTAATTATTATTGCTCGCAGCGATATTATTTTTTTTTTATCATTTTCACAGACATACACCATGAGGTCATCTTGAAAAATATTTATTAGCGATTTTATTTGATGTAGACTAAATTGTTTTTTAATTTTTTTAAAATTTTCTAATTTGCGATACAGATTAAATATTTTATTTGGATTAGGATTATTCCATCTATAAATATTAAGCTTTTTTCTATTAAATCTTCTAAGATTCTTACTCCAATTTTTACTCAATAGTACATCCTTCTGAAAATCAAAACTTAGTGTTTCATTGCTAGATAAAGTAGTAGTGCACTCTTTCCAATCATTTTCCATCAGTAGGTTTTTTATTAAATAATTTTCATTGAATAAAAACTTTATCCTTAGATATACAAATTTAATATTTAAGGCCTCCTTTATTTCTTTTTGTAAATTATCTCTAATAATTTCATGATTTCTAAAATTTAGTCCCTGACACCAAGCCACAGCAAAGCCAAAAGGTAAATACCTTATTAAAATAGTAAAATTTAATCTTTCACTTTTATGACCAGGCTCAATCAACCTATAAACTTTCCAATTTGAATTTTTTATATATTCTCCCCAAAGAAAAGTTTGATGCATACTATGATTGCCTGAGGATAACAAATGATTGTCCCAATCTTCTTTACTTCCTTTCCAAATCTTAAATTTCATATTAAAAAATCAATAAAATAAATTTCTTTATAAAAATTTGGACATGAAAACTCAATTTCTTTAGGCAGATCTGGCCATTTAACACAAGTCAATCTATATTTTCTTGCTATTTTCATAACGAGTTTTGCATTATGGTTTGTAGCTATAAATGGAAAACCATATGGTGAAGTATATTCTGGAAGTTGGTTGAATATTGGCTCTATATTATGATTGTTTAATAACTTAGAGAATTTAGAAAATAAATTTCTTCGTCTTTTTTGCTCATCTACTCTTATTTTTTCAAATTTTTTAAGGTCACGCAATGATGAGGCATGTATATTTTTTATTTTTCCAATTCTCTCTTCAGCATATGGGTGTGGTTTTGGAATGACATTACCAGTCAGAACATAACGAATAAGTCTTGATAAATCTTCAAGATATGAGGATATTGGTAAGTGTAATCTTTTTTCTAAATACCTTGAAGTATTTTTAATGATAAATCTTATAGGTAAATTAGACTTAATAGGCTTAATCACATCAGGTTTCAAATAGCCATTATTATTATTTATATACAAAATTGCACCATCATAAACAGGAATTATTTTTCTCAGACTCGTAAAACCCAATGAAGCTCTCATGCCCAATTCATTGCCATTTTCATCATGACTTAAATATCCATGAGCATTGTCTTCAATTAGTATGCTACCTATTTTACTACAATATTCATGAAACTTTTTTAAAGGTGAGGGGAATCCAAAAAAATTTACAGCCAAAACTACCTTAATATTAGGATGTGATGGAAATGACTTTGGTTGCAGATTTCTATCAACCTCATAAAATTTGTACCTCAAATTTAATTCATTTATAGAAGATAGGAGATCACGACATATAAAACCTGGCAATAAAATTATATCTCTCTCTTTTAATTTTAGAATTTCAAGAGAAGCTTTAAATGCATGTCGAGCGCAACTATAGTAGTAGATTTCAGAATTTTTATACGCTTTATTTTGCATTTAATATTATAGATTTGAACATTAGATTAGTAAAATTTTACATATTATATAATATAGAAAGAATGATTTTGGATCTGACAGTTATAATTCCCTATTATAACGAATCTGAAACGATAATAAAAACTTTAAATCAAATATCAATTCAGACATTTAAACCAAAAAATGTAATATTAGTTAATTCTTCTAGCACTGACAATACATCAAATATTATAGATGAATGGATAAATGGAAATAATGATGAGCTAATTAAATATATTAATCTTTATAAAGAAACCAAACTTCCCTCATCTTCAAAAAATGTAGGCTTGGATAATACAAACACAGAATATATTGCATTCATGGATTGCGAATTAGAGTTTGGAAAGTGTTGGATTGAAAACCAATACAATAGGTTAATTAAATATCAAAAAGATATTGTATTTGGAAGTGTGCAATTGAGTGGCATGAATATTATTGATAAATGTGCAGTTGCACATACTTATGGATACTATTCGATAAAAGAATGTATTCCAGGAAGTATATTAAAAAAATCTTTATTCCACAAAATTGGAAAGTTCAAAGAACATAGAAGTGGCTATGATGTATTGTGGCGAAATAAACTAAAAAAAGTTAACAATAACTTTCATACACCATATGAGCCAATAGTACATTATATGAATATAAACTACTCAGACAGTTACACACACTTATTTAGAAAGACATTTATGTATACATATACGTCTGAAGAAGCATTTATGAACTCAAAAAATAGTTTATTACTTTTATTATTTTTGATCATTATAGTGATGTTATTTTTTTCTCCACTATTCAGCATTTTTACAACTAGTGCTTATTTTACTTTTAGGTCATTTATTTTACCAGTAATTAAGTCGCACATAATTAAAAGTGAAATGGCTAAAGTTGATTTTTTGTATAATTTAATTATTACTGCAATTATTATTGATATGGGAAAAGCACTCGGAACTATAAGGAATTTATTAAATATTTATGGAAAATAAGACTATTTTTTTTATTGCAACAAGATGGTTCGGTGTTCTTAAAAATACTGAGCTTTTAAGAAAAATTATTATAAAAAATAATTATGATATCCATGTTTTAGGAAGAAAAGACAATTTATATGATAAATATAAAACAGAAAATACTATCTTTCACGAATTGCGTATTAAATCTTCTTATTTTTCATTTTTATCAGATTTTTTAGATATAGCAAAAATAGTTTACTTGATATTAAAATTTAAACCTAAAGTAATCCATTCATTTAATCCAAAACCAATTATGATCACTTATTTTGCAATAACATTTTTTAAAAAAATTAAATTTTTTTCCTCTCAAACAGGTATGGGTAATTTGTTTACTAAAAATAAGTTCTTATTTCCAATTATTTTTAAATTACTAAAATCTGTGAATGACAGATCGTCTAGCGTTTTTTTTTATAATAAATTTGACGCTAAATTTTTACGATCCAATAATTTGATATCAACAAAAAAAATAATTTATGTAGGACCATATGTTAACGTCAAAGATTTCTTTTTAAAGAAAGATAGAAATAAAAAAGATTTTATACGCGTAATATGCATTTCCAGACTCCTAAAGCAAAAGGGTGTGATTGAATTTATTGAGGTAGCTAAAAGATATAAAGAAGATAAGAAAAAGAGAAAAGTAATATTTTTGTTAGTTGGTGAGTTTGAATATACGCATGACGATAGAATTTCCGAAGAATTCATAAATAATGCTGTAAATAAAAAAATAATTGATAGAGTTGGCTTTACAAAAAATATTAAGAAGCTTTTACACAAAAGTGATATTTTATTCTTACATTCTTATCGTGAGGGCGCTCCTAGTGTAATTGTTGAAGCATCAGCTGCAAAAATGCCAACAATCGGATCTGATGCTATTGGTGTAAAAGATTTAATTATAAATGGCAAAACAGGGTTTACATCAAAAGCAAGGAATGTTGACCTTGCATATAAATCGCTACTCAAGCTAGTAAATAATAAAAAATTAATTAAGAAATTAGGTAATAACGCTTATGAAAAAATTGCGAAACCAGTAAATATTGAGGAGTCAACAATGAAGCAAGTCAAGGCGTATAATAGAGATACAACGTTACTTAATTAATAATTTTAGGATTATGTATTTTGATACAAATTTTGGATTATTCAGAAATAACATGCACAGCGTTTTAAAAAAATTAAAAATATCTTTTCTTGCCAATAAAGATTTTGAATTAGTTAATTTTAGTCGTGTCTCAATATCAAATCTTAATTTTTCTTTTTTTTCTAAATCCAAATCAAGTGATTGTATGTGGCACATAATAACATTTCTTATGTTCTTTCTATGCAGGCTATTATTCTTAGAATTATTATTACTATGTAGTCTAAATTCCCCTAAAAATTGTCGAATTGAGTGACACCTTGCTCCAGATCTAAATATTTTTAGCCAAAAATCATAATCTTCTGCAGTTATAAAATTTTTATTCTCACTAAATAAAATTTTTTGTTTAGCAATATAATCCTTACTCACGATTGTTGCTGATGGCGAAAAATGGTTACCATAAATAAGTAAAGATCTATAAACATCTTTGACCAGATTTCTTCCATATATAAGACTTTTTTTTTGTCTATGGGGTAAATTTATTAGAAATTCGTCAGTTGTGTATACATCATGATAAGGTTTTTTATAAAATTGACTTATAAAAATTTCAAGCCTTTTTGGATACCATATATCATCAGCATCCAAGAAAGCAATCCACCTGCCACTCGAATATTTGATACCTTGGTTTCGTGAAGCTCCTATAACACCACAATTTCTGAATTGAATAAATTTAATTCTATTATCTTTATACTTATTAATAACATGCTTAGTATTATCATCAGAAAAGTTATCAATTATTATTAATTCCCAGTTACGATATGTTTGATTAATTATAGATGATATAGCTTGATCGAGAAGTTTACCCATGTTGTAATTAGGGGTAATTATAGAAATTAAAGGTTCAAAATTCATAAAAGCTTATTTTGTACTTTTATTAACAAATTTTTCCATTTTGTCAGACCAGGATCATGCCAAATTAAGTTATTCTTATAAATATTATTTTTTTGATCTATTTTGAAGGAAATTAAATATTCCCGCAATTCGTTTTCATTATTAACAAATAAAACAGAATTAGAAAATTTTTTAAAGGGCGAAAAATCAATATTAGAATTACTTTTAAAGATTATTAATGGAATTTGCAAAATGTATGCGTCAATTGATGCACCTGAATTGGAAACTGTAAGAGCAAGATCGTAATTTTTTAAAATATTAATTAATAAACCATTAACTATTTTTACTTTATGGTTAATCATATCTTTATGAGCAAAATATTTGCCAGAATGAAATTTTACATGCCATTCAATATGTTTCTTGGTATTTCCGATCTTATTAATAATTTGAATCAGCTGTTTATTTATAGCCATGTCAATATCGAAAAGTATCAGAATTTTAATTCTATCATTGTATTGCGCTGTTTGATCAGAAACAGGTTGTTGTAGCTGTTTTCTGCTTACCATTGATACTTTATTTTTATCAAATAAATGATTATATCTTAAATTTTCTACTTTAATTAAATCATTTCTATTATAACCCATTTCAAGAAATAATTTATGTGCGACCTCACTAGAAGTAGCTACGTAATTTGGCTGAAGGAAATCTATAAATTCATGTTTATTTTTGTTTATAAACGATGTGTAATATCGAAGATCCCAATAACGTAGAATCCCATATTGATATCCAATTATCGTCTTGTGTCCATGTTTTCTCCATCCATGAAGTAGGGCTCTTTCCCATCCCTGATTTTCCATAAGATAAATCATTAATTTTTGGGTTGGTAACTCAGACAAAAATTTATCAATTTGTAATGACCATAATATATTTTTAAAGCAAATTACTCCATAAATTGACTTATTAAAATCATCTCTTAGAACTTTCCACAACGAGAGATTCGATCCCACAGGCTCAAATAACTTTTTTATATTTCTTTTAAAAATAAATCTTAAATAAATTTTAAAATATATAATTATGGATTGTATAATTAATTTAATACTTAAAAAACTATCTAAACAATCATGAAAGTCGAAATTTTCATTTAAATTTGTGCCATTAATGATACTAGATGTAATCTTTGGGTTTTGATTATCAAAGTCAGATACGTAATGACTCATCCAATAAGAAGTGAAACCCTGATCTTTGATTAAATCTGGTAGATTGCCAAATTGACTACTATAATCAATTTTTAATTTACTATTATTCTCTGAAGCTTTATTAAAATATGAAAAAAAAATAATATCATATTTTTTTAAAATTTCTTTTGATTTTGATATTTTGATTAATGGACGTCTATAGAAGTAAAAAGATATAGCATATAAAATCACTTTTAAAAAATTAGGTAAAAAATTCTTACTTAAATTATAATTTACCTGTACGTTATTTTTAACTATTAACAAAATAATGTTGTATTTTCTACAAAGTGTCCTTACTATACCTATAATATTAAGGTCACTACATACAAAGTGTATTTTTTTTGGATTATTTTTTTTTATAATTTCTTCAATCGCGATAAGCTTAATTGAATTATTAGGTCCATCAGATTTATAATTACTTTTTTCAAAAATAAGTGACATCCACCACAAATTATAACCTTTAAAGAAATTAAAATATTTGTAGAATTTTTTATTTTTAAAATTTTTTAGACCTACATCATCGATAAATTCATTGTATCGATCTCTTATGATATTATCATTTTCTTCTACAAATTTTATTATCGAAATCTCATCCTTAATTTGAGTATTTTGATCCCAATTAAGTACAAATTTTTTATCCATTTTTTTTTATTTTAAATACAATGTCATTGCCACTTAGATCATTAATATTATCAAATTCTGTTTGCATTTCCAGAAGGCCTGCAAGACTCATATTTCTATATTTATCAAAATTACTATTTATTGTTGATGCGTAATAATACATTGAAGCATAAGAAAAAGTCATGTGATCTTCGATACACAAATTAAACTTATTGCAATAATTATTTATTGATTGGAAATTAAAATGAAATAGATGTATTGGCAACTCTAGCATTGAAGAATCTTCTTTGTAAATATTTCCATCAATATTCGGAACACATATTATTGCTCGCCCATCATCTCCCAATCTTTCATATAGAAATTGAAAATATTTACTTGGTGAGTGAACATGCTCAAGAGACCAGTTTAATCTTATTACATCAAACTTAATTTCTTTAGGAATTTGATCAATATCTTGATAAGCATTACAAAGATATTTTAATTGATTATAAGCATGTAAATTTGGCTCAACTCCATATAAAGAAGTAGAAACTTTTTGATAGCTCCTCAATGTGTGCTGAGCACCCCAGATATGAGTATTATTTCCATTTCCACAACCAATATCTAAAAAAGCCATATTTTTCTTTTTTTCAATAGGATACCTTAATTTTGGCAAAATATTTAATTTGAGCTTAGAATTTAAAATGGGAATATGAGCAAAGATTTTTAAAGTGAAATCATTAATCAAAAATTTTTTTAGATACAAAAATAAAATATTATTACCATTTTTCTGCTCGTGAGCATAATATTCATCGGAATAATATTCTGTAATTTCGTCTATAGTTGGTCTAGGATTAGTGTAAACCAAACCACAATTATTACATTTGACAACATTAAAAATTTTACTTGTTTGTCTGTGTAAAAGATCTTTCTGTTGTGCGAAAAGAGTACTATTTTCACTGTTACAAAAATCACACTTAATCTTTTCCATTATCCTCTTTCGATTGTTTTGAGTGCTCATAAAGTATGAATCCAATTGGCAAATAGTATAGTATTGAAGTCCAGTTATTAAAAACATTTTGGCTTGGCATGAATGGCCATAATGTAACAAAAAGTGCAATATATAGACATATTAAATGATCGTTATAAAACTTATGTTTAGTAAAAAAATTTGAGTATATTTGTCTTATAAATACATAGCAAATATAGAAAAATAAAAAGATTACAGGTAATGTTCCTATAATACCTGTTTCAGCAAGTAACTGCATATATGTGTTGTGTGGATGTGATGAACAACTTTTACCAACAGAATAATCCTTATCATCACAGTACTCTCTATACAATTTTGGACCAATTCCAAAAAGTGGATTGTCTATAAATATATTAAATGACGTTCGATAAAAGGACTCATGCCTCTCACTGAAGATATTTGACTCTTCATCTAAAATATTAGTTTGTTGAATTGTGTGATCAATCATTCGTTCTTTAATATTATCTTTATTGTATGTCACAAGTAAAATTAGAGATGCAGATATAAAAAAAGTTGCCAACCTGATTAGCCTATATTTTGACGTAAGAACTATTATGCAAATGCTAACCATGCCAACTATGAAAAAGGATGTTCTTTCTCCACTTAAGTAAACTAGCAAATCTGTTCCTATTAAAAGAAACATAAAGAAAAGAATTGACTTATTTGTCTTTGGGAATTCTGAGTAAAATAAAGCAAACATTAATGGCAACAATCTTGCAAGATAGGAGCCGATTACTTGATTATCGCCAAAAAAACTTTGAATTCTTTGATTGTTGTATTCATGGTTTAGAAGGTTAGTTCCGTAAAAAAATTCAAGAAAACCATCAAAAAATAAGATAATGAAAATGCAAATTAATATGAAAAGAAAATTTTTTTTAAAGTTATGGTTATTATCTAGAATATACCAGATCCCTAAGGTGAAAAATCCAAAACGAAAATAAAAAAGACTACTTTCTAAAGATAGCAAAATATTGTTTGAAAATAGAGAATTAACCAATAGATAAGCGCACCAAATCCAAAAAAAAATAACTGGGGTTGAGAAAAAATATTGAAAATTTTTCTTTACGATACTTATAATTACAAAGATTATTCCTATGAGTGATATGGATAGATCAGCTATAAATGAACCTGCGATAATAGATATTGGCAAGAGATAGGCTATGGTATAATTAGTATTTTCAAGTAATTTTAGGATATTCATTGGTATTTAATAATTTTTTATGTACTTGCTGTTACCAGATGTGAAAAAGTAAACTATTAATTTAACTGGTTCAATAATATAAGTAGTAATACCTAAATCACTTTCCCACCAATCTTTTTCATTAAAAATATCATTGTATGCTGCAGCAGAGTCTATTCTAATATTACTATCCTTAAATATTTTATTAAATGCTAGAAGAGCTCTTCTAGTATGATAAAAATCAGTAACTATGATTATATGCTTATAATTTTGCTCCTTTGAAAATCTAAGTATATCTTGTGCCTCATCAAAAGTCGACTTAGCTCCACCAGTTAGAGATGGAACTTTTAAAATATCTTCATTAGATTTTCTATCATCTCGTATTTTTTTTGATATATCTAAACTATTATATAATTTAAATCCAAAGTTCTTATTGAGAGGCATCGTGTCAGTCAATAATATTTGATTGCTAAACTTTTCTTCTGTAAGATCAAATGCTAATGGTATTCTTGTAGATGGACTGCCAGATAATACAACTATAGCATCTGCACCCACTTCATATTGATTTACTGTAAAAAAATAAGCATATTTAATCATTATATACTTAAAATTCAAAACAAAGATCAATATTAGGAAAAAAATAAAAATTAATATATTTCTTTTTTTACTTAAAATGCTCATTGCAATAAATAATCAAGTTATCAATTTCATTTTCAAAGGAAAAATACTTATCGAAGCCCATTTGTTTTAAAATAAGTGTCTCATAATCTAAGAATTGAGCATTTTGTTTTTCAAAATGAAATTCCACTTCAGGGGTGATATTCAGTTTTGCCTCTAATCGCGCAATAACCCTGCTAACTACGTCTTCAATTGATAAAGAATATCTTTCACCTACATTTATTAATTGAGGAAGCTCAAATTTGTCAAATTCAATTAGATACTCAATGAAATTAATAACTGTAGTGATAGGTACAAAATTTCTTACATTATTTACTTTAGATCTGATATTAATTTTCTTCTCTATAATAGCCTGCTTACAAATTTCATTTATTAAAATGTACCAACAGTTTGAATTTATACTTACTGGTGCACCAAAACAATTGGCTAACCTTAATACTTTTGTCTCAATGATACTCTTATATTGTGCTTCTAGAGTTATTTTTTCAGCAATGGAATGAGCAAGTGCATATGGAGAATTATTTTTTAATTTTGCGTTTTCATTAATTTTACCAGTCATTTGACTAGAATAAACATGTGCTGTAGATAGATAAAAAATCTTTTTTACAGATTGCATTGTTGCAGCCTTAATCAAATTAGTAGTGCCTATTTTTGAAAAATTAATTACTTCTTCATAGTTTTCTTCAGATTCTTTGGAACTTGCACCAGCTGCATTAATGATTATTTCATTGCCCTCACAAGCATCTCGTAAAGAGGATAGATTATTCCAATCGATCTCAAATAATTTATTGATTTTTGGGTTAAGTATTTTGCGACTTTTTCTTGTTGCAACTGAAACGTTATATTTTTTACTAATAAGCAGCTCGGTTAATCTTTCTCCAATGTATCCTGATCCACCTAAAATGAGTACATTCATCTATTTCATTTTCCAGAAAGCGCTACCAGACTCCCAAATAGAAATAAGTTTTTCATGCTCTCTCTTCGTATCCATACACTGCCAAAGTCCATTATGTTTATAAGCTCCCATCTGAGAGTTATTAAGTGCTGTACTAAGAGGTTCTCTCTCAAGCATTGTGTTATCACCATCTATATATTTAATAAAACCTGACTCTACCACAAAAAACCCACCATTAATCCATCCTCTCTGCATTTGAGGTTTTTCATCAAATCCAATTACTTCATCGCCATTAAATTCTAATTCACCAAACCTTGCAGGGGGTCTCACGGCTGACATTGTAATAAGCTTTTTAGAATTATTATGAAATCTTAAAAGGGAGTCTAAATTAACATTACTCAATCCATCTCCATATGTCAGAAAAAAAGTTTCTTGAGCTAAAAATTCCTCTAACCGTTTTAACCTACCTCCAGTTAAAGTATTTTGGCCTGTGTCTATTAAATTGATATGCCAATCACTTCTTTTATAGCTTTTAAAGTAATCTTTAATCATGTCTCCTTTGTAACCTAAAGCAATATAAAAATCATTATGCCCAAAACTAGAATAAAACTCCATTATGTGAACTAAAATAGGTATTCCACCAATCTCAACCATTGGCTTTGGGATACGATGTGTGTATTCTGCTAATCTTGTACCTAAGCCACCTGCAAGGATAACTACTTTCATTAAAAATTTTTCCAATCAAAATTAATATCTTCTATGTTTTTGGTTCGCACTTCATTGTCATTATGTTCAATACTTGCTACGTTAACAACTAAACTATCTGAGGGAGATATATTTTTAAATCCAAACCATATTTTAGGAGGTACAAAGACTCTGGCATAATTTTTTGTTCCAATTACTATTTCTCTAAACCTATTATTTTTGTAGTCGTGAAAAACAAATAGTACTTCCCCTACTGGAACTATAAAATTTATATTCATTTTTAAATGATATTTCCATGCCTTAATTTTATTTTTTTTTATCCATGAAAAATATATTTCTCCAAATTTAATAAAGTCGTTATCACTTTTTTTTAGTGCATGCATGACATTACCATTTTGAAGCTTGATATTTTTAAGATTATGTAATTTAATTTGATCTAACACTATTTACTCCAAATAAGTTTATTTTTTTTTGCAAGGCTAACGAATAATATTATTTGCTGTTTTGTTATATGGGGAACATCAGAATTTTTATTATAAAAATCTTTATACCAGTTTGCAGTTAATTTTACTGTTTGAGAAAAATTCATATTTGATTTCCATTGCAGTAAGTCCCTAGCTTTTTTACAATTAAGCTTTAGTAACCCTGCCTCCTTTATTTTTTTATCATGAACTATTTTCCATTTAACATTCTGCCAGTATAAAGACATTTCTTTTACAAGATCCATTACAGATCTGCTTAATGTCTCTTTAGGGCCGAAATTAAATGCCTCGCCATGAAGCTTATAATTATATTCAAGATTTTGTGCTAAGGTTAAGTAGCCACTCAACGGCTCGAGTACATGTTGCCATGGTCTTGTTGAATATGGACTTCTCATTATTACTTTTTTGTTTTTTGACCAGGATCTTATACAATCTGGAAGTATCCTGTCTTTGGACCAGTCACCGCCACCGATAACATTTCCTGCCCTACCAATAGCAATTGATACTTTTGTATTGGTGTTTCTGTTGAAGAATGATTTTATATACGATTGAATTGCAATTTCAGCAGCCCCTTTTGAAGCACTGTAGGGATCATAACCTCCTAGCTCGTCATTTTCCCTATACCCTCTTTTAATTTCTTTATTCTTATAACACTTATCGCTAGTGACTATTACAGCTGCACACTTACTCTTTAGTTTTCTCAAAGCACTAATAACATTTATGGTCCCACTTAAATTGGTATCCCAAGTGGAAATTGGATCAGTGTAGGAAGATTTAACTAAAGCTTGTGCAGCTAAGTGAAAAACAAAGTCAGGCTTAAATTGGATTATCTCTTTTGTGAGACGTTTTCTATCTAGAATATTAAATCTTTTATCAATTATCATTTTAGAAAGTTTTAACTTTTTATAATGGGATGGATTAGAATATGGATTTAAGGCAATACCCTTCACTTTTGCTCCCAACATTAAAAGCCACATTGTAAGCCATGTTCCTTTAAATCCTGTATGTCCTGTAATAATAACTTTTTTGCCTTTAAAAATATTTTGAAAATTGGATAACTGAGGTTTCATAATTTAATTCTTTATCAAAAAATTATTAAAGTATTCTTTAAGGTAACTAATTAAATTTTCGTCAAACTTAATTTCATGAATAAACATTTTTCCTGGCCCCTTAGTTAATATACATCTTAAGTTACTGTTAATATTTTTTTTATCCTTCTTAAGAAAGCTCAAGTATTTGTTAATATCAAATATTTTTGGATTATTGTTATCAATAATATAATCCATACATTCTTTAATTTTTAAAAAATAATTTTCTTTTATGAATCTTTTTTTATATGAAATATAATTTGCTATATTAATTCCATGTGCAACAGCAATACCGTGAGGTATATGATATTTAGTTAATGCCTCTAGTGCATGACCATAAGTATGACCATAATTAAGTAATAATCTTTCCTTTCTATCGAACTCATCTTTTTCAATAAAGTACTTTTTAATTTTTAAAGACTTATTAATCATAGTTTCTGAAATCTTTTTTTCCCCAACAATAACTCTTTTGAAATTTTTCAAAAAATAATTCGTATCATCATTCCCTGAGACAAGAAAATAATGCGCCATCTCTCCCACTCCAGACCGTATTTCTTTATTTGATTGAGATTTTAAAAAATTAATATCAATAATTATTTTCTTGGGTGGGTTAAAGTTACCTAACTGATTTTTGTATTCATGAAAATTTATGGATGTTTTACCCCCTATACAACTATCACATTGAGATAAAAATGAGGTTGGATAGAATATCCAGTCTACTCCTCTAAAAATTATTGAGGAAATAAAACTTCCTATATCTTGCGAAATTCCTCCGCCAATTATAATTAATTTATTATTTTTCTTAAAACCATAGGACAAAATTTTTCTGATAACTTTGTCTAAGTTTTCAAATGATTTACTTTTTTCATTTGCAGAGATTTTGATAATACTATTTTTTGGTAATATTGAATTTAATTTATGCATACTCTGCACCTTTTTATCAATAATTATGATGTCACCAATCTCTATATTATCAATAAAATTTCTTCTATTGGCTTTTTTAAACTCAATAAAATAATTCGAAGATCTAGAATTAATAGTTATTTTTTTTGGGAGTGTCATCTTATTGAATTGTATAGCCACCATCAATAACAATATTTTGTCCAGTGAGGTAAGTATTATATTTACTGCAAAGATATAATACTAAATAAACAATTTCTGAACTTTCAGCAAATCTACTGATTGGAACATTTTTTCTTAATTCATTTTTTTCATTTTTATTAAGTATTCTTTTTGTTAATTCAGTGGATACAAAACCAGGTGATACAGAATTTACCAGAATATTATGACTAGCAAGATCTAATGCCATAGCTTTGGTTAGTCCAATTAATCCTGCCTTTGAAGTTGAATAAGATGCTCTTTTTTTTTTGCTGATTATGCCAAATATTGAAGATACATTAATTATTTTTCCACTTTTATTTCGTATCATTTTTTGCGCAATTTTTTGTGATATCAAAAAAGGAGTGGATAAATTTACTTTATTTATCCTAAGAAAGTCATTTTTTTTTACTTCTGTAAATGTATTAATTTCATTTATTCCAGCATTATTTATTAAAATATCAATTCTCTTTATATTAATTAATTCTTTAAAAAAACCTTTAAGGGCTATTTCATCAGCAAAATCTACAACAATATGCTTCCATCTATTTCTTTTATTTTTAGGAATTCTTATTTTGATAGGTTTAGTGCTAGTTGATATTATGTTTGCACCTAATCTAAAAAATTCTTTTGCAATTTCCTTTCCTATACCTCTACTTGCACCCGTAATAAGTACAGTTTTATTATTGAAATCAATTTTCATATATTTTTAATTAAATTTAATGTTGCTTCCATTTCCATGTTTTGCCTGCACTCGATTGTATATGAGCCTACATGGGGAGTGAGAATTATTTCTTTAAGGTCTTTCATTTTACCATAGTAAGGCTCCTCAACAAAAGCATCTATCCAGGCGCCAGCTACAATTTTATTATTTATAGCGTTTATTAATTCGTTCTCATCAATTACTCCACCCCTTGATGCATTGCATACAAGCACTCCTTGTTTCATGCTTGAAAACTCTTTATTTGAGATCATACACTCTTCTCCACTTACATGAATGGTAATTAAATCAGCAAGAGATAAACCTTGATATAAGTCAATAAAACTATACTGCTCTATGAATTCTTTTTGATCAACAAAGGGGTCATAAACATATATTTTTCCACCTAAAGTCTTCAACAAGCTGGCAACTTTTTTACCTATCCTTCCTAACCCAATTATTAAAAAAGATTTTCCATTAATCTCACGTCCTATTTGTCGTTTCCAATTGTCGTTATGCAAGCTATTGTTCATAGGTATTATATTCCTAAATAAATTTACTATGTTGCCAATTGTTAACTCTGCAACTGAATTTGCTGGTCCGTTAGGCACTGAATAAAGTTTTATTTTATTCTTATCTACGGCTTGTTTGTTCACATTAGATGTACCAGATCCAACCCTTGAAATTATTTTGAGATTTGAAAATGATAGAACTTCATCATCTAAGGTCTCTAGTCCAGCCAATAAACCAACTATGTCCCTATCTTTTAGTAACTCTTTAACTTCTTTTTTTGATAACTTTCTTTTAAAAGGGTTGTTTACAACCTCAAAACCAGCCTCTACCAGTTTTTTTAATGGCTCGGAACTAACTTCACCAAATGAAGAAGGGCCTATGAGTACTTTTTTTGACATTAAGTTTTACTTAATTTATTTAATTGATGCCTGAAACCAATGAGCTAATACATGGTTAATAATAAGATGTGAGTCTTCAACTGGACCATAATCACCTTTTTCGGTCTTAGCATGTAATATTATATCAGAGATTCTTTTTAGTTTGCCACCATCAAACCCTAAGAATGAGATTACTTTTCCTTTTTGAGATTTAAACCATTTTGCAGCACTGACTAAGTTAGGCGAATTACCACTTGCAGATATTATTATAAGCTGATCACCTTTTCTATAATGAATCTTTAATTGATTTACGAATACTTCTTCATATCCAACATCATTGGCTATCGCTGTTATTACAGAATTGTTGTCTGTAAGTGATAAAAATTTAAATGGTTTTTTTGTTTTCGTTTTTTTGATTATATCAAATCCTAAATCGTTAGCCATAGAACTAGCAGTAGTTGCTGAGCCTCCATTTCCAATAATAAAGATTGTATTTCCATTTCTTCTCGCCTTTTCTAGAGACAAGGCTAATTTATCAACTTGTTTTACATCAATGTTAGATAATACATCTTTTAGATAGCTAATATATTGACTCATGAATTCACTTGGTGAATTTGATTGACTGGAAATAGTTTTTATACTTTTCATATGGTGAACTTTTTTTTCCAAATAGAATCTGATTTATAAATTTTTTGAATTAGCTTCATAACATTTAATGCATCATTACTATTCCCATTTTCTATAACTTTATTGTTTATTATACAAGATGCAAATTCATCAATCTCTCGCTTCCATGATTTATCCGTTAAATATCTGTGAACTTTTTCTTTAGGTATTTTATTGTTTCGAGAATTTTTTTTCTTCGTAATAATTAATTTTTCTTCACCATAACTCTTTGAGCCAGACAGAATACCACTTAATTCTAGTTGAGCTTTTTCTAGTGTAATTTCTAATCTGAACTTATGTCTCCATTCTGTAGCGGTTGAATGAAGCATACCTATGATTCCCTTTTTACTCTCCATAATAGTGTACGCATTATCTTCTACATCATGGTTCCAAAAGTTATTTTTTACAAAACTATGAACTTTGACAAATTCGTCTGAAAAATAGAGCATCATATCTAGCATGTGTATTCCTTGGTCTAATAATATACCACCTCCGGCCTCTGATCTTTTAGATCTCCATTCTCCTGTAAATGGTATAATCGCACTCTTCCCATAGACACCTCTAAAATTTATTATTTTTCCAAATTTATTGGAATCAATAATTTTTTTAGCATCAATAATCGAGTCATGATACCGATGATTAAATCCATATTTAAGTTTAAGTTTTTTTTTCTTTTTTTTTATTTTTATTACCTCTTTTATGTCATTTACAGATCTACCAGGAGGCTTTTCACAAAAAACATGTAAATTATTATTTAGACCAGCGATTGTAGCCTTAGGTGCATAACGATTTGGAAGACATACAAATAAAATATCTAAATTAGCTGAAAATATTTTTTTGTAATCATTGAAATATAATAGGCCACTTGAATATGCTCCATCTTTCTTAAAATTTATATCACTGACAGCAATAGTTTTTAAATACTTATTTCTATCTATATATTCCCTTCTCCTTTTTCCAACAATACCATATCCAACAATTCCTACTCTTAATTTTTTCATTAAAATAATATTACTAATAAGTTCCGTGATATTTATCGTTTTTCATATGCATTTCTACCAATGAAATATCTTCAGGACTATCAACCGAAAAAGATCTTCTTGATGGATAAGGAGCAATATATTGATCAAAGCTCATATCTAAAATTCTATTACTATCGCAAGCTTCGACTTTCTCAAGCCTCGTTTCATGGTGATTTACGAACTTTTCTAAGTATTTATAACGAAATGCAAAAATTCCATATATCCTTCTTGCTAGTAAACCTGGTGAAAATGGATCTTTTGAAAATGGAACTGGCACTCTTGTTGTATAAAGAACTTTTCCCTCATTATTATGAATTATTTTGACTGTGTCTTTATTTAACCACTGTTTCTCATCAGTTATGTGCATTGCTAAAACTGTACATGGAATACTCTCTGATTTAAATAATGGATCAATTACTGTCTCTATCATTTCAGGTTCAAGCATTGGCTCATCTCCTTGAACGCATACAACAATATCGTTTGGATTTAGACTTTCATCTACTTTAGGGGCAGCCTCAGCAACTCTATCCAATGCTCTTGTATGATTTGGGCTTGTTAAAATTGAGGGAAAATTGTGAATATTAGAGAATTTGACAATTTCTTCGTCACAAGTTGCAATAGTGATATTTGTCCAATCTTTAAATTTTTTTGCTCTGAGGTAAACATGTTCAAGCATTGGCCTATCTAAAATATTATGCATTGGTTTGCCATAAAATCTTGAGGCCTTCATTCTTGCTGGAACAATTCCGATTATTTTTGTCATTTACAACTATAAAGTTCTGATAAATCTTTATCATACTTTCCAAGATGTGTACTTTCTATAAATTTATCATTACATAATTCAATGTTTCTATTTTCTTCATGACTTTTGTAAAATGCATTAAGTAATGCAACAGTTTTCATTGCATCATTATTATTTACAGAAAAATTATTTAGTTTGTTCATATGATTACTGACCTCATCATATATAATGTAATGGCCATTACCATATACGCATCCAGAAAAATCCTCTGAAAACTTAGCGCAGTCATCAGGATTAGGAGTAAATATTTGAAGCTCATTTACAGCAATACCACCAATTTGGGCCATGCCCTTGCTTCCAATAATTGATATACTTGCTTCATAATCTTGAGGTCTAGCAGCTGTCGTTACCTCCAGTGTGCCAATTGATCCATTTTTGTATCTAACGGTTCCAACAACAGCGTCTTCAACCTCAATATTTACTTCGAATGTTCTCATTGTAGCATTAACATCACTTATTTCTCCACCGAGATACCGCATAAGATCTAAATGATGGATTCCTTGGTTGGTTAAACAACCACCGTCCATAGCAAAAGTTCCCCTCCAAGGTGCAAGATCATAGTATCTTTGCGGCCTACACCACCTAACTCTTACCGAAACTAAGTTAATTTTACCTAACTCATTTTTTAAAAGTGAGTCCCTAACTCTTTGAACTGCTAAATTATGTCTATTTTGGAAAACTGGGAAAACTTCTAAATTATAACTTTTAGCAAGCTCTAGGATTTCATAAAAATGCGATATTTTTAAAAATGTTGGCTTCTCAACAATAATATTTTTTTTATAGTTTTTAATGATTTCTTGTGCATGCTTATAGTGCATGCCTGACGGTGTTATTATTGCTACAGTATCTATCAAACTTTCTTCACTAAGCATTTTTCTATAATTTGTGTATGCACTGACATTGTACTTATCAGCATATTTTTGAGCCTTATCTAAATCTAAATCGCAAACTGCTATGAGATTAGTATTTTTATTTTTAGTAATAGCTCTGCAGTGGTGTCCTGCTATGCGCCCACAGCCTATTAGACCTATATTCGTACTTTTCATAATTAAAGTTTACCGTTTCATAGATTTTTTAATATTTTGATAATTGGAATAAAATTTTCTTTTGTGGTAGCAGTAAATCTTGAAAAACCTCTTAAACATTCTTCATTAAAGGATTTCCTGTATAGTACCTTGCTCTCTAATGAATTATGTATCAAATTAGATCTATCACCAAAATTTACATGTAGAAAATTACCCTGTGTTACCAAAGTATGAAAACCTAATTTTTTTAATTCATTTATAAAATATTCTTTGCCCATCATTATTCGTTTCACTGACTCTCTCATTTTATATTCAAAGTCAATTGCTTTTTCAATAAAAGCTATACTGTAACTTCCAATTTCATACATCGGTTTAATTTTATGAAAGTATTCAATAGTTTTGGGATTACCTACAGCATAGCCAAGCCTAAGACCAGCCAGTCCCCAAGCTTTTGAAAATGTTCGTGCAACAATTAAATTTTGGAAGTGTTTTGTCTTTTCTATAACTGATTCATCATAATAAGGATAATAAGCTTCATCAATAAGAATAATAATATTTAGCTTATCGCATAATTTTATTAATTTAGTAAGTTCGTCTGGGTGCAAAATTGATCCTGTTGGACTATCTGGATTTGGAAGACAAAATAATTTAGGCTTAGTTTTATTCAATATTTTAATTATTTTATCAAGGTTAATATATGGACAATTTAGATCTCTCTCATATTCAAGATAATCCACTTTTGTATTATAAACTTTACAATAAATACTATACATGGCAAAAGTTGGCTTTGTTATAAGTACCTTGTCATCTTTATTTAGAAAAACATTAAAGGTACTGCTAATTGCACCATCACTTCCAGGTGTTAAAATAAACGATTCAGGACTCAGACCGTCAATTTCAGATAACTTATAATAAAGTTTTGCTGGCTCTGGATAACAATTAATATTATCTATTGAAATTGTTGATGGTATCTCAGACATAAAATTATTATATAATACATCAACATTTTCATTTTTATCTAACCATAAAAGACTTTTATCTCTGGGCTTAGAGTCCCATCCAAAGGGCCTATTTAAAGACTCATTATTCAATCCATTTCGAAGTAAATCTTTTACCATATTCTATAAATGTATTTATTATTTAATTTCATTAACTATATTATTTGGTAAATCTATCTCCATTTTTAATTTATTATTTTTCATATCATTAATTGATTTCTGTAGAGAAAAAACACAAAAACAAAGCTCCTTATATGGGGTTACAGAAGTTTCACTAGGTCTTCCATTATACCCATATGCATATAAATCATTTATATTGAGTATTTTGAAATTACCCAAAAGATCATTAACATTAAAAATTACATAAGGAGCTTTCTCACCTATCTTGTTCCCATCATAATTTATATATTGATATGATTGATTTATGTCATTAATACTTTTTTCTGTTGTAAGTCTCAGGCTTACTAATAAATTGCCACCAGGCTTAACCTTAGCAAAAAGTTCGTTCAGCATAAGATTAAAATTATTTTGCCAGTCGATACAACTAAACGAAAAGGCGAGGTCGTAATAATTATCTTTTACTTTTTTTGATACTTCTAAAAAATCCCCTTCAATAATTTGAAAATCTGGATTTATTTGTTTAGCGTATTTAGCTGCTTGATGATTTATTTCTATGCCTGTATAATTAACTATATTAAATTTTTCTCTCAATGCAATTCCTAGACCACCACAAGCGCATCCAACATCTAACACTGACACTTTTTCTAATATATTCTCCAATCCATGTAGAGTTTTTTGAATAACTTTCTTCTCCGATTCATAAAACTGCTCCCATTTGACTCGATCTTTTGAGAAATATTCTTTTATATCTTTTTCTTTATAAACTATATTTTTCATAACATTAATCTCTAATAAAAATGTAATTATCAGTTCTTAAATCATCTTTATCATAAATAGCTGAGTGAGTAGCTTCAGATAAAATAAAATTATTATTTTTAATAATTTTTAGACATTCATTGTACTCATGATGATCCTTGTAGAGTTCAATTAATATAGATTTAAGATCTAAATTTTGTAAGGTTTGCATTGCTCCCTTTAGAACTAGAAGTTCATTGCCATCTACATCTATCTTTATATGGTTAGGAACAAAATTTATATTATTACAAAAATCATCAATACTAATTCCAGCACTTCCTTGAGTAAATTGAACATTCATTTCCCTTCCCTTCCAATCCAATTCCCGGTCAAAAGATGACATAGCTCCACCCCATTCATAATCTCCAATATTTAATTTTGCTGTGCCCGTTTCTGAGTGCATTGAGTACGGATAGGCAGTAATTTTATCTTGATAGGAATTATCTTTTATATTTAAATTAAGCAAAGCATAGTTGAGAGCGTCTGGCTCAATTGACTTTACTAAATGACCGTTGTAAGCGGCGAAAAGACTATAAATTCCAATATTTGCACCTATGTCTAGAAGTGAAGAGTTATCCTTAAACCCTTGTATCCATCTTAGTGTTTCAGGTTCCTTAATTTCAAAAGAACTTGCCCTCATTTTTGAAATTGCTCCAAAATTTCTAATCATAAAGATTTTTTTGTTTTTATAAAATATTGGTAGTTTATTATTAAGGATATACTGAATTAAGCTCCTTTTTACAAAATCATCTAACTTAGAAATAAATTTAATTGGATTATAAAATAAAAGTAATGAATTTCTGAATATTTTTATCAGCACTTTATTCCCCAACAATCTTTAAGTCAGACCACTTTATCAAATAATCTTCAGGTAAATCATCCAATACGTGACTTCCAATAACTTTATACCAATTATTTGCTGTAATTCCTGAGCCAGGCCTTTTACAAACTATATCAAATTCGTCAATAACATGACCTTTTGATAATTTTCTACTAGTAACAATACTTCTCCTTGCATTGAGTCTTGATAATTCCTCACTAGGTATAGATTTTTTTTCATCCTCATTTCCTATAAGTTCTTCAATTTGATTAATTTCCGATCTTAATATTTTTAAATCATTGAAATCCATTGCATGATAATGATCGTTTCCAGGAAGACTTTTGTCATGAGTGAAATGTTTTTCAATAACAGTAGCTCCAAGCAAATAAGCCAAGACTATTGATCTCATTTTTTCGTCAGGCAATGTATGGTCAGAATATCCTACTACTCTTTCAGGAAATTTTTTTTGAAGACTCTTAATCATCGAAAGGTTAGCATTTATATTTTCTGTAGGATAATTTAAGATGCAATGCATTAAGCAAATATCTTTTTTTGCAGTTTTTTCTAATATTTTTATAGCTTGATCAATTTCATCTAAATTGGATGCACCAGTTGATAATATTATTGGCTTATTAGTCTTAGAAACTCTCTCTAATAACTGAAAATTATTTATGTCAGCAGAAGCTATTTTGAAAAATGGTACAATTGGATCTAGATAAGCAACTGAATGTATATCGAATGGCGTTGAAAGAAATTGAATATTAATTTTTTTACAATATTCAGATAATTTTATATATTCGTTTTCATTAAAACTATCATATTTCTTGAATAGTTCATTCTGATTTAATGTTTTTTCTTTATTTGTATCCCAATATGCGGGGGAGTCTTTTGACGCGAGTAGATCAGCCTTGTAACTCTGAAATTTAACTGCATCAGCACCACCTTCCTTTGCTAAATCAATAATCTTGACAGCTGTGTCATATGAATTTTCGTGATTTACACCGATTTCAGCTATTATATAAGGAGAGTGTTTATATACATTTCTGGAAAAAATAGAATTTTGAATCATTTTTTTTCTTTAAGTTTTTTATTGTAATGACTCATTGCATTTTTATTATTTGTCATATTTGTTTCATGTTTACGATATCTATAAAGTGGTAATTCAATTCTATTTATTAAAAATTCAGTTTCAAACCTTGACCTTAAATCTTTTTCCTCATTTATCAAAAACTCTTCATCATACATTCCGATTTTTATTAAATCTTGTCTTCGAAAAATGATTCCGCAGCCGATAGGTTTTTCCATACAGTTAGCAGTTTCTATTATTTGCTCATTCTCATCTATAAGGTGATAGTCACACGCAAAGGCATTTATTTTAGAATTATAGTTTGCAAACATATATAAAATTTCTAAAAACTTATCATTAACATAGTCATCACTGTCTAACCTAACAATGTATTGTGCATTTGAATTTTTAATTCCAAGATTTAAACTTCCAGGCAATCCAATATTTTTTTTATTATTAATAATTTTAATATTTTTTTTAAATTGCTCTAAAACAAAAAGTGTACTGTCTGTACTTGCGTCATTAATAACTATTACTTCAAAATGATCATCATTAAAAGTTTGCGATAAAATTGAGTGAAGACATCTAGCCAAATATCTTTCTTGATTGTAAACAGGTATTATTACAGAAATTTTTTTCAATTTTGACATATTAAATATTTTAAGTCATTGATTAGTAAAATCTAATAATAACTTAAATGAATATATTGAATTATCTACTTAATTAAAGCAAATTCTATAAATGTAAAAATTGAAGAGCAGTATGAACATCAGGTTCATTTATATTAGGTGTCCTTCGAAAATTAATATGAGCACCTATCTCTGCGTTATTCCAGTTAGCCTCTCTGTTAAGAATTCTTCTAAGTAGGCGCGGATCCATTGAACATTCCAAAGTGAGTTTGTTATCATTTGAAGGGTTATAAACTTCTATACTTTCGTCATTAATTAAAATGCTAACTTTTGTTTTACATTTAAAACCTAATTTAGCCATTTTATTAGTCATTTCAGTTGATGCTTTTTTTGTATCTTCTATTAAAAGATTAAGGTCAGGATCTCGATCACCTTCGTAAGGATAAGGCAGGTATTTTAACTCACTCTCAATTAGCATTTCTGTTTGCTTTTCACTGAAATCAATAAACTTGTCAAGGAGCGTGTTGCTTTTTAAATCAAAACGATTTTTTTCACTTAAATTAATTACTGAAGATTTCACATGATTAGCAATATAGTTTTTACATTCCTCAGCGGAGTCTACTGCTAAGTATTTATTCTTAATGTGTTCCTTGCCCCCAAGTACATAAGAGCCTGCAAATGGAAATACTGTTTTAGGATTTAGCGCATTAATTAAGTTAATCATGTAATCATAATTACGAGTCACTATTCTTTTTTTTTCGTTGATTTTTTCTTTATCGGACAAATTTTCGAAGCAAGCAGGGTAACAGTTTGCTGCATTATAATTAAGTAAAGCTAAATCGATCTGACCATATTTTTTTACTAAATCATTGCATGCGTTTGTATCAGGTTTATTATCATTAAAATTCATAATAGAGAATTCATTCGTTTTGACTAACATTGCACTGTCAATTAAATTCCCTACATCTGAGGCAATTTGATTTTTTTCAAAATCTTCAAATGCATGTTTAACAAATGGTGCAAACATTGTAATCTTAAATTCATTGAACGTTGTTGAACATCCATCTTTAACTAATATTAAATTAGAGTGACCATTTTTATTGAGAATTTTTTGTAGATAATTGTTACCATGGTCTAAAATTATAATAGGTGTAGATTTTGGAAAATCAAAAAATCTTGCGTCATAATGATCAGGGTGCAAGTGACTTAGATATATTAAATCAACATTGTGGAAATCAGCAGCTCTTGTATCGATTGGAGGATGATTGCACCAACTTCCTTCCATAACTCCGTTATTAAACCATGGGTCAGTTAATATTCTTGAACCGTAGTTACCTTCAATAACGCAACTTGCATTTGATATAAATTGAAAAATCATAATAAGTTTACTGTTTAATTTAAATTAATACTTAACCAATGCATCGAGTTATTATGTCGCATTCTAGCGTGAGTAATAAAATGATTGAATTTTCATAATAGTTTTTTGTACCAATCATTAATCCAATTATTCGAAGTATAACAATGTTTTCTTAATACTTCCTCTCTTAATGATTGAATTTTACTTGAACTCCACCAGGTGTTTATATCTTGATAGACGTCGTTAACATGCAAAGAAGCTTCCTTTGGATCAAAAAAAATAATTTTATTTTTGATTAATTTTTCAATCAAATTTTCTGCTTGGTCTCTAAAAGTATATGTTTGTGGATTAATAAAAATAATTATGGGAACATTAGCTTGTAAACTTTCATAGAAAGTAGTTCCTAAATGATCTGAGACTACCATCCTAATTTCTTTAAGAGATTTATAAAAACTCTTATTTCTATCTCTTTTTAAAAGTGGGAAATGTTTATTAATTCTTTGAAAATTATTCCATCTTTCAGAATCTGATGAATGAAATCTGCCGATTACATATTTTGTAAATTTGCAATGATTCAAAAAAATAATTGGCGATTCAACATTGTCAATTAAATTTTGACTAGAATTTGATCCATTATGAAACCTCATCAAATGCAGCGGACGTGTTGTATTGACAAATAATATTGCCTTCTTACTTAAATCTATATTTTTATGAACTTTAATATTTGGAAGTGACAAAGGTATCGTCTTGCTGCTATCTTCCCAACCATAGGTAAAATATTTCTTAGCTATTGATCGCTCATTTTTTTCGAGAGAATGAATTTTATCCACTCCATACCCCGATCCATGTTGAGCTAATATAATGTTAGAATTGTTATGTGTTATAGCAACGATATATTCAAAAACAGTATTTCCACTCCATTGGAATGAAAGCCATGAAATATCATTTTTATTAAAATTAAATACTTTATTTACGTACTCAGAATAATCATGGTGGTATTCTAAGTAAACTTTAGGAATATTTTTTTTTACTAACAAGTAAATAATTTCTTCAAAATTATTGGCAACTATTTTTGATGAATATCTAAATTTATCGATTATCTTTTTTTCTGCAAATGGTCTGGATAAAACAGGCCTATGAAAATATATTTTACCTTTTGATCTAATAAAGATATTAATTTTATTCTTAATAGAATTGAACTTGAAATATGGATTTTCAATAATTACTAAAGTTTTATGAATTCTTTTAACTAGTAAAAGAAGAAAGTATGATAATCTGTTCTTAATAACAGCAAACCAATTTCGAATTCTACCAAACAAGGATAATTTTATAATACTGTGAAAGTGATTATTTATTGAATTTCCCTCAATTTTTTTTATTTCAATGTTCATAACCTCAAATAACTCTGAAAATAATTGAACTTGATATTCTGGATTTAGACTAGAACTGATGAATTCTTTGAAATCATAAGGAATACTGTCTTCACTTTTATTTTTACCAATGTAGTATGTAAAAATATCAAAATCTTCTTTAGCTTTTTTTATGCAACAATATTTATCATAACATTGATGAATGTAATGAATAAGCCAATTACCGAGAAGAACCCTATAATATATTGAACTGTGCTTTAAACTAAAAAATTTATTTAATTCGTCTGTTATATTAATTAAAATTTTTTCAAATACTTCTTCACAATAAATTTGAGCCTCAATTACTTTTTTTGCATCACTCCATTGGTATGGAATAGTATTAGATTGAAATTTTTTAAAATCGTCTTTATTACTCAAGCACCAATGACCTGCAAAGATGATTGGATGCTCTCTACTCCAATATTCTTCAATATTAGTAGTTGCAAAAAATACTTTTTTTTTATTTTTCCGAAGCAATTTTAAATCCTATACAAACAACATTAGATACAATCAATAATTTTTTGAATAAATTTTCAGTATATCTTTTGCTGAAGTAGTCACATTAATATGATTAGAATTTAATAGATTGTTAAGTTTTTTTAGATCCTTTACTTCGTCTACATCAAAACTGAGATGAGGAAATGAAAGTTCTTTGGGACAAGGAGGAGTACTTATGTTGTATTCATTATAATTATCGTAAATATATTTAGTCACATGCTCTTTATGAACATTCAAACAAGCCTCTTCAGATATTTTATTTAAAATATTAAATGGCATTATTTCAGCCCCAAAACCATCAACAAAATTAGAATTTAACTGAGGACTGTGATTAAACACCAAATCATAATTATCTGATAAGTAGTACCTTACCAAATCATCTATTAATTCGTAACAAATAAAAGGGTTGTCAGCACAGATTCTAACTACATGATCAGCGTTAAATTGCGAAGCAGCTTTAATAAATCTGTTTAAAACGTCTTCCTTACTACCTCTAAAATTTTTTATCTTATGCTTATTAGCAATATCTATAAGATAATCATCACTCTTATCATCACTAGTTGCCAAAACTATATTATCTAATAATTTTGCCTTTTTTACTCTTAAAATTACCCACTCAATTATAGTTAGATCACCAAGAAAGGCTCTCATTTTTTCTGGAAAACGAGTTGAATCCATTCTTGCCTGAATTATTGCGACAATATTCATTCGTTAGCAGGAAAACTCTGAAATTCATCTTCTAGACTTAGGCTATAAGCTAAAAAATTCCTAGAGAG
>MDTB01084384.1_pt1 | contig 40715 bp, 32 predicted proteins | sample 811161 | NCBI WGS metagenome assembly MDTB01 (sample SAMN05326650, study PRJNA326480) | marine metagenome | isolation source: seawater | place: Mediterranean Sea | collected 2009 | reverse complement strand
CTTGTTTTATTTATTGTTGCCTTGGATCAGTGGTCTAAATGGGTGATAAAATCTTCATTTAGATTATATGAATCCAAACCAATTATTCAAGATTTTTTTCATTTTACATATGTAACCAATGATGGAATGGCCTTTGGATTATCTTTCCCTGGAGGTAAACTACTTCTTCTAATAATAACTATATTTCTGACAATAGTTATAGCATTCATGCTTTGGAAAGAAAAAGATAGTCATTCTTTACTAAAATTTGGATTGGCACTTATTTTAAGTGGCGCAATAGGTAATCTAATTGATAGAATGATATTTGGGAAAGTGGTTGATTTTATGGATATTATGATTGGGGATTTTCATTGGTATATATTTAACGTTGCAGATTCAGCTGTGAGCATAGGGATGGTTTTATTTATTATTCATTCTATTTTAATTGAAAGTAATATTTCAAATCCTAAAGAAAGAGATTGATTTCTTATCATATCGCTAATTCAAAAGATATTGGCACAAGATTAGATCATTTTATAGTTTCTACTCTAAACAGTTATTCTCGATCAAGAATTCAGTCATGGATTAAAGCAGGTTATATTTTAGTAAATGGGGAAAAATGTAAAACTGGTTATCATCTAGATTTAAACGATAAAATCAAAATAAATATTCCTCAGGATATTCATAAACCAATAAAATTAAAACCAGAAAACCTTGAGCTAGATATTATTTTTGAGGATGAATATCTTATTGCTATAAATAAATCTGCAGAAATGGTGGTACATCCAGGTGTAAAAATTGCAAATGGAACATTGGTTAATGGTCTAATCTATCATTTTGAAAATTTATCAGATATGAATGGTAAAACTCGACCAGGTATTGTTCATCGTCTAGATAAAGGAACTTCAGGAATTATTCTTGTTGCAAAAACAAATAAGGTACATGCAGAATTAGCGAATCAATTTCAAGAAAGAAAAATCATAAAAGAATATATTGGCATGACTTGGGGTCTTTGGAAAAAGAAAAAAGGAAAAATAAATAAGCCAATTGCAAGAGATAAAAAAGATCCAAGAAAATTCAGAGTTAATAGTTATGGAAAATCGTCTGTTACTTATTATGAGGTGAAAAAAGAATTTAATCATTGTTCATTGATTTCGTTTTTTCCTAAGACTGGCAGGACTCATCAAATAAGAGTTCATTCTTCATATTGTGGGAATCCTATTTTTGGAGATAATAAATATGGTGGTGGAAAGGTAAAAACAAAAGGTTTTCTTAATGAGTTTACATCATTTTACTATAAGCAAATAAATTGTTTTCCTAGGCATGCACTTCATGCTTATAGTTTAGAATTTATGCATCCAAAAAGTAAAGATATTATTAATTTAAAAGCACCTATGGCACCAGAATTTTTAAATTTGATAGAATCATTTGATTTATTTAGTAATGCTTAGTTTTCATGGTATAGTAGGCGAATTTTATTTGTTCCTTTCTAATGAAAGGAATTTATCTGAATTTACCATAACTGCATATAAACATGATTTAAATCGGTTTTTTAATTTTCTTAATAATATTGATTCGATTATTTTAAAAGATTTTAAAAATATTAATAAACAACATCTAAGAAATTTTAAATTAAGTGAGTTGAAAAGAAAAGATGATAGACCTGGTAGAGGGAATAAACAAATTTCACCTAGAACTGTAGCCCGTCAAGTTGCATCTTTAAAGACCTTCTTTAAATATTTAGTGCACAGAGATATAATCAAAGAAAATCCAGCAATGCATACTGACTTACCAAAAATAGAAAAAAAAATTCCAAAGTATATACAAAAAAATAAAATCGAAGAGCTTATGAATATTCCTAATAAGTCAAAATTGCTAGGATTAAGAGATAGAGCAATATTAGAACTATTTTATGCGACAGGTATTCGGTTAAGTGAACTGGTATCATTAAATATAAATTCAATTAATCATATTAATAACTTTATTACAGTTATTGGAAAGGGAAAAAAAGAGCGAATAATACCATTTGGTAAAAAAGCAAAGATTTCAATAGAAAAATATCTACACAAAAGAGGTTTAAGTTGGCACTCTAATAGTGGGAGACCCTTATTTGTAGGCAATAGGAAAAAAAGACTTACTGGCAGAGCTGTACAATATCGAATTGAAAAATATTTAAGTGTTTTATTAGGAAATAGTGGCGCTAGTCCACATACATTGAGACATACCTTTGGTACTCATTTGCTAGATAATGATGCTGATATAAGGTCAATTCAAGAGTTTCTTGGACACAGTAGTTTATCTTCAACTCAGATATATACTCAAATAAATCCCGAAAAAATGAAAAAACTTTATAAAGAAAAACATCCTCATGCTAAATAAGAAGAAGGAAATATAATGAAAATCAATGGGAATAAAATTAATCTTGACCAACTTGGTTTAACAAATCTTTCTAATGTCTTTAGGAATCTTCCAGTTCCAGAATTGGTAAATGATATTGTATCTAATGGAGAGGGAATAATAGGTATGCGAGGAGCAGCAATGGTCGATACTGGTATTTATACTGGACGATCACCAAAAGATAAATATATCGTAGATGAATCTATATCCAATGATAAAATATGGTGGGGGTCTGTAAATAAAAAGATTTCTGAAGAGATATTTAATAAATTATATAATAAAGTAACTGATTATTATAACTCTAACAGTAATACAAAAACTTACGTTTTTGATGGATTTGCAGGTGCTGACTCTAGTCATGCACTGAAGGTTCGTGTAATAGCCAAAAAAGCTTGGCAAGCTCATTTTGTCCATAATATGTTTATCCGTCCTAAATTAGAGCAATTAAATAATTTTATACCTGGTTTTACAATTATAAATGCATCTGATGTAAAAAATGAGGATTTTAAAGAATTTAAAATGCATTCAGAAACATTTATTATATTCCATATGTCTAAAAAAATTGCCATAATTGGTGGTACTGAATATGGTGGGGAAATGAAGAAAGGCATATTTTCTGTATTACATTTTATTTTACCACAAAAAGATATCCTTTCAATGCATTGCTCAGCAAATGTTAATTCGGATAATAGTGAGCCCGCTATCTTCTTTGGACTTTCTGGTACAGGGAAGACTACCTTAAGTACTGATCCAGTGCGTCCTCTAATTGGAGATGATGAACATGGATGGTCGAATGATGGTATATTTAATTTTGAGGGAGGATGTTATGCTAAGGTAATTAATTTAAATTTTGAAGAAGAACCTGACATTTATAATGCCATAAAAAAAGGTGCATTATTAGAAAATGTTGTATATGATAAAAGTACTAAGGAAATTGATTTTAATGATGGCTCTAAAACAGAAAATACCCGCGTATCCTACCCATTGAATCATATAAATAATTCAATATCAGCAAAAGGAATGCCCAGTGTCGCAGGACACCCTAAAAGAATTATCTTTTTAACATGTGATGCTTATGGTGTATTGCCACCTGTTTCAAAACTAACCCCTGAACAATCTATGTATCATTTTATTAGTGGATACACAGCAAAAGTAGCTGGAACTGAAAGAGGAATTACTGAACCTACTGCTACTTTTTCTCCTTGTTTTGGGGGACCATTTTTAACTCTTCATCCTTTAAGGTATGCAGAATTATTAAAAGAAAAAATGAAAAAATTCAGTGTTACAGTATATCTTGTGAATACCGGTTGGGTTGGGTCAAGTGCTAAATCGGGTGCAAAACGCTTTAGTTTGCCCAAAACAAGATTGATACTAGATGCTATTCTAAATGGTGAAATAGAAAATGCTTCTTTTGATAAAGACAAATATTTTGGATTTCAAATGCCATTAACATTAACGGGAATTGAACCGAGTCTTCTTAATCCATTGAAAGCTTGGGATGATTTAGAAGAGTATCATGAATCAGCAAGAGAATTAGTAAAGAAATTTCAAATCAATTATGAACAATATGATTTAGGGGATGAAGTGATTCGAAATGCCGGTCCAAAGTATTTTGAATAATATATTGAAACTTAGTTTGTTTTATAAGTTTTTCAGTCGTGATTTGCACCGTATTGCCGCGACAATAAATAAAAGCGCTAAAAAGGATTCCAAATAAGGTTATTTCCGGACTTAGTGCAGTTTTTTTATGCATAAAATCAAAGATATATTAAAGAATAGAGTACTAGTCCTTGATGGAGCAATGGGTACAATGTTACAAGGATATAATCTGAAAGAAGTTGATTTTCGTGGTACGAAATTCAAAGATCATCCTATTGACCTAATGGGGAATAATGATATTCTATCTATTACCAGACCAGATATTATTAAAGAAATACACTATTCATATTTAGATGCAGGCGCCGATTTGATAGAGACCAATACCTTCAATGCAAATTCAATATCTCAGTCAGATTATAAAATGGAGCATTTAGTTTACAATCTTAATCTGCGCTCAGCGCAGATTGCAAGAGATGCCTGTGATAATTTCACAAAATTAGAACCAGGTAAGCCAAGATTTGTTTGCGGTGCCATTGGTCCAACAAATCAAACTGCATCAATGAGTCCAGATGTGTCTAATCCGGGATATAGAAATGTGGACTTTGATCAGTTGATGAATGCTTATAAGGAACAAGCAAAAGGTCTTCTTGATGGTGATGTAGACATTCTGTTGATTGAAACTGTATTTGATACACTTAATTGCAAAGCTGCACTATTTGCTGTACAATCATTATTCGAGGAAATTGGATATACTAGACCAGTGATGGTATCAGGTACTATTACAGATGCTAGTGGAAGACTTTTATCTGGTCAGACCATTGAAGCTTTTTGGTATTCAATATTTCATGTAGATCTATTGGCTGTTGGTTTAAACTGTGCGCTTGGTGCTAAAGAAATGAGACCGTATTTGGCATCCTTATCAAAAATAGCTGATACAAATATTCTAGTCTATCCGAATGCAGGATTGCCTAACGAATTTGGTGGCTATGATGAATCACCTGAACGTATGGCAAAACAACTTTCTGAATTTACTAATTCTAAACTTGTCAATATAATTGGTGGATGTTGTGGTACTACTCCTGAACACATTACAGCGTTTTCAAATAATGTTGATGGTAAAATACCTCGTACTATTCCGTCTGTTGACTCTTTTACAAAATTAAGTGGTTTAGAGCCACTTGTAATTCGACCAGATACTAATTTTATAAATATTGGTGAAAGAACAAATGTCACAGGCTCTCTTCGTTTTAAAAAATTGATAAAGAAAGATAGATTTGATGAAGCATTGAATGTAGCTAGAGAGCAAGTAGAGAATGGTGCTCAGATCATTGACATCAATATGGACGAAGGATTAATCGATAGTGAAAATGTCATGATGCGTTTTCTGAGACTTGTTTCCTCTGAGCCCGATATTAGCAGAATCCCTATAATGATTGATTCCAGTAAATGGAGTGTCATAGAAACTGGGTTGAAAAATATACAGGGAAAAGGAGTAGTGAATTCCATATCCCTAAAAGAGGGTGAGGATGAATTTATTAGACAGGCTAACCTTGTAAAACAATATGGCGCTGCAGTTATTGTGATGGCCTTTGATGAGAATGGACAAGCAGATACCTATCAAAGAAAAATTGAGATATGTGAACGAGCTTTTAATCTATTGACAAATAGGGTAAATATGCGGAAGGAAGATATTATCTTTGACCCAAACATTTTTGCAGTAGCAACTGGAATAGATGAGCATAATGAGTATGGTAAAGCCTATATTGATGCTGCTAGAGCAATAAAAAAAATTATGCCCAAGGTACACGTTAGTGGTGGTGTGAGCAATCTCTCCTTTTCTTTTCGTGGAAATGATAGAGTAAGAGAAGCTATGCATTCATGCTTTTTATATCATGCAATATCCAGTGGAATGGATATGGGTATTGTTAATCCAGGTCAACTTACCGTATATGATGACATCGAGCTTGAGTTAAAGGAGGCTATTGAGGATGTCATCTTTAATCGAAATCAGAATGCAACAGATTCCCTAGTGAAATTGGCAGATAAATATCAAGGTTCAAGAAAAGAGAAGAAAAGTAATGAGGAATGGAGAGAGTTATCAATTCATGAAAGATTATCCTATTCTCTTGTAGAGGGACTTGACCAATTTATAGTTCAAGATACTGAATATGCAAGAATTGAGGCAAACAGTCCAATAGAAGTGATAGAGGGACCTCTTATGGATGGGATGAATAAAGTTGGAGACCTGTTTGGGGAAGGGAAGATGTTTCTCCCTCAGGTAGTTAAATCTGCACGCGTCATGAAAAAGGCAGTAGCGCATCTAATCCCATTTATTGAAGAAGAGAAACAAGAAAAAGGTCTGAGTGAGGTTTCAAATGGATCTATTCTTTTAGCAACAGTAAAGGGAGATGTGCATGATATAGGAAAAAATATAGTTGGAGTAGTCTTAGCATGTAATGGCTATTCAATAATTGATATGGGAGTAATGGTACCTGCAGAAAAAATTATTGCAAAGGCTAAAGAGATTAATGCAGATATCATTGGTCTATCTGGACTTATTACCCCTAGTTTAGATGAAATGGTACACGTTGCATCAGAGTTGACGCGTCTTGAATTTGATATCCCACTACTTATTGGAGGTGCAACAACAAGTAAAAAACATACAGCTGTAAAGATTGATGAAAAATATCCTCAAAATGTATTTCATGTCCAAGATGCTAGTCGTTGTGTAGGTGTTGTTGCAAAATTATTAAAACCAAGTGAGAAAATTGAATTGATTGATGAAACAAATAAAAGGTATCGGTCAATTAAAGAAAGATTCTATGAAAATCAAAAAAATATCAGTCTATTATCCCTCAATGAAGCCAGAATAAGAAAACCATTGTTACAGTATGCACCTATAAGACCAGAAAAGTTAGGTAGTTTTGTAATTGAATCTATTCCTTTGGACACGCTTTCCAATTACATTGACTGGTCACCTTTTTTTCATGCATGGGAATTCAAAGGAATCTATCCTGCAATTCTCCAAGATCCGATTAAGGGAATCGAAGCGAAAAAAGTTTTTAATGATGCTAAGATTTTAATGCAATCAATTATTAATTCAGAAGAACTTGTATCAAAAGCAGTATATGGTTTTTTTAGAGCACAATCTAAAAATGAGAAAGTTGAATTAATTGAAGAAGGTATATCCTTTAATTTTCCTAGGCAATTAATTGACAAGGGAAGTCAACCTAACTATTGTTTGGCTGATTATATTTCACCAAATGGAGATGATTATATTGGAATATTTGCTGTTACAGCAGGACACGGAATTAGTGAAATAATTAAAAGATATCAAACAATCAATGATGATTACAATGAGATAATGACCAAAGTTTTAGCGGATCGATTTGCTGAAGCTGGAACAGAGTGGTTACATGAAAAGGTTAGGAAAACATATTGGGGATATTCAAAAGAAGAAAATTTAGGTTTAAGGGGAATATTAAATGAGAAATATGATGGAATCAGGCCAGCACCGGGATATCCAGCTTGTCCTGATCATACAGAAAAAGATAAGATATGGAAATTATTAAAGGTTAATGAAAGAGTTGGTATAAGTCTGACAGAATCAAAGGCAATGCTTCCAGCTGCATCTGTCTGCGGTTGGTATTTTTCTCATTCAAAGGCACAATATTTTAGTGTATTGAAAAATGAAAGGTAATTATGAGAATACGTGATAAGATAAAAAAACCACAACGTCCTGTTGTCGCATATGAAATATTACCACCAAGAGAAAAAGATGGTACCTTGAACTCTTATGCTGAAACAATAAGCTCTTTACTATCACAAACTCATATTGATGCTATCAACATTCCTGAGGTACTTGATGAGGCAGGCAGAGGTAATCGTCCAATTGCTAATTATAAAAGAGGTGAACCAAGAGAATTTGGCAGACTATTACAGGATATTGTAGGAATAGAGGCCATTGTTAACAGAGTTGTTGTTCACCATGATTATGATTCGCAGATGAAATGGCTCGAAGAGACAAATCTAGTATATGAGATAGAAAATATGATTATTGTAGGTGGAGAGTCAAGTAATGTAGACTATCCTGGACCAACAGTGAATCAAACCTTGGAAGCTATATCGAAAATTTATAATAAAGATGGTAAAGATATCTTTTGTGGAGGTATTGCCATACCAAGTAGAAGTGAAGAATCAAAAAATTTGATGAGAAAAATTAAGAATGGAGCTGAGTTTTTTACAACCCAAGTACTCTATGACTCAGAAAACTTAATAAAAATGATGAATAATTATCAAATTAGATGTAATAATCTAAACACATTTCCTAGGAGAATATTATTAAGCTTTGCACCTGTATCTTCTCAAAAGAATATAGAGTTCTTAAAGTGGCTTGGAGTTGAGATACCTGAAGGTACTGAAAAATACTTACAAGGTAGGCCAGGATCAATGAAAGAACGCTCACTGGATGTAGCAATTGAGGTGTTAAATGAGATTTTGGTAAATATAGAGAAAAATAATCTAAAAGTACCTGTTGGACTCAATGTTGAACATATAATGTCCTATAATTTTCAATCGTCTGTAGAAATGCTACAAGAGTTAGCTCGTATTTACAGAGAGTTTTGTATTAAATCACAAAATTATTCCATATAATCGATATTAAATTTGCGACTACCAAACTTAAAAATTTATGCAAAAACTAAAAGGATTATAAATGAGCGAGTTTTTATTTACGTCAGAATCGGTAACTGAGGGGCACCCTGATAAAGCTTGTGATGCTTTTTCAGATGCTATTCTAGATGAAATTTTATCCAAAGATAATGAAGCGCATGTTGCTTGTGAGTCGTTAGCTACAAAAGGTCTTATTGTTATCTCAGGTGAAATTAGAACTACTGCATCAATTGATGTTGATAAAGTTGTAAAAGATACCATAAGAACAATAGGTTATCACAAGAATAACAGTGGTGTGGATCCTAAGAATGTAGAGGTTTTATCAAAACTTCATGAACAAAGCCCAGAGATTGCTCAAGGAGTCGATTCAAGTGATATAACTGAACAAGGTGCTGGTGATCAAGGACTTATGTTTGGTTTTGCTTGTAAGGAGACTCCAGAATTAATGCCTGTTCCCATTCAAATAGCTCATAGACTTACTGAAAGATTGACAAAACTGAGAAAGGATGGTACACTTCCCTGGCTTAGGCCAGATGGAAAATCTCAAGTGTCCGTCAAATATAATGATAAACAACCTATCTCAATTGATAAAACGGTAATAGCCACTCAGCATGATGATATGATTGCTGAATATGGTAGTGAAGCAAGTGAACTAGAATTTGTAAAATCTCAAGTTATAGAGCACGTGATAAGACCGATATTAGAATCATATCAATATGATTACGAAGATAACTTCATTGTTAATGGAACTGGAAGGTTTGTTTATGGGGGGCCTGAAGCTGATACGGGGCTAACAGGTAGAAAAATAATTGTAGATACCTACGGTGGTTATGCGCCGCATGGAGGTGGAGCTTTTTCAGGAAAAGATTCCTCTAAAGTGGACCGTAGTGCAACTTATATGGCCAGATATATTGCGAAAAATATTGTTGCTGCAGATTTTGCAGAAAGATGCGAGGTACAACTTTCTTATGGAATAGGTGTTGCAGAACCAACATCTTTTTACGTGAAAACCCAGGGTACTGGAAAGAAGGATGACGATGAACTAACAAAGATTGCCAGGGATGTCTTTCCAATAAAACCTGGGGAAATTGTTGCTCATTTAGATTTAAAAAAGCCTCGCTATAGAGAAACGGCTGCTTATGGCCATTTTGGAAGAGAACTAGAGCAATTCACTTGGGAAAAGACCGATATGGTTGATTCCTTATTAAATAAATTATAGGAGAAAGAATGTCAGATACACTTTTGATTCAAACTATTGTTGAAAACTTACCCTACAAGGTAAAGGATATATCTCTTGCGAAGGATGGAAGACAGGCTATTGATATAGCTGAAAAAGAGATGCCGGGACTGATGTCTACACGAAAAAAATATGGAGCTGAAAAACCACTCGCAGGAAAAAAATTAACAGGTTCCCTTCATATGACCATTGAAACAGCAGTGTTAATAGAGACATTAGTTGAGCTTGGTGCAGATGTTAGATGGGCAAGTTGTAATATTTTTTCAACCCAAGATCACGCTGCAGCTGTTATTGCTGAATCTGGTGTCCCTGTTTATGCTTGGAAAGGTGAGACACTTGAGGAATATTGGTGGTGTACTTTACAGGCTCTTACATTTCCTGGTGGAGAAGGTCCAGATCTTATTGTTGATGATGGAGGAGACGCAACGCTACTTATTCATAAAGGATATGAACTTGAGGAATATTTTGCAAAGTATGGTAATGTCCCAGATATAACTACAGAAATTGAGGAAGAGCGAATTATAGAAAATTTATTGAGAGAAATATTAGAAAAGGATTCTAATCATTGGCATAAAGTTAAAAAAAATATCATTGGTGTCTCTGAGGAGACCACGACTGGAGTGCATAGATTAGTACAAATGGAAAAGGATGGACATTTATTATTTCCTGCATATAATGTTAATGATTCAGTTACAAAATCAAAATTTGATAATGTGTATGGGTGTCGTGAATCGCTTGCAGATGGTCTTAAACGTGCTCTCGATGTAATGGTAGCTGGTAAGACAGTTGTAATATGTGGTTATGGTGATGTGGGTAGAGGATGTGCTCAGTCTATGCGTGGATATGGCGCTAGGGTTATTGTTACGGAGATTGATCCTATATGTGCATTGCAGGCGGCAATGGAAGGATTTGAGGTGACAATAGTAGAAAAAGTACTGAAAGATGGACATATATTTGTTACTACTACAGGAAACAAAGATGTAATAACAAAAGAGCATATGTATGGAATGAGAGATCAAGCAATTGTTTGTAATATTGGTCATTTTGATAATGAGATTCAGGTGAATGCACTTAACGATGATAATCTAGTAACAAGAGAAGAAATCAAACCTCAGGTTGATAGATATAAATTTCCTGATAATCATGAAGTGTTTTTACTTGCGGAAGGTAGATTAGTTAACTTGGGGTGTGCAACTGGTCATCCCAGTTTTGTAATGTCAAACTCATTTACTAATCAAGTTATGGCCCAAATTGCCTTGGTCAGGGAGACTCCAGAAATAGGTGTTTATATGCTTCCAAAGGAATTAGATGAGGAAGTAGCGCGTCTACATCTAGAGCACTTAGGTGTTGTTTTGACAGAGCTAAGTGATGAACAAGCGACCTATATTGGAGTACCAAAGGAAGGTCCCTATAAGCCTGATCACTATAGATATTAATATAATTTCAATATAATCAATCAATTAACCTACATTTCAATGTAGGTTTTTTGTTTTTGTATCTATCGTAATAATTTTACAAATTAGAAGGCGGAAGTCCAATGCAATTGGCATAACATGAAGGTAAAACCGAGACATAAACTATCCCAGTTGAGAAAGTGGGTATTTTACCCATATCTAATACTGTTTGTATTAACAATCAGTTCGTGTGATTTCGATATTCCAGATAAATTTGAAATGCCAGTTTGGTATTTTGATTTAAAAATACCTTTAGTGCAAACTCGTTATCCGATGGGTGACCTTTCAGATTCTACAAATGGAATTTTTATCACAGATGATTCTCTAGGTTTTAAGATAATTCAAGAAGGTGATATGCCTGCGACAGAATTACCTGCATTGCCATCAATACCTTTAGGACTTGACCAAGAAGTCTCCTCTGGCGAAATTGAAGGAATTAATGTTGATATTGATTTACCAAATCTTTCAATCCCTATACCTATCCCTCTTGTACAATATGGACTAGAAATTTATCAAGATACTGCTAAATGGTGTATAGATACCACTATAGGTAATGAACCTTTTTCAATAGATACAACGATTTGTGTCACAGATAGTGAAACCGGTGATACCTTAGGTAGATTATTTTCATTCCCTACTGACTCAATTAGAACAATGTCCAAAGAGAATTATAATCAATTTATTTGGTTTGTCTTTGATTCTGTAATGAGCGTTGTATCATCAAAGCTAGATACAATCATTGACCTTGGTCTTTCATCAATTCCTCTTCCTGAAGAACCACCAATTATTGCGAGTGTAGATACCCTAATTATTGGTACACATCCTACAAATAGTGTCTATAGAACATATTTTAAAAGTAATGCTCCTACAAATCTTCAAAATATATATTCTTATATGGTTGCAGGAGATGTGAATCCATTAAGTGATACACTAGCAAATCATAATGAGATACCTATACTATCTTATGGTCAGATTTATGCTGACACAACAAACCTATCTGGAAAAGGATTAACAAATAATTTGAATTTGGCTACGAATTTCGCATTGGTTCAAGCGACAGATTATGTTACAATCCCGCCAGGATCACTATATGTGAATTTTGAACTTACATTCCAATTAGCAGGTATAGATAGTATTGATGTAACTACCAATAATTATTCTTTGACTGATGCTATAGAAATGCCTGATTTAACATTACCTGAAATGGATATGTCTGAATCAGGTATAACCAGGATGGAAATCTATAGAAATATTTTAACTAATGAAGGGGCAGCTTATAATGAGAATAAACTTAAAATAAACAATCTTGAAAGTTCATTTCCATTTGACATGAACTTTTTACTCAATTTTCAAAATTTCTTTCCAATAGCAGGTAGACCGTTAGTTAAAATTGATACAGTATTAAGAAAAGGTGTCACCATTGATTCGACATTTGATTTAAGAGGGGATACTTTACAAAGTATTAGTGGCAATTATGATGGTGATGAATGGCCAGATAGTGCTTTCACAGAGTTTGACCTTTTATTAGATATTGTTATTCCTGAGCAAAAGGCTTCTATCCCGCTTGATGGATCTCCGCTGGGTGAATTCAAAATGAAAATGGAACTCAATCAGTTATCTTTCTCTTCAATCGGTGCAAATCTTTTTATGGAAATGCCAGTAGATTCATCAGAGTTTGATTTTCCGCCTGGTTTCTCCGGTGCAGTTCCTACGGAAGCAATGATTGAATTGATATTTAAAAATCAAATCAAACTTCCTATTGAGATGTTATTAGAATTTAAAGGATATACTGGAGGGCAGCTATTAGCTTATCTACCAGTTATTGTGGATACATTAGGGATGCCTATGACTGATAGTGATTTAGATACTGCCGTGACCGTTATCGGACTAAATAAAGATGGTACAACTATTACACTTTATCCAACCATGGAAGCTTATAATTCTGAGGATTTTATACCATGGGAAAAAACAACGCCTCCTTGTGACACTTGTGCTAGTATAATTGACCTCCTAGCAATAAATCCAGAAAATTTGATTATAAATCCTGAGATAAAAGTCGATGGTAAAGGCGAGATACAGCCAGAAAAAGCTATTGCTGGTGGATTTAAGGTAACGATTCCTCTTGTTTTACAGATAGAGCCTATGGCCTTTCTTAGTGGTAAACCATCGCCTATCGATTCATTAGAGCATGATACTAGATATAGAATACGAAATAGTCTTTTAGAAACAAGTTTGGTATCAACAATAACAAATGCTATGCCTTTTGGTGCTGAAGTTTCTGTTCTTATGAGTAACGATTCCTTATTTCCTACTGATACCTCACGTGAACAACTAAATATGTTTAGAGATACATTAGCTGCTCAAGGAATTTTAGCAGAAACAGATAGTTTATATATAACAAGAAAATGTAGTGATTTATCTCCTGATAGTGGAAATATATATATTTATAATACTATGACAGATTTTTCAGAATGTATTGATGGCTTACCCTATATTATTAAAGCAAATGATTTTGGTGCTGACACAATATTTTTCTATGTTGATACATTATTTAAATTTACTCTTCCTAATCCAGAAGCATATTATGGAGAAAATGATACTACAGGATATCCTGAGGGTATGGTTGCAATTCCAGGTACAGGTATATATTATAGTACAGTTGATACATCACAAATATTTCTATTAACAGATCATGGTGAACATTTTACTGAAACAAGGTTCTATTTACCGGGTACTGATGGACGTGGTGCTTTCTTATCAGTTGAAGATTATTTAGATATCAGTTCCTATATTACCTTTACTTTAAGCAGTGGTGGTTTTGGTGATGCAGAAAATGAGCTACTTTTAACTTATCCAAATGGTGGACAGAGATTCTCTACCAGCGATACGATAGCCATCACTTGGGTATCTTTTGGAGAAAGTGATGAAAAAATCGATTTATATTATTCAACGGGAGGAGATACAAATACTTATAAGTCCTCCTATTGCTTATACACAGAAAATTGGACATTAATTGCAAGTGATTTAGACAATACCTTATCCTATAATTGGGATTTGAATTCTACTAGTCTATCAGATACAAATTCAGTTCGATTAAAAATTATTGCATCTAATGGTGAAGCCTGTGATGTTAATGGGCACGGTATTACAATTATTGAAACCTCAGTATCTTCAGTAAACAGGCCATTTAGTCCTAGAAATAGGAAAATAATTAAGTGAAAAAATATATTATACTATCAATTATTATTTTTGTGATAGTTCAAGCACAAACAAAACGTGACCCAAGAGTTGTTGCTATGGCAGGTTCCTATACAACTATTGCTGAAGGTATATATACAGTTGGTTATAATCCTGCTCTCATAGGACTGCAGCAAAATCGACCATTCATGATTCAGGGTTTTCAATTAGATTTTGGATTTGTGGGAAATTTTTTTTCAATACAAAATATTGCCAATTTTAGTGGTGATACTCTAGATACAAAAGATAAGAATGCATTGTTTAATGAATTGAAAGATGAAGATGGGTTGGCATTTTTTATGGATTCACATATGCCAATTCCATTAATCAATATTTCTTGGGGTAATAAAGCATTTTCAGCGAATAATATTCTTTTGCAGAACTACAGGCTACCAATAGGTTTATTGGAATTGATTTTTTATGGCAATGGGCAAAAAGAAAATTTAGATTTAGAGTTAAACTATGAAATTTTAGGCATTAATGAGTATGGGTTTTCATTTGGGATTCCATTCAAATCTATGTCCTGGGGTATCACTGCAAAATATATGACAGGTCTTTTCTATTTAGGTGTGGATGAGGATTCCTCCTATGCAAATCTAATAACGGATGATTTAGGCATACATGGTACGGGTAGATATGTCATCCGGCAAGGGGTTGGTGGTACAGGGTTTGGTTTGGATATAGGTGTGGTTTCGAGACCTTATAAAGGTTGGCAATTCGGTGCCTCTATCATTAATCTAGCTGGTACAATTAATTGGAAGCAGGGTTCAGATGAAAGTGGTACATCAAGTTTCAATCCTTTTTCCGAGCTTTTTACGCCTTCGTGGGGTGATGCTACCTTAAATCCAGATGAATCTATTTTATATACATTTAAAATTGATACAATACGAGCAGATAAGTTAGGCGGTGATTCCTTATTTACTAATGAAACGATATTTTTTGTTCCTAAGAATCAAGAAAATTTCACTACACGTATACCAGCAACATTTAGGATGGGACTATCAAAAAAAATAGACAATTTTTTAATAGCATCAGATTTAGTGGCAGGATTTGAAAACAAGTTTTATGCAAGAAAAAGTTGGAGATGGTCCATTGCTCTTGAATGGACTAGAATAGCAACAACTCCAATGCGAATAGGCTATGGATGGGGTGGTGGTGATTTTAAAGAATTAGGTTTGGGTTTTGGTATAAAAAAAGGAATGCTAATGTATGATTTTGGTTTTGCATTTCGAAATGGTCTGTGGTTGCATACAATGAAAGGATTTAACTTATCTTTTGGTTTTACTTTAATAGGAAAGGAGAAAGATCCTAAAAAAATAGAAAAGCAAGGACCAATTCCTAAAAGATAATTAATATATTTTATGTTTTTGCTTTCCAAAAAAGAATTATTCCTGCTAAAACAAAAACTATATTTCCAAGCCATGCTGAAGCTAAGGGAGCAATCACACCCTTAAATCCAAGTGATTGACCAAACTTTATAAAAGCGTAATATGCAAATATTACAAATACGCTTGCTCCCAAACCAAAAGATAGACTGTTATTTTCTTTGAGCACTACAAGTGGAATACCACATAGAATTACAATAAGGTTTGTAAAAGCAAAAGATATCTTAATGTATCTAGTTACTTCCCATCGTATAGTATCCACACCATTAAGTTTTAATTGATTAATTCGTTTAGTTAATCTATAGTAATCCAATTCATCTGGTTTACGTGCTTGTTGTTGTATATCAGATGGTAAAAACCCTAATTCCATTAAAGTATCTTTTTCTCCTATAATTACATTTTCTTCAATACCATCTCTATTAAAAAATCTAATGGAATATCCTTTTAAGGACCATTTTAACGAATCTGGATTCCAAATTATTTTTTTTGCATCGATTCTTTTACGTATTTTTAAAGTTTCTAAATCTACTATAGTGAAATCATTGCCAGTGGCCTTGTTAATAAAATATCTAGATAAAGAGATATGATTAGAAGAATTTTTTTGAAGAAAAATATCTTTTAGAGTATTTTTTAGTTTATGTCTTGATTTACGTTTGACATGGTCTCTATCTATCTCAAATCTTTTTTCATTTCCATATGCTACCAAATTGTTATCGAGTATAAATGATACTCCTGATAGTATTCCTCCACATATAACTAAAGGCAAAGCAATTCTAAACAGGCTAATTCCTGAGGCCTTCATTGCAGTCCACTCATTTTTTTTTACCATAGAACCTAAACTAAAGACTGTAGAAATTAAAACAGCCATTGGTAGACCAATGCTAATAAAATATGGCAAGGTGTAAAAATAGTATTGTAACACTATTTTGCTTTTTACATTATTATCCATAAAACGATCTAAATTTTCAATTAGATCCACAACGATAAATATGGACAAAAAACCTAGTATAGATATCCCGAGTATTATCCAAAATTGGCGAATAAGGTATTGGTCTAGTTTATTTAACATTAAATTCTTCATAATCAAAAGCGAATTTGATAAAAATGTTTCAATAATAAAATAATATAGAATGAATTTATATAAAATACTTGACTCCTTTATGGCTTCTATTGCAGGTGCGTTATGGGGGACCCCATTGGTCATCTTGCTTTTAGGGGGAGGTATATTTTTTGCTATCTACAGTAGATTACTTCCGATGTTTTATTTTAAACATGGTATTGAGGTCTTACTTGGTAAATATGATTCAGATTCAGACCCTGGACAAATCAGTCACTTTGAAGCTCTTTCAAGTGCCCTTGCAGGAACTGTTGGTATGGGAAATATAGCTGGTGTTGCTGTCGCTATTCATGCTGGAGGACCAGGAGCTGTGTTTTGGATGTGGGTCACAGCGATTTTAGGAATGAGCACTAAATTTTTTACTTGTACTTTAGCCATTATGTATCGTGGAAAAGATGACTCAGGAGAAATTCAGGGTGGTGTAATGTACTTTATTGAAGAAGGTCTAGGAACGTCATATAAACCATTAGCTGTTTTATTTAGTATTTCTGGATTATTAGGATGTATCGTATTTTTTCAAGCAAATCAATTATCACAAATCATTCGTGATTTTTTGTATATACCCTTAAATATTTTTCAAGGAAATCCTATCATTGGTGATCTTACAACTGGATTTGTAGTAGCATCATTAGTGGCAGCAGTGATTTTTGGAGGTATAAAACGTATTGCTAAAGTAGCTAGCAGAATGGTACCTATAATGGTTGTTCTCTATATTATTGCTGCTGTTTTGATTTTGGCAAATAATATCGAACATGTTCCTGGTATAATTATGTTAATTATTAATGATGCTTTTACAGGTAATGCTGTGGCTGGTGGAGCAGTAGGTAGTGTGATTATTATTGGAGTTCGTCGGGGAATGTTTTCAAATGAAGCAGGGACTGGTACGGAAACTATGGCGCATGGAGCGGCAAAGACCAAAGAACCTATAAGAGAAGGTCTAGTTGCTATGTTAGGTCCATTAATAGATACTATTATAGTTTGCTCTATAACAGCAATAGTGATTCTAATTAGTGGTGTATACCATGAAGATTTAAATGGTGTATCAATGACTGCTGCTGCTTTTAAACAAGAGTTAGGTTTTCCGGGTCAAGTGTTCTTGTCTATAGCGGTATTGACTTTTGCATTATCAACTATGTTTGGATATTCATATTACGGACAAAAGTGTGCATCATATTTATTTGGAACTAGATGGAAAAATACATATAATATTATTTATATAATTATGATTGTTATTGCTTCTGTGGCTTCAATAGACATTGCTGTTAATTTTGTTGACAGTGCATATGCATTGATGGTTATACCTACGATGATAAGTACTTTTCTTCTTGCTCCTAGAGTTATGAAAGAAGCAAAAAAATATTTTTCAAATTTATAATTCCCCACATAATAAGTACCAACCCTCTTGTTCCTCATAAGGTCTAAGTTCAATCCAATTAGAAAAACATTTAACGATATGAGCAACTTGATTTTTTAGTATTCCAGAAAGTATTAATTTTTTTCTAGTGATTTTTTTTAACTCAGGAGATATTTTTATAAGTACATCATAAAGTATATTGGCAGCAACTATATCAAAAATTTTATTACATATTTGCTTATTTGAATTGTACAATTCAATTTCTGTTTTGTTTAGTATTGCATTGGTTTTAGAGTTTTTTAAGGCCTTATCATCAATATCAATTCCCACACTCTGAACGGCACCCAGTTTTTTTGCTAAGATTGATAATATTCCAGATCCAGAACCATAATCTAAAAAAGAATCTCCTTCTAGTATATTAGATTCAAGCCATCTTAAACATAATTGTGTAGTTGGGTGGTTCCCAACACCAAAACCACTTCCGGGTTCTATAATTATTGTTACTCCATTGAAATTATTGTTTGATTTCCATGGAGGGATTATTCTCATATTATCCGAAATGATAATCTCAGTAAATTTACTTTGCGTATAAATCTCCCAGTCTTGATCCTTGAATTGTTCTTCAAAGTATTCAGGTTCATAATTCAGGTCAAGAACTTCGATAACTGATTTAATTAATATTTCTGTGGAATCATTACCATTTATTAGTAATGAAATTTTATGGGTTAGGCAATCAAAGGAAATTGAGTCTTCATAATTTTCAAACCATTGAGAATTTGGTGGTGACAGCTTGTCTTTTATCGTAACAGATAATACTTCTAAGCTCATTAGTTTATCTATAGCTTTTAAAAGGTCTATGTCTTGAAGCTCAATAGTTATATTTTTCCAGTAATTCACGAACAATTAATTTACAAGATATGATTAAGCGTGGCGAACTAAATACAGAGCAACAAAATCTAAATTCACTAAATATAGACAATTTAAATGTTAGGGAAATCTTAACTACTATTAATAATGAGGATGAACGGATTCTTATTGCAATTAAAGAAGCAATACCTCAGATAGAGAAAGCTGTAACTTTTACAATTAATTCTATACGCAAAGGAGGTAGAGTTTTTTATGTTGGAGCTGGTACAAGTGGTCGGTTAGGTATTCTTGATGCCTCTGAAATACCTCCAACCTTTTCGGTTCCTGATAATATATTTATTGGTCTCATTGCTGGTGGCGATAGGGCGTTAAGAGAATCCATTGAAGGAGCAGAGGATAATACTGAAAATGCGATCAAAGATCTTCAGCCATTTAAATTAAAGAAAAATGATACACTTATTGGCATATCATGTAGTGGGGCAGCTTCTTATGTTATTTCAGCTATTGAATATGCAAAAAAACATAACTCAAGCACTGTATACATTGTTACAAACCCAACACCTTATTTTACAACCAATGTTGATGTTCTTATTCATGCAAATACTGGAGCAGAAGTGATAACTGGATCAACTCGAATGAAAGGCGGAACTGCAACAAAAATGATTTTAAATATGATTTCTACAGCCACTATGATAAAACTTGGTAAAGTATATAATAATTTAATGGTTGATTTGATGGCGGTTAATGAAAAACTGATTGATAGAGGAATCAGAATTATAATAAAATTAACAGAAGTTGACTATAAAGAAGCAAAAAGGAGACTATCCCTTGCTGAAAATTCTGTTAAGGTAGCCCTGGTAATGTACTTTAAGGAATGTAATATTACTGAAGCAAGAAAAAGTTTGATAGATGCAGAGGGTTTTTTGCACAAGGTTATAGATAACATATGAAGAAAAATAATCTTTTTAATAAGATTGACAAAAAGGTATTAATTAAATCCCTAGAAAAAGAGCAATTTGATAGAATTACAGTCTCCTTTTATAGATATATTGATATAAAATATCCTGACAATTTTAGAGATACTTTATATCAAGATTGGGAAAAGTTAAAAATTTTTGGAAGAGTATATATAGCCTATGAAGGTATTAATGCTCAAATAAGCATTCCAAAGTATCATTGGGTGGATTTTAAGGAACAGCTTAAGAATAAAAAAGAATTAAAATCTATTCCTATTAAACGTGCTTTGCAAAATGGAGCATCTTTTTACAAATTAACAATAAAAGTTCGTAAAGAACTAGTTGCATATGGATTATCTTCTGATGATTATAATATGAATGAGACAGGCAATCATTTATCTGCAAGAGAATACAATAAAGCTATTGAAGAATCTGATTCAATTGTTGTTGACATGAGAAATTATTATGAGAGTGAGGTTGGTCACTTTAAAAATGCATTAATACCAAATGTTGAAACATCTAGAGAATTATTACCACAGGTCATGCAATTATTGCAAAACAAAAAAAATAAAAAAATATTGTTATATTGCACAGGCGGGATAAGATGTGAGAAAGCCAGCTCATTTTTAATAAAAAATGGATTTGAAGATGTAAATCAGTTGCGTGGTGGAATTATTCAATATGCTCATGATATCAAAAAAGATGGTCTTGAGTCAAAATTCAAAGGAAAGAATTTTGTTTTTGATAATCGTTTGGGTGAACGAGTAACAAAAGATGTACTTTCTTGTTGTCATATTTGTGGAAATAAATGTGATATTCATAATGATTGTAAAAATAATGCATGTCATATTCTTTTTATCCAATGTGAAAAATGTCAACAGGCATTGGGTGGATGTTGCTCAAAAGATTGTCATGAAGTCTCTTTACTCTCCAAAGATGAACAAAAAAAAATACGTAAAGATTCAAAAAGAATTGTGTCTAAAACATTTTTTGATTCGAGAATAAAACCAAGATTAAACTGACAATTATGCAGGCACCAATATTGTATTCATTTCGGAGATGCCCATATGCAATTAGAGCTCGCATGAGTTTAGCATATAGTCGTATATCTTATGAACATAGAGAAATACTTCTAAAAGAACGACCTAAGAGTCTTTTAGAACTTTCATCCAAGGGTACGGTTCCTGTTCTTCAGCTGTATACTGGAAAAGTCATAGATGAAAGCATTGACATTATGAAATGGGCACTAAATAAAAATGATAAATACCGTTGGTATTATAGTAATATAAAAGAGCAGAACAAATTAATTGCAAATAATGATGGAGAGTTCAAAAAATGTTTAGATAAATATAAATATCATGTTCGTTTTCCTGAAAGAACCTTTAATTATTATCAGATAAAAGTTGGTGAATTTCTTCATGATTATAATTCTCGTTTAAAATCAAAACGATATTTAATGGGAACAAATATTAGTTTAGCTGATATAGCGATTATGCCATTTGTTCGTCAGTGTGCCAATGTAGATTTATCATGGTTTAATAATCAATTCTATCATCTTGAAAAATGGTTGACAAATTTAATTAGTTCAGAACTTTTCATTACTGTTATGACCAAATATGATACATGGGTAGAAGATTCAAAAGGGATATTGATTGAATGGGAATAAAATTTTCAAAAACTACAATTTATTTTATTTTTATATTACATTTGACCCAACTTTTTGGTGATACCAACTTTTTCCTTACAGATTCAAACTTTTCAGTTCGGATTGAACGTGATAGTTGGGGCGTTCCGCATATATATGGTGATAGAGATGCAGATGTATCTTTTGGGCTCGCGTATGCCCATGCTCAAGATGATTTTGATAACCTTAGAGATGTCATTTATGCTTTGCGAGGGAAACTGGCATTATTATATGGTAAAGAGGCTGCGGTAAATGATTATTATGTTCATTTAATGAATTTTCATGATATTGTAGAAAAAAAATATGAGAATAATATTCCTGATGATGTGAAGATTTTATGCGAAGGATATGCTTCAGGAATCAATAAATTTTTGTTAGATCATCCTGAAAAAAAAAAGAAAACGTTTGAACCAGTTACTGCGAAAGAAATTATTATAGGATTTTCTCATAGGATGCCACTCATGTTTGGTTTAGATGGTATATTGAAAAAATTATCCAATAAAAACCCACCTGAATTAATTGGGTTGCATGGCGAAAATCAAGAAGGTCTATTTGATATGCTTGCTAGTAATTTTATTGCAATAGGTCCTAAACGTAGTAGCGATAATTATACACGTCTTTGGATTAATACTCATCAGCCATGGGATGGGCCTGTTTCTTGGTATGAAGCACATCTTGTTAGCGAGGAAGGATGGGATTTTTACGGGGCACTGTTCCCCGGTTCACCTGTTCCTCTTATTGGGAATAATCCAAATTTGGCTTGGAGCCATACTGTCAATTCACCGGATCTTGTGGATGTTTATAAACTAACATTAAATAAGCAGAACAAGAACCAATATTGGTTTGAGGGATATTGGAAAGATTTAGAGGTAAGAGAGGTTTTCATTAAAGTAAAAATAGTTGGACCCTTTTCTTGGACATTTAGGAGAACCGTAAAATCTTCTATACATGGGCCTGTATTAGATTTTGACCATGGGAGCTATGCTCTTAGAGTTTCTTCTATCAAGGATATTCGTTTTGTAGAACAATGGTATCGAATGGGTAAGGCAAATGATATAAATGAATTCAAGAGCGCAATGAAAATCCATTCAATACCGATGTTCAATACTGGCTATGCAGATAAAGATGGAATATTATATTATGTATATAATGCAAAAATACCGAAGCGTGATTCTCGATTTAATTGGAATAAAATTCTTCCAGGCGAGACAAAACAGGCTCTATGGTATGATTATATTCCATTTGAAAGACTTCCACAAGTCTATAATCCGTTGGAAGGATTTTTTCAAAACTGTAATAGTAGTCCATATCTGGCAACTGGTAGCAAAGTAGATGCATCAAAACCACTTCCGGTTTGGTCTGGTATTGAAACGCATCAAACAAATAGAGCACTAAGATCTTTAGAAACATTTGGTATAGATCATTCAATTTCAAGAGAAGAATTTCTACATTATAAGTATGATATAGAATATTCTAAAGAATCAATATTCTCAATTGTGCGAGACAGATATGTAAATGAAATGAAGCAGAATAGTATTCCAGATAAATTGATACCAGCAATAGAATTATTAAAGAATTGGGATTTACGAGCTGATTCGAATAATACTGCAGCAGCACTGGCAATATTAGCTTTACCTAATGCATTCAAAATGGAAGATCTAAAATATGAAACAGATGCAGTTACGGAAAAATTATTAGAATCTATCTCATTTCTTGAAAAACATTTTTCTACTATAGAAGTACCTCTGGGTAAAGTTTTTCGTCTGAAAAGAGGAAATCTTAATTTACCATTATCAGGTGGGCCAGGTACAATGCGAGCTATATATAGTAAGAAAAATGGTAACCATTACAAAGCGGTAGCAGGAGATTGCTACATCCAAGCAGTAGAGTGGGGACCCGAAGGCCAATTTAATGCTTGGAGTGTACATCAATATGGAAGCGCAACTAAAGATGATACTTCACCTCATTTTAATGATCAGTCAACTTTATTTTCTAAGCACAAAATGAAACAAATTCGTCCGTGAGATTAATTCTTGGTTTTATTGTTTCTTTGATTTTCACATCATGTGAAATAGTTGCATTAGTTCCTTCAAATTCAGACGACTTACTTTCTAATATTATTTCTTATAAAGGAAATAAAGCTGTTCTTTTAAATGTTTGGGCCTTATGGTGTGTTCCTTGTGTTGAAGAATTTCCAATGATAGTGGACTTGGATAGAAAAAATCATGATTTAGAAGTCATCTTTGTTAGTGCTGATTTTGAAGAGGAATTGGAAGAGGTAAAATTTTTTTTAAAACAAAATGGTGTGTTGTTGTCTTATGTTAAAAAAGAAAAAGATGATTCATTTATCTCAGCAATACATCCTAACTGGACTGGTAGTCTACCTTTTACGGTTGTTTATTCAAAAGAATCTGGAAACATTGTAGATTACTGGGAAGGAATAATGCCAGAATCAAGATTTAGAGAGGCAATCAACATAGCACTTGAATCCTAGGGGGTTATTGTGAAATTTTTTTTATTAACATTAATGTTTTTTTCAATTCCATATGCTAATGAACTTTCTATAGGTTCGTCTATGCCTAATTCTGATTATAAATTGAAAGATATTTCTGGAAATATAGTGACACTTGATGATGTAAAAGGAAAAGCTGGAACCCTAGTGATTTTTAGTTGTAATACATGCCCGTGGGTATTGCGTTGGGAAGATAGGTATGTTACACTAGCTGATTCCTATATTCCAAAAGGTATCGGTATGATTGCAGTGAACTCAAACGCTTCTCGATTTAAAGGTGATGATAGTCTTGATGAAATGTTTAAACATTCGAAAAATAATAATTATAATTTTCCATATGCTCAAGATCCTGATGCAAAATTAGCCAAAGCTTTTGGCGCAACCAAAACACCTCATATCTATTTATTCAACAAAGAATCTAAGTTAGTATATCGAGGTGCAATCGACGATAATGCAAGGGATGCTAAAAAGGTTGAAGAGCATTTTTTAGCAAATGCAATAAATCAAATGCTTGATAATAAAATAATAGAAAAACAAGTTAGCAAGGCTATTGGTTGCTCCATAAAATTTCCTTAATGCGATGGAACAAACTTATTACTATATCATAATTGGGGCTCTATTATTTGAATATTTACTTTCAACTGTTAGTGCAGTCCTAAACATGAGAAGTATAACTGAAGGAGTCCCTGAGGAATTTAAAGAGCACTATGATGAAAAAAAATATGCACAATCACAATCGTATTTGAAAGATAAAACTCGTTTTGGTCTGTTTTCTGGTTCTTTTAGTTTAATGGTTACCTTAATTGTTATTCATACAGAAATATTTCAGATTTTAGATGTGTTTTCCCGATCAAATTCATCTCATCCTGTTATTGCAGGATTAATATTTTTTGGAATCTTATTTATTGTTAATGATATTATCAATCTTCCTTTTACTCTTTATAGCACTTTTGTAATTGAAGAAAAATTTGGTTTCAATAAGACAACCTGGAAAACTTTTATTTCTGATAAATTTAAAGGATATGGATTGACTATAGTTCTAGGAACAATGATTATTTCACCAATCCTTTATTTTTTTGATACTTATGGAAGTAATGGTTGGTGGATTGCATGGCTTTTAGTAACGGGATTTATAATTGCTATTCAACCTTTGTTTGTTCATGTTATTGCACCCATGTTTAATAAATTTGAATCATTGGAGAATGGAGAATTAAGAACTGCAATAGAGGACTTTGCTAAAGATGTCAATTTTCCTATTGGTAGAATAGATGTGATGGATGGTAGTCGTCGTTCTGCGCATTCTAACGCATATTTTAGTGGCTTTGGTAAGTCTAGACGAATAGCACTTTTTGATACTCTTTTAGATAAACATTCAACTGACGAGATTGTTTCTGTTGTTGCACATGAAGTTGGACACTATAAAAAAAAGCATGTTATCTCTGGAACGATTTTAGGGATTTTTGAGGTTGGAATAATGTTATTTATATTTAATTATTTTATTCAAGATCAGGCGTTATTTAGTGTTTTTGGTGTTACTGAATTATCTATTTATTGTGGCTTAGTATTTTTCGGAATGCTTTATTCTCCAGTCAGTTTAGTGACCTCTGTTATCACAACAGCCATTAGTAGAAAAAATGAATTTGAAGCTGATGCATATGCATTAGAGACAACAAAAAAAGAAGACCCTTTGATTTCTATGCTGAAAGGACTTGCTGCATCTAACCTTACCCATTTAACCCCTCACCCATTGATGGTGTTTTTATCCTATAGTCATCCACCAGTTTCTGATAGGATATCTGCCATCAAAGGAGAATAAACGAGATTACCCAAATTTTTATTGCAAAAATTATTAGTTAATGATAAGAGTATTTCGATTATTAATTTGGACTTCATATCTTTTATCTAATGGAATAGGCCAAGGTGAAAAAATAATATTTCAAAGCGCAAATCCTTTTTCATTTTATCATATAATTTCAGATTTAGATGAACAAAAATCACAAGAAGTATATGGGATGTTGCATATACCAGTAGGTAATAACGATGAATCTTTTCCATTGATTATTGGGGTTAGCGGAAGTAAAAATTGGGCAGATCATCATCTAGAATATTTAAAAATGTATAGAGAAATTGGATTTGCAACTTTTGAGCTACATAGTTTTAATAGTCGCAATGTTAAATCGACAGTTGGTGAACAGATATCTGTAACCACTGCAATGATGATTCTTGATGCTTATAGTGCATTAGAAGTACTTATTGATGATAATCGCATTGATATTAATAATATAGCTATAACAGGTTGGAGTCTTGGTGGAGGCGTAGCATTATATTCTGCATGGGAACCTCTGATTGATGCTATCAATCCTAGAAAAAATTTTAAGGCGCATCTTGCATTCTATCCTCCTTGTTTAGTTGATATGGAACTAAAGAATTTCTCAGATTCACCCATTCATATTTTGATTGGTGAACTAGATGATTGGGTATCAGCATCTTCCTGTAAAAATCTAGTACAAGATTTATTCCAAGAAGATATCAATATCGATATTACGATTTATGAGAATGCACATCATGGTTTTGATAGATTGGGTCCTCTTTTAAAAGAGAAGACAGGTTATGCATTGGGCGATTGTCATTTTAGAATGAGAAAAGATGGAGCACTTCTCATGAATATTTTTGATATACCCATGATTACTCCATTTAGACAAAAAATTGCGTTAGCTATGTGTGCAGAGCGTGGGACTACTATTGGAGGAAATAAGTTAGCAAGAAAGGCATCATTTGATTTTGCAAAAGACTTCATGCAATTTCATCTACAAAGATAAGGAAATATTTATTCCTGATTTTGTGTGAAAAAACAGTTATTTTAATGATGAAACTATTTATTGATAAAATATATTATTATAATTTCATAGATGGATAATCCTACTATTGTGCTTTGGATACCGATTATAATTATATCGGTTCTTAGCATCATTAAATTTATAAAAAAAGGTGGCCCAGATGGGAAACCATGGATAAGAATAGAAAAGGTAGAAGAAAATGAGTAAGCATTTAGCATTGAGATCTGGAAACCCAGCACTGCAATCATCAACATTTAGGAATCACTTTTCATCAACAGTTGAAGAAAAAATGACTTTGTCTGGTACCGTTAATAAGACAGCATTTTCATTGGTACTTGTAGTTGTAAGTGCCGGATATTCATGGGGAAACCCATTAATGCATGGGCTATCTATTCCTGCTGCAATCATTGGTTTTGTTCTAGCATTGGTCACTATTTTTAAACCTACTGTTGGGCACATAACCGTACCAGCCTATGCAATAGCCCAAGGCATTTTTCTGGGGGTTATATCAATGATATTCAATGCAAAATACCCAGGGATTGCTGTGCAAGCTGTATTTCTTACTTTTGGTACTCTTGGTTCTCTTTTGTTAGCCTATATGTCAGGTTTGATTAAAGCAACAGAAAATTTTAAACTTGGTATCTTTGCTGCAACAGGAGGTATCGGATTATTATATCTTATTAACTTCATAATGAGTTTTTTTGGATCGGGAATTGGGATTATCTCAGGTAATAATACCATGGGAATTCTTTTTAGTGGGTTTGTCGTAGTAATTGCTGCATTAAATCTTGTTTTAGATTTTGATTTTATTGAAGAAGGTGCGGAAATGGGTGCTCCAAAGTATATGGAGTGGTATGGAGCATTTGGTCTTCTTGTTACTTTGATTTGGTTATACTTAGAAATTTTACGTCTTCTAGCAAAACTTTACGATCGTCGATAGTTTTAAAAAATTATATTATAATAAAATTTTCAATTTAACTTTTTAACAGTGGTTGAACCATTTATAAAAAATGATGCAATTGTTCTAGGAATACTGCTTACATTACTATCATTTATATTTACTACCTCAAAAAGTAATCATTTATTTTGGAGAAAATTCTATAGATATATACCCGCACTTTTACTTTGTTATTTTCTTCCTTCTATTCTTAATTCAAGTGGTATTATATCAGGGAATAATTCAAAACTATATTTTGTAGCATCACGATATCTATTGCCAACTAGCATTGCTTTATTAACAATAAGCATTGACTTCAGAGCCATAAAAAAACTTGGATATAAAGCATTGATTATGTTTATGACAGGCAGTATTGGTATTATTATCGGTGGACCATTAGCGATTTTATTCACATCACACTTTTTACCAGGGGTAGTTTATAATGCTTCAGGGCAAGATGCAGTTTGGAGAGGACTAAGTACTATAGCAGGAAGTTGGATAGGTGGAGGAGCTAATCAAGTGGCAATGAAAGAGATATTCAGTGTTGGTGATACTATTTTTTCCGCGATGGTTACTGTTGATGTAATTATCGCAAATGTTTGGTTAGCAGTTTTACTTTATGGCTCTGGAATAAATAATAGAATAGATAAATGGCTTAAAGCAGATTCATCAGCAATAAGTGAATTGAAGAATAAGATTCAAACCTATCAAGCTCAAATAATTCGTATCCCCAATACAAATGATACCTTAAAAGTACTTGCAGTTGGATTTGGTATAACAGCGATAGCTCATTTTGGAGCAGATATCATTGCACCTACGATACAAAATAATAAACCATGGCTTTCTCGCTTTAGTCTAACATCAAAGTTTTTTTGGTTAATATTTTTATCAACTACGATTGCAATTGGACTATCTTTTTCAAAATTAAGAGAACTAGAAGGTATAGGAGCCTCAAGAATTGGTACTGTTTTCATTTATTTACTGGTTACAACAATAGGAATGAAAATGAATGTGTTTTCAATCTTTGATAATCCCGGTTTGTTTTTAATTGGTTTTATTTGGATGTTTATTCATGCATTATTGATTATAATAGTTGGAAAGTTTATTAAATCTCCTTTCTTTTTTATGGCAGTCGGTAGTCAGGCCAATGTGGGAGGAGCTGCTTCTGCTCCAATTATTGCATCTGCTTTTCATCCTTCCCTTGCTCCTGTTGGTGTGTTATTAGCGGTGATGGGATATGCTTTTGGTACGTATGGAGCTTGGCTATGTGGAATAATAATGAGGGCAGTATCATATTGAATCAGTTTTTGCCTAATCAGGTCTCTAAGTTTTAGATTGTAGCATGAAGTTATTTCGCTCCTTTTTCTTTTTATTAATGGTGGTCACAATATGTTTTGGAGAGTTTGAGAGAAATCTACAACTTGAATTTATTCTTGCCGAACCTGGTGATACTATAAAGATAGAATCTGGTTTATTTCCAATTATCGGGACTCTTTCAATCGAAGGAAAAAATGATATTGTGATAAAAGGTAGTGGTATGAATAGAACAATTTTGGATTTTTCGACTCAAATAGAAGGCGCCCAAGGTTTAAGTATTACAAATTGCAATAATATTATTATAGAAGATTTAGCTATACAAAATACAAAAGGTGATGCAATTAAGTCTCAATACACTAATGGAATTATCTTCAGAAATATTAGAACTCAATGGATGGGTGGCCCAAAAGCAACTAATGGAGGATATGGTCTGTATCCAGTACAATGTAATAATGTACTAATAGAATACTGTGTTGCAATAGCTGCTTCTAATGCAGGTATTTATGTTGGCCAATCAAGTAATATTATTGTACGTTTTTCAGAAGCGTATAAGAATGTTGCAGGTATAGAGATTGAAAATTCTATAGGTGCTGATGTTTATGGTAATAATGTACATGGAAATACCGGTGGAATTTTAGTTTTCAATTTACCTGACCTTATTTTTAAAGAAGGGTATAGGGTAAGGATATTTGATAATATTATTAAAGATAATAATATTTCCAATTTTGCTCCTAAGGGCAATATAGTTGCTAAAGTTCCTCCAGGAACAGGTATAATGATAATGGCAACAGAACTTATTGAGGTATTTGATAACACTATTATAAACAATAAAACAGCTGGTACGGCGATAGTAAGTTATTTTATCACACAAGAAAATACAAATGACATTCAATATAATCCTTATACATCATCAATTTATATTCATCATAACATCTACCGAAGGCCTTTCCAATTTCCAACATTAGAACACGATATAGGTATTTTATTATTTGCACATTTTTTTAGGGATGTCCCTGATATAATTTATGATGGAATGCCGGACCCAAAATTTATAGGGAAAAACAAAATCATTCCTGATTCTCGCAGATTATGTCTTTATGAGAATCAGGATGCTAAATATTTAAATCTAAATCTTTCAAAAAATTTTCAATCATGGTATAGTCCTTATTTTGCTGATTTTTATACCGATGATAATGAATGTAATTGTACACAAAATTCTTTGCCTGAGGTAGTATTGGAATTTGGTAATTAATATGTATAAAAATGTTATTCTATATTTAATTATTATTTTTTATTCAAACCGATTCAACTCCTCTAGGAATTTATAAGACACCTGTTGCTGCGGGTCGTGGGTCAGGTAATAGGAAATATAATATAGTACCTGGGCATCCTGAAGAATCTATTATGGAGTTTTGAATTAGTTCAATTAATCCAGGTATAATGATGACTGATATTAATCGCAGACTTGTATATGAAGAGGGTGTTGAATTGATTCAAGCGTGGATAAGAGAAATGTAATTTGATTAATAGAAAAAACAATACATTTTTAAGTTAGAATGAATTGTCTGAACAATATATTTGAGGAATATGATATCAAAAAACATATAACTGGTAGCATATTTAAGGTCAAACTTTATATGTAATATTTTTAATTATAATAAAATTATATCTAATTATCGTTATTGTTATCGTATGATGAGTAGATTTATGTATGTCAGATAAGCAAACTAGTATTGAAGAAATTAAATCTCTGATTGAATCGTTTGTTTCAGAGCGTGATTGGCAGCAATTTCACAGTCCAAAAAATCTCGCAATGTCCATATCTATTGAGTCAGCTGAATTGATGGAAATTTTCCAATGGGTTTCATTAGAAAAAGCAAAAGAGATTATGATGAAAGGTGATTCTAGGCAAGATGCAATTGATGAGATTGCTGATATCATAATATATTCAATAGCATTTTGTATTAGAAATAATATTGATGTTTCTAAGGCTATTAAACAGAAAGTGAAAAAAAATATAAAAAAATACCCAGCAGAGAATTTTAGAGGTAGTCTATAAGTTAAAACTGCATTAAAGAATAATTGATTTACCATTCAAATTTTAAACCTATTTTTAAGCTTACGTTTTTTAGGAAAAAAAAGATTTTTAAGAATCATGGACTCTAGCATAACGATTACACATATGTATACCGATAAAAGTGGTCATACTAGGTTTAAAAAAAAAATACTTCCTCTAGAAACAAAAACGGGTTTAGGATCAGTTGGATTATTCTCAAGTCTTTTTTTCAATCAGATACTTGATGATAATTCTGGAGATATCAAGATGCAATTTGCTGTTACCCCTGTCCCAATAAAAAGCGATGGTGAAGGTCCTAAATTAGCCCACACTGCTCCAAGAAGACAGCTTGTACTTACTTTGGATGGAAACTTAGAATTTAAAAGTTGTGATATTGATTCTTTAGATCAAGATCATCAAACGATTATTACTAAAGGTCAAATACTACTTGCTGATGATCTTGAAGGGGCTGGACATGTTTGGAGTTTTTTAAAGGATGGAAATGGGAAAATGTCTCCCTGGGTTAGGTGCTATGTACATTTGGGTGCAGAATATGACCATTTCATATCCAAACTTCAAGATAAAAAGAATGAATAAATTAGATTTGAAACTATTAAAATCTAGTTCCTATTGGAAATTAATAGGAAAGATAGAAAAAAAATTGACGAAAAATAGTTTTGTGATGTTACTGAAAAAATCTTAGTTCAAAGATACAAGAATCTTTTTTAAATTAATCCTCATTTGAAAATTTGGCCTGAATCTAATACCCGATTTCACAATAGAGAGTTATGGAAATGGATTGACATTTTTCAGAACATACTTCTATGCAATGCAAGGAGATTTGTAATGTTATTGTTGGCTCTATTATTATTTTTAATATTATCCTGATTTGGGTCATTATGAAAGAGATTCCCTTGGATATTGATACTCTAATTGTTGGTGCAGGACCATCTGGGCTAGCCTGTGCGATACAGTGTCAAAAAAATAACAGACAATTTTTTTTAATTGAGCAGTCAGAAAGAGTAGGAGGAAGGGTCGGCTCCATAAAAGAGGATGGTTTTATTTTTGATATTGGATTCCAAGTATATAATACTGCATATGAGGTGACTAATTCTTTATTGGACTTCGATACGATAGTTCTAAACCATTTCAAGCCTGGAGCAATGATTCACGATGGTGTTTCTTTTCAAATCGTATCAGATCCACTTAGAGATATTAGTCAGTTATTTTCGACATTGTTCTCTAATATATCTACATTGGGTGATAAGTTTAAAATTCTAAAACTTAAGAGTTCGCTTAGGGGTTATGAAATTGATTATGATAGGAGCATCGATGTAACAACTCATAATTTTTTATTAAACCAAGGATTCTCAGAAAGGATAATAGAGATGTTTTTTAGACCATTTTTTTCAGGAATATTTCTAGAAAATAAACTTGAGACCTCGTCAAAATTTTTTAAATATGTGTTTTCATCATTTAATTCAGGATTAGCATCTTTACCAGAGAATGGCATGCAGGCTATTCCTAATAATCTATTAAAAAATATTGATAGAGAAAAAGTTTTATTCAATAAAAGAGTAGTAAAAATAGGTGAAAAAAGGGAGGTTATATTTGAGGATGGCAGTTTTGTGAATGCAAAAAATTTGGTACTGACTGGAGATAGTAGTAGCTTGGTAACGCAATCAGTTCATAAATATAATGAAGCCACTACATTATACCTATCTTCAAAAATTAAACCTGTCAAAGCGGAATACATTCATCTTTATCCGCGTGATCATCTTATTAATAATATTGCAGTTCCAACTAGTATTTCTAAATCATATTCGGAAAGTGAGGAACATTTGATTTCTGTAACCGTGATTGATAATAACCTGTCTGAATTAAGTCTTATTGATAATGTTCAAAGCAGATTAATGCATTATTATGGCGGAGGAAAAGATGACTACAGATTTTTAAAATGTTTTCAAATAAAAAAAGGAACCCTGAAACAGCTTCCTGGCCATTTTGATAATGTTTTAGAAAAGAATACCGGAATGATTATTTCAGGTGAGCATCAGAAAAATGGTAGCATTGAAGGTGCGGTACTTTCTGGGGTTGAGGCAGAAAATTTTTTATAAATTTTATCATTTAGACTATTATAGTGAGTATTTAGAACATTGTTCAAAAAGTTCAACAAATGCATTGACAGAATGCTCAATTGGTTTGGAGTATCCTCCTCCCATAAAAACCACCAAAGGAGATTGACACTTCCTTGCGAAATCCAAAACCATTTTATTTCGGGAGAATACGCCATTTCTGCTTAAGCACAAATGACCAAGGCCATCTGTTCCCAATACATCGACACCAGCCTGATAAAAAATGATATCACGAGGGACTTGATTTAGTTTGTCAAGATTAGTTTGTAATTCATCCAAATATTCTTTATCACTTGTCCCTCTTTTTATAGGTACATCAATATTACTAGTCATCTTTTTTAGAGGAAAATTAGATTCACAATGCATGGAAAATGTGAAAACATTTTCATCATTCGAAAAAATTGAGGCAGTACCATCACCCTGGTGAACATCAAGATCGATGATTAATACATTGTTAATATGTTTATGGTTTCTAATTGCTATTTTTGCACAGATTGCAAGATCATTAAAAATGCAATACCCTGAGCCATATGAATAATATGCATGGTGGGTTCCACCAGCCATATTAGCTGCAATCCCATTCGAATTAATTGCAGATTCTAGTGCTCCTAAACTTCCTCCCATGATATACCTTGTCCTATCAATAGTTTGATCGTTCCATGGCTGAAGACCTATCCTTCTTTTTCGCTTATCAGATAGCAATCCATTAATAAATGAATCCACATATGCTCTTTCATGTGCAACATAGATATCTTCAATTTTTATCATTTCAGGATTTACAAATCGAATCTGATGTTCTGATTTATCTAATGCTTTTTTTGTTAATTGGTATCTCTCTCTTGGGAAACGAGATCGTTCATCGATTCCATCTGTATAAATTTGATGATAAAATAGCTCAAACATGATTTGGGAAGTTTTTATTTAAAATTATTATATATTCACGGTCTATTTTATAGAGGTTAATAAAAGAAAACAACTAAGGTAGCATTATAATGGATAATAATCAATTATCAGGCATCAATAGATACACATTTAAATTTGAAAATTCGGTCATGGAAGATAAGTTCATGAGCAAAGAGTACTCTAAAGTTAAAAAAGGGAAACCTTTTGGAATTGAATGGCAAAATTTCAGTTTGATATAAATCTCAAAGCTAGTTTCAATATCACAAAGGTTTATTCAATATCAATAATTTTAGATGATTAATTTTTTATAGTCGTAATCAAACTGTAGGTTTTGACCTTTTCTTAATCATCATTATATTCACCTATGTATAAAAAAAACTTACCTATACTAGTTTTTTACTTTTCCACCTTAGTTGCGGGGATAAAAGTACCTACTTCTGATCTTGTATTGAAAGATCGCTTGTGGTTTTATAAGGAATCAAATATCCCCTTCACTGGTGTTGCATTTGTAATATCAAAAAAATTTGGTACAATTATTCAACAAGCTAATTATATAGATGGACTTGCATGGGGAAAATATTATGAGTGGTGGCCAAATGGTTCAAAAAAAGTAGACGGGACCTATCGTTTTGGAATGATGTATGGTCGTTGGAAATTTTTTTATGAAAATGAAAAAATTTTATGTGCAGGAAGTTTTATGAATGGCAAAGGTCATAGTTCTGTAGATTTGATTACGTCGATTCCCCAAGAAGGTATTAGCGGACTATGGACCTTTTGGGATATTGATGGTCGTAAAATTGAAGAAGGTTACTATAATAAAAATGGAACTGAAAAAGGTAACTGGGCATTTTGGGATTTTGAAGGAAAAAAAAGAGTTGGTAAAAAGATAGATTATGAGACATTCTCTAATATTGGGGCATATAAGCATCTAGATGGTATGTTTTTAGTTACTGCTCCCATAGATAGTGAATCCACAGCTTATACTCAGGCCCATGGAGCAATTAGAAATGGCAAATTAGATGGTCCCTGGACTTATTGGGATGGGCAAGGTCTCATATCAGCTAAAAGGCACTATGACCAAGGAATCCTTTGGGGTCAATTAACTAAATACCATAGTTTAGGTCATAAGTTAGCAGATGGAGTTGTCAAAGGGTTAGATGATTATGGTAATTTGATTAAAGATGGAAAATGGCTTTTTTGGAATAATCAAGGAATATTGAATGAAGAGGTTCATTATAAAGATGGTAAAAGAGAAGGTCTGACTACATGTTTTTCCTTGACTGGCAATGAAAGTGAAAAGATAATTTATAAAAATGATAAACCTTGGATAGGTGAGTGGATAATTTGGTATCCTAATGGATTAAAAAAAGAATCAGGAATATATGAAAATGGTGAAAAACAAAGTCCCTGGACTACCTGGTTTGAGAATGGGCAGAAAAAATCAGTTATTCATTATAAGGAAAGTATAAAACACGGTCTCTATACAGAATGGAATAAAGATGGGCGTTTAACAAAGGATATAGAGTATGATATGGGTAATCCAATATCAGAGTATATAGTAGAATACAAAGGAGAAAGTTATACTGAAATTAATCGTAGGAATGGAGAACTATCTGGTTCGTACATCAAATGGTATACAAATGGGAAAAAATGTGAAGAAGGCGTATATAAATATGGTAGAAAAGGAGGAGTCTGGACATCATGGCATGAAAATGGTGAAAAGAGTTTGCATGGTAAATATAGTGATGGGGAGCCAGATGGTATCCATACTAAATTTGATCTAGAGGGTCGTTTAACACAAACTGTTGAATATGTGGAAGGTACTATCATAGCAGAATATCATATCAATCGTAATGAAAAAGGATTTACGGAATTTCATAAAAAAAATGGGGTTTTAGAGGGAAGATGGACTCAGTGGTATGCAAATGGAAATTTAGCAGAAGAAGGGATATACAACAATGGAAAGAAAAGTGGCACTTGGAAAGGTTGGTTTTCTTCCAGTAAACAAAATTATAGTTGTAATTATAAAGAAGGTAAGCGCTATGGTACATACAAAGAATGGAACTCCAGTGGTAAAAAAATAAAAGAGATTGATTATAGCAATGGAAGTCGCATAAGAGAATATTTGTTAGTAAAAGATGGTAACGGATTTATGGAAATCAATAAAGTTTATGGGAAATTAGATGGTTCTTGGATGAGATGGTATAAAGAAGGTAAAAAAGAAGAGGAAGGTAAATATAGAGATGGGATTAAGGTCGGTACATGGTCTCGTTTTAGTTACAATGGCTCAATTATTGAAGAATGGAATTATGATAATCGCGGAAGAAATTTATATGAAATAACGTATTATGATAATGGAACTGTAAAACAATATCGGGATTATTTCTCCAAGACCATCCAAGAGTATAATGTAGATGGGTCTTTAAAAGGAGAAAAAATCCCATTTAATTAATTTCTGGTAATTATATTCAATAACTACTTATATCTACTTTTAAAATTTAATTTTAATAAAAATCTATGAACTATAGAAGACTTGGAAAAACAGGGTTAAAAGTAAGCGAATTGTCCTACGGTTCTTGGGTGACATTCTCTTTTCAATTAGCATTGGACGATGCGACAGATATGATAAGACTAGCCTATGATGGTGGTGTTAATTTTTTTGATAATGCTGAGGCATATGCATCAGGGCAATCAGAAATCATAATGGGTAATGCAATAAAAAATCTAGGTCTACGTAGAGATACATATATTATATCAAGTAAGGTGTTTTGGGGCGGAAATAAACCTACTCAAAGAGGTTTAAGTCATAAACATATTATTGATGCATGTAATAATGCGTTGAAAAGAATGCATTTAGACTATCTAGATTTATACTATTGTCATCGTCCAGACCCAGAAACACCAATTGAAGAGACTGTACGTGCTATGCATACCCTTATCATGCAAGGGAAAATATGTTATTGGGGTACTTCAGAATGGTCTGCGAATGACATAGAAGAAGCATTTAATATAGCTCGTAATCTAAATCTAACCCCTCCCTCAATGGAGCAACCTGAATATAATATGTTTGCACGTAAAAAAATGGAAAGTGATTATATGTCATTATTTAAGAGAGAGGGTTTAGGTACAACAATATGGAGTCCTCTTGCTTCAGGTTTATTAACAGGTAAATATATGGATGGTATGCCAAAAGGTACACGGACAAGTCTAAAGCAATACAAGTTTATAAAAGATGATTTTGAATCAGAAAATTATTTAGAAAGGCATGCAAAGGTCAAAGAATTACACAAACTTGCTCATTCTATTAAAGTACCTTTAGTGAATCTTGCAATATGTTGGTGTTTAAAGAATCAAAATGTTAGTACTGTAATTCTTGGAGCATCAAAAAAAGAACAATTAGTACAAAATCTAGAAAGTATAGAGTTTATAGAATTCCTTGATGATTCATTAATGCAACAAATTGACTCAATTTTAGTATGATTTCCATTGAATCTATTTACACAAAGGTCTTTTTTTATGATATGCTTAGATTAACAAAAAATATTTTTTATTATAAATAGTATTTAATGTATGTAGCATTTTACTTAATTATATTTTTATTTTTTCGCCTTAGAAAACCTTAAATATCTAATCCTTTAATTATACTAGGAGATTGCATTGAGTCAACAACCATTTCAAACCGAAGTAAGTCAGTTACTTAAGCTGATTATTCATTCTCTATACTCGCACAAGGAGATTTTCTTGAGAGAGCTCATTTCTAATTCGTCAGATGCACTTGACAAGCTTAGGTATCTTACTCTTACAAAGGATGATTATAAATCTTTTTCATTTGATCCCAAAATATCTCTTGAGTTTGAAGATGGAGAAACTCCTACTTTAACTATAACTGATACTGGTATAGGTATGAGTAAAAAAGAGCTACAAGATAATCTTGGTACAATAGCAAGATCTGGAACAAAAAATTTCCTCTCAAAATTATCAGGTGATGCCAAAAAGGATTCTCAATTAATAGGTCAATTTGGAGTTGGTTTTTATTCTAGTTTTATGGTTGCAGACAATGTAGAGGTCTCTAGCAAAAAAGCAGGGAATAAAGAAGGCTGGAAATGGGTTAGTGATGGTCAAACTGGTTTTGAGATAAAAAAAGATATTAAAAAAGAAAATGGTACCTCAATAAAGTTATATCTTAATGATGAAGGAAAAGAATTTGCAAGTCGGTATCAAATAGAAAATTTAGTAAAAAAATATTCAGACCATATTGATTTCCCAATATTTTTAACATATCCTGATATAGAATATGATGATGAGGGAAAAGAAAAAAGTAGAAAACAAAACACTTCTCAGATTAATGATGCAAAAGCCTTTTGGACTAGATCTAAAAATGAATTAAAAGCTAAAGAATACAAGGAGTTTTATAAGTCCTCTACGAATGATATGGAAGATCCATTTGATTGGATACATTTTCAAGCAGAAGGCAATCTTGAGTTTACTATATTATTTTTTATACCACAGAAAGCATCACCAGATATATTTAGAGCAGACTATCAATCAGGGGTAAAGCTTTATGTAAATAGAGTATTTATAACAGATGATGATAAAGAATTACTTCCGCCATGGTTGAGGTTTGTTAGAGGTGTCATAGATTCTTCTGATTTACCTTTAAATGTTAGTCGTGAGATATTGCAGCAAAATAGGATTATGGCAAAGATACGTTCTAATTCTGTGAAGAAAATATTAGATAAACTAAAGACCATATCTGGAAATAAGGAAAAATATTTTAAGTTTTATGAACAATATGGAAGATTGATTAAGGAGGGAGTATATCAAGACTTTGAGCATAAAGAGGCTTTGACTGAATTACTTAGATTTAAATCAACCAAAGATGATGGACTTGTTTCATTTCGAGAATATGTAGGTAGAATGAAAGATAATCAAAAATCTATTTATTATATTACAGGTCAAAATCAGATAACACTTCAAAATTCACCTTTATTGGAAATGTATGATAAAAAAGATATTGAGGTACTTATTCTTGATGATGAAATAGATGAGATAATTATTACGGGTGTTCCAAAATATGATGAAAAAGATTTGAAATCTGTAAATAGAAGTGGAGCAGCGGAAGATTTTTCAGATAAAACGGATAAGGATGTTGAAAAAACATTAAAACCAGTCATTAAAAAGATAAAAAAAATATTAGACGGTAAGGTAAAAGATGTGAAATTATCTTCACGGCTTAGCGGTTCTCCTTCATGTATTGTTTCAGATGAAAATGACCCAACAGCTCAAATGCAAGAATTAATGCGGTCTATGGGACAAATGGAAGTTCCTGATATTAAACCTATCTTGGAGATTAATCCTGACCATGATATTGTAAAAAAACTTAAATTGATGACCAAGAAAAAATCATTTGACCAAATTGCACTATTGCTTTATGAGCAAGCATTGATCCAAGAGGGAATAAAGCTTGAAGACCCTTCAGGGTTTGTTGAGCGTTTAAATAAGATTATATCCAATACATTATGAAATAATCAAGTAAAATATGTTAACCATACTTTCACCAGCAAAAAAGTTATCTAAGGACTGTTCAGCTCTTACAAAGCATAATTATCTACCTAGATTTTTAGATAAATCACAAGAATTAATAAATAGTCTTAAGAATATGGAGCCAAAAGATCTTGAATCTTTAATGGGTATAAGTGAGAATCTTGCAGTTCTGAATTGGGAACGTTTTCAAGGTTGGAATAACTGTTCCAAGCCTGAGGAATCAATGGAAGCAGTTTATCAGTTTTTGGGTGATACATATACAGGCTTAGATGCTGTCACTTTGAGTGGTGGAGATCTTGAGTTTGCACAAAAAAATACACGGATTCTCTCAGGGTTGTATGGTGTTTTGAGACCACTTGATTTAATTATGCCATATAGATTGGAAATGGGAACAAAACTAAAAAACAAGATTGGTAATAATCTTTATGATTATTGGGGTGACACACTTATTGAATCTATAAATCAAGATTTAGAAAGCCATAATTGCAATATTTTGGTGAATTGTGCTTCAGTTGAATATTTTAAATCTATTGATCG
>MDTB01128756.1_pt1 | contig 40726 bp, 44 predicted proteins | sample 811161 | NCBI WGS metagenome assembly MDTB01 (sample SAMN05326650, study PRJNA326480) | marine metagenome | isolation source: seawater | place: Mediterranean Sea | collected 2009 | reverse complement strand
TTTAATAAAATTTGCATAAAATTTTATTGTTTTTTCATAACCTGTTCCAATATTTATAAGTGTTTCTCTGGTTTTTTTATTCATAAAAAATAAGCATGCATCTGCAATATCACCTACATACATAATTTCTCTCTTTACTTTACCTGAGCCCCAAAGTCTTAATTCCTTCTTTGATTTTTTTTTCGCATTTATTATTTTTCTTATTATGGCAGGAATAAAATGAGACGTATTAAGATCAAAATTATCATTCTCTCCAAAAGTATTGGTTGGCATTAAGCACTTATAATTTGTTCCGTACTGCAAATTATATGACTCGCACATTTTAATTCCTGCAATTTTAGCAATTGCATAAGGTTCATTAGTATTCTCAAGCTTGCCTGATAAAAGATAATCCTCTTTAATTGGTTGTTTTGCATATTTTGGATAGACACAACTAGATCCAAAAAATATAAGATTTTTTACATTTGATAAAAATGACCCGTGAATTAAATTATTTTGAATTTGTAAATTTTCATAGATGAACTGTGCTCTAAACACATTATTTGCATTTATACCTCCAACTTTAGCAGCAGCAATAATAACTAAATCAAATTTATTACTATATAAATATTTAAAAACCTTTTGCTGATTGAGTAAATTAAGTTGTTTTTTACTTTTGATATGAACATTTTTATAACCATTTTTATTTAAAAGTCTCAGAATTGAGCTACCAACTAAACCTTTGTGACCTGATATAAAAATTTTTGAATTTTTCTTAATTTTTTTCATAATTTATAAAGTGGTTTGTTTAAATTTTTATATCATATATATAATTTTATTATGAATATTATATTAATTCATTTAGGAAATAAAAGAATACCACATATTCTATACACCATTTACCATCTTATATATTTTAAGAATAATAATATATATTTATTATCTAACAGCAAAATTTTTAACTTCATTAAAAAATACAAAATTGCCAAGTATATCAAGTTTATAGATGTAAACAGATTAGAGAAAAGTAGAGAACATAAAATTTTTTTGAAAAAAACTAAGTTAGATAAGAAATGGTACGGCGGCTTTTGGTTAAATACTACAGAAAGATTTTTTTACATTGAAAACTTTTGTAAGTTAAACAAATTGAAAAACATAGTTCATATCGAAAACGATAATTTAATTTTTTGTAATTTAAACAAATATAAATCTTTATTTGAATCAAATTTCAATATTGGATTGACTTTTTTAAATAATAATCAATGTATACCCAGTATTATTTACTTTAAAAATTATAAATATGTTAAAGTTATTACTAATCATATTTTTGATGAAAACAGATTTTTTTTCAAATCAGGGAAAAAGAATGACATGCAGTTGCTTGCTGAAGTAAAGAATAAAAAAAAATGTAAAAAAATTAAATTACTACCAACTTTAACCAAAGAAATGTCAAAAAAATTTAACAATAAAATTAATAGGGAATATTATGAGTTTTCAGAGAGATTTAACGGTATTTTTGATGCTGCAGCAATAGGTCAAAAAATTGATGGCTTAGACAAATATGTGCATAAAAATAAAGGTAGTTTTATAAACAAAGAAAATATATTTGATCCAGAGAAAATAAAAATAATATATAAAAAATATAAAAAACTTAAAAAACCTTTTATTTATATGAATAAAAAAACGATACCTATTTTAAATACTCACATTCACTCAAAAAGAACGGATTTATTCTTTAAAAAATTAAAAATTTAAAATAATATTAAAATGAAATATTTAATTACAGGATCATCAGGTTTTATTGGTTCTAATCTTGTTAAAGAATTATCAAAAAATAAAAAAAATAAAATTTATGCATTTGATAGAAAAAATCCTGTTGTATTTGCCTCTAATATCAAAAACTATAAAGTAGATTTAAAAAAAAGAAAAATTTTTCCAAAAGTTGATTATGTTTTCCATCTAGCAGCTTTTAATGGAACAAAAAATTTTTATGATAAGCCATTAAAAGTAATTGAAGATAATTTAATTCCAACAATAAATTTAATTAATTTTTTTAAAAAAATAAAAATTAAAAGATTTATTTTTTCAGGTTCTTCAGAGTCAATTGCTGGTGCTTATAGTAAATTTAATTATAAAATTCCAACTGATGAAAAATGTCCTATAGTACTTGAGGATATATTCAATCCTCGATGGAGCTACTCTAACAGTAAATCTGCAAGTGAGCAAATTGTTGCTTTGAGTGGTGTGCCTTTTTTAGTTTTAAGATATTTCAATGTATATGGTCATGGTCAAATTGAACATTTCATACCAGAATTTTTAAATAGAATTAAAAAAAAAAAATATGAAATATATGGTTATAAAAATACAAGAACATTTATTTACATTGATGACGTTGTAAAAGCTACTCTAAAAATCTTTAAAATGAGTAAATCTAAAAACCAGATAATAAATTTAGGTGGAAATAAAGAAATAAATATTTACGAGATATCAAAGCTAATTTTAAAAATACTTAAAATAAAAAAAAAAAGTTAAAAAATATCCCGCACCTCAGGGAAGTCCATTAAGAAGAAAACCTGACATTTCAAAGGCAGTTAAATTAATTGGAGATTTCAATAAAACTAACTTAATAAGTGGTTTAAAAAAAACAATTAAATTATGAAAATAGGAATAGTTGGATTAGGTGTAGTTGGTAAAGCTTATTATAATGGTTTAAAAAGTTTGGGCCACAAAGTAATCAAGCATGATAAAAAATTAAATACTAAAATTCATAATTTGTTAGACACTAGGGTTATTTTTATTTGTGTGTCAACGCCAAGTAAAAAAAATGGGGAATGTGATATAGTTCAAATTCACAATGTTTTAGAAGAATTGAATGTATTAAATTATCAGGGAGTAGCAGTAATATCCTCAACTTTAATTCCTGGGTCAACAGATAAATTTATTAAAAAATTTAAAAAGTTAAAAATTGTTAACGTACCAGAATTACTTAGAGAAAGATTTGCAAAAAGAGATTTTATTAATCCAAAAGTTATTGTAATTGGAAGCAAAAATAAGAGAAATTTTAAAGTAGTTTTTAATATTTATAGAAAATTAACAAAAAATATAATTAAGATGAAGCCTTACGAAGCTGAACTATTTAAATATTTCAATAATACTTTTGCAAGTATAAGAATTATATTTGCAAACATTTTTTATGAATTATGTAAAAAAAATAACTCAAATTATACGTTAATTAAAAACACTTATATTAAAACTGGAAAAGCTAAGGATGTTTACCTTAATGTTAACAAAAATTTGAGAGGTTATGGTGGGGTATGCTTACCAAAGGATACCTTAGCACTTGCAGTATATATTAAAAAATTAAAATTAGATTATAATTTAATTAGTTCAATTCACTCGGATAATAAAAAAATTAAAACTACAGTATTTAAAGGTATGAGATTAAAAAGTTAATGCGTTTCTTGGAAGTAGATAAAAAATATAGAAATATATTTATTCTATATTTAAAGATATATGGATATTTTAAAAGTATTTTAGATTTATTTTTTTTAAAAATTACTAAAGATACTAATCTAGATATAATTATTACAACAGCTGAAAAAGATTTCGATAAGATAGAAAAATGTGTCAAGAGTTTGAGGTTGTATTTACTACATAATATAAGCTCCATTTTTATAGTTGCACCAAAAAAAAATAAAATTATTGAAATTTCAAAGAAATTAAAATGTACGTTTGTTGACGAAAATGAAATTATAAATAAAAATGAATTAAATTTTGAATATGTTGTAAATAATTTAAATAGGTTTGGTTGGATTTATCAACAACTTCTTAACTTTAAATCAGTTTTGTCTTTAGGAAACGAAAGATATAAATTATCTTTTGACTCAGATACTGAACTTTTAAAAAAACAAAAATTTATTTTTGGAGATAAAGTACAATTTAATGTTTCTGACGAGTACCATGAACCATATTTTTCTGTTGCAAAAAAAATATTAGATTTAAATGTAAATACAAATTTTTCAATGACAAGTCACCATATGATATATGACAGATTAATAATGTCAGAAATGTTAAAAAAAATTGAGACTGTGACTAATAAAAATTGGATAAATGGTATAATTAGTAACTCAGATCTATCAAACCAATCTTGTCATTGTGAATACGAAACTTATGGACAATATTATTATAATCACTACAGAAATCAGATGAAATTAGAATACTGGTTTAATAAAACTATTTTTAAAGACAAAGAAATTAATTTTTTCGAGAAAATATATTATAAAAGTATTTCAAATCATGAGTGGGCAAAAAAAATTAATTAGTTTTACAGATGCTTCTAAATATTTATAGTTTTACTTCAAATCAGAAAAACTTTTTTAGTCAAAATTTTTAAAATGAATAATATTCCTGTCTTGGTGATTATTTATAATAGACCAAATAAATTTAAAAGATTAATTGAAAAATTACAAAATATTAAGTCAAAGAAAATTTACGTTTTTGCAGATGGACCAAATAAATTAAAAAAAAATGACTTATCCTTATGTAAAAATACCAGAAAATTAGTGTCTAGTATAAATTGGGAATGTAAAGTTTATAAAAATTATCAAAAAGAAAATTGGGGAGTAGATTTAGGGGTATATAATGCAATCACATGGTTTTTTAATAAGGTTAAATTTGGTATAATTTTAGAGGATGATTGTCTGCCAAATTTAAGTTTTTTCAAATTTGTTAAAATATTAAAATCTAAATATTCTAGAGATAAAAATATTGGTATCATTTCAGGTAATAATTTTATTAAAAAAAATTATAAATATAGTTATTTTTTTTCAAAGTGGCCACATACTTGGGGTTGGGCAACTTGGAAAAAAAATTGGGTAAATTTCGATTATGACATTAATTTTTGGAAAAAGTTAAGAAAATCAAATAAATGGAAATTATTAAATGAAAATTTTACTCAATATAAAACCTTTACACATGTTTATGATCAAATTCTAGATAAAACAAAAAAAAAAGATATCACGTGGGACTATCGTTATATGCTTTACTGCTGGAATAATAATTTATTAAATATTGTTCCAAGATATAATTTAGTAAAAAATATAGGATTTGGAAAAAATGCAAATCATACTTTCGTAAAAAATAAAAAAATGAATTATAAATTAAATAATTTAAAATTCCCCTTAAATCATCCAAACAAAAATTATATTGATACCGATTTTGAAACTAAAAATTTTTATATAAGTTATTATAACAAAAATTTTTTTTTAATTGAAATTTTAAAAAACTTAAAATTTGTAATTAAAAATTTTTTTAATAGATAAATTTTTAATAATTGCAAGTTTATAAAGAATTTAAAAATTTTAACGAAATATGCTAATAAAAATTATAAAAAAAATTATAAAAAAAATATTTGAATATTTTGGATATCAAGTTATTTTTAACAACATACCTGTAGATTTTTCTAAATTTGAAAAAGATTTAATTCAAAAAGTGAAAAATTATACCATGACCTCACCAGAGAGAATTAAGTCATTAATCGATGCCGTTTATTATATTAACAGAAATAATATATCGGGATCTTTTGTTGAATGTGGTGTATGGAGAGGTGGAAGTATGATGGCGGCAATGCTAACTTTAAAATCATTAAAAAAAATTGATAGAAAATTTTATTTGTTTGATACTTATGAAGGGATGTCTGAACCTACAAACCTAGATGTTGATTACTTAGATAAAGATGCAAAAGGTTTGCTTAATCAAAGTTTAAAAAATAAGGAAAATAATATTTGGTGTTATTCTCCAATAGAAGATGTAAAAAAAAATATATATTCAACTAATTATCCAGCAGAGAATGTAAATTTTATAAAAGGTAAAGTTGAAAATACTATCCCTAAATATTGTCCAGAGAGAATTGCATTATTAAGGCTTGATACAGATTGGTATGAATCTACGAAACATGAGTTGGAACAACTTTTTCCAAGACTTGTTAAAGGTGGAATATTAATTATAGATGATTATTTTTTTTGGAAAGGTAGTAAAAAGGCAGTTGATGAATACTTTAAAGATAAAAAAAATTATTTTTTTCACCGTATTGACAATAGTGGAATGCTGATAATTAAAAATAGTTAGGTAAAAAAAAATTAAGTTAAAATGATATATGCCTAATATTAAAGATTAATTTATTATAAAATTAAAATTTATATATGCTAGAAAACTATATTAATCTAAAAAAAAAAATAAACTTCAAAATAATAGGGGTTATACACATTGGTGCAGGTTCTGGTGCTGAACTTAAAAATTATATTAATGATAATATTCAAAATATATTGATGATTGAACCTGATCAAAAAAGTTTCTTTAAACTTTGTGTAAGAAGGTTTTTATATGATCCTTTTTTTAAATTTAATGTAAGCTTATTAAAATCAATAATATCTGACAAAAACAAAAAAGTTAAATTTAATGTTTCTAATATCACTGACTGTAATTCTATTTTAGAATTAAAAAAACATAAAGATTACTATCCACATATTAAAAAGATTAAAGAAATTATTTTACAATCATTCACGCTTAATGAATTATTTACTAAAAAATATAACATAAAAAAATACAACTTTATAAATATTGATATTCAAGGTGCAGAACTTTTGGTTTTTAAAAATGCAGATAAAATTCTGCCTTTCATAGACGGAATTTATACAGAAATAAATTTCGAAGAACTTTATGAAGGTTGTGGTTTATCAAGCGAATTAGACAAATATTTATCTCGATTTAAATTTAAGAGAATTTATACAAATACAGATTTGCATAAATCATGGGGTGATGCTCTGTATATAAGAATTTAATTATGAAGATTTTATTAATGTCATACAATGATATTCAGGGTGGAGCTAACATAGCTTCATTTAGATTGTTTAAAGCTTTAAATAAATACAAGTTAAATACTAAACTTTATTGCTGTAACAAAAAAAGTAAAAATAACAAAGTCATTACATCTGAAAACTTAAGCTTTAAAATTTTTAAATTAGTGAAAGCAAAAGTTCATAATACTATTAATAGATTTTATAAATATTTTTCCTCGAAAGAAAACTTAAATCCAATGATTAGTTTAAATATTTTTCCTAGCAATTGGTCAAACAGAATTAACAGAGATAATTATGATTTGGTAAATTTTCACTGGATTGGCAATGAAACAATTTCTCTCAGTGATATTGGTAGAATTAAAAAAAAAATTGTATTTACTCTTCATGATTGTTGGGCATTTCAAAGTGTTGAGCACTACCCAACAAAAAACATAAATAAATATTTAATAAACAAAAAAAATAATAACTTAAATTTAATTCAAAATATTATTTTTCAAAAAAAATTAGAAGCTTTTAGAAACGTAAAGCATGTTATTGCGCCTAGTAATTGGATAGCAAATTTAGCAAGACGTTCAAAAATTTTTAAAAACTCAAAAATTGAAGTGATACCAAATCCTTTAAATACTAAAATTTATAAACCATTAAATAAAAAAGAATGTAAAAAATTTTTTAACTTTAAAAAAAAAATTATTTTATTTGGAAGTGCTGCTCCGTTAGATAATCCTGCAAAGAATTTTAAATGCGTAATTAATATTGTAAATAATTTAAAAAAACTTCATAAATTTAAAAATTGTCAATTAGTTATTTATGGAGCTTATGATAAACAAATTTTAAATAAGATTAAATTTAATTATAAACATGTTGGTTTTATAAATAATGAGAAAAAATTAGCAAAATTATACAATGCTGCAGATGTATTTTTGCAACCATCAAAAATTGATAATTTACCTCAAACTGCAATTGAATCGATTGCATGTGGTACTCCGGTTGTTTCATTTAATATAGGAGGAATGAAAGATATTGTTGACACGAACAAGAATGGTTATCTGGTTAAACCATTTAATGAAAAAGAATATTTAAATAAAGTAATAAAATTGCTTAATTCAAATACTGAAAAAAAAAAAAAAATTAAAAAATATTGTTATTCTAAAGCGCTTAAGCTTTGGTCATCAAAAGTAGTAGGTTTAAAATATAAAGATTTCTATGAAAAAGTAATTAATGAAAATTAAAAAATTTGCACCTATTTTATTATTTGTCTTCAATAGACCAGTACATACAGAAGCAGTTTTAAAAAGCTTAAAAAAAAATTTTTTCTCAAAAAATTCAGTTCTTCATATCTTTAGTGATAACTATAAATTTGAAAAAGATAAAAAAAATGTTGATGAGGTTAGAAAAATTATTTCTAAATTTAAAGGCTTTAAAGAAATAAAAATTATAAAAAGAAAAACAAATTATGGTTTATCAAAATCAATAAGATCAGGGATAAAATATGTAATAAAAAAATATGACAGTTTTATAGTTTTAGAAGATGACATTATTACCAGTAAAAATTTTATAATTTACATGAATCAATGCTTACAAAAATATAAAAATGAAAAAAAAGTATGGCATATAGGAGGATGGAATTATCCTACGTTTAATATCAATGATAATAAGCATGTGTATTTTGACAGAATGATGAATTGTTGGGGATGGGCAACATGGAAAGATAATTGGAAAAAAACTGAATTTAATGCTTTAAAAATTAGTAAAAAATTTTCAAAAACAAAAATAATTAAATTTAATTTAGACGGTGTAGAAAATTTTTGGTCTCATTTATTATTGAATAAATATAAGATTACAAATACATGGGCAATTTTTTGGTTTCTTACCATCTCCATTAATAATGGTCTTTGTGTAAGACCAAAAAAAAGTTTATCAAAAAATATAGGTATAGATGGTTCGGGTTTAAATTGCCAAAAACCTCTGTTTAGTTTCAACAATTTACAAAAGCTTGAAAAATTTTTTCCTAAGAAATTTGGAAAGGCAAAAAAAGAAGATGAAAAATCTATTGAACAAATCAAAAAATTTTATCAATTAGAAAATTTTTTTTTACTTAGATATGCAAATAAAATATATGAAAAATTATTTAATATGTCTAATTATGAAACTGTGAATATTAATAGACAAAAATTAAAAAAATATAATTTAGAAATAAAAAGATTATTTAAGAATTAATTTCTCTATTAATCAATTCTTTCATAATTTTTCTAAAATTATAAGTTTGTTTCCATTTAGGATAATCTTTTTTAAATTTATTTAAATTTGAAATATAACATATATGATCTCCGGTTCTATTTTGTCTAATTATTTTTTTTTTTACCTTAACTTTAAGAGAGTTTTCTATAAATTTAATTGCTTCTAAAATTGAGCAATTCGATATAAGTCCTCCACCAATGTTGTAAACAATGCCTTTTTTGGTTTTTTTATATATTCCCAAAATGCGTTTATTAAATCATAACTATGAATATTATCCCTTACTTGCTTTCCTTTGTATCCTATAACTTGATACTTTTTATCCTTAATACAAGATTTAACAAGATAGGATAAAAATCCATGGAGTTTTGCCCCTGAATGATTTGGTCCTGTTATACATCCTGCTCTAAAACAAACTGTATTTAAATTAAAATTTTTTCCATATTCCTGAACAATTAAATCTGCATAAGTTTTTGATACACCAAATAAACTATGCGTACTTTGATCAATTGACATATTTTCATCAATTCCTTTTTTGAAAGATTTATCTTTATATTCATACCTTAGTTTTAATTCTCTTAACTTAATATTGTTGGGTCTATCACCATAAACTTTATTGGTTGATAGAAAAATAAATTTTCCATTTTTTGAGTATTTTTTGAAATTTTCTAAGATATTTAAAGTTCCACAGGCGTTTACATTAAAGTCAATAAATGGCATTTTTTTTGCCCAATCATGAGATGGTTGAGCTGCTGCATGTATCACTACATCAATATTTTTATTGTATTTTTTAAATATCTTTTCAATTTTTTTAAAATTTCTAATGTCTGTATTAAAATGTGTATAATTTTTATATTTAGAAAGTTTTTTTTTTACCCAATCTGTGTTGCCGTCATCACCAAATAGAAATTTTCTAAAATTATTGTCTATACCAACTACTTTATAACCTTTTTCTATAAAAAATTGAACAGACTCAGAACCAACTAAACCAGTAGAGCCAGTTATCAAGACATATTTCATCAAAAAAAATTTTTTAACTTTTTTTTATTTTTAATTTGCCAATGATATATATCATTTAAAATTTTATCCAAATTATGCTTAGGCTTCCAATTATAATATTTTTCAACTTTAGAATTGTTAGATATATATATTGGAATGTCATAATTTGATATCTCATGTTTTTTTAGAATTATTTGTTTTTTTTTAATGATTTGTGAAATTTTATCATTCAGCTCCCTTAAAGTTAAGCTATTTTTTATGCCTCCACCAATATTAAAAACATTATTCTTTATTTTATCAATTTTTTTCACCTGTTCACTAATAATAAAAGTCAAATCATCAATATGCAAAACATCTCTTATTTGCATACCTGAACCTTTATAACCTTTATAATATAATTTTAATTTATTTAATCTTCTCCATATCCAATAACTGATTACACCTTGATCAATCTTTCCAAATTGTCCTGGACCTGCTACTAATCCAAATCTATTAATAATATAATCTATATTTTTTAAATAAGAAAATTCTTTAATCATCATTTCAGAGCTCAATTTACTATAACCATAAAAAGATATAGGCGCTTCTTTGGAAAAATTTTCCTTGATTGTAAATTTTTTAAATGAATCAGACTTTTTTATTGTTGATAGTTTTTTAATTTTTAAAATTGAATAAATTCTACTAGATGATAAAAAAATCAATTTTGCCTTTAGCTTAGATGTAAGTTTCAATATATTGTACGTTCCAACTAAGTTCGTATAAAAAGTTAAATCTAAATTTTTTTTTGAACTTTCAACCGATGGTTCTGCACAACAATCTATAATTAAATTAAAATTTTTAAATTTTTTTAAGCTACTATAATTTGTAACATCAGCTTTAAAGTTTTTGATTTTATTTTTTTTTAATTGAATTAAGTTTAATTTTGAACCTAATCTTGAGAAATTATCCATTGTTTGAACATTGTGACCTAATTTTTTAAGATTAATTGCAATGCTACTTCCAATGAAACCAGCTCCTCCAGTAATTAAAATTTTCATCTTATTTTATTAATCCAATCTTATTTAATAAACAATAAATTAAGACTTTTAAATATTTTGATCCAAGTTCATTAATTTTAAATTTTGAAAGATTTTTTTTTCTTTGTCTCCAAGAAATAGAACATATTAAATAAATACCTTTTTTGTTAATAAATTTTAAAGGTAATTCTAAAAAGATTTCAAAGCTTGTGGATAAATTTAAATTTAATTTTTTTATTTTTTTTGTATTATAAATTTTAAATGCATTAGTAAAATCATTATAATCAGAAATATATATAATTTTTACAAATAAATTAAAAAATCTATTTAAAATATATTTAATTTTAGGGTAATTCACTACCTTAGATCCTTCAATGAACCTAGATCCAAATACTGCATCAATTTTATTATTTGAAATCAATTTATAATAATTAATTAAGTCTGTTAAATCATCAGATTGGTCAGCCATATATATACAAATATATTTTTTTTTGAAAACTTAATCCCCAACTTAATTGCTGACGCAACTCCTTTTAATTTATTTTTATATACAAAAACATTTTTTATTTTAAGATTTTTTATTATATCAAAGGTATTATCTGTACTAAAATCATCTATAACAATTATTTCAAAATCGATTTCTTTAAGTTTTTTCTTTAAATTTCTAATAGTATCTTTAATAATTTTATCTTCGTTTTTTGCAGGAATGATAATAGAAATTGACATAATATGTTTATAAAATTTAATCTTATTAATAAATATTACTTATACTTAATTTCATTAGTCATAATTTATTTTGTCTTAAATTATAAAAGACTTTTTTTTAATACCTTTAACCTAGAATGGTTTTTTATTGAATTAATTAATTCTTATAATATAGAAAATTATTATTTTAATAATGATCTTTTTCAAAATAATCAGGCTAACAGTGTAATTTATCCTTTTTTACTAAGTTTGATTGTTCCAAATTTTGAAAATAATTATGAAAATTTAATTTATTTTAGAATAATAAATTTATTAGCAATTGTATTGTTAATTTTTTTTTCTATTAAAATTAAAATTTTAGAAAGTAAAAATTTAAACACTTTATTTACTCTTATTATTTTTTGTCCAATTATAAACATTTATATATTTAGAATTTACCCTGATATTTTATCTTTTTCGTTTGCATATTTATCCTTTGTTTTTTTAACTTTAGAAAAAAAAATTTTTTTATTTCTTTCATTAATAACTGCTTGCTTTTCCTTTTTGTTAAAACCTGTCGCAATTATTATTTTTCCTTTATTTTTTTTCTACATTTTTAAAAATAAATATTTAAAAAAAAATGCTTTATTTTTGATTTTTACTTATGGTTTATTTATAGTTATTTCGTTTTTTGTATATTTAAGATTTTTTGATATAAAAATATTTTCTGAATATTATTCAAATACTTACATGAGATTTAATTTGATAAATTCCACTAAAAATTTTGTATCCTATTTAAATTACTCTATATTACTTATATTTCCATTTTCTATTATTTATTCCTTTAAATTTTTTATATCTAAAAAAATTAAAATTATGAATAAATTTCTAATTTTAATAGTTTCTTTTTTAATTAGTTATTTTATTTTAAATTTATCTGGTGAAATGAATTATGGTTATATTGAAAAATTATTTAACTTTAAAAATAGTGATTATTTTTTTATTACAATTAACAATATTATATCAATTTCATTTATAAGCTTAATTCTTAAAGATAACAAAGGTTTAGAAAAAAACCTATTATATATTTTCCTAATAGTTGTTTTATTTTTATCTATTTTGATTGCTAGACCTGTTCAGAGATATTTAATGTATGCAATGCCTTTATTATTTTATTTAGCAATTTTGATATTTAACAATTATAAATTCAAAAATTGGTTAATAATTTTATATTTATCAATATTTGTCTCTATAAATATTGGTCAATTAGTTTATCAAAGTAATACTGACAAAATTATTAATACTTTTAAAAATCACGTGATATCAAATAATTTAGAGAGTAAAACTCACCCTGGCCAATTTTATCATTCGATAGGTTATTTATTTAAAGATTTTATGATTAACATAATTTTGCAGAAAAAAAATAATCATATAGAAAACTATAACTTTCAAATTACTCAATGCGAATTTGGAAATCACATTTTAAAAGAAGATTTATATGTTATGGGAAAAAAATTAAATAACTTTTGTTTTTCTGAAAGATAAATATTGATTTTCTATAATAAAAATAAATTTTTTCAAATTTATATACTTTGTATTTAGCTTGGAATTACTATTTTTATTATTTTTTTTATATAAATGATACAATACTTTCTTAAAACCATCATTTGAGTCATTAAATTTAAAAGTGGATATATTTTTAAAATCATAAAATTTATTTTTTGTGTAAAATTTGTTAACCAAAATTTTTTTTTTAAAAAATGATGCTTCTAAAAAAACATATGGGAATGTTTCAAATTTTGATGTTAATAAAAATAAGTCACAAGATCTTAGATAAGTAGCTATATTTTTTCTATTTAAATAACCTGTAAAAACAATATTTTTATTTTTTATAACCCTATTTTTATATTCTGAATTAATTTTTCCTATCCAATAAAAAACAATATTTTTATTTTTTTTTGTTACTTTTTTCGCAATTTTAATAAACAAATTTGGTTGCTTAATTTTATCCATGTTTGCAATATTAATTACTATTTTTTGTTTATTATTTTTTTTTCTTAATTTTTTGTTTCCAGAATAATTTTTAATATCAATTACGTTATTCAAAAAAGTGTAATTCTTAAATTTTATTTTTTTTAAAAAATCTAATTCATTCTTTGTTAATATGAAAATATGATCTATTCCATTTAGAATAATTTTTTCAAATATTAAATGAATAATTTTGAAAATATTTTTTTTTTGAAGATGTCTAAAGCCATGTGGTGTATAAATAATATTTATTTTATTTAGGGATAAATATTTACTAATCACCACTAGTAATGCAGCTCTTTGCGTATGAGCATGTATGACATCAATATTTTTTTTTTTGCAAATTTTTTTGAATTTAAATATTTTAGTCAATAAATTAAAAATATTGTATCTTATATCGAAATTACTACTTTTATTTTTTGTTAAATATAAATGTTCATAGTTAATTTTTTTTGAAACTTTGTTTTTCTTTATTATTTCAATATGATTTGAAACACCTCCTATTTTTTTTAATGGCGAACCTATTTGGAGAATATTCATAATTATTTATCTTTAATAATATTTGTTCCAGAAATGTACATATTTGCCTGGAATATATCTTTATTTTTAAGCCATTTTTTTGGCATAAACCAATTTCTATTTTTGGAGAGAAAAATTGGCCACCAACAAAAAGTGGAGTTCGATGCTATGCCACCTTCAGAGTTAAAAATTATGCTAAAAGCTTCAATATCATTTGTATTTAGGATTTTTATTTTTCGTTTAGTTTTTTTAATTATTAATTCTGCTTGTTCATAATCATCTGTAAGTACAAAAATAGGATATTTTTCTAATTTATTTATATTATCTAAATAAAAATTTTCAGATAAACATTCATGAGCATCACTAGTTCTAAAATCACCATATCTCATATGTAAGATATAATATTTTTTAGGTAAATTATGATTTAATTGTCTTAAATTATCTTTGATATCACTTAAATTTATATGTCTCGCAAAGTAAATATCTTGCCAGTATCCATCGAAAAAATCGCTATAAAATATATTTTTTTTCGCTAAATATGTTTTTAAATTTTCACTTCGAAAAGATAAAATTTTATCTTTAAAATTTCTTCTATAGAGAATTGTTTCAGGAAAATTATTGATAATATCATTAAGAGCAAATTTTCTAAAAGTTAAATTATTTTTTGTTTTTTTAATTTCCTCATACCAGGATAGATCTATATCTACCTCATAGTTTTTAGATTTCAAAAATTTATAAAAAGCAAACTGAAAAAGTTGGTTTCCTATTCCACCTTTAAATTTTATAATTTTTTTCACTAGGTAAATTTTATCTTTTTATAATTGGTTAACAAAACTATATTATATTATTTTTTTTAAAAAAGTATTGTTAGCTTTTTATAAATTATTAAAGTATTTATTATTTAAATAAATTATATGTTTCTTGTATTTTTAATTCAATTTTTATTATCACTTCTTCTTTTCAAATTTTTTATATTAATTCCAGCAAAATATAAAATTTCAGACAAGCCAAATGAGTTTCTCTTGGAAGAGAGCAATACACCGACATCTGGGGGTGTGATTTTTTTAGTTATTAGTTTAATAAGTTTAATATTTTTTAGTTTGAAATTTTCAAATAATATTCTTTTACCAAATAATTTTTATATATTAATTGGGGGGTTTTTTTTCCTGGGTTTCTTTTCTTTTTTTGATGACATCAAACCTATTAATCCAATAATAAAATTAATTGTACAATTTTTAACCTGTTACTTATGTCTAACTTCACTAAAATTAATTAATTTTCCTTTGCCACTTAAACTGACAATGTTATTTTCAGTTTTAGTTTGGGTATATATAATTAACATATCAAATTTTGTTGACGGATCTGATGGTTTTTTGTCAACAATTTCTTTACAATATTTTTTCTCTATTTTGATTTTCTACAATTTAAATATTTCATTATATAATTTATCATATTTAATTATTCTTACTCTCGTATCATCTATTTTGGGATTTTTATTTTTTAATAAACCAAAAGCAAAAATATTTATGGGAGATGTTGGAAGTATTTCTATTGGTTTTGTAATTGGATACACTTTTTTAGAATTTTTTCTAGATGGAAATTATGCAATTGTTTTGTCTGCTTTAGCTTATCCTATAACAGATTGCACAATTACTATATTGAACAAAATAAAAAATGGGCATTTACCATGGGCAAGACTATTTGATTATTTTTTTTTAAAACCAATAAAGTTAAATATATTAAACAAAAAAAAAATATTTAAATTAAATATAATTTGTAATTTAATTATTTTTTTAAATAATTTATGTATAATTATATTTGATATAATTTATTTATTTCCTTTATCCTACTTGGTTTCTTTAATTTTCTTAAATATATACAGGAAATTAACTTAATTTTCTCTCAAGAAAAATTTGTAGAATAATTTTAACAAATTTAAATTAAGTTTAAAGATAAAGGTTCTAATTACTAACGAAATTAGAAAATAGTAAAAATTTATGTAATTTTTCCTGTAAGATTTAAATAAAAAATTCAAAAAGCATTTATAATATTTTAATCCAAACCTTCTTTGAAAAAATGCATTATTAATATTTGTTGATACTAATTTAAGATTTAAATTTTTCATTTTTAAAAATCCTATTCTTGCTTTTAACCAAAGAAAGTAATCTTCAAAAAATAAAACATTTTCATATCCTCCTATTTTATTGATTGAATATTTCCTAAATGCAACTGTGGGATGATTAAAGCTATTTTTTAAGTTTAATTTTCTATAAATTTGATCTTGTTCTAATGGTACTTTCCTAGTTGACCTAAAGTTATTTTTTGAATTTTCAGTCATATACGATCCTATAATGTCATATTTATAAATAGAAATGTTTTTCCAAAGATAAAAAAATCTCTTTTTGCTATTAAATGTATCAGAGTCTTGTCTTATAATTATATCTCCACTGCACTTAATTAATCCTCTTGAGAGAGATATACCCAAGCCCATATTTGCACTATTTTGTATAATTTTAACATTCTTAAAATTACTTAAATAAAATCTGATATCAAACTTTATCATTCCATCAAAAATAATAATTATTTCGTCACTTTTTTTTGTTTGGTTAATTATGCTTTTAAATGATTTTATAAATTCAGGAAATGTAGTTTTATTATATATTGATATTAAAACAGAAATTTTCATCTTAATAATTTCTTGAGATTTAACAGATCCATTGTCCAAAAGAGATAAACCGCATAATTAATTACACCAAACTTATTGAAAACAAATTTTAAAAAATTAAAAAAATTATTTTTTAATTTATTTTTAGTCTTAAAATTTCGGAAATGAAAAACTATGTTTTGTCGAGCAATCTTTTGTCTATAATATTTATTAATAGGATTATATTTATGAATATTTCCATGACTTTGTAAACTTAAATTATAATTAAATGTCTTCACCTTATTTTCAAAATAAAATTTAAAATGTTTTCTCATATAATGTGAAAGTGTATAATAATCTTCCAAAGCAATAACAGGATTTTCAAGTTTGTATTCAAAATTTTGACATATATTTCTATTTATTAGCCAAGTTGAGTGAATAGTCTGGTTTTCGTTGACCAAAAAATTATCACATTTTATAGAATTTCTAATAGAATCATTTTTTAATGAATAGCAGTATATTAAAAAATTTTTATTTTCCTTATATTTTTTCATGTAATGTGCAACGTGATTTTTTTTCCAACTATCATCAACATCTAGTCTGAAAATTAAATTATTTTCTGCCTCTTTAAGCCCCATGTTTAAAGATTTACATGGTCCTAGATTTTTTTTATTTTTAACAATCTTAATTTTAACTTTGAATTTTTTTTCAAATAAGACTGATTTTTTTTTTAGTAAAGTATTCTTCGTATCGTCAACTAATATTATTTCGTCTGGCAAAAATTTTTGTCTAGCAATAGATCTAAAATAATTACCTATGTGTACATCGGATTTATAAGCTGACGTTAAAACAGAGTATTTATACACATTCAAGAAAAGTTTTTTATTTCAAAGTTAATCATTTTTGTTATCAGCTTATCCAACGAAGTATTTGGTTTCCATTTTAAAATTCTTTTTGCTTTTGATGAGTCACCTTTTAAATGGTCAACTTCAAATGGCCTAAAATACTTTTTATCAATCACTATAACTTCTTTATTTGTATTTCTTATGTAACCTTTTTCTTTTAAACCCTTACCTTGCCACTTTAATTCCAAATTTAATTTCTTAAATGTCCTGTTAGCAAATTCCTTAATACTATAGCTTTTTCCAGTTGCCAGAACAAAATCATCTGGTTGTTTTTGTTGTAAAATTTTCCAAATAGCTGCTACATAATCCTCTGCATCTCCCCAGTCTCTTTTTGAATATAAATTTCCTAAATATAATTTTTTTTGTTTTCCTATTTTTATTTTTACAGCAGCTTTTACTATTTTTTTACTTACGAATGTGTCTCCTCGATAAGGTCCCTCGTGATTAAAAAGGATTCCTGTACTAGCAAATATTCCATAAGACTCTCTATAACTCCTTGTAATCCAGTGGGCATATAATTTTGCTGCACCATATGGTGATGTAGGTTTAAATTGAGTTTTTTCGTTTTGAGGTGGTGGAGATGATCCATACATTTCAGATGTTGACGCTTGATAAAATTTTACTTTATTGTCTAATTTTAGAGTTTTTATTATTTCTAATATTTTTAAACATCCTATTGCATCAACCATCGAGGTATATTCTGGAAGTTCAAAACTTACTTTAACATGAGATTGAGCTGCTAAATTGTAAATCTCATCAGGTCCAACATCACCAATAATTTTTAGCATATTTGAAGTGTCAACTAAATCACCATAATGTAAAATTAATTTTTTATTTTTCTCATTAATATCTTGATAAATATCATCAATTCTGGATGTATTAAAACTTGATGATCGCCTAATTATTCCATGAACCTCGTAATTTTTTTTTAACAAAAATCTAGCTAACAAAGATCCATCCTGACCTGTTATTCCTGTAATTAAAGCAATTTTTTTTTTCATTTGTGTATGATTATTCTTAAGTATTTTAAAATTTGATTCAATACAAGAATTAAAATTATCAATTTAATCACAAAACCAATTTCATGTACAATATTAGATCTAAAGGATGTCGCTAAAATATACGCTGATGTAGCTTTAAAAAAAAAATCATCATTAAGATAAAAAAAATTTATAAAAACTCTTAAAATTTTATAGAAAATTAAAATTACTATAAAAGAAAAAAAATATGCAACTATATAAGTGGATCCGAATTTAGAATATCTATCAATTGGTGAATTATCATTTTCCCAATAATCTATTCGATCAGGAAAGTTTAAGTAAAAAAAATCACTTAATAAGAAATTTAAATTATCAAGAAAATAACCACTATAAAAAGAATATTTTAAATAAATATTAATAAATAAGGTTTTAAATTCATTATTAAATATTGATAAAGAAGTAAATACCGAAACAAATTCTCCAATAAAATGTCTAAGAAGATATATAAAAGTTTCATAATTATTTTCTAAATGACCAGGCGATATAAAATAAGCTCTAATATTTAAAAAAGTAAATAAACCTACTAATACTAAAATTACTTTTAATAAATTATTTTTTAGAAATTCATATTTAAAATAAATTAAAAAATGAACTGTAACTAAAGAAAAAAAATTATATCTAGACATTGATAAAAAATCATAAAAAAATATTAGTAAATATCCAATCAGAGCCTGCTTTTTATTTTCTTTAAAAAGATAAACACTTAAAATTATTAATATTTTTATATGAGTCTGCCTGCCACCTAGGAAAAAAGTGTAAATAAACTCTCTATAAAGGGAAAGTTGTGTATTTAATCCATCAATAAATTTAAGATTAAAATGATTTACTAAATTTAAATTAGTATCTACTCCAGTAAAATAAGTATAATTCCATTTCATTAAATTATAAATTTCAAATGTTACATAAAAAATCAGTCCAATATGGACAAATTTTATTATTTCATATCTATAAAGTGAATTAGAAAAATTTTTTTTTTTTTCATCAAAAAAATAAAATACAAATATCAAAAGTAAAATATTAATTATGTAAAGTATTTCTAAATTTTCATTAAATTTGAAATAAATGTCAGAAATTCCTGCAAATTCTAAAAATAGTTTCTCACTATTGAAAATTACATAAGGTAAAAGTATATAAAAAATGATTATAAGAATTAAGTATAAATAATTGTTTTTAATAATTAAATTTTTCATCACTTTTTATTTCAGGACATCTCTAAACCAAATTTCTAATATTATTAATTTTAATTTTATAGGTGAAAAATTATGAAAATTTTTACTCATTATACCTGTTTTAATTAAAATACTATCCTCTAATAAGTGATCAAAATTTTTAAATATTAATTCAGTCCAATTAAGAGAAGTTGTAAATCCTACTTTTTTATATTTTTCTTTATTAACTATGCCTCTAACTTTTAAAGCATTGATAAAATATTTTTTTGAAAAATCATTTGTCTGATTTTGATATTCAGATCTAGCAATTTCCTCTATTAGATGATGATCCATATACGGAAGCCTCAATTCAACACTGTGAAACATGGATATTCTATCGTTTTGAGATATCCCATTTGACTGCATGTAAGTTTTTAAAATAAAATTTAGAAAAAATATTCTTTGATTATCTAAATTTCTATATTTTTTATACAGTTCGTCACAAGGATTTTTAAATACAATAGACGAATAAAATTTATTTGAAAAGAATTTTTTTTTGATTTCTTCAAATAATTGAAATTCAGTGTGATTTTCATAGGTCAAAAACCTTTTTTTGCTAAAATTATTTTTTGTTTTTTTAAATATATTTATTGCTGACACTAATCCAAACAAATCTAACGGAGCTTTTAAATATTTCTTAATATTATTAATTTTTTTTATTTGTGATATCCATAATAAAAAAAATGCTATTATTTTATTTGAATTTAGAAAACGAGTAATCAATGCACTTTCATTGTACCAATCATAACCCCAAAATAATTCATCACCTCCATGACCAAAAATAATAACTTTTAACTTTTTTTTTTTTGAAAATTTTAATAATTCAAAGTAATTTGAACTACTAATATCAGCTATTGGCTCATCTTTTGATAAGACGGTTGAAACAAAATTTTTTATTAATTGATTTTCTGAAACATCTTTTTCAAAAAACTTTATTGTATTGTTTTTTTTTATTTTATTATTGGGATTTACAACATCGTGTTCCTTATTTCTGTTTTTAATAAAGATTGATGTAAACTTATTATTATTATTTATTAAGTTATCGAAAATTACACCACTATCAGCACCTCCACTATTTGCTAAAGCCACATTTACATCTGAAGTTGCCACATATCTACATGAATCATTCAGTTTATTTAAAATTTTATTTATATCTGTTTTTTTTTTCTTATTTTTAATTCCATTTATGGACCAGTAAAAATTTATTTTTTTCTTAAGAGTTACAGTATCTATTTCTAAAATAGAGCCAGCCTCTACTTTTTTTATAGTGTCAAAAGGCGATCGTGGTTCAACTATATACCCAAAATGGAAATATTGATTAATTGCTTCAGGATCAATTTTTTTATCTATTTCAGGATATTTTAGAATATTTCTAAGTTCTGAAGAAAATAAAAAAGTTTCTTTTGAAGAAAAATAATAGATAGGTTTTTCTCCCATTCTGTCTCTAATTAAAAAAAGTTTATTTTTTTTTTTATCATAAATCGATATTGCAAACATTCCTCTTAATTTATCTGTTAATTTAAGACCATAAAGTTGATATAATCCAATTATTACCTCGCAATCACTTTTTGTTTTAAATTTAATTTTTTTTTTTAGTAATTCTTTTTTCAATTCTTTGTAATTATAAATTTCGCCGTTAACTACTACTACAATATTTTTATTCTTTGAAAAAAAAGGCTGTTTACCATTTTGAAGTCCAATAATACTTAGACGTCTCATCATTAAAATAACATTGTGTCCAAGATACTTGCCTTCTTCATCGGGTCCACGGTGTACAAGATTTTTCAAAAGATAATTTATCGATTCAATATGCTTTTTATCTATTTTATTTTTTTTAACCAATCCAACTATGCCACACATTTTGTCCTTATTTATATATTAAAAATTTTGATTTAATTTTATTTGGATAAAATTTTTTCATTTTGTTTCCAACCCAGTAATTTGGAGCTATAAATTTTGATTTTTTGTTATCCTTACTAGAAAGATAACTTGCCCACCATGAAAAACTACTGCTAGAGATAATGCCATATTTACAATTTTTCATTAAAAAAAAACTTCTCAAATAATTCTCTTTAATAAACCTAAATTTTTTCATTTTAAAAAAATTTATTTTTATTAATTTTTTAAAATCATCTGTAAAAATTAAGCATTTTTTTTTATTGAAATACTGTAAATATAAATTTTTATACCAGTCAAAACTCATAGCCGCAGAATATTGTTTACTTGGCCAACTTCTATAATCAGTTAATCTAATATGTATGTAAAGATTTGTTTTTTTATTTTTTTGATTTATTTTTTTTTTTGCTTTTTTGTCTTCGATTTTAAATTTTTCTGAGTTAATTAAAGTTTTAAGAAAAAATTTATTTACATATTTTTCTGATTGAAAAAATCCGTCTACGAATTTAAAATTTTTAAGTAAACCACTATGAATATGAATTTTTGAGCCAATCTTGTTTTCTATTATCAGGTTAAATAATTTTATATGTTTTAAAAAAGATAATATTTTAAATCTTCTGTTAACTAAAAATCTATTTTTTATAAAGTATAAATCTTTATTTTTTAAAAAAAATTCGTAAGTTTCTTCAAATCCTATAAAAAATACTTTTTCACTATTTTTTTTAATATTAAAAATATAATTTATTTGAAATAATTGATTACCAAACCTTCCATTTTGAAATATAAAAATCACTTAAGTATTTTTTAAAATTGTTTTAATATGCCCTAATACATTGTAAACAATCAAAATGATTACGCAAATAATTATAATAGGATCTGGTGGCCATGCTCAAGTAGTAGCTAGTGAAATAATTAAAAGTAAAAAATATCAACTTTTAGGCTTCATAGATAAAAAAGTAAAAAGAAAAAAAATTCTTAAGTATAAAAACATAAATTATAGTATTATTGGTCAACTTAATCATTTAAATAAATTCAATATCAAAAAAATAGGTTTCGTATGCGCTATTGGAGATATTAATTTAAGGTACAAAATTATATCCGATTTAAATAAAAAAAATTCTAAATTAAAATGGCCAAATATCATATCTATTCACTCAAACATTGATGAAAGTACTATTTTAGGTAAAGGTAATATGATAATTGCAGGCGCAACAATTAATGTTAACTGTAATATTGGCAATCACAATATTATAAATACAAATTGCACAATTGATCATAATTCTAAAATTGGAAACTTTGTAAATATTTCCCCAGGTGCAAATATAGCTGGCGCAGTTGAAATTAAAGATAGATCTTTCATAGGAATGAATAGTTCAATTAAAGAAAAAACAATAATTGAAAAAAATGTTGTTGTAGGCGCCAATTCGTTTGTAAATATTAATTGCAAGCAAAATAAGAAATATTTTGGTATTCCATCAAAGAAAATAAATGACTAACAAAAAATTAAAAATTTTAGTTACTGGAGGAGCAGGTTTTGTAGGTTCCCATCTCTGTGAAAAATTAGACAAAGAATTTAGAAATTGTTCTCTTGTAATTATAGATAAACTTACATATGCAGCTGATAAAAATTACTTAAAAAATATATTAAAAAAGAAAAAACATAAATTTATAAAAATAGATATAATTAATTATAACAAGATAATTAAATATTTTAGTAAAGTAGATATTGCTATTAATGTTGCTGCTGAAAGTCATGTCGACAGATCATTTAACAATTCATTTGAATTTACAAAAACAAATACTTTAGGGGCACATGTTTTTTTAGAATGCTGTAAACAAAAAAAAATAAAAAATGTATATCAAATAAGTACTGACGAAGTCTATGGTCAAAAACTTTTTGGTAAAAATAACGAAAAAGACAAATTAAATCCAACAAATCCTTATGCTGCTTCAAAAGCAGCTGCTGAGATGATTATAAACAGTTATAATGAGTCTTTTAAATCTAAAATCTCAATTTTAAGAGCAAATAATATTTTTGGACCAAGGCAAAATCCTGAAAAAATTATCCCTCATACTATTTGTTCATTAATTGAAAATAAAAAAATAAACTTGCATGGAAATGGTCAGCAAAAAAGGTGTTTTCTTCACATCAACGATTTTTGCAAAGCTGTTATTTTAATAATAAAGAGAAAGAAACATGGAGAAATTTACAATGTAGGTAGTGATCAAGAAATAAAAATTGAAACATTAATTAAATTAATTTGTACAATGATGAATAAAACTTTTAAAAAATCTGTAAAATACGTTTTGGATAGGCCTTTCAACGATTTCAGATATAATATCTCATATGATAAAATGAAAAAATTAGGCTGGACACCAAAATTAAGGCTTAAGTTGGAATTAGTGAAGATAATTGATTGGTACAAAGATAATTACAAAAAATTTAATTAATTTATTTTATTATGTTGAAAGTTTCAAAACCATCAATTCCTGATAAAAAATTATTTAAAAAATACATTAATAAAATTTTTCAAAATAGAATTTTAACAAATAATGGACCCATAGTAAAAAAATTTGAAGAACAATTAAAAAAAAAAATTTAATTTAAATAATATTGTTCTTACAAATAGCGCAACAAATGCATTAATGATTTGTTTTAAAGTATTCAATGTTAATAAGAATGTAGTAACAACCCCTTTTACTTATAAAGCAACAGCAAATGCAGCAAAATTTTTAAATCTTAAAGTTTTGTTTTCAGATATAAATTCCAAAACGTTAAATTTAGACCCAGAAAAATTAAGTAAAAGAAATATAAAAAAAATATCTGCTATAGTGCCTGTCCATTCATTTGGTATACCTGCTGATATTCAAAAATTTGATAAATTTAGACAAAAGAAAATAAAAATAATTTACGATGCAGCACATTGTTTTGGCATAAATTTTAAGGAAAAATCAATACTTAATAATGGTGATGCGTCAGTGGTAAGTTTCCATGCTACTAAGGTTTTTAATACTTGTGAAGGAGGCATGATTGTTTTTAGAAAAAAAAAAAGATGCTGATAGAGCAAAACGGCTTGCAAATCTGGGAATTTATGAAAATAATGTATTTGGAATTAATTGTAAATTAAACGAAATACAAGCAGCATGGGGACTGTCTTTATTAAAAAAATATTCCACAGAATTAAAGAAAAGACAAAAAATTTTTTTAAATTATAAAAAAAAATTAAACAAAAAAATTATACTTCCAACAGAAAATTTAAAAAACAATAACTTCTCTTATTTACCAGTTATATTTAAGAATGAAACTACTCTAAAAAAAGTATTAAAAAAATTAAAAAAAAATAAAATTGAAGCTAGAAGATATTTCTATAAATCTCTAAATTTAATTAAGAATTATAAATCAAAAGAGAGTAATCCGGTTGCAGAAAATTTGTCTACAAGAATTCTTTGTTTACCGATGGGAAGTGATATTAAAATTAAAAATATAAATATTGTTATCAAAATCGTTAATAGTATTTTGTAAATAATTTTTTATATATTATTGAAAAAATTTATATAATTTTTCAATAAATAAACCCTTGTACTTTCTGCAATCATTTCTCCAATTGTAGCTTTCAAAAAACGAATATTCATATATTTTTTTTTTATACTTTATTTTTACAAAAGATTTTCTTAATCTTTTAAAATAAAATTTGTTATTTTTTTTTATATGAAGTCCATTTGTAAAGTCCTCTAAAATTCTACTACAAATAGGCATTACGACATATAGGTTATTTTTTTTAACAAAATACTCATTTGCAGAGTCTAATGCAGGATTAATTTTCTTTAAAAAATTTTCATTCCAAATTTTATTTCTAAATAATTTCCAGTTTTTCTTATTTGTTGAAAAACCTTTTCCTAAACCGTACACAAATTTAGAATATTTTGAAATTTTTTTTATGTTATATTTTTCTCCAGAAAAACCATTAACTCCAAAAAATTTATTATCATATTTATACTTTTGATGAATAAATTCATGAAAATCCAGAAAATCATAACTAATTAAAATATCATCTTCAAGATATATAGAGTAATCTGATTTTAAATTTTCAAAACAATATTTCCAACCTCTAAAACCATTATTTGCCATTTTTTTTAATGATGAAAAATTTTTTGGATAATTTGTATTGATAATATATTTTTTTTTGAACTTAGAATTTTCAACTATTTTTTGAACTTTACTATTTCCTTTTTGTCTAACAAATACAACGTTGTATTTATTAATGTTATTTGCTAAGTATAGATGTTCAATACATTTTTTTAATGAGTTAGGCCTATCAAAACAAGTAATTAAAATACTTTTATTCATCATTGAGTATAAAATGTTTCAAAATTTAAAATTATTTCTTAAGTATAATATTCCTTTTTTTTTTATAGTTCTAAAAGAGTTATTCAAATTATTAAGGTCAATTAAAAATATAATTAACTCAGTTATAATAAATATTCTATCAATATTTAATATTGAACTTAATATGAAGGCAAACCCTTTAATAAATATAAAACTGCCTATTGTTGTAAATCTTGCAGGATTTGATCATTTATTTTCAATTAAATTTTTAAATTTTTTTTACTCTAAAAAAAAATCAAAAATTTATAATTTAAACGAATTTAAAAAAGATATTAATTTACTAAAGAATAATTTAAAATTTAATTATTTGAACGATAAAAAAACTATACCTCTATCAATACTAGAGTCATTTCTATACAAAGACTCAAATTTTATAATAAAAGAAATTAATATAAATAAAATAAATCTTAATGAATACTTATATTTTGATAATAAATCTAAAAAAATAATTATAATTAAAGAACAGTGGAGTTTTTTTCATTTTTATTTGCAAACAATTCCTCTGATAATCGAAATCAATTATAAAAAAAAATATAATATTTTACTAAAAAAACAGAATAAAAAATTCTTCAAAAGATTATTAAAAATTTTTTTTAAACAAAAAAAAAAAATTTATAGATATTAATAAATTTAACACTTTAAAGAAGTTTATTATTATTAATAATAATTTTTACCCTAGTAAAAAACATATATTTTTATTGAGAAAATATTTAAAAAATAGATATAAATTAAACTTTCAAAATTCCTCCAAAGATTTAATTTATATTAAAAGAACTAAAGGATCTACAGAAAACAACTTTAAAAGAAAAATTTCAAACGAAAAAAAATTAATTAATATTTTAAAAAACCAATATAATTTTAAAATCCTTGACCCATTAAAAATAAATAACATTCAACAGATAAAAATATTTAATAAATGCAGAGGTATCGTTTCAATTCATGGAGCAAATTTAAGCAATATAATAGTTTGTAATAAAAATTGCAAAATTTTAGAATTTAATAAAAATTTTGATGTCAGATGGCATTATTATAAAATTTTTTATGATTTGGGATATTCTAAAAATTTTAAAATAATGATACCCAAAATTGAGAATCAAAAACTAAAAATAAATTTTGATAATGAATTTTTTAAATTATTGGACAGTCATTTTAAAAATTAAAAATTTTTTTCGTATAAAGCGTACGCATCAGAAATAGATAATTTTTGACTTAAATTCCCGTTTTCTGTAAAAACAAATCCAAAATCACATACTGCATTTACTATTTCCTTTTCGTGAGAAATAAAAATTATTGTTTTTTTTTTATTTTTTAATTCAATTATTTTTTTAATACATTTTGACTTAAATTGTGAGTCACTAACAGCCATTATCTCATCACAAATAAGAATATCAAAATCTAGTATTATCATCACCGAAAAATATAATTTAGTTAACATTCCAGATGAATATTTCTTAACCGGCGTATCTAAAAAGTTTGTAAGACCGGAAAATTCTGCAATTTCATTAATTTTTTCTTTTAATTCTTTTCTTTTAGCACGCATAATAGAACCAATAAAAAAAATATTTTCTCTGCCTGTTGCTTCAACCTGGATACCTGCATTCATGTGTAGCATGGGTATTAACTTCCCATTTATAGACATTTCCCCATCATCATGAGCAGATAATTTTGATAAAATTTTCATTAGTGTTGATTTGCCACTGCCATTTTTACCTAATATTGCTATAGCCTCTCCCTTTTTAACCTCCATATTTATATCTTTTAAGGCATAGATTTTTTTATTAGGATTTTCCAAATTTTTGAAAAACCTTGATAATAGATTGTATTTTAATGATTTAAAACCAAAATTCCCTAAGAAATATTTCTTGCTTAAATTTTTTATTTGAACAGAGATATCAGACATAATCAATAATATTTTTTGTATGATTTTTAAAAGTATGTAATGAAAAAATACTAATAAAAATTAAAAATATAATTCCTGTTATTAAATAAGAAATATGAGGTAATTCCGTACTAAAAAAAACAAATCTAAAATATTCAATAAAATAAGTGAGTGGATTGAAATAAAATAAAAAATGTAATTTTTCAGGCACAGACGTCATCGAATAAATAATAGGTGTTCCATAGAATAAGAGCTGAGATCCATAACTTCCAATTTGGAGTAAATCTCTATATCTAGCGCCCCAGCAGCTAATTATCATCCCAAAAAAAAACAGACAATAATGAAATATATAAAATTACTAAAGGTAATAATGATAAACCAACCCAATTTATATTTAATTCATATCCATTAAGTAAATAGACAAATATTACTAATATAAAAATTATAAAATGAATTACAAAAAAAATTAAGCTTTCTGCGATCATTGCAATTGGAATTATTAACTTTGGAAAATAAGCAAATCTTAATATGTATGATGAATTTATAAGAGAATTTGATGTTTTTAAAAAACTTGAATGGAATAAAACCCATCCAACCATTGCCGAACTATAGAATAAAAAAGGTGGCACACCATTTGTAGGAATTTTAGCAAATTCTCCAAAAACAAGTGAAAATACACCAGATTGAATTAATGGATTAAGTATTTGCCAAAATGGACCTAGTACAGTTTGTTTATAAATTAGACTAAAATTTCTATAAATAAGCTGGAACAAAAAAAACTTGTAATTAATAATTTCTTTTAAATCTATCAATGTCAACATTTAAATCCATTTTTTTTAAAATAATATAAGTATTTATCTACTAAACTGTCATAGTGGTTTTTTTCAAAACTTCTAACATCTTTAAAAATGAAATCATCTATTTCTATATTGATACCATAACCAAAAAGCTTCTGAATAGTTTTAAAATCAAAATTAAAATTTTGCTTCAATTTTAATTGATTTTCTAGATTATCTAAATCGATTGTTTTAAAAGTTTTCAAATATTTAAATTCATTTTTAGCAAAATTTAGTGAATTTTTTTTAAAAAAAATTGCTTCTAGTCCAACAGTGCTCGAAAGTGAAATTATACCAGAACTTTTTTTTATTAAATATAAACTATTAACAGATGGACTTATAATCTCTACATTTGGGATTTTGGAAAAAGATTTATAATAGTTATATGAATTAATTTCTGATCCTTTTTTTAAAATTTCTGGATGTGGCTTAACTATTATTTTAAAATCTATGGGAAGTTTTTTTGAAACTTGTTGTACTAAAAAAAACTCATCAAAAAGCTCTTTATTATCAAAAATTCCACCTTCTGGCAAAAAGTGTAATGGGTAAAATATATATTTTTTTGGCAAGTGATTTAGTAAAAATTTAGTTTTTCTGGTTAAGTAATTTTCTACTATTATTTTTCTAATTGTATTTCTGATTAAGAAATAATTTACAGAAAATACAGATTTATTAAAAAAGTAATTTTTTTTTTTTTTATTTATTCTTAAAAAATAATTCGTTCTCCAGTCATTGATGTAATTAAAATATTTAAACAAGTAAAAAATAAAATTATCTAAAAAATTTTTAAGGTTATATGTGTGTTTTAAATTTATTTTCTCCTCTGAATTAAGATTTTTTAAGTACTTTTTAAACAAATTTACGTTTTCTTTTATTTTTAAATTATTTAAATTTTTAACCAAATTTTTTTTTGAATAATTATCTAAAAAGGTTATCCCGAATCTATATGATGGACCAAAATAAGAAATTTTTTTTCTGATTGAATATTGTAAAATGATATTTCTTACAAAATTAGATTTTCCTCCTGAGTAAATAAATTCAAACTTATTATTTTTTAACAACTTTTCAATTTTTTTAATAAGTACTTCTGAGGTTTTAAGTAATATTCTTTTATCTTCTGGAAAATAATTATAATCTCTAGGATTATAAATTTGATTAAATGAAAAATCTTTAAGAATAATTTCATTTACTTTTTCATTAAGATAATTTTTTTCAAATTTTTTTAAATAGTTGAAATCTATTTTGACGTTTCTTGAAAAATTAATCTGACTAATTTTTTTTAAATCATTCCTAATACTATAAAATTTATATTTAGAAAAACCAAATTCTTTCAAAATTTTTTCTGAGGGATTTTCTTTTGTGTAGTTACAAAGGAAATCACATGAAAAAAATATTGGCTCATATAAATTTATTAAGTTTTTTGCTACTTTAAGTGTGTGTCCTACCTCATTTTCATATAACAAAAAAAGAATTTTTTTTTTCATTAAATGTTATTTTTAAAAAAATTGTCGAACGTTTTTATAATTTTTTTCATATGATTTAGATTAGATGGCCATCCAATTTGAAAAAAGCCAATATACTCAAATTCATTAAGATGTTTTGCAACTTTTAAATTACTTATCTTATATTCCTTATTATATAGGTGACATGAGTATGGACAATTATTTTTTCCATATCCTATTCTTTTTTCAAATAATGGATGTTCAGATACTAATCTATGAAACCCATCTGTAATAGGTATTTTTTTTTTTTTAAAGAATTTTAATAATGTTGTTCTTAAATTTTTATTTTTTGAAACTAGTCTAAAAGCCACAGTGTAAGGATAATAAGTATCGTTAGTTATTAGTTGAGGTTTAAGTATTTTGTTATATTTTTTTAAATTTTTAATTAAAAAATTATAATTCTTAAGTCTAATATTATTTAGAAATTTCATATTTTTTATTTGATGAACACCAATCTCTGCAAGAATTTCAGGTAATCTAAAATTATATCCAATAATATTTATTAATTCTTTTTTTGACAGATTAGATGAGACTAAATTTTCTCCATGATTTCTAATTAATCTACATTTTTTTGCTATTAGCTTATTGTTAGTGACAATCATCCCGCCTTCACCTGTCATTAGATTTTTTGGCTCATTAAAAGAAAAAATTCCTACATCTCCAATAGTGCCTAAAAAATTTTTTTTGTATTTCATTCCATGACATTGAGAAGAGTCCTCTATATGAAAAATTTTATTTTCTTTACATATATTATTGATTTCCATTAAATCACCAGCGTTACTATTCCAGTGAACTGACATTATAGCCTTTGTTTTTGAGCTAATTTTTTTTCTCACATCTTTTGGATCTAAACAGAAAGTATTAATATCTACATCACAAAATATAGGTATTGCATTTGCAGCAATTATTGCTGCAGCAGAAGCAGTAAATGTAAAGGGCGTACAGATTACCTCATCACCTGGACCTATATCGCATGCCATTATCGCTGTAGTTAGAGATGATGTTGCTGAATTCGTTGAGATGCAATATTTAGATGAAACTATTTTTGACCATTTTGCTTCAAAGTTAATTACACTTTTTCCTCCAAAAAAACTTTTAGGTGATTTTATTTTTTTAATTTGTTCACTGGTTTTATCTAAATATTTTGAGTAATTTATCTCAGGTGAACCTACAAATTTACTAAACTCTTTATTCTTAATTTTTTTTGTAACTTTTTTTATTAAATCTTTATTTACAAAAGGTGTGGATTGCATTTTTATTTTTTTTTTAATACTTTTTCGATTATTTTTAATGTTTCTATATTGCTTAAATTCTCTTTATTCAATTTTTTTTTTTTAAAAAAAAAAATTTTCTATATCTAAATATAGAGATTTCATTCTATCTTCGTATTTATTTTTTCTTCTATCGATTAAAGATAATTCAGTACAACTTTTAAATTGTTTGCTTGGTTTGTATTTGTATATTTCACAAACTGTATCATCATTTAGAATTCTTATTCTGCCATTTGTAAAATGTAAATCTAATTCGAACCACCTTTTACTCATAGTTTCTGAAGAAGCCTTAATATAAGTTTTTACATTATTTTTGTGGGTAATTATAATATTTGCTGCATAGTCTTTATAACCATGAACTACTCTCGGAGACACATTTTTATCTATACTACCATAAATCTCTTTAGATGGGCCTGCTAAAAAAATTGACAAATCAATCATATGGCTTGAATGTTGATATAAAGCTCTATCAACTATTCCAATAATATTAGTTAATTTTCCAAATTTTTTTTTATTAATTTGTTTTTTTATATTATTATAAAATGTACTCCATCTTCTCTGATAATTTATTAAAAGAATCTTATTTCTAATTTGATAATCTTGAATTAATTTTTTTGCTTTTAAATAATTAAAACCAAAGGGTTTTTCACAAAGGACTAATTTAATATTTTTATGATTTAAAGCCTTTTTGGTTTCTTGTATGTGAAATTTTGTTGGGACACAAACAATTAAAAAATCTATGTTGTTTTCATCTAACATTTTGTTAGAGTTTTTATAGGTTTTTTTTATCTTAAATTTCTTACTAAATTCAAATAAATTTTTTTTTGATTTATCTGCACATGCAACCAATCTAAATTTAGGGTTTTTTTCTATGTGTGTCATATGCGAAAATGTGTGCCTGTATTTTTTCAAATTATTTAAATCAATCCACGCAGCTGCATTTCCACATCCTACAATGGCAGTATTGATTATTTTAATTTTTTTAGAGCTTTTTCGCATTTTTTCCAATCCTCTGGCCAATTTAAATCCAAATCATATTTTTTATCTAATTTCATGGGATAACAATTAACTCCAACACAACTATTATATTTTAATAATGAACTAGTTTTACATGCAAAAACAATAGAGTTGCCTATAAATAATTTTTTAAATATTTTTGAAGATGGAAATTTCATTATTATTTTTCCTGCCTTAGAAAAAGTTTTTAAAAAGGGTCTCATTTTATCTCGTTCTACTCTCCACATCCACTCTGGCCTTTCATGTATTTCTGTTACAGTCAAAAGCGAATCGTAAGTTTTTCTCTTTAAAAGAATATTATATGCTTTTCTTATATGTTTTGCAGATCTTGCAACATAAGTAGGTTCTAAAGTAAATACGACATCAAATTCTATTTTCTTTTTTTTAAAAAAATTTACAGCATGTACTGTTACATCTTCAGTTGGTACATCACCCGAAATTCTCTTAGGCCTAATGAAAGGTACTTCGGCGCCATATTTCTCAGAAACTTTTTTAATATTTTTTGAGTCTGTAGATACAATAATTTTATCGAAAATATTTGATTTTTTTGCAGATTCAATAGTATAATAAATTAACGGTTTACCTAAAAATTTTTTAATATTTTTTAAAGGAATTCTTTTTGAACCACCCCTTGCAGGTATTACGCATAATGCTTTCATAGAACTAAATAATTTTTTTTAATTTTATTAATTTTAGAATTTTGTCATGTAAAATATTATTAGATGAAACAATAATATCTCCCTTGGATATATTATTTTTACCATTCCAATCAGTTATTATTGCTCCTGAATTTTTTAATAACTTTATTAAAGGCAAAATATCTACTTTTTTCAAACCTGCTTCTATAATAATATCAATTTTTCCTTCAGCCATTAAACAAAAATTATACGAATCATTTCCTGTTATTTTAAAAAAATTTTTATATTTTTTTAAAAAAGATATCATATTCTTTTTATATAATGTATGAATAGAATTAGTAACTAATTTTGCCTCAGATATTTTTCTAACCTTGCTACATTTAATTGTTTTAGCTTTTGAATTTTTTAATAAATAAGATTTATTTTTTTTTGTAAAATAAATTTTATTTAACTCAGGAAAAAACGCAAAACTATTAATCATTTGTTTTTTAAATTTAATCCCAATTAAATTACTCCAAGTAGGCTGACCACATAAAAGCGCTTTGGTTCCATCTATTGGATCGACAACCCAACTTGTGTCAGAGTTATTGTAATTTGATTTTAGCTCTTCACCAAAAAAGTTATGATCAGGAAAATCTTTCAATACTTGTTTTTTTATTTTTTTTTCTATTGTTAAGTCAAATTTAGTAACTGGGTCGAAAGAATTTTTACTTTTTGAAAAAAATTGAATTTTATTTGAAATTTTTTTATTTTCTTTTTTAAGGATTGGTAAAATTTTATCTAATAAATATCTGTTGTACATTTGCTTTAATCTGTTATCAAGACACCATTATGGGCAATAGTATTAACATTAGTAAATACTTCAAAGATGTATCTAAGATAATTTCTGCTTTAGGTAAAGAACAAAAAAATATTAACAAAATTGCAACGAGTTTAATTAATTGCAAAAGAAAAGGTAACAAAGTGCTTGTTGCTGGAAATGGAGGTTCTTGTGCAGACGCAGAACACTTTGTTGGAGAGCTTGTTTGTACTTTTTTAAAAAAAGATAAAAAACCAATTTCAGCAATAAATTTGAATTCTGATACTGCATCGATTACAGCATGGTCAAATGATTTTAATTATGAAACCTTTTGTGAAAGGATGGTGGATGCTCATGGAAAAAAAAACGATGTTTTATTTTTAATTTCTACAGGTGGTGGAAACTTTGAAAATAAAGCATCTTTAAATTTAGTACATGCAGCCATTTTAGGAAAAAAGAGAGGATTAAAAATTATATCTCTTGTAGGTAAAAGTGGAGGAGAATTAAAAAAAATTTCTGATGTGGTAATCGTTATTAAAAACAATTCTACTTCTATTATTCAGGAAGCCCATATGTCAATACTTCATTCCATTTGCTACTTATTGGAAAAAAAATTATGAAAAAATTTAAAACATTTTTAGACGGACCAAATTTAAAAGAAATAAAAAAGTATAAAAACAAAATTGATGGATTTACTTTCAACCCATCTCTTTTTAAAAAACTGAACGCTAAAGATTATATCAAGTTTTCAAAACAAATACTTAAAAATTGTAAAAATAAACATGTATCTTTAGAGATAATTGCTGACGATGACATCAATGCGTTTCGGCAAGGAAAAATTTTAAGTAAACTTGGAAAAAATGTTTTTGTTAAAATTCCAATTATGTTTACTAATGGAAAATCTACAAAAAATGTTATTAGAAAATTAGTTTCAGAAAATATTAAATTAAATATAACGGCAATCTTTTCCTTAAACCAAATCAAAGAAATATTACCAATAATTAAAAAAACTAAAACCATTTTGTCAATTTTTAGTGGGAGACTTTATGATATTGGAATTGATGCAGAATATAAATTTAGGGAAATATCGAAGTATGTAAAAAAAAAATAGTAACTGTGAGACTTTATGGGCTAGTTGTAGAATGACCTACGATTACCAAGTAGCTAAAAGGTCAGGTGCTGATATAATAACTATGCCACCTAATTTTTTAGAGAAGATGAAGTTAAATAAAATTAAACCTTTGCACTATTCAAAATTAACCGTTAAAGGTTTTTATAAAGACGCTCAAAAATCTAAGTTTAAATTTTAATATGACTTTTAAAACAAAATATCTAACAAAAGATAAATACCCATATTTTATTTCTGAAATTGGAATTAATCATAATGGTTTTCTTAATCTTGCATTAAAAATGATTAAATATTCTAAAAAAGCAGGCTTCAATGCAGTTAAATTTCAAAAACGAGATATTCAAGATATTATAAATTTTGGTTTAAAACCAAAACAATCAAATGGTTATCTTAGTAAAAGTGAAAGTGATATTAAAAAGCAACTATTAAATTTGGTGGATGGGTTTATCCAGATACAAGATTAGAGCTTTCTCATAAAGATTATTATAAAATAAAAAAATTATGCAAAAGACTAAAAATAGATCTTATTGTTACACCTTGGGATGAAAAAAGTGTGGATTTTCTTAAAAAGTTGGGAGTTAAAGCTTTAAAAATAGCTAGTATTGATGCGAATAATTATCAGTTCTGTGAGTATGTTGCAAAAAATAAAATTCCAACAATTATAAGTAGTGGTATGTGTACGATTGAAGAACTAAAGGTAACAAATAAAATTTTTAATAAATACAAATGTCCCCATATGTTTATGCATTGTACATCTGCATACCCATCAGATGAAACAGACAAGCACTTAAATTGTATTCCTGTTTTGAAAAAAGAACTTAATTGTGAAATAGGTTTTTCTGGTCATGGTAGAGGAATATCTGGATCAGTTGGATCAATAGCATTAGGTGCAAATGTTATTGAAAAACATTCTACTTTAAACAAAAAAATGCTCGGTCCCGATCACGCAGCATCATTAGAGTTTGATGAGTTAAAAAAATTAATAGATGAAGGAAGAAAAGTTTATATATCAATGGGTACAAGTAAAAAAATATTTAGAAAATCTGAAAAAATTCTTCATTCAGTTTTAATAAAAAAACTTGTTGCAAGAGAAAATATTAAAAAGGATCGAAATTAAAAAAAACTGATATAAAACCAGTCCTTACATATTCAAACAGAGGATATCTGCCTAAAGAATATTTCAAAATTTTAAATAAAACTGCAAAAAAAGATTTAAAAACCGGTCATATATTTTCAAATAATGATCTTAAATAATTACAAAGAAAAAAATAAAATTATACTTGTTACTGGTTCGTCAAGGGGAATTGGTTTGAACATCGCGTTAAGTTTAATGAAAAGTAATAGTAAAGTAATAATTAATGGCAGGAAAAAAACACAGCTAAAAAAAATTGTTAAAAAATATCCTCAATTAGATTATGTATGTGGAGATCTCTCTGATATAAAAACTACAAAAAGTATTTCAACGGAAATTGAAAAAAAATATAAGAGAATTGATGTGCTTGTATGTAATATTGGAGAGAGTAAATCTTGTATGCCGACCAAAGAAACATACAATGAATGGATTAAAATGTTTAATCAAAATTTCTTTTCAGCAGCAAACATTATTGAGTGTTTACAAAAAAATTTAGTGAAGAGCAAAGGAAAAATTATTTGTATATCTGCTGGAGCTGGCACTAAATTTGTAAAAGGTGCTCCTATTACGTATTCCGCAGCAAAAGCTGCTTTGAATTTTTATTTACAAAGTTTAGCATTTTATCTTGGACAAGAAGGTGTAAGGATAAATATTATAGCACCGGGTAATACAATGTTTAAAGGCTCAACTTGGTGGAAAAAAATAAAAAAAAATAAATTATTAGTAAAAAAAATAATTAAAAGTACTGTACCATTAAACAAATTTGCAACACCTGATGATATTAGTGAAATGGTAAATTATTTAATATCTAAAAAGGGTGATTTCATGAATGGATCAATAGTAAAAATTGATGGTGGTCAAACAATATAAAAAGATTATTTTATTTTAATTTTTTTGAATGAAGCTATATGAAAGTGAGACTCTGAATTACCAAATCTAAGTTCGCTTAACTGAAAAGAATATTCTGGAGCTCCATAAAAAATAGCTTCAAAACTCTTCAATAAAATTCTGAAAAAAAAATTCATATTTTTATTAGTTTTCCATTTTTCTCTTCTAAGTGAATAAAAATATTTGTATCCAGAATTTTTAAGTTTATTCATAAACTTTGTCTGATTTGTACTCCTCATATTTTCAAATAGTATAATAGGTTTATTTTTTTCAACTATTTGTATCATTCCCTCTAGAGCTTCAACTTCATGACCTTCAACATCTATTTTAATTAAATTAATTTTTTTATGTTTAAATTTTAAATTATCAAGTTTTTTAAATTTACAAATAAGATTGTTTTTATTTTTTTTTTATAACAATTTTTGATGCACCACTATTATTTTTTAGAGTTTGAAGTCTAAGTGATATATTTTGATTTGAGGCTCCATAATTAAAACAATATGCATTTTTAATATTTTCTAGATTAAATTTTAAATATCTAAAAATTTTTGGATTTGGTTCAAAAGCATAAACTTCTTTAAATTGTTTAGAAAAAAAAACTGAATGATTCCCTATATGCCCACCAATATCTAGAGCTGTATTTCTTTGAATTTTTTTTAATATTTTTTCTTTTAAGAAAATTAATTCTTCTTTCTCATACATGCCATCTATTGAAATAACACTGCTTATATAGTCAAAAGATGGTATAGCCATTGAATTGAATTTTTTACTGTTTATAAAATTAAATTCACAAAGCTTATCAAGAACTGAATTTTTGTTTTTAATTTTATTATAATCTGAGTACCACTGAAATATATTTCTTTTTTTTTCCATTAATTATCTCAAGATATTAAGTAGAAATTTTAATTAAATACCTTTTTTAATTAACCCACCATCAATAATTAGCTCTTCTGCATTTATGTACCTTGAATTTGTAGATGATAAAAAAACTGCTAAATTTGCTATATCTTCTGGTTTGCCATAATTTTTTGTCATAGTTCTTTGGACTCTTATTTTTTTTAACCTTTTACTACTATAGGATTTTTTAGTCATATCAGTCTTTATATATCCAGGGCAGATAGAATTATCTCTTATTTTATGCTTTGCAAAATCATGAGCGATGCTCATGGTTAAAGCATTAAGTCCAGATTTTGAAACATTATATGAAACATTATTTGACATTGCAATTTTTGAACTAATACTTGAAATGTTGATTATAGATGGATTTTTACTTTTAATTAAAAACTTTTTACAATAATTGATCAAAAAATAAGGAACATGTAGATTTATATTGAGTGTTTTGTGCCAATGCGATGAAAGATCATATTTTTTATAATCCAGTGTTATCCCGGCATTATTAATTAAAATATCAATTTTTTTATTTTTGTTTCCTATTTTTTTATTAATTGGTCCAAATCATCAAAATTAGTTAGATCAATTTTAATTTTACTTAAATTATTTTTTTTTTCTGATTTGATAAATTTATTGTCTAAAGAATATACTTTAGATCCATTTTGTAAAAAATTTTTGACAATTGCTTTGCCATTTCCTCGAAAACCACCAGTAACAATTACAACTTTATTTTTTAAATCAGGATACATGATCTAATTATAACTTATTTTTTTGTGACCTGTTTTCCCTCAACAAATTGAACTAAATTATAATCTGGATCGTAACAAAAACATGTGCTCACTGGATCAAAATCTGATTTTAATGGAGGAGAAAAAAAATAAACTTTGTGTTTCCTCATCTTTTTATAAAGACTATTAATCTGTTTTACCGTAAAACAGAGATGTGCTGTTCCTACGGTTGTCATCGTTTTAGGTTTTTTTATTTTTTTCTTTTTTATTCCGAGATACTGTACAATCTCAATAATAACATTATCTTTTGATTTAACTTTTAAAACTTGAGCTCTTAAATTTTTCTCCTTTATTAAACTATTAAAATAATCTCCACCTTCTTCAATATTAGATACTTTTTCTAGACCTAGCAAATTTTTGTAAAAAAATTCTGACTTATTTATATTATTAACAACTATTCCTGTATGTCTATAAGATTTGATCATTTTGAATATATATATTATACAACTTACAAAACAACCAATATATCTATGTTAATCAGTAAAACTCCATATAGAATTCCACTAGCGGGTGGGGGAAGCGATTTACCATTTTACTATAAAAATAAAGGTGGAGCGTTTATTTCTTGCAGTATTAACCAGCATGTATACGTTTTTTTGGTAAATAGAAAAATTCATAGAAACAATCTTATTCAAACTACTGATGTAGAATTTACAAAAAAAATAAAGCAGGTTAAAAATAAGATAATCAAGGGTGCTTTAAACTATTTTAATATAAAAAATTATATACATGTTGGTACTTTTTCAACTTTGCCAACAAAAACTGGACTGGGTTCATCTTCAAGTATTATGGTCGGCTTAATTAATCTTTTACATAAATATAAAAAAATTAAAACTAATAAAAGATTGCTGTATAAAAAATCGTATAAAATAGAAAGAGAAATTTTAAAATTGTCTGGAGGTCATCAGGATCAAATAATGGCATCATTTGGATCAATTCAAAAAGTAAATATAAACAAGAATGGTTATGCTAAAATTTCTGAAATAAAAATATCAAATCATATTAAAAAAAAATTAGAAAATAAATTTTTGTTAGTTTTTACCTCTGAAACAAGAAGCTCTGAAAAAATAATAAAAAAACAGGAAAAGATTCCTCAAAAAAAAATTATAGACTCCTACGATAAAATTAAAAATTTGGTACCTATAACTGAAAAAGCAATCAAAGAAGGTAACTTTAAAGAATTAGCAAAAATATTTAATGCTCATTGGCTTATTAAAAAGAATATTTCAAATTTTATGAGTAATACAAAGCTTAATAGGCTGTACTCTAAATTAATGAAAAATAAGTTTTTTATTGGAGGAAAAAATATAGGAGCTGGTGCTGGAGGTTTTTTTTTAATGGTTACTCACAATAAATTAAAAGCAGTAAATTATTTGAAAAAAAATAACATTGAATACTTAGAGTTTAAAATTCATAATAAAGGTTCGGAAATAATTGAATAATTAATAATCATTTAAATATAAAAAAATTTTTTTCAGTGCATAAATCAAGCCAATTGAGCTATTAGTACTGGTCAGCTGCACGCATTACTGCGCTTCCACACCCAGCCTATCAACGTG
>MDTB01240840.1_pt1 | contig 40737 bp, 38 predicted proteins | sample 811161 | NCBI WGS metagenome assembly MDTB01 (sample SAMN05326650, study PRJNA326480) | marine metagenome | isolation source: seawater | place: Mediterranean Sea | collected 2009 | reverse complement strand
CACGTCTGGTTCTTCTGATGCTACTGTCTGTCATCCCGCTGCTGAATACCTTTGCCCCATTGCTCTGGATCTTGTTTGGCGGGTGGATGGTCGCGATTCAATATTGTGACTATGCCGCCGACAATAATCTGGTTGGTTTCAGGGTCCTTCGTGAACGAATGTTAGTACATAAATTGAGCGCTGTATCATTTGGAATTCCTATTAACATCATGCTGGCAATTCCGTTAATCAATCTGTTCTTGTTACCTATAGCGGTGGCAGGGGGAACAGTTTTTTGGGTGAGGAATCTTCGAGACTAATTGCTGTTATTCGGAGCTGGGATCTTTGCTGGCCTCGATGATGGTGGTGAATTCCGGAATGTTGTCCTGATCCAGAAGCTCCGCCAATCGTGCTAACTCCAGGTCTTGATTTATCAGCGCTTCCCGAGATTCTTTATGTATGCGCAACTGCTCCTGAAGGATGGCGCTATCACCAGCGATCGCCGTTAGCACCTCGATTTGTTGGTCGATATCAGCTATCAATTTATCGAGGGATATGTCGTCACTGATCATGCAGGGCTCTTACTGGATCCGGGTGGATTACTGCCCTGACGTATCGCTTTCAACTTTTACGTTCGAGTAGGATTGGAATGAAATAGGTACTTCGTAACTGTTTTTCTTAAGGTCGAGGAAGTAGGTTCGACCCTTTCTACGGTGAATTTCCCGACGTCGATCGGGGATTATTGCGCCAGGGCGTGGGCCTCGGCGAAAACGCAGACGTCGCTCTCCCTGCTCGCGTTTCTCATCGTAGTCGACATCGTCTTCATCGGTGACCACCTGCACATAGCACTGACATCCTGCTTCAGCGATCTTAGTGGCAAGTGCCATTGCAATCGGTTCCGGAACGTTATTCTTGACGACATACTCTTTCCCGGAAAACAACACGTCGGTACGTCTGCCATCTAGCCGAAATAGCCGACCGAAGCGTTTCTTGGTTGTTTTAAGATCGTATTCTCCTGTTAAGACGCCGGCGAAAACGACCCGATAAATTTCTTCTTCCATTAAATCAATAAACTCGACCGAACCCCTAGGGTACCATTACCCTGAGGGGCTCAACAATTATCCCGATATCAGCGCACAGTGCCAGCAAACCCTTAGGCAGTGTCGCCCGTAAGTTCATCGTAGCTCTTGTCGCGGTTCTCGCGAAGGCCCGTTACGCCATTGGCTAGGACGCTTTCAAATTCGTCCCCGGTATCCAATATTTCGCTATTTTCCGTGACAATCATATGTGCGAGCTGACTACCGGTGAATTCCGCCACTTTTAGGCCGGCACGATTGGCGAATATATAGGTATCGTTACCGGGAATGACTGCGACCAGCTTACAGGCTGTCAGCGTGCCCTCCATGACGGGTAATTTCACCCATGCATCAACATTAAGTGAATCCACTGCATGAGTCGCTGCTTCATGTTTTTGCTGCGCTTTCTGACGTAGTATTCGGGCACGTTTCTCTTTTAGCTTGGCCCGCTTTCTGTGTGCCGGATAGGCCTCCTGTAGCTCTTGCTTTCTGGTTTCCAGATAGGTTGTCGAGAGAACTTTACGTTCTTCGATCTTCTGGGTCTGTTTTTCGGCTTTATTTTTCCTGCTCACATTTTTTAGTACCTGCATCAGGTGATTACCAATGCATGTATGTAACGGAGTATCGAGGTTCAGCTGGCGAACTGACCCTTTATCCAGGTGGTTGGCAATTTCACCTTAAGTCATGTGCAGGACTTTGCGTCTGTTGTGATCGGTGAACAGAAGCCGGTCTGTATCCTGCCAATTTAGGATCAGTTTGATGCGGGCTACTTTTTCTTCAGATTCTGACTTGTCGTCGTATATAAACCAGAGATGATCGTCGAAACTGTGGATTCGTTTGAGCGGGCTCGGGTCAATGTCTTGGTTCTCATCACCCATAGACGTATCCACGTCAAGGAGTTCGAAATCACAGCTGTCACTTGGTTCCCCGGCTTTTATGACTTAGTACTCCGACTCGAGATCCGCCAGGGACATCTGCACTGGTTGGGTATCAAATGTAACCTTGCTGCAGAATTTACGAATCTGATCCGGTAGGGACTGGATAACGTCCTGGCGTTTGGCAGGATCGCTCGCAGGTTGCAGAGACCAGATGAGTGCCTGGGTTAACTTTGATGCGTTTTGCCACTCTTTGGACTTCACTCCATAGTTCACGAACACCTGCTGCAGGAACTCAAACCAGGTACCCTGCGGGAGAAAGATAATGAACATGGGCAGCTGACGGCCGGTCATCTGTTGATTCAGTAACTGTGAAGCGTAATAAACCGCCTTCTGATTGGCGAGCACCTTGAGTTCGGATTCCCGTAGCTGCTGCTCTCTTTTTTCGTTTAGTGGCGCTTCCTTATCAAATACTCTTTTAAGTTGGGCGGTCGCCTCTTCGAGGGAGCTGCGACCATTTACCAGCCCTGAAATCGGTACTTCAACCTTTTCCATGAATTGGTCGCCCAGAACCCCCAGGTCTGCACTCCGCCTGATACATTCGCTAACGATCAGATCGATCAGGCTGAGTATTTGCTGTTGCTGGGTGATGGCTTCGATACCTCTGGTGAGTGCGACCACCGCAACATGTGGAGCAAGATCTCGAATGAACGATTCAATCTTGAAGTCCAGGTCGGTCTGTTTAAGGGCTTCTGAGAACGCATCGTCGAGGAACGATAGTTAGGGCGTGATCGTTCGGGTTGAGAGAAAGTCCAGGGTGATGTTTCTGGAGTTGCACGTGGATCGTGTCCACATGATCTTCCCGCGACAACGACGGTAACCGGTCGAGGATGTCGACAAGTACCTTTCCCTCGCTGGGATTGACTGCTTCGCGAGGGGGATTGTAATGGTGAACAATCGCGCCGATTATCTGGTCAACAGGCACGTTTGTGATTGAATTGGCCATTCCTAAACCCTCAAGGGGGTAACAATTCTACCAAACGACTAAAGACGAGTTCATAGTACTTTTAGATCATAGGCTCTAATTCTGCGCCGAAACTGCGTATACTCTGGCGCTCGACGAAATGGGAAGAAAAATGAAAGGCACCGTACATTACGAAAAGCGCGACGATGTAGCGTTACTTAGCATCGATAATCCACCCGTGAATCCACTGTCATCCGGTGTTCGTCAGGGACTGTTTGATGGTGTGACCCAGGCGCTTGAAGACGATGTAATCAAGAGCATCGTTGTTACCGGCATGCACCGGGCGTTTATCGCAGGTGCTGACATTAGCGAATTCGGCGCTGCTGCCAGTGAAGGTGTTGGTCTGCACGAGGCGCTGAAGCTGATGGAAGACTCCAGCAAGCCCATTATAGCTGCGATCAATCACACCGCCTTCGGCGGAGGCCTGGAAACTGCGCTTTGTTGCAACTATCGGATCGCTGCACCGACAGCGCCTGTAGGGCTGCCGGAGGTGAAGTTGGGCCTTTTACCGGGTGCAGGAGGGACGCAACGATTACCTCGACTGGCGGGTGTGGAAGCTGCATTAAATGCAATGGTCACTGGTGATCCCATACTTGCTCCTCAGGCACTTGAATTAGGCATTATCGACAAGATCGCAGAGGGAGACCTCGTGGAAGAGGCCATCGCATGGGCCAGAGAGATCGCTGCTAGTGGCGCCGCGCCGAGCCGTGTACGGGACATTGAAGATCGTATCGCGCAGGATCGCGGCAATGATGAAGTGTTTACTCGAGCAGCCGCCCAGATCGAGCAACGTCAGCGGAATATGAATGCGCCAGCAAGAATCTTGAAATGTGTCGAAATGGCGGCGAATACGGACGACTTTGATGCAGGATTGGCGTTCGAAGCAGAACAGTTTCAGGAATGCCTAAACGACCCGCAACGGGAGGCGTTAATTCACATCTTTTTTGCCGAGAGAGCGGCAAACAAAATCCCCGGGGTCGACAAAGACCTGCCGCTTATCGACATTAATAAAGGTTCGGTAGTAGGTGCCGGGCTGATGGGCGGAGGTATCGCCATGTGCTTCGCCAACGCCGGAATACCCGTACGCGTTCATGATAATGATCCGGAGAATCTGGCAAGGGGTATTGGTGTCATCGAGGCCAATTATGCGCGAACAGTCTCTCGGGGCAGATTGTCCCAGGCGGAGATGGACGAACGCATGTCGCTGATTATTCCCACCGAAAAGTTTGAGGATCTTGGTGATGCGGATGTGGTGATTGAAGCCGTTTACGAGAATCTCGATCTGAAGAAAGGGATATTTGAACGACTCGACAAGATCATGCCCGAGGGGGCACTGCTCGCAACCAACACATCTGCGTTAGACTTAGATGCCATCGCAGCATCAACTAGTCGACCGGCCGATGTATGCGGAATGCATTTTTTCAGTCCCGCCAATGTGATGCGCCTGCTTGAAGTGGTAAGAGGTGAGAAGTCTGCGCCAGTGACAGTTGCCTCGGCGCTGGCGCTTGGCAAAAGAATCGGAAAGGTGTCTGTGGTCGCGGGAAACTGTCCAGGTTTTATTGGCAATCGAATGATTCACGGTTATTCTCACCAGGCGGCTCTGATGATACTGGAAGGTGCAAAGCCCGCGCATGTTGACAAGGTGATGTACGACTTTGGTCTTGCCATGGGCCCTTTTACGATGCTCGATATGGTGGGGCTCGACCTTGGCTGGCGCGCGAGAAAGATGGTGGGTGGCTCAAATGATGTCACAGTCCGTATACCAGATGAGTTGTGCGAGCTTGGCCGATACGGTCAGAAGACCGGTAAGGGATTTTATAGATACGAAGACGGCGACCGTACGCCTCTGCCAGACACGGAAGCCGACGAAGTGATCAAAAAAGCAGTGGAAGAGCTTGGCTATCCGCAGAAGGAATTTACGGACGAAGAGATTCTCAAGCGATGTATCTATCCACTAGTTAACATTGGTGCGAAGATCCTTGAAGAGGGGCACGCCTTACGCGCTGGTGATATAGATACCGTCTATTGCAATGGTTACGGCTTCCCCACCCAGGTGGGCGGTCCCATGTGGTATGCGGACAGCGTCGGTTTGGATAATGTTCTTGCAGATATCGAGCGTTTCTTTGCCGATAGTGGCGATGAATTATGGAAACCGTCAGAGCTGCTCGTTACGTTAGCCAAAGATGGTAAAACGTTCGCTTCATTTGATGCCTAGGAAGGCGTTCGAGTAGTGCCAGAGCATAATTTTCGACGGCCGCGCGGGACGATTGAGTACCTTGAGATTGAATCGCGGGCACTTACCAATAATGTGCTGGGGGATCCCATTAATCGTTCCGTGGCGATTTATCTGCCTGAGACCTATGAGCGTTCTTCAGAAGAGTACCCGCTGCTGGTCGACATCGTAGGGTTTACCGGTAGCGGTTTCGGTCACGTTGCCTGGAAAGCATTCCAGGAAACGGTTCCTCAACGTATCGATCGTTTGATCGACGAGGGAAAGATGGGCAACGTGATCGTTGCCCTGCCGGATTGCTTTACATCCCTGGGAGGAAATCAGTACATCGATTCTGCCGCCCTCGGCAACTGGGCAGAGTTCCTGACGATCGAGATGCTGAGCGCCATCGAAGCGAAGTATCGTGTAAAACGAGGCAGGGAATATCGCGGCCTCTTCGGTAAGTCCAGTGGGGGCTATGGTTCGATTATCCATGGCATGCTCTATGCTGATAGTTGGGGTGCCATTGCCTGTCATTCCGGCGATATGGCTTTTGATCTCTGTTATCTGCCAGAAATGCCCGGCGTCCTGATGAAAACCAAAGACAGAGGCATCAAGTCTTTTCTTGATGATTTCAAGTCCACTAAGAAGGTCGGTGATTTCCATACGCTGATGATGTTGGCAATGGCCGCTACTTACGATCCGGACCCCGATGCACCTTACGGGATTCGATTACCGGTTGTGCCTGATACTTGCGAACTGATAGATGAACGGTGGGAGAAGTGGCTTGCCTGGGATCCTGTCAAATTGATTGAGCGAGAGGATGTGCAGGCGAACCTAAAATCACTAAAAGGTTTGTATATTGACTGCGGATCCAGGGATCAGTACAAACTGGTGTTCGGTGCAAGGCAGTTAGTCAAGCGCATGAAAGCGCTTGTTATTGATCACCGGTATGAAGAGTTCCCGGACAACCATTCGTCCGTAGACTACCGCATGGATGAATCTCTGCCGTATCTTTACGGCAGACTGCAGTAATTAGGTCTTATCCCAAAACCGAGGATCGTGCCTCGAGTTTCTTTGTAAGCTATTGTTTTCGTAACCATTTCCTTTGGAATGTCGTATCAGACGGGCTGGGAACAGGACTTTTAGTACAGAAACTAGTTAGTCGACCTGATCCATGACGGTGATCTCGGGTCGTCTGCCAGAGAGGGGGCCTAAAGCCTTGCTCGTTTCACGAAATTCATCGTAGCTTCCATGGAACTCGATGGCCTCGGCGTTCGCATAACTCTCCATGACGTAGTAGGTGGTGTCATTGTCACGAGACTTGTTTAACAGATAGAAGATGCAGTCGGGCTCATTTTTCTTGACGACTTCCTGAAGTTTCTTGAATCCAGCTTCGAATTCTGAGTTCGCTCCTTCCTTACATGTCAGTTTTGCAACGATACCTATGGTCATGGTTATTTCCGAAAAAATGTTGAGAGGCAATTCAACATGGGCGATCGGTTTGCGTCAAGTATTCTTTGACGTGGCTCAATATTTGGATCAGTTCCTGGTCTCGTCTGATGATAATTTAAGCCACAGAAGGCAAAATGATATTGAGTTTAAAGGAGGTTGATTAGCGTTTATTGGAGGTTATTGGTGTGACCATTACGTCAGAGTTCTTGCGCGAAGATGCCATCAGCTACCCTGTCATCAAAATGGCGGTTAATGGACAGGTGGGTATTCCGGATCTGATAGCAGAGTACGAGCAGATGCTCGACAGCGAATGCTTCAGGCGCAATATGAACGTGATATGGGATCTCACCAATATCGATATCGCAAAAGTCGAATTAGATGATCTGCGAAACCTACCGATGCTATTGAGGGAGTATGAGCAACGACGAGGGCAGGCGTACAAGGTGCGCTGGTAACACCTCATTCTGTGGATTTTCACCTGCTACGAGTCTATCTTGGAATCCTGAAACTCATTGGTGACGATGTGCGTGTTCGGTTATTTCGGTCGCTAACGGAAGCGGAGGATTGGGTGGCCGCCTGATCCAGACGAACTGCGTAGGCCAGTTTTACCATCTTTGCTAACATGAGGGGATGAATTTTTGTCGCTCTCTTCTGTTTCTCAGCGCGTCTATGTGGGGCTCAGTCTTCGCCGCGGGTGATGATCCGATCGAAGCGATGATGAAGCTTTGGCAGTACGACGACCCTAAAACATCGGCGTTGGTATTTAGCTCTCTGATATACAGCGCTATGTCCTCTGAGGACAAGGACTATCTCCCGGCGGTTTTGTCGCAAATAGCACGAAGCTATGCGATTCGTGGCGACTTTAATGCGGCTCACAAGCAACTTGATGAAGTTAAGTCTCTTATCGAGGCGCAGAAATCCAGGGCGAATGTTTTTTACCTGCTGGAACGCGGGCGAATATTTAATTCAGAAGGCGACAAAAAGCGTGCTCGGTTAGCCTTCGATGAAGCTTTTACGATTGCGCAAGAGATTGGAGACGATTATCTCGCTATTGATGCCGCGCATATGATGGGGATAGTTGAGAGTTTGGGAGGCCAGCAGCGGTGGCACGATGTGGCGCTGAAGATCGCCGAGCAATCAAACTCAGCATTCGCCAGAAACTGGTTGGGTACGCTATACAACAATATGGGATGGACCCAATTTGATCAGGGTAAATTTTCTCGTGCGCTTGAATTGTTCACGAAAAATGCTGAATTTCGACGTGAGAAGGAACAGCATCGCCGAGAGCAAATCGCCAGGTGGGCAATAGGCCGGACGCTTCGTGCATTGGACCGTCTTCCTGAAGCCCTGCCTATTCAAGAGAAGTTGATGGACGAGCGTACTTCCGCAGGCTATCTGACCGACGGTCGTGTCCTTGAAGAAATCGGCGAAATCTACCGATTGATGGGACGTACGGAAGCGCACGTATACTTTTCTAGGGCTTATCATTTGCTTGCCGCGGATCCATACATCGTTCGGGATGAACCGGACCGGCTGGCTCGTCTTAAAGAACTTTCAGCTATTCAGGATTAATAGCAAGCGAGATTGTTGAATAATCTAGCGTCGCCAGATCAATACTACTCAAACTCTGCGTGATGAAAGACACAAACTGGGGGTTAAATTCAATATTGCTTGCTAGTGAGAGTTGCGCATCTGAAATGGTGAGCGCCAGTTGGAAACTTTCAGTTTCCTCAGATATCACGCCCGCCAGGATGTGCTGAATCTGTGTCGCGATCTCGACTAAAACTTCATGGTTGGCAGATAGTGATGTGTGGGAGATTTGATTTAGGAAAATATTCCCGATCTGTCTTTCGAGCAATATAGTGTTGATCTGATCCGGCTCAATCCAGCCGGCCCCAACCTGGTAGCTGGGTGTCCCGTGTCCAGGGCGTTCCTCAATATAAACTGTCAGCAGTGGATTTATGATCTTGTTAGAGGCTGCGCCGGTAATCCTCGTACGTTCTTCATCGGTTATCGAAATAACAGCGCCGTCCTCGACGAGTGCCAGGCTGGAAACGTCTGTAATGCGAAATTGCACAAAACTCAGTCCAATGTCTGCGGAAGTAGCAGCAATAGTGACGGCCCCTGTAGAACTTGAATCCCAATAAAATGCTGCGGCTGCGCCGCTGGTCGCCTCACATAGTAACGTTAGTGGTTGCTGCAGATTGGTCAATAGTTGTTGATGGTCTGGGTGTAACCAAAGAGACAGTTGCTTGCCGTGCAGCAGTGCTCGTCCAATATTGAGGTTGGCGTGTCCTCCACTCAATACGGAATCTTCCCGATGATTGGCTTCAAACAACGACGTTCGTTGGCGTGTATTCCAGGTGGGATAGGGGAAGCAACTGCAAAGCTTGCTGATACGGGAAACCAGTCGGGACAAGTCAAATCTTCGGGCAAATTCGTACTCATCCTGATGGATCAGCATGAGCGCCAGGTGGTTGTCTAGCGGAGGAAGGTCTTGCTACTGAATAGCCGGGAGGTAGAACAAGACCCGAAAGCCGAACAAGCCTGTTGTCCCAAGTTTTGTCGCTTCGCCCGCAGTGACGGTTCTTCCCTGTTTCGCGTAATCGCCAAGCAGCTGAAATATTTTTATTGGTGTTCGAGGGAAATCGTCGGGTTCGTCTTCATCCTCAAGGAGCAAAGATAACGCCATTTCTTATTGGGAAAAGTGGTCTAGTCCCCTGGTTATATACGTCCAGCATCTTCTTTCCCGATCTCCAAGATAAAACTCGTGCAGATAAATGGTGACCTGCAGATCGCTGGTAGCATTGATGGATGTCGGGAAAGTTGTAGCCACGAAAGGTTAGTCAAATTCGATAGGAGATAGCATAGTCCAAGTCGTGGTTTGCTTCGAGTAATAAGGCGATCAATGTAGAATATAGGTAAATAACCTTGGATGCAGCCAGTGCCAAAAGCAAGTGAACTAAAGAAAGGGGAGGTCGTGGATATTCATGGGGCGCCTTACATAGTTAAGCAGTTGGAGGCGAAAAGTCCGTCTTCAAGAGGGGCGTCGACACTCTACAAAATCCGCTTTTCCAATCTGTTGACTGGCCAGAAACGTGATGAGTCACTCAAGGGGGATGACATGCTGTCTCCTGCGGACTGTCAGAAGATCGCAGTTCAGTTTTCCTATATGGATGGGAGCCACTACGTATTTATGAATACCGAAGATTATTCTCAGTACACCTTGGCCAGCGAAAACCTGGAAGGACAGCTGGAGTATATTCATGAAGGTCTAGAGGGTATTACGGCCTTGCTGGTTGAAGGTAGCATCGCCGCCATTGAATTACCGCAGTCTGTTGTTTTAGCAATTGTTGAGACCTCTCCTGCAATCAAAGGGGCGTCTGCCAGTGCTCGAACCAAGCCGGCGACGCTCTCGACTGGTTTGGTTGTGCAGGTGCCCGAATATATAGAACAGGGAGAGTCGATAAAGGTTAATACGACCAATGGAAAATATATGGCCAGGGCAGGATGATTACGATCGAGGATATTCCTGATGGCGAGATCGAGTTGTCAGCAATCAGATCGAGCGGGCCGGGAGGACAGAACGTCAATAAGGTGTCGACCGCGATTCATCTGCGATTTGATATCAATGCGTCCTCAATTCCTGAGGAGGTAAAAGAAAGCCTTGCCGCGCTTAGAGACAGGCGCATTAGTTCTGATCAGGTTGTGATCATCAAATCACAAGGTTCTCGCAGTCAGGAACAAAATCGGCTTGATGCGCTTGAACGGCTCGGCGACTTGCTACAAAAGGCACAGGCTCGAAGAAAACCCAGGAAAAAGACTCGCCCGGGGAAGGCGGCAGTGAGGCGACGATTAGATAGTAAGACGCGACACGGGAGAAAAAAGAATCTGCGAAAGCCTGTGGGACCAGACTCCTAGGATCTAGGTACCAGTAAAGTTGCCTGGTCGTCTTTCAGCGACCGCTTTTACGCCTTCCATGTGATCATTTGTTGTCTGTAGAGATTGCTGTGCGCCGCCTTCGATGTCCGTTGCGGCCTGCACTGCTTCGGCTAACCCGGGTCTCATCTGCTCTCGCATCGAGATCAGTGCAAGCGGCGCGTTTTCAGCAATTTCGCTAGCAAGTTCAATGGCGGCTTCGCGAACGTTGTCATTGTCTGTATAGATATCACCCAGGCCCCATTCAAATGCTGTTTCTCCGTTTATTCTGCGCCCGGTCAAAAATAGTAGGTTCGCTTTTTGCAATCCGACGATTCTGGCCAGTGTGTGGGTTAAACCAAAGCCAGGGGTAAAACCCAGCTTCACGAAGTTGGCGGCCATGCGAGTATTGGGGCAGACCACACGAAAGTCAGCCATAACAGCGAGTCCAAATCCTCCCCCGATTGCTGCGCCCTGAACGGCGGCGATGACTGGGGTCTTTCCATGAAACAGACGTACTGCCTCTATATACAATGGGTTCCGCGTACCCTCTTTGCGATCGGCACCTGCCGACGACGAAGTGAAATCATTACCGGCGCAAAAATGTTTCCCTTCGGAACACAATACGATCGCCCGGACGTCGCTACTGTTATTAGCATCCGTAAAAAAGTCAGCCAGGTCGCTGATCAGTTGCTGATCGAAAAAATTGTTGGGCCCTCTTTGGATTTCAGCGATCGCAACGTAACCGCCAGGAAGGGTGATGTTAATGTCACCATACTGGTCTTTCATTGGTGTGTTCCCGTGGGTATAAAAATTGCCGGCAAGTTAAGCATATCAACGGATTGAACACCAGATGGCGTCGGGTTTCTTCGCGTCGAAGATGTAGCTATGACCCTGTTTGGCCCAGGAGTGGAAGCCTCTGTCCATTGCTTCAGATTCAAAGTCGCGCCAGTTGTCTCCATAATGCATCAGCACGATTTTTGTTTTTAGTTCTTCAGGCAGCTCTGATAATTCATCCAGAGAAGCGTGAACACCGCCTGTGAATAACTGACAATCGTGAAAGATCACTTCAAGGTTCATGATGCGGTCAAAGTCTTCGATTAGTGGTGCATCGAATCGTGTATCCGAAGTGAAGAGCACGCGATCGTCAATAATTACCGCGCAGCTCCATGCCGAGTCCTTCCATGACGATGCTGTATCCGGGAAATGCTTCGTTCGCGGTAACTTAATGTTGATATCACCAATGGTGGTTTCCCAGGTCTCTCTGGGCATATCTTTGCGCAGTGTGGGCCTTTGGATTTCCCAAAGATCTTCAAAGGTCAGGGGTGTAGCTTCGGACCGTTCTGATCCTCCCTTCAGCGATTCGTTCCATAGGATTGGTTCGTAATCTTCGTTAACCACCATCAGCGGCTTTTCGCCAAGCACATACCTGCTAAAAAGCTGTACCTCTTCCAAGCCGCCAATGTGATCAGCGTGGCTGTGGGTTATGACAAAGTTTCGAATGCTGTCAATCGACAACCCAGCTTCATATAAAGCCTGAGAGCACTTGGTACCACAATCTACCAGTAGGTGGTGGTTACCCTTGGTGATAATTAAATTATTCTGATTCAGCGTTTTGGCAAACGCGGAACCCGTACCGATAAAATATAATGCCAGCTCACCGGAATTTTTGATCTCAAGATTTGATGGCTTTTGGATACGCATAAGGCAAGCTAGTCAGGGTGGTATTGCCATTGTGTAGGCTTTATTGTGGCAAAAGTGTGAGCTACTTCACAGTTTTATGCGCGAAAGCCTCATTCTAAGGATCATATTTGCGAGTTTTTACGGATTTGCCGTCAAATTCCGCATGAACATTCTTACATCCTCTGCTGATTTATCGGGTAGTTCCTCCATCGGAACGTGACCGACCTGTTCGTAGATGATAAGTGTCGAATTCTTCAAAACTTCATCAAACTTTGAAGCGATCGATACGTCAATAATTGAGTCTTGTTGTCCCCATAGAATCAGGGCAGGCTGATCCGCCTCCATAAGATCAGCGGAGGTGACGTCGTTTTGCCCCGGGTGGCTCGACCGAGTAATGATCGCCTCTCTGGAACCGTCACGCATTACCATGTGATAGTAACGTAATATCAACTCATCATTTATGATCGGTGAGTTATTGTAGGCAGAATGGACCGCCTGGGATATCAGATAGTAGGGATCAAGGACACTGGCTACGGATCGAAACCACTCTTGTGTCAGAAGTTGAAATGCCAGCGGTTGTTCACCAGGGTTGTGCCATTCTTTTAGCCCTGCAGAATTGACGAGAACCAATGCTCTTACATCCCGGGGGTGAGTTAACGCGTAGCGCCATGCAACTTCGCCACCCATGGAATTCCCACCGATAGCAAAATGGCTTAATTTTAAGTGCTCTACCAATAACCTGACCGTCTCAACAAATGCTGTTGTGGAATAGTCTTTATCAGGTACCGATCCGGTTAGTCCATGGGCCGGAAGATCCAGTGTTATCACCCGAAACTCGTCACCAAGCAAATCCACCCAGGGTGCCCAGGTGTGTAACGATGCACCGAAGCCATGGATTAGAATGATCGGTTCTCCGCGTCGGTTTCCTTCGTCTCTATAATGAATCCGGGTTTCGTTTGCCAGAGTGATAAACAGCGATGATGGACTGCTGTATTTGGCATCAACCACATCTACAGGGATGTCGCCTTCGTAAAGAAGGATAAGTATAACGGCGATAACTACGAATACACTGAAGGCTAGAAACTTCAATATTTTCATTGTTTTAGATCTAGCTATGAAGGCGGGGGAAGCATAACGCATTGCCTCTGACTAACAAAGCAGCGGCGGCTTCTGCTTGTAAAGTTGCATTTGCCGAGTAAGATCACTTGCCCCGAACCCTATCTTTGATAAGAGGCAGAGGTTATTCGTGGCGCCGGCACTTTCCAGAATTAAAGCAGAAGACGAGAGTCTCAAGCAGCTTATCCTTCAAGCTTTGGAGATTATTCGTTCAGACGATTTTGATCGTTATTTCGACCTGTTTACTGACGATGCCGTGTGGATGATGCCGTCGACCTGCTATGATGTAGGTATTGATGAAGCAAGATCTTTTTACCGATTTACCAAGAAATTTCGATTTGATCAGGAATCATCAATTGATGAGTTGGTGGTTTCGGAAGATTGGGCGTTCGTTAGAGTTTCGTTTGATGGCTACTTGAGGGCTAAGTTAGATGTTGGATCGCCTCCGCTGCGATCCGTGAGCCGCCACATATGGATTCTACGTAAACAAATCGATGGTTCATGGAGAATCTCGCGCGATATCTGGAATAATCCCAAAGATTCAGGAAGCTGATTTTCATTCCAAAATAGCACTCATCACAAGTACTACGTTGTAACCGATATAACCCGCCAGCAATACTCCGCCTTCTAGACGGTTGATCCGTCCTTCGCCGCGGAACCCCCAACACATGATAAATAGGGCGACAGTCATTACGCCGAGTACGGGTAGGTCGCGGACCATAACTTCAAGATGGACGTCGCTTGGTGATACGCCAGCAGCGATGCCAATGACAATTGAAATATTAAAGATGTTTGAGCCGATTACGTTACCTAGTGCAAGGTCATGTTCGTTTTTTCGCACAGCCGCGATGGCGGATGCGAGCTCGGGAAGTGATGTGCCAATTGCGACGATAGTGAGTCCAATGATCAGGTCGCTGACACCTAATGCCTGGGCAATCTCTACACCACCCCACACGAGAATTTGTGAGCTGATGACCAGCGTAAGTAAACCCAGGGCAAGAAAGATGACGGCGGTCTTCAGGGGTAGTCTTTCTTCGTATTCCTGATCTACCACCTCCGCAAGATGGTCAGTCTTGACGACCACCCCTTCATAGATCGACCAGCACATAACAGATAAGAACACGCCAACCAGCAGCAAGCCGTCAATTCTGTCGAGTTTCCCGTCGAAGTAAATCAACATTGCCGTGATAGCAGTAATTACGAGCATCAATGGCAGCTCGCGGTGGATCACGGTTGAGCCAACGGCAATGGGGCTGATGATCGCGGTGAGGCCAAGTATCAGCGCGATATTCGTGATGTTGGAGCCCAACGCGTTCCCTAACGCGAGGCCTGTGCTTCCGCCATAGGCCGAAAGGAATGAAATCACCATTTCGGGCATAGAACTACCGAATCCAATCACCAGCATACCGACCAGCAATGGCGGTAGCCCCAGGTGCTTCGAGGTAACCGCCGCGCCCTCGACGAACTTATCAGCGCTAAAAACCAGCAGCACAATTCCGAGTAGGATGGCCGCTATCGAGAGGAGCATGGATTAATACCTGTGTGTGAGCACTGGTAGTTTAACCACTAGATCGAAAAAATCAGCCGCTGATCTGAAGGGTTACAAATCACTTACAAAGAGCGTTGTATGGGGAGAAATACTCTCGGTTGGCGGCGATAATGACCTGATAAATCGGGTTGATGGTGTGATTCAAGGCTTTGGTACTCTAGAGATCAGTGCGGTCAATACGAATTTCGACAACAGCAGCATTATTTTGCCTGGAGGCACCCTCGCTACAGGGACATTGACCCTGGATCTTGGTGCAAGCTCCTTCGACGATTCGTCCGTTATCGACATCGAACTCGCTGGAGCAGGGGACTTCGATATCCTCAACTTTATTGGTACTGGTCCAACATTAGGCGGGACGCTGGTGATTAGTACCATTAGCTTTACGCCCACTGATTGAGATTCCTTTACCATTATCACGGATGATGGTTCTTTGCTGGGATCTTTTGATTCGGTCGAAGGCCTCGATATCGATAAGACCGTCGTCCTTGATTACACACAGAACGTGGCAGACATCACTCTGGATGCTGTCGCTACGACCTGCGGTATTGCATCTACAACAGGCGATGATACCCATACCGGTAGCGGTGCCGTAGATGTTGTCGTGACCGATGCTGGCAACGATACGGTGAATAACATTGGCTCTGCAGGTGACATTGTCTACGGCCAGGACGGGGACGATAAAGTTGAGATTGTTGATAACTTATTTAAGAGAATCGATGGTGGCGATGGTATCGACACTCTGCTTTTGAGTACAAGCATAGATCTTACTGGATTGGATGGTCTCGTTAATATGGAACGGATTAATATGACCAATGCTGCGCCTGATACGCTGCAGCTCGATATTGGCGATCTGGTTTCGTTCGTCGGAGATAATGCTCTCGAATACATGCTGCCTGGTGGCAGCGAGAAGATGATCATCGACGGAGATGCAACTGATACTGTAATACTTAATGGACAGGATCTGAGCGATATTTCTGGCGGGACGCTGGGAGATGCAGGGATCACGTCAGACTACATGGACGTGAAGATTGATGGCGAGAATTACATCAAGTTCGTGCATGCAGGATTGGATTTGGAACTCTATGTGCATTCCGACCTGGTGGATGATACGCCAATGTAACTTATTAACTCAGTAACTCCTCTTTTTCCTCCCAGCGCTCCTTCAACCACCCAGCCAAATCGTCTATATCTCCTAGACGATAAACATTTACCGTCACGTCCACATCCTTCGTGACGCCATGCAGACACTCCCAAAAATTACTGTTACCACCCACGTACTTAAGGGTAACGTCAATAATGGGTGTGTCGGGGTCTACCGCTTCCTTAACTAAACGGATGCCACCCATTCTTGGCGTCAGGAGGTGTTGATAAGGGGAATTCTGAGTCTCGCGTTTTGCTTGTGTAAAACGGGTGCCCTCTGGAAAGATCAACACGGCACCGCTGTCGGTGCTCGCGCGTTGTGAAAACTTTCGAATTGTCTCGTAGTCTTTCTCTCTCGATTCATATCCCTGACCTCGATACAGGCGGGGGAAACCCAATATCCAGCATAGCCAGCCAACAATCGGTACCCAGATTAACTGTCGTTTGATAAGAAATTTGATGATTGGACCATGGTCTGTAATGACGTGATGGATTACCGGAATATCAAGCCAGGATTGGTGATTGCTGATAACGATTGGTGAGGGGTGTTTTCCAATGCTTCCGCTGATGTTGATGCTAACGCCTACCACATACAGCATCCATAGGCTGTTGAAGCGAGCGGCGCCGTGATAACAGAAGCTTATGGCTCGTGACCAGAACACCTCGCAATGGGGTAGCAATAATTTTCCAATCGCGATTATGGTGAGTGGTATCAGCCAAAAAGCCAGATTAATGAAGACCCAAAGGGACGATATTGTGCTGTAAAGATGTAACGCAGTTTTTTTCACTTTAAAACAGACTCAGTTGCTTGTTTGTTGTCGAATCCGGTCCTCCTGTCGCGAGAAAGTCACTGAGGCCACTGACTCTGGGTTCGCTGGTACTTGCGCAATGCTGCCATACAGGCTGTGTGCAATAGAGTGTAACCTGTGACCTTGCACGGGTAACGGCGGTATACAGTAACTCCTTTGACAGCAGTTGTTCGGTACTGTCAGTTAAAAGAGCTGGAAGAATCAACGTTACGGAATCAAATTCCGACCCTTGTGACTTGTGGACCGTCATGGCGAAACAGGTCTCATGGGGTGGCAGGCGAGATGCAAGAAGAAGTCTGGCATCACCTTCTGCGTTGTCACTCACCGTTGGGAAGGCCACCATCGGATGCTGCAAGTCATCACCCTCGATGCAGATGCCAACGTCACCGTTATAGAGTTGCAGATTGTAGTCATTTCGGAGTACCAGGATTGGCCGTCCGTGATAAAAATCATTGAATGGCGTTTTGAGCCCCTGTTGTTCCAGCTCTTGTTCGATGGTGTCGTTAAGATCCTTTACGCCGAGATCGCCATCGCGCATCGGCGATAGTAGGCGGACACGCTCAAAAGCCTGGCTCAATACAATCGGATCAGTCTCTGAAGACCGAAGTAGCTCTACATATTCCTGATAGTGTGCCAGCAGTAGGGAGCTTCTATCGCCAGACATTAAGCTCTGGGGATCGGACACAGCGATTTCGTCATCCTCTACCGGTAGTTCAGGTTTTTGCTCGATAATGTGTTGTGCGATTCGGCCAATCCCCTTACTCGGAGAGAAGCGGTGACTGATCATTAGACGACAAATAGCATCGTTCAGCGGATGTGATACCTCGTTGCGAGGAAGCGTGATGTCTAATACTTCTTTCGATAAATCGATTAGCGCATCACTGTAACCAGCGGAAGGAGAGCAAAGGTCTGCCAAAACGTTGCCCATCTCCACCGAAGGTAATTGATCTGGATCTCCTACCAGGATAAGTCGGCAATGGTCGGGTAGGGCGGTAAGCAAGCGATACATCATGGGCAGGTCAATCATTGATGCTTCGTCTACGATCAGCACATCGCAGGCAATCGGGTTATCAGCACTAAACCTGAAGCTCCGCCCATCACGCCTTACCCCTAGTAATCTGTGAAGCGTTTGCACCCGGAGGTTATCGTCATCGGTATTCGACAGCGATTGGCTAAGGCGCATTGCTGCTTTTCCGGTGGGTGCTGCCAGTCGAATTTGCAGAGTCGTGGTGGCGAGTTCCCTTAGCAGGTCGATGATTGTGGCGACTGTCGTGGTTTTACCCGTGCCAGGCCCTCCCGTGATAATGGTAAGTTGTCGAGTCAATGCCTGTAACGTCGCAACCTGTTGCCAGTCAATCTCTTTGTCCGGTTGGTATCGTTGGTGTAACGCAGTCGAAAGTGTCTTCTGATCAGTAACGGCTAGTGCTCGGTTGAAAGAGGTTATCTGTTCCACAATTGTTTTTTCATAATGGTAATAGCGGGTGAGATATAGCTTCTCCTTGTAAAGTGAGAGCGGAGAATTCGTCGAGTCAATAAGCTCCAGTTTCCGTAATTCTTCCATCAACTGCTTTTTATTCTGTCTTGATGCAAGATCAAGGCAGCTGTGCTGTTGTGCGAGTGCCCGACTCAATTCCACCATTACCTCGAGTAACTCAATACTGCTGTCGGGCGCTATGCGCGAGATAAAGTCACGGAAATAGTAGTCAATATAGCGGGGTTCCATGGCAGACATTAGGCAGCGCTACCTACCAGCTTGTCTAACTGATCGATCAATTCAACGGGGGGTAGGTCGCTGAATACGCCAGTGGCGTCATCTGTTCCCCGCATACCTCGAAGGAAGAGGTACCTTAGGCCTCCGAATCCACTTCCGTATTCATACCCAGGTATCTTTTTCTGTAGGAAACGATGAAGTGCCAGACAATAGATCAGATATTGCAGGTCGTAGTTGTGATCGGATACTGCCGCTTGCATGAGTTCAGGCTTGTATTTGTCATAGCAGTTTCCAAGATAATTTGATTTATAATCAATAAGGTAGTACTTATTATTAAAGCGAACTATTAAATCAATCAGGCCAGTCATCATTCCTGACAAATCGACCTGATGTTCAGTGGTAGCCTGCGAGAGGTATCCCGCCTGCTTGGCTAATGCCAGGAATTCATCATTAATTGTGACTGGGTAGTGAAACTCCATTTCGTTGATACGATCCGAATCCGGTATATCTGCAAGAGAGAAACCATCGCCTAGCGGTGTGTGAATGATGTCTATGACCCAGTTGGATAGTACATCGAGCCATTCAGGCTCCTGTATACCCAGGCGCAACACGTAGCGACTGCAACAGGACGTAATTTCCTCCTCCGAAGCGCCAAAATCTATATCTTCAAGCAGTCCGTGCAGAGCAATACCGATACGTGGCCCGCGAGGAAAGGTAAATCGATTGTATTGGGTTTTTGTAGCAGGTGACGCCGATTCTTCTTCATCGTCACCATAGCCGGCGACGGAAAAGGTGTCTGTTGCATCCTCCAGTTTCTTCAGTTGGCGAGAGAAGCTCGTATAACTGTGTACGCGCCATGTGTCGTTAAGAATCGGTGTTGCCGATGGAGCAATCAACTTGCTTGCATCGAATGTCTCTTCGTGTCGTGTCACAGGACACTCGGTTACCCGCGATACCCTGAATAGCTGCGCTGGGAGATGGTCGTTCAGGTAATCCAGGTGACGGTTTTCTTTGTCGGACAGACCAAGCATTTTACCTATTGCGGCGTTCGTCAGGTCTGGCGTATCCGGTATGCCAAGATATAAAAGGTAGCGCGCCCGGGTAATAGCCACATACAAGAGACGCATATCCTCTTCGTATTTTTCCTGTTGTGCATTCTGTTTCAGCACCTCGTCGGGTCCAAAATTGAGGTGTGTTTCATAAATCCCGTCGACTACATCGTGATAGAGGGCGGGCTCTCCGTCGCGCTGCCGCGAAATAAATCCAGCCATTGGAATCATGACAATGTCGTACTCCAGCCCTTTTGCCGCATGCATGGTGACGATCTTCACCAGGTTTTCATCACTCTCCAATCTAAGCTGACGATCTTCAGTAGCAACCGTTTCTGCGGCAATTTTTTCTCGCGTGAACCACTTCAGAAGTCTGTGCATCCCCGGGGCAGCAGAAGATCGCTGCTGTAGTAATTCCGAGAGATGCCTGAGATTGGTTAGTTGTCTTTCACCGCCAGGCAGATGTAGCCATTTCTCTGCTATTTGACGGCGCACCACCAGCGCCTCGATCATTGGCGCGATATCCCTTTTCGTCCACAGCTGGTGGTATTCCTGAAACTCCGACAACGCCTGTTGATGTTTGACCACGTCTCGATTGATCGCATCGATTTCTTCAGCTGTTGTGCTGAGCAGTGTGGTCGCCAGGGCAGCCTTCACAGCCCTGTCGTTGGTCGGGTCGATGACAGCTTCGAGCACTAGTCGAAGGTCTTCGGCAGTGTCCTGGAGAAATACCGATTCCAAGGTCACGTAAACACTCTTGATCCCTCTGCTTGATAGGGCATATTGGGCGGCGCGAGCATCGTTCTTGTCTCGCACCAGTAGTGCTATCTGCCCCGCGCTTATGGGCTTGCCGTCGATGGTGGCAAGTTTTCGATCTGAGCGTGCAAGTAGTTGTACGATGTTCTCTCCGGCGTCGGCCATGCAAATGGTGCGTGCTTGCGCCTTACTAAGTTTTTCACCCTGTAAGAAGCTGATGCGGCAGGGTGCAGGCATTTCATTGTCTATCGCCAATTGCATCGATGTGGCATTTGCAGATGGGGTGTTGGGCGTGTAGTGAATATTCTCATCTCCGAAAATGCTGGCGTGAGAAAACAGATGGTTAATCGCCTCCACCATAGGTTTGGTGGAGCGCCAGTTAGTCGAGAGGGAATGAATGTCGTCTGCATCCTGCCTGGCGTTAATATAGGTATAGATGTCAGCACCACGAAACTGATAGATCGCCTGCTTGGGGTCTCCAATAAACAACAAATAGTTGTCGTTTCCCGCTGCGTAGATACGAGAAAAGATGTCGTATTGGAGGTTGTCAGTGTCCTGGAACTCATCGATCATAGCGACGGGCCAGCGTTCAGCAAGTTGACCTGGCAGGGTGGGGGTCTTAATCAGGGATTGGCTTAATTGAACTAATAAATCGTCGAGGGTTAGCTCTTTGGTGCTCGCTTTCAAGGCAGCAATTTCCTCTCGAAGAGATCGGGTAACCAAATGCCATAAATTAGTACGTACCTGATCGATGATCCTGCGGGCCGCCCATGCTTCGTCAATTAAATCGAAGACAGCGTGTTCCGGCATCTGTCCTTTTTTCGTAAGACTGTCCCGGAGGTTGGCTTGATTGTAGATGGACCACACTTCATTGTCGGGCGCGATGGGGTCAGGTGACTCGCATAGCCTTGTCATCGTTTCGAGTCTCGATATGGGTTTTCGACGTCTGTCGAATCCGGCGTTGCGGATGAGTTCCGGGACGTCATCTTCGACCCACAGTTGTTGAATTGTAGTGATGTTCCTGCCAAGCAGGTCGTAGTCGTTGGAGACATCCTCCATATCAGGTTCGAGGGAAAGACTTTCACGAAACAGAAACTGCTTTGTTTTCTGAATCAGCAGTTCGGGGTTTGGCCAGAGCTTTAATGCCAGCTGCCTTTCGAAATCGGGAAGTCTGAGGATGTGTTTTCGAAAGCAATCTTCTGCGGCTATCTGTAATAGCGCGTCTCGATCTGCGTTGAGGTTCTGGTCAAACAAAACGCCTGTCTCGAAAGACAGTTCATCGAGGACGCGAGCACAAAAGCCATGAATAGTAAAAATGGCGGCTTCATCCATAAGCAGGCTTGCGGCCGCTAGCAATCTCAGATCTCTATCCAGATCGTCGCTATCGCTCCGGAGCGTTAATAGAAATTCATCCTTCGAGTCCGTGTCGCTGCCGTCACTACTATCAATGCCGCTGAATATGCGTTTTGCTTCGATAATACGCTTTCGGATTCGATGCTTGAGCTCCTCGGTGGCGGCGATAGTGAAAGTCAGTACAAGAATACGGTTAACGGGAAGTGCTTCTTTTCTTCCCCGGCCAAGTAGCAATCGAATATAAAGATTGGTGATCGTATAGGTTTTACCGGTACCGGCGCTGGCCTCAATGAGCTGGTTGCCACTCAGGGGAAACACATGAGCTGAGATGTCGTTCATAGCTCATTCCAGTTGTCGATTAACGGAGAGTAGATCTCTATCGACAATTGTTCGAACGTGTCATCGAATAACTCGTTCGATATGGCGATACGTCGCCAGTAGGGGTCTTGACCTTCGCTGCCTTGCGCCTCCTGCGCCCACACCGTCTTTGCACTTTGCATTGCATCGAGTCTGGTCTTGCCGCCGAGAATGGCTGAAGCATAGGCGAAGCTGCATTCTGGCAAAAAATACAGGGGGCGACGAAGTCCATTATCGTGAAGATCTACCAGAAACTCCAGATGCGACCGCGCATCCTGCGCGGCAATCGGTTCAATAACTGTTAGTTCAGCTTTGTCGGTACCCCGGGATATTGTTGTCGTAGGGAAGTAATGCTCGTTTGCATTCAGGCAGAGATGTTTTACCCATACCTCAAGCAACTGACGTTTGCGTAAGGTGCCCGAGCGAATATCTATGTGCTGTTGTTCGTACAGATTGTTAATTGCAAAAGACAGTGATGAGCGTTCAAGGTTGATGTTTTCTCTTAGAGATACCGGTGGTCCGCTTACCAGGGACTTAAGCTCAGTATGGATACTTTGGGCAGTCGACAGCTGCTGTTCCAGATTGCGTTTCCCCAGGTCATTGTTTAAAACCCGGCCTGCCGCAATCATTTCGCGCATCCATTCTGTCTCGTCATCTCCCTTCAGCAACGAATTCAGGGCGAGGTTGGCTAAGTGGTAACGTTCCAGGGGATCAAGGGAAAAGGATTCGGATTCCTTTAGCTCAATATGTTCATCCGCAAAAAAGACACCCAGACTATTGTGGAAATAGTAACGAGCGGGGTGATTGAAAAATGAAACCAGTTGCTCCATAGACTCTGCTTCGAGTTCCCCGTCTATCTCAAGGCTCCCATGTATAAACGGTTGAATTTCAGGTGGTCGAAGCAATGCGTCATACCACATCGTCTGGTAAGAGTTCAGTGAACCATCGTAGTAACGAGGGCTAAACGGTTGTAACGGGTGTTCGGTAACTTTGAATGTGGGATAAATGCCAGTGATGTAATCGAGTAGCTCACCTAATACGGTGGATGGGGGTCGGTCCTGGTTGTCCCTGGCACCTTTACCCTGGTAACTCATATATAGAATTTGTTGTGCAGAAAGTATGGCTTCTAAAAAGAGATAGCGATCGTCTGTACGTCTGGATCGATCGCCTTTGCGCGGTCCATCGATGTGCATGAGATCAAAGGATAGTGGTCGCTGTTCCCGGGGGAAGTCGGCGTCATTCATGCCGAGCAGACAAACTGCTTTAAACGGAATGCTACGCATTGGCACCAGTGTGGCGAATGTGACCCCGCCCGTAATAAATCCTGGTGCCTGATGCGCGAGCGAAAGTTGCTGCTCTAGCCAGAAGCGTATGAGTTGGTTGGAAAACTCACCCTCGAATGCCGCGTTCTCCGCATCTGCTGCCAATCGATCAAGTAGATTCTGTAGCTGATCGATATCGATTGCTTCGCGATCTTTTGGAAGAAAGAACTGGACCAGAATCTCATGCAGAAGATCTCTCCAGCTGGCGGCATCATGGGAGCGTGACATCCGCTGTCTGGTTCGCTCGAGTAAGTCGATGATGTGGCATAGCGTGCCGAGTAATTCACTATCCCCGGCTTCAACCGGGTATGGCAGGCGGTCTGCATATAGCCTACCTTCCATTGCATAACCAAGTAGTAGCCGATCGAGTCCAAATCGCCATGTATTAAGGTTTTCCGCAGGGAGCTGCCAGCGTGATGACTTCTCGTCACCATCGTACTCCCAGCGGATTCCTGTCTCATGGATCCAGGTCGAAATCCTATTGAGTGCTTCTTCATCAAGGTCGAAACGCCGAGCGATAGCAGGCACTTCCAATAGGTCCATGACTTCAACGGCGGTTAGTCTTGAAGTTGGCAAGGCAACAATCTTGAGAAAACTGGCGACAAGCGTTGATTGCTGAATCAGTGAGCGGTCGGTGATCCCGTAATTTACCTTGTCCTTGAAGACGGCGTTGATGAATGGCGCATACTCGGAAATGTCCGGGGCCATGACGATCACATCAATCGGTTCGATGTCTTCTTCCTTGTCAAAGATCGAGAGAAGATTGTCGTAGAGAATCTCTACTTCACGCATCCTGCTGTGAGAGGCATGGACCTGAATGCTTTTTTCATCTTCAGAGATTGGGCGTTGTTCTGGCTGTTCTTCGAATGCGCCACCGTACTCCAGGTTCAAGATATCGTTTTTTAGCAGCGCGAGCATGGAATCGCCTTCGGTCTCCATGAAAAGCTCATGGCTTTCAACATCATCTGTTTCCAGCAACAATTCCAGAAATTCTCTACCTTCCTTACCTAGCGATCCGAGTAGCGGGTTGCCGATCGTAAGGTAATCCTCATCAGATAGCGCGTCCTCGGTGTCTAGCAATTGCCTAACCGAGCGCTTGGCAACATCCCGGGATGCAACGATATCTCCCCAGTAATGTTGACAGGGGTTTAAGAAGTAAACGTCGATATCGACGATCTCTGAAAGGGCATGGAATGTATCCAGTTGCATTCGTGCCATAGCAGAAAGGCCGAAGATAGTAAGTTTTTCGGGTAGGTCACTCGGTAGTGTGGGTTTATCTGAAATGGCGTCAAGGAGTTGTTGATGCAGCTTTGCTCGGTGTAGGTCAGCGATGCCCGGATCATCGTTGATAATCTCCTGCCATAGCTCTACCTGCCAACGCTGATTACCAAGGGACTCGGCATCCAGCAAAGGGTTGCCTTGCTCCCATGCCATGGGCCAATCAGGGCGATAGACAAGGTACTGATCGAAGAGTTGTGCGATCTGAAAACTTAACTGGAATTGCCGGATATCGGGGTCGCCAGGCGCGTTAAGATAGCGAAGCAAAGACTCGTGCTGTGAATTTGGTATGAGACGCATCAATCGCCAGGAGAGTCGATCGCGATCGAAAGGTGAATCCTCCGGTAAACGGATATCTGGCAGCAGGTGATGATACAGGCGCCAAATGTAGTTGGCCGGTAAGATGCAGTCCAGATTGGCAGAGATACCCTGTTGCTCTGCTAGTTGTAATTTAAGCCATTGGCCGATGCCAAAGCTCTGGACAACGACTGTGGTAGGAATAAATGGGTCGGCAGCTTGCTGGCTTTGTTCACAGAACAGCTGCGCCAGTATGGGCATATGGTTCGACTGAATAAGCCGCAGCATCGCGTACTCATCGAAGTCCTTAGAGATATCATCCTAACCGAGCCGCATGCAGGATAAAACAGGAATTAATCCGAAGTTGTAGCGGTCACGTATATAGTCATGGAGGAAATAGCATTGAAAGTACCAGAAGGTCTTTTCGCGATCATTAATCCGCTAATGAAGTTTCTACTTCGTTCCCCGCTTCACGGCTTCTGGAGCGATAGTTTGATGTTAATTACGTTTGCCGGTCGAAAAAGCGGACGAATTTATACAACGCCAGTCCGCTTTATTAGGAGTGGGGAAGCAATACTCTGTTTTACGTCCGCTCATAATCAGTGGTGGCGCAATATGCGGGGCGGTTCAGAGGTTCGCTTGCTCGTCGGAGGAGAAGAGGGAACCTATTATGCAGAAGCGCGACGCGAACCTGACGAAACGAAAAAGTTGTTAACACACTATCTGGGCTTATTTCCTCAGGATGCGGTGTATCACGATATTCGCCTCCATAAAGATAAAAGCCTTAATCCAGAAGACCTCGAGCACGCAGTACGAAAAGCCGTGGTTGTGGAAGCTACTGTTGCTAGAACCCCAGCCGATCCATAAGGTCGCGGGTTGATGGATCCAGATCGCTCCGGTTCTGATCGTGCAGGACCTTGCTGGTGAGCCTTTTACCTAACTCGACACCCCATTGATCGAAGGAATTGATATTCCAGATTACCCCCTGACAGAAGACCTTGTGCTCATATAGTGCAAGCAACATCCCAAGGCTGTGGGGGGTCAGTTCATTCAGCAATATGGTCGTGCTCGGCCTGCTTCCAGGATATTCCCGGTCGGCGGTATCGGCCGCTTCACCAGACATGAGTGCCGCAGCCTGGGCCAGCATGTTGGCCAGCAAAATACGGTGTTGCTTCCCATGGCTCAGCTGGTCTTTAGCAACGCCAATAAAGTCAATCGGCACAAAGCGGGTACCCTGATGCAACAGCTGGAAAAAGGCATGCTGCCCATTCGTTCCTGTTTGACCCCAGGTGACTGGTGTAGAGTCGTAGGTGAGCGGCACACCATGAGACGAAACGCGTTTACCGTTACTTTCCATATCGAGTTGTTGCAGAAAAGCAGGAAGGAATCCCAACCGTTCGCAATAGGGGATGACCGCCGTGGATTGTATATCGAGGAAGTTGTTGTACCAGATGCCCAGTAGTGCAAGTTGCACTGGAAGATTCTTGCCAAGGGGTGCATTCAAGAAGTGGTCGTCCATTTCCCGGGCCCCATGAAGTAGTTTGCGAAAATTCTCCTGGCCTATACAAATACAGATCGTTAGCCCGATGACCGACCACAGGCTATAACGTCCACCTACCCAATCCCAGAACTGCAGAATCTGGTCCGCAGGTATTCCTCGTTCAATCGCGGTGTTGGTGGCAGCAGTAACCGCCAGGAAGTGGGGCGTGGATAATGGTTCTGTGATGCCAGTTTTTTCGCTAAACCAGTCAATCGCCACCTGTGCGTTGACCATGGTTTCCTGAGTCGTAAATGTCTTGCTCGCAACAACGAATATTGTCGTGGCTGGATCTAGCTGCTTGAGCAAGCTGCGAATCGGTTCGCCATCCACGTTCGATATGAAATGCATGTCTATATCGGGTTGTGCGAATTCTCGCAGCGCTTCGCAGACCATCTTTGGTCCCAGGTCCGATCCACCAATCCCAATATTTACTACACTACGGATCCGCTTGCCGTCGCATCCCTTCCAATCACCGACGCTTATCTCATTCGCAATTGTCGTCATGCGATTAAATTGACTGGCGATCGATGAAGCGATGTCACCGTGGGGGAAGTCTGGATTTCTAAGGGCAGTGTGTAAAACCCTGCGTCCTTCAGATTCGTTAATGGGTGTGCCGCTAAACATGGCGTCACGAACTTCTGCCAGAGGTGATGTTTCTGCCAGGGAGTTTAGTGCCGCTAGAATTTCATCACTGACCAGGTTTTTTGAATAGTCAATGTGCAGGTCGTTCAGTGAAATGCTGTATTGGGATGTGCGCAACGGATTGTCGGTGAAGTGCTCAAGAATGTCCTTCTCATAAACGGTCTTCGACAGGTCGGTGAGTTTGCACCATGCATCAGTGCTGCTCGGATCGTATGTTTTTCTCGTATCCACCTGGTCAGTATAACCCATGCCCGTTACGAGATTGATTGGAGTGTAAGTAGCAATAGCCTACCCAAGTGTCAGCGGATGCTGCTATAGGGCATCAGGGCAAAGTGGTCAAATGTTGCCCATGGATACTTACTTTGTTTTTGTACTTGCTAGCCGCCACCATGTTCATCTAACCGTCGATGTGTGTGCTGATCTGGAACCTGGAGTTAAAGCAGCGCGTGATCGCGTTAATCGAAGACTGGGTAAAAGATGGGTTTATCAGAAGCTTGTTTACGTGGAGCAGGTTGAAGGGGTTGAAGAGGCGATCCTAAGGGAGCGTCAGCTGCAAAAAAATGCAACGTCGAAAGTTGGTTCAATTGGTGGACGCTTTTAACCCCGGGTGGGACAGCATTTCTCTTAGTGCAGTTCGAGCGTTAGTACATCCCTATTGAAAGGGGTTGGCTAAAGCTGCATGATCCCTGAAATGTTTCAAGCGCTTAGTATAGCTGTAACGAATCACTCATTCTGTTCTCTAATAGGGAGATGACGGTTAACTTCCTATGAATATCAAACAGATCTTGCTGATAGCGATCCTCATCGCTTTTGCGGTGGCGTTCTTTCAAATGGGGCTGCACGAGTTCCTTACACTTAAGCAAATTAAAATGGAGCAGGCCTCTATTGAAGCCTGGGTGGAGGCGCAGCCTGCCGTAGCATCTATCGCTTATTTCTTGATTTATGTCGCGGTTACCGCAGTTTCGCTCCCGGGTGCTGCAGTGATGACGCTGGCAGGCGGCGCGGTCTTCGGTTTCTGGTGGGGATTTTTCCTGGTTTCATTCGCTTCCACGATAGGCGCGACCCTTGCCATGCTGGTCGCCAGGTTTGTTCTACAGGAACAGGTGCAAAGTCGATTTGCGCGACAACTGGGCGCTCTTAACAGAGGCATTGAAAAGGAAGGGGGATTTTATCTTTTTACCTTAAGACTGGTGCCGATCATCCCATTCTTTGTGATCAATCTTGCAATGGGGCTCACTAGAATCAAGGTTTTGACATTCTTTCTGGTCAGCCAGCTAGGCATGCTTGCCGGGACAGCGGTGTATGTGAATGCAGGGACACAGCTCGCGGAAATTGAAACTGCTTCTGATATTTTGTCTGTTGAGTTGCTTGTCGCGTTTGGGTTATTGGGGGTCTTTCCATTGATCGCTAAAAAATTGGTCGATTTATTACGGGCGAGGCAGGTTTACCGGGGGTTTAGTAAACCTTCTGCCTATGATCGAGATGTAATCGTTCTAGGTGCGGGGTCAGGCGGGTTGGTTGCGGCTCTAATCGCTGCCACCGTTCGCGCAAAGGTAACGCTTATCGAAAAGAACAAGATGGGCGGAGATTGCCTGAATACTGGATGTGTTCCCAGCAAGGCGCTTATTCGTTCGGCAAAACTCGCAGCCGATATTCAGCGCTCGGTCTCACTGGGTTTTAAGCCCATGACATCAAACTTTGATTTCTCTGACGTTATGGATAGGGTGCAGCGGGTCATCACCGAGATCGAACCTCATGACTCCGTGGAGCGTTATGAGAGTTTGGGTGTTGACGTTGAATTGGGGAGCGCCAAAATCATTTCGCCCTGGGAAGTGGAGGTCAACGGCAAGACCCTGACGACCAGAAGTATCATCATTGCTACGGGCGCTGAGCCTTTTGTTCCTCCTATTTCCGGAATTGATTCGGTGTTTTATCTTACCTCCGACACGATATGGGAATTACGCGAGCAACCCAAACGGTTGGCGGTGCTTGGTGGTGGTCCTATTGGGACCGAGTTGACTCAGACCTTTGCTCGACTGGGCTCCTCTGTTACACAGGTTGAAATGCTGCCCAGGATCATGACCCGGGAAGACCCGGAGGTTTCGGCGATGGTCGTTTCTTCACTTGAAGCAGATGGGGTGAACGTCCTCGCGGGACATGCGGCGGAAGCAATCGAAGAGCAGGGTGGCGAACACATTCTTGTTTGTCGTTCGGAGCAAGGGGAGCAGGTGCGTGTTCCCTTTGATCAACTGCTTGTCGCGGTTGGCAGAAAAGCGAATGTCGAAGGTTTCGGCCTTGAGAACCTTGGCGTAGAGATATCAGAGCGTGGCACGATAGCTGTTGATGACTTTCTGAGAACGAATTTCCCCAATATTTATGCAGTGGGCGATGTTGCAGGACCCTATCAGTTTACCCATACGGCATCACATATGGCGTGGTATGCAACAGTGAATGCACTGTTTGGTAGTTTCTGGAAATTCCGTGTGGATTATTCCGTCATCCCCTGGTGTACCTTTTGTAGTCCGGAAGTGGCGCGGGTGGGCTTAAGTGAGAGTGAGGCGACTGAACAGGGTATTGAACATGAGGTTACCCGTTTTGATGTTGGCGAATTGGATAGAGCGATTGCTGATGAAGAAGCTCACGGTGTGGTTAAGGTGCTTACTCCACCTGGAAAGGATGAGATTCTTGGCGTCACGATTGTGGCAGATCATGCGGGCGACTTGATCAGTGAGTATGTCCTTGCGATGAAGCAGGGTATGGGGCTTAAGAAAATCATGGGTACGATTCACATCTATCCGACCCTGGCGGAGATGAACAAATTTGCGGCCAGTGAATGGCGCAAAAACCACAAACCGGCCCACGTTCTGGACTGGGTAGAAAAGTTTCACGCGTTTCGGCGTGGCTAGGTGCAGCCAGAAACTAGAGGTACGATGTTCAGTTTCAGGACAAGAACTAGCTAGCTCTTGAGTTTGCTGATCAGCGTCTCGATTTCTGTGTCGGTAGGTTCGGGAGGTGAGCTGATCTTTTGTGCAACCCCAATGGAATGACGTAGCTGCTTCAGGTACCGCCTGCAATGAACACAGATCATTAAGTGAAAGCGAAACTTGATACGTTGGAACAGGGTGGTTGGCCCCTCCAGCATATCGCTTGCAGTGTCACTTATGTCTTTGCATGTTAATTTGTGCAACGTTCGCCGCTTTCCTGAAAGTGTTCTATGCAGCGAAACATTCTATTCCTCGGGCGGTGTAGTAATACTCGTACGTTGGACTCACTAACGTCCAGAATGTTGCAGATCTTTGCCAGTGAGTAACCTTGCTGTTCTCTAAGATTCAGCGTTGCACCTTGTAGTTCCGGTAGAGCTTCAAGCATCTCTTCGATGTAGCTTCGTAATTCACCCGAAGACAATATCTCATCAGGCGAATCAGCGTCCCAGTCAAAGGGGTTGTCCTGCCAGTGGCTTTTGCTACTAAACCGTTCATCCAGTGTGCTGTCACGCTTTAGCATTTCATCCAGGGAGACTTGTCGATTTTTTTTTCGCAGTCTGGTTTTCGCTTCTTTTGCGACGATGCGTAATAACCAGGTTTTCAGTTTGCTGCGGCGCTCAAACTTGGGTAGGGCGCGTAAAGCGGAAAACCATGCCTCCTGGACGACTTCATCTGCAAGTTTGTTGCTGACCATCGAGTTAGCGAGATACATCATTGAGGGCTGATATTCCGTAATAGCAAATCGAAACGCCGAGTCTTTCTTGGCGATTAGGCCATCAATCAATGTGTCTTCGTCTTCAAACATATTCGTCTTCAAACATAAAAAATCAGTAACCCTTATTCTCAAGATTAAGCAGAGGGAACGCGCTATATACGCTAGGTGGTACTGCCGGTTGCGCATCGGTTACAAAAGACTCGTCCAGTTCTTTGAATGAATTGACGCCGCAAAGCGCGAGCACCTCGGTGATCTCTGCCTTGAGAAGATCCAGACATTGCACAACTGCAGGAGCACCACCTGCCGCCATTGCCCAGGCTTCCAGCCTGCCAAGGCCGACGGCATTAGCTCCCATTGCAATCGCCTTCACTATATCCGTTCCACGATAGAAACCACCGTCAATGGCGATTTCTGCTTTACCCTTGATGGCCGTCACTATATCGGGAAGGAGGTCCAGCGCGCCGGGCCCCTGGTCCAGTTGTCGCCCGCCATGATTGGATACGTAGACAACATCGACGCCGTATTCTACCGCCTTAAGCGCATCGTCAACCCTGTTGATGCCTTTGATGATCAGTGGAATGTCTGACTTTTCTCTGATGCGAGCAATGTCCGACCAGTTTAGTGCGGCTCGATATGCACGAGCTTCCGGATCTCTTTTGGAGGTCATTCTCACGCGTCTTGAAATATCGCGCTCGCGACGACTTACTACTGCGGTATCGACAGTGAGACAAAAGCCAACGTATCCGCTATCGACCACTCGCTTAACGATATCGTCTACGGCGTCTGCGTCGAAATTGACGTATAGCTGGTAAATCTTAGGCGCGTTGGATGCCGCGGCAATGTCCTCAAGCGAGGGCTCGCAGACGCTGCTGGCGATGCTCATCACACCAGCTTGTTCTGCGGCGATAGCCGCGCTCGCGCCGCCACCTGCTTCGAATTCCTGAAGACGACCAATGGGCGCAAGCATGACAGGAATGCTAAGCGGCTGGCCGAGAATTTCGCCTGAAGTATCGACCTCTGAAACATTATTTAGAACCTTTGGCCTAAGGGCTCGAGAATCAATAGCCGTGCGATTTCGTTTTAACGTTGTTTCAGTTTCCGTGCCTCCGACTAAATAGTCCCAGTGATACATATCAAGCCGCTTCTGGGCGGCTTTGACTATCTGATGAATTGTAATGAATTGTGATATTTCGGACATCTCGTTTCCCCTAGCTAACGAAGGCTCTCATACTAATGTTTCTGAAGATGTGAAACCACTGGGTCATCCTGGGTTATATTATCTTTGCAGAAGGAATGAGTGATGAACTTAGCGAAACTTAAGAAGGCCGAAGCCGCGTTCTTGAAGAGGAATTCCCAGGGGTTTCTCAGCGAGGAAATGCAGGAGATAGGTAAGAAACACCGGGTGCCGCAGATGGTGGCACTGTCTCAGGACTGTTTTAAGAAATCCCGCTTCTCAAAGCCGCGCGCTATTACCGATGACATGGTCCGGGTGGTGAGCACAGCATCGATGGTGTCCATGTTTGAAAAGCCAAAGTTTCGCGATTTTGTAAACGCGTTACCTGAAGCGGAGATAAAGCTTCTTGCTTGTGGTCTCAAAAACTTTCTGCATGGAAATCAACAAAAGGGGTTCGACGAGATTGTTGATACATTGCTGCGCGGAAAATTGGCAAAGTGGTCCCTCGTCACCATAATCCCTAATTATTTTCGTCCCGACGATGAGGTGTTTGTGAAGCTAACTACCGCAAAGGGCGTAATCGAGCAATTTGAGCTGGAAGGTCTGCAATATCATCCACGGCCAACGTGGGAATTTTACGAAGAATATCGAAAACAGATTCTCGATATGAGAAGTAGGGTAGATGACTCTCTCTCGCCCAACAACGCCGCCTTCTGCGGATTCCTGATGATGAGTCTTAAGCAGGTTTTGAACACTAGCTAGTTTCTGTCCACAAAGTCCTGATGCTGCGCGAGGAGAAGCGACATTCTAAAGGAAATTGATAAGAAAACAATTACTTGCAAAGAAACTAGAGGCACGATGTTGAGTTTCCGGACAAGAACTCGTCGTTGGAAATACCTGCTATTTGTACAGTTCCTTGGGGCTTTGCTTCCTGTATCGGCAAACTACGTAGGGTCTGAGTCCTGCAATGGATGTCATCAGGAGATTGTTGTCGAGTGGCAGCAGTCAGATCACTTCAAATCCATGCAGGTCGCTGATCAGTCGACAGTTCTCGGTAACTTCGACAACCAGACTCTGATATTCCATGGAATCACGAGTCGTCTCTTTCTGGAAGATGATGTCTATTACATTAACACGCTAGGGAAAGACGGGACTCACCAGAATTTTGAGATTCTTAATACCTTCGGTTTTTATCCCTTGCAGCAATACATAGTAGCGACCGAAAAAGGTCGTTTGCAGATGCTTAATATTGCATGGGACTCGAGGCCCTATAATGACCGAGGACAGCGATGGTTTCACCTGCAGCCAGACGAAGACATTTCGCCGGAACATCCATTTTTCTGGGCTAACCACTTTGCCAACTGGAACAGCCGCTGTGCCTCGTGTCATAGCACGAATCTAGAGAAAAACTATGATGGTCAGTCGAAGTCTTACCAGACCACGTTTTCGGAAGTAAATGTAGCGTGTGAATCCTGTCATGGGCCTGCGGGAAATCATGTTGCTTTAGCTTTCGATGGTTTTCCCGACGCAGATATCGGATTTACAACAAGTTCAGTCAAGCCGCTCTCATGGGTCTTCGATAAAACCAGTCCAATCGCTCAGCCTAAAGGTGAAGTGTCGAACCGGGAAATTGACATGTGTGGAGGGTGCCACTCCCGGCGTATGGCCATCGATGAAGTGGCGCCTGTTACCGACTATTTTGAGCACCACATGCTGGAGACTCTCGGGCAGGGACTCTATTTTCCGGATGGTCAGATTCAGGATGAGGTGTTTGTTCTGGGGTCGTTTCTGCAAAGCAAAATGCACCAGGCGGGTGTTACCTGTTCTAATTGCCACAATCCACATACCGGTAAGACCAAAGCAGAAGACAATAGCCTCTGTGCACAGTGTCACCAGCTCCAGACATACGGTTCACCTGAGCACCACCACCATGAGTCCGATAGCGAAGGTGCCCAGTGTGTTAACTGTCATATGCCTGCTAGGACCTATATGCAGGTTGACGATCGTCGGGATCATAGTTTCGTTGTACCAAATCCGACAGTTAGCGGAACAACTGGATCCCCGGATCCTTGCCTCGGCTGCCATAGCGATCAGTCATCAGACTGGTCACTATCGGTGCAACGCGAGTGGGGCAACAAGCAGGAGGAGCACTGGGCCATTAGTCATGATCAGGCGCGCCGGATGGATATCACCAGTGTCCCCGCGTTAGCTGATTATATTCAGGACTCGGAACTTTCGGGGCTGGTACGCGCGACTTTGCTAGAGCAACTAGGTACCTTCTCTTCGCCTGAGGCATCCGATGTGGTTATCAGCACATTGACCGATGCTAACCACTTAGTTCGGCGTGCTGCGGTATCGTCCCTTCAAAGTACCGAAGCTGATCTGCGCTGGCGAATACTGGCACCGATGCTGCGGGATCAGACCAGAAGTGTCCGATTGGAAGTAGTACGTGTGCTGGCACCCATCGTAATGGACCTCACCGCGAAGCAGCGCAAAACGATGGATGGGGGCATTCAAGAGTATCGAGAGGCAATATCCCTGAGGCGGGATACACCTAGCGGACAGCTCGCGCTGGCCAGTCTGGAGTTCAATCTGGGGAATCGAGGCGCAGCACTGAACGCGTATCAGCAGGCGCTCGAGATAGAACCCAATTTCGTGCCTGCACTGATCAATCTCGCTGACTTTTATCGAGGTGGTGGTCAGGAAAGTAGAGCCAAGTCATTACTGCTACGTGCCCTGCGCACCGCGCCGGATAGTGCCGCCGTTAACCACAGCTATGGGCTTCACCTGGTAAGACGGGAGCGCTACGCAGAAGCGCTGGGGTACCTGGAAAAAGGCGCAAGGCTCTCAGATGCAAGCCCGAGGTACGGCTATGTATACGCGATCGCGCTTGATTCACTGGATCGTACCGGGGAATCTGTGCAGTTCTTACATGAGGCAGTAGAGCAATGGCCTAACCAATATGATCTATTGTTGACGCTGGTGATTTATCTAGAGAAGGTTGGACGAGCAGGGGAGATCGCCGAGCCCCTGGCAAATCTGCGCGCGCTCGCGCCGCAATCATCTGCGGTCCAGACACTGCTGCGAAGATATCCTCTTCCCGGGACTTAAAGGCCGGACGTTTGCGTTCCCATATTATTTTTTGCAAAGTGTATGCTTGTTTGAGGGACTATCTATGGATAACGGACCGCTCACCGGGATAAAGGTTATAGACCTGACGCAGATATATCAGGGGCCCTATGCTGCGTTCCTCATGGCAAGGGCTGGTGCCGAGGTGATTAAGATTGAGCCGATCGGTGGTGAGCGTCTTAGGGGCCATGGACGTGCGCCGACACCTATGGCGTTCATGATGCTTAATTCTAATAAGAAGTGCGTCACGCTGAACCTGAAGCAGGAGCGGGGTAAAGAAATCTTGCGTGAGCTGGTACGTCAGGGCGATGTGCTGATAGAGAACTTCGCGCCGGGTGTCATGGATCGTCTTGGCGTAGGATGGGAATCTCTGAGAGGGATCAATCCCAGCCTCATATATGGATCAGGCACTGGTTACGGGCTGTCTGGCCCTGATCGCGACATGCTTGCAATGGATCACACGATACAGGCGGCAAGTGGTGTGATGAGTGTGACTGGAGACGCAGACAGACCCCCATCTCGTGCGGGTGGTGCACCTGCAGATATTATGGGCGGGATTCACATGTACGCGGGTGTCATGGCTGCCCTGGTAGGGCGACAACAAACCGGTAAGGGAACACTGGTTGAAGTCTCTATGTTGGACTCGATGTACTTTATGCTCTGTTCAGAGCTGACTAGTTACCATAAAAACGGAGAATTCCCCAAACGCAATAGTGCACGATCTCCGGCGGGGTCGTGTCCTTATGGTCGATATGAGTGTAAAGATGGTTATATCGCGATCATTAGTGTTGCCGAGCGACACTGGCAGAGTATCTGCAAGGTAGTGGGTCGAGAAGATCTTATTGATAACCCGGATTACGCGACCGTTCGACAGCGCCTTGAGATAGAAGATCAGGTTAATGAAGTCATTGAATCATTCACTCGAACTCGTACTCGCGATGAAGCTTATCTCGCGTTTCGAGATGGCAGAATCCCTGTTGCGCCAGTTCGGAACTTAGAGGAAGTAAGACAGAACCCACATCTTCATGAACGAGGGATGCTGCATCATATGGAGCATGAAGAGTTCGGAGACCTGATCATACCTTCCAGTCCCATTCGTTACTCGGACTATGGTGCTCCAGACCTGGCGCTGTTTCCTGAAGCAGGCGCTCACAATGACGAGGTCTACGGCAACTGGCTTGATCTTAGCGAGAAAGACCTGACCGATCTAGAATCCGCAGAGGTGATCTAGGGCTGCTGCTAAAGCAGTTCTTCCACCTTGTCTGAAGGTCTCGCTATCACAGCCTTATCGCCTTTGACGATTACAGGACGTTCCATAAGTGCTGGATGCTCCAGCAGAATCTGAATTACCGCATCCTTAGTGGTGTAATCATCCGCGCTAAGCCCAAGATCCTTAAAACGCTTGTCTTTGCGAACCAGTTCCTGAGGTTCGTTCGGTAACAAGTCGAGAAAATTCTCGAGATCTGCTTTTATCAGTGGGGTTTTGAGGTACTCGATGACATCGAACTCGACGTCTCTGTCGCGCAGAATCTCCAATGCGCCGCGCGACTTTCCTCAGCCAGGGTTGTGATAGATTGTTATCATGCTGCCTCCGTGTAAGTTGCTATTATATCCATGGTGAGTGGCTAAGCTAGTGGCCAGTGTAGGCTAAAGTTAGAAATAACTTTAAGTTTAAAAATATCATTTAATACAAATAGATATAAGATAATAGTAAACTATATTATTAATACTATGCGTTCTGCTTATCGTGGTGATACTAAGGTAAAATTATGCCGATGACTGATGAGGAAAAGTTCGTTTTTGACCTTCAGGGATTCATTGTTATTCCGGGAGTATTGTCAGATGAAGAATGTAGAACCTATATTGAGTTAGCGGATAAGGCCTGGCCCAGAGAACCATCAGACGGTCCGTTTCGACGATTTGGTGGCGTTTCCCAGTGGGGACAACCGTTTGTTGATCTGATGGATCATCCTGTCGTACTCGAGTACCTGGTTGAACTGATGGGTCGTCAGCTTCGGATAGATCACGACTACTGTATTTTCATGCGCAATGGTGGGCGGCGGAGCCAGTTGCACGGCGGGCCGCGAGGAAATGAATCGGATCATTGGTACTACTATAAAGATGGCGAGATGCGTAATGGGCTAACCGTTGCGACCTGTAATCTTACTGATGCGCCAGCAGGAGCGGGCGGCTTTGTGTGTGTTCCGGGAAGTCACAAAACAAACTACCTCAATCAGCTACCTCATGACGTCAGGACCTTCGGACGATCTACCCCCTATGTTGTGCAGCCCCCAATGCAGGCTGGAGACGTGTTGATATTTACAGAGGCATTGATTCACGGCACGCAAACCTGGACTGCAGATCATGAACGACGCACGCTACTCTATAAGTATTCTCCGCCACATTCCTCCTGGCGTATCGAGCCATACAATACTGATGATTTTCCCGAGTTAACCGAACGCCAGAAAAGACTGATGGCTCCTCCTTCAGTTCAGGCACATCCGGTTGTCGTTGGACCAGAGGATAGCTTCGAAAGGTAGTCTCCGATAATTTTTGCACCAGTCGGCTCGATGTGCTTTAGTCCGGCCCGTTAATTCATTTGATTAGGAAAAGATATGTCCAGTTTTAGACTCGATGGCAAGGCGGCGATTATTACCGGTGGAGCAGGTGGCTTGGGTAGATCGATGGTGAAGCAGTACGCAGAAGCCGGTGCTAATGTTGTCGTGACAAGCAGAAACCTGGAAAGCTGTCAGAAGATCGTTGACGAGGTGAAAGCGGATGGCGGTAATGCGCTTGCCGTTTCAGTAGACATCACCGTACCTGAACAGGTCGACAGCATGATCGAACAGACTGTGAAGGAATATGGTGCATTGGATGCCATCGTTAATAACGCCGGGCGCTGGGGCAAAGGTCATGCAGCAGAAGACACGCCATTAGACGAGTGGAACGACATTATTGAACAGAATCTAACAGGCTGCTTTATCTGTTGTATGTCGGCAGGACGTCAGATGCTTAAGCAGGGCGGCGGGAAGATCATTAATATTTCTTCTACTGCAGGTAGTAAGGGCAACCCCGGCCAGCTTCATTATTCAGCTGCCAAGGCGGCAGTACTGAGTCTGACCAACAATCTCGCCATGATGTGGTCGAAAGATAATATCAACGTGAACGCTATTTTGCCGGGTCTGATCGCTACGGAGGAACTCAAGGGTTATGGAATTATCCCTTCAAGAGAAGACGAAGATGGTAATCCTTTACCCCCGTTAACCTTGCCGCCGGAGCCTGAGAACGTAGCAGATCTTGCGGTATTCCTCGCTTCACCAGCATCAGACATGCTGACTGGAGAGCTATATCCGATCAGAGCCTGGATGAAATCTGAACGATTTTGGCAGTGAACCAGTAACTTATAGCTACTCCTTCCATATCACGGATTTGGTGACGTCATTGATATCCCGCAAGCCACATAAGGCCATGGTGAGGTCCAGTTCCTTGGAAATTATCGAGATGGCTGTGGCCACGCCGGCTTCACCCATGGCACCCAATCCGTAGATATACGGACGACCTACCATGGTGCCTTTGGCGCCAAGCGCAATGGCCTTGAAAACGTCCTGTCCTGACCGAATACCGCCATCGAGCCAGACTTCTATGTCCTGACCGACAGCATCCACAATTGCCGGTAATGCGTTGATTGTGGCTGGCGCACCATCGAGCTGACGACCGCCATGATTAGAAACGACGAGGGCATCAGCGCCACTGCGTGAAGCCATGAGTGCATCCGCTGGATCCATGACGCCCTTGAGAATAAGTTTTCCACCCCATCGTTCCTTGATCCATTCGACATCGTCCCAGTTAAGCTTGGGGTCGAATTGCCGCGCAGTCCACGACAACAGAGATCCCATGTCAGTAAGTTCATCTACATGACCCATGATGTTGCCAAAGCTACGCCGCGGTGTGGCGAGCATACGCAACCCCCAGCCGGGATAGAGTGACATGTTGAGCATGTTCTTCAACGTTAAGCGGGGCGGTGCTGAAAGTCCGTTTTTTAAATCTTGATGGCGCTGACCAAGCAATTGTAAATCCGCAGTGAGCACCAGTGCAGAACATCCAGCGTTCTTCGCTCTATCGATCAGATCGGCGACAAAATCCCTGTCTCGCATTACGTAAAGTTGAAACCAAAATGGTTTCTCGGTCTTTGCGGCAACATCCTCTATGGAGCAGATACTCATGGTTGATAGCGTAAACGGTACACCAAGTTTCTCAGCTGCACGGGCCGCCAGAATTTCTCCGTCGGCATGTTGCATACCCGTAAGTCCCACGGGGGCAAGGACCATGGGAAACGCTACCTCTTGTCCTGCCATTGTGGTTTTTAGAGAACGATTTTCCATATCCACCAGAACACGCTGTCGAAGCTTGATTTTTTCGAACGCGTTGGCGTTAGCTCTAAAGGTGCTTTCGGTCCACGACCCGGACTCGCAGTAGTCGTAGAACATCTTTGGCACGCGTCGCTTATACAGAGCGCGCAGGTCTTCAATACAGGTAATAACTGGCAAGGTTACATGCCCCTTAAGGCTACAGTGATAGGTTGTCGAGCGGCAGTGATCGACGGGAATAATCCGCCGATCAATCCAAGCAGGCAAGACCAGGTAATGCCTCTGGTCAACAGTTCTGGCGTAACGGCAAAATCAAATGATACCTGGGAAAAAGTACCTCCCCAGGTTGACGCGGTATAGCCGTTGAACAGCAGGTAGGCCAGGGTTGCCCCAATTAATCCGCCAATCATGGCAAGGGCCAGCGCCTCAACCATCACTGAAATCACAATGGGCACCTGCCCGAAGCCCAATGCCCGGAGCGTCGCGATTTCTACTGATCGAGCCGACACAGCGGAATACATGGTATTAAGTGCGGCGAAGATGGCGCCGATCGCCATTATTATGCCTACGGCATAGCCAAAGTTGGTGATCATCGCAGTTGTGCTAACAGACTGCGCCGCATAGTAGGTGGATTCTCTAAGCACGTTAGTTTCGAGTTGCGGATCGTCCTGCAATGCCTGTTCGAATACATCAAAATCAGCGGGTGATTCCAATTTCACGAATAGTGAATTAGAGCCGCCGCCTCGTTTCAGGTTTTGGCGCAGCACAACGTTGTCGACCCATACCTCAGACTCGTAGATGCCACCACCTGCCTCGAACAGTCCTACAACTTTCCAGGCCGCCCCTCGAATATTAAGTTCGCTGCCGAGATCAATACCTTGAAACTGGTCGGCAGCTTTGATGCCTGCAATGAGTTCGAATCGACCGAATTCAATATTACGACCCTCTACAATTTCGACTTCCTCTCTGATCTCGAATGAGTTCTGGTCAACGCCGCGCATCGGCATGTTCGCCGGGGAATTATTGGCGCGTTTGCGAATATCCGCAATAACGTACGTTTCTTTAGCCGCAAGCAGGCCTTTGTCGGTGTTCAGAATTCCAGGTTTCGTGGAGATCAAGTTTGTCTGCTGCGAAGAAAGGCTGCTCGCCATTTCGCTCGTTGAACCGCCGCGGAGCACGATCGCGCGGTCAGGAGATCCGCTACCCTGGAGGGTCGCTTCAAATCCCTTT
>MDTB01194369.1_pt1 | contig 40739 bp, 40 predicted proteins | sample 811161 | NCBI WGS metagenome assembly MDTB01 (sample SAMN05326650, study PRJNA326480) | marine metagenome | isolation source: seawater | place: Mediterranean Sea | collected 2009 | reverse complement strand
ATGAGTGATGTTTATGTAATGGGTGTTGATATGATCAAGTTTGGAAGATTTCCAGACAGAAGTGTTCCAAATATTGGAGCTGAAGCAGCTTTAATGGCTCTAGACGATGCTGGTTTAGGCATCCAAGATATGCAAGCCCTTTATTGCGGAAACCTTGGCCAAGCCAATGCAATGGTAGGTCAAAGAATTCTTCAGGAAATAGGTCAAACTGGTATGCCAGTTGTTAATGTTGCAAATGCTTGTGCAACTGGTGCAACTGCTTTTAGAGAAGCATGGATGTCAATAAAAGCTGGTATGTATGACGTTGTTCTTGCGGTAGGTGTTGAGCAAATGGGTAAAGGTCTCCTCGGGGGAGCTGGTGGCAGTGATGGAATTCCCAAAGAGGGTCTTTTAGGCTCAGGAACTATGCCTTGTGTTTTTGCTGAAGCTGGAATGGAACACACTAAAGAATACGGAACGACCTTTGAGCAATTTGCAAAAGTTTCTGTAAAAAATCATCATCACTCAACAATGAACCCAAAGGCTATGTATCAAATTGAAACTCCTCTTGATGAGGTTATGAATGCAGAAATGATTTCTTATCCAAATACAAAGCTTATGTGCTCAGTCAATGTTGACGGTTCGGCGGCTGCAGTTCTTGTCTCCGAAAAGAAAGCAAAAGAACTAGGCATGTCCAGAGCTGTAAAAGTAAGAGCCTCAGCTATGGCAAGTGATCCGTATACTGACAGGGACCTAGTGATGCCAGATGTAAATGCTTGCACGAGACTAGCTGCCAAAGATGCTTACGAACAAGCAGGTGTTGGACCTGAGGATGTAAATCTTGTCGAACTTCATGATTGTTTTGCTACGGCAGAGATGTTGCATTATGAAAACCTTGGGCTTTGTGAAGATGGAGATGCAGGAAAAATGATTGATGAAGGCCATGTTGAACTTGGTGGAAAAGTCCCAGTGAATGTTTCTGGAGGCCTCTTATCTAAAGGTCATCCTTTAGGGGCAACTGGAATAGCTAATATCTATGAAATTTGTACTCACTTAAGAGGTGAAGCTGGGGCTAGACAGGTTGAAGGGGCAAGGATTGGCATGACTCATGTTATTGGTCTTGGTACTGCCTGCGGGATTCATATTCTTGAAAAAACTAGTTAAGTTTTGAAAATAGGCCTTACTGGCGATACTCATAATAATCTTAAAAATGTCGCAGTAATCTGCGACATTTTTAATTCTAAAGACTTAGATTTGGTAATTCATACGGGAGACATAAGTCTTCCAAAAACGTTAATCGCTTTTGAAGAACTCAATTTTCCGTTACAGGGAGTATTTGGAAATAACGATCAACAAGAAAAAAATGAATTATTAAAAGTTTGTGAGGAAAAGAACTTTTTATTCCAAGATGAGTTAAATATAGAAATTTCTGGATTTAATCATTTATTTGTTGTTCATGATCCAAAGGACATAAGAGAAGAATTTTATAAACCTGGAAATATTATCTTTCATGGACATACGCACAGATACCGTGATGAGGTTTTTAAAGAAACTTTTATATTTAATCCTGGAGAATGTGCAGGAATTATGAAAGGCATGAATCAAGTAGGAATAATTGATACTGATGATCCCAAAATGGAGATTATTAGATTCTAGATTTTTTTATGTAAAAAATTAAATCTAATACGAAGATAACAATAAAACCAAGCATAATGGGTCTAATTATTCTCATTATTTTTAAATTGCTCGTTTCAAACAAGTCCATAAAAAAAATTGAAATTGCTGGAGAAAGATTTGTTTCTCCTGGGTAAGAAAACCACACTGATAAAAATAATGAGAGGAACAAGGCAAAAAGAAATCTCTTGAGAATCTGATTTTCAAATAACCTTCTTATAAGAAATGATGAAATGAGTATTATTCCTACATAAAGAGACCAAGCTACATATATCATTAAAAATTACTTAAAAAAAATTTCCTGTCATCTTCATCTTCAATTATCCAATCAAGCTCCTTTATCTTTTTACTTTGAATTAGTTCTCTTATCTTGCGAAGGTACTTATCTTTAAATATATTGTTTGGAGGGACATTTCTCTCTTTAGCCCTATTTTCTCTCCATAAAAAAATATCGCATTCTTCCTTACTTATATTTTTTTGCTTCTTCCTCAATCGCTCAAGTCTAGATATTGAAAAATCTTGTTCAGCCAAAAGAATTTCTTTTTCACAAATAATTTTCAAATCTTGAATCAGTCTCTTATTTTTTAATCTTTTTAGCTGAATACTTTTTAAATTTAGTAAATATTTTATATCCTCAGCGGCGTATTGAATTTGCTCTTTTGATAAAGGTCTTTTTTCCCAGTCCGAGTTAGTTTGAGATTTTGATAAAGTTTTATAAAAGTAAAAGTCTACAAGTTTTTTATAGCTTATTTGGTCAGATATTCTATAAATCAATTTATGAGCTATTTGAGTATCAAAAATATTATGAAAGCTAGCTCCAATTGAATTCTTCAAGACTGATATATCCCCCCTAGAGGAATGAAAAACTTTTATAATATTTTTATCATGAAAAATGTTATTTAATTCGTCAAAATTATTCAGTTTCAGAGCATCTATAATGAATAACTTATCATCTATTCCTATTTGAATGAGACTCAACCTAGGAAAATAAGTTTTTCTCCAAGTAAATTCAGTATCAATGCATATTTCTTTTTTTTTATGGATTTCCTTTAATGCAGTTAAGAAATTTGAGTCGTTTTCAATATAAATTGTATGTTGTTTTTTTAGTGAATGATAAAAAGTGTTTAAAATTTTCATTAAAAACTTTTCAGTAATTTTTTAAAATCTTTTGATAAGTCCTTTCTATTGCTAGCAATTTCAACGATCGACTTTAAATAACCAATCTTATCACCACAATCAAAGCACTCACCTTTCAAAATTAAAGAATTTACAGTCCTGCCATTTTTTATGAATCGTTTTATTGCATCGGTGATTTCAATTTCTTTATTTTTTGAACTTTTTTGTTCAATGAACTCAAAGATGTCATTTTCAAATATATATCGACCTACTGCAGCATATTGAGAAGGAGCAAACTCTTTTCTTGGCTTTTCAATAATATCTTCCAAACGAGTTATTGAGCTATCAGATTTAAAAGGGGTTCTTAACTTTGCAATGCCATATTTATGTACTTCTTGTTTTTTGACTTTTTCTAATAAAATTAAACTTTCTTTCTTTTTAAGAAATTCCTTTTTCATTTTTGCCAAATTATCTTTTTTTATGTTTGAGCTATATGTATTCATTACTCTATCAGGTAAGACAACTGCAAAAGCTTCGCCATTAATCAACTCTCTAGCCTGGAGTATTGCATGCCCGAGCCCTTTTGCTTCTCCTTGTCGAACGGAAAAAATTTTACTTTTTAATCTTGAGATGTTTTTAATATCTCTAAGAAGGCTTCTTTTAATTCTCCTCTCAAGTGTTGTCTCTAATTCAAAGCTAGTATCAAAGTGGTTTTCAATTGAATTTTTACTTGAATGTGTCACAAGAATTATTTCTTCAAATCCAGCTGAAATTACCTCTTCTACTACATATTGAATGATTGGCTTATCAACTATGGGAAGCATTTCTTTTGGAATTACCTTAGTGGCAGGGAGCATCCTTGTCCCTAAACCAGCAACAGGAATTATCACTTTATTAAGCATCTATTTCACTCTTCCAAAATCATCCACAAACCTTTTAATGTCACCTTCTTGTAAAATTTTACCAGCTTGAATCTCTAAGATTTTGATAGGTTTGCTTGTATCATTTATCAACCGGTGTTTTGATTTTTTGGGTATGAATATGTACTCATCTTTTCTAAGTTTGGATATTTTGTCTTCGATCTGAATCTTCGGATCACCTTCAAGAACATACCAAAATTCAGATCTATGTTCGTGGGATTGTAATGAAAGTTTTTTATTTGGATTAAGGTTGATTATCTTTATAAGATGTCCATCTATCTTCTCAAGATTTTTATATGACCCCCATGGTTTATAAACGGTTGATAGAAAGATGTCTGCATTTCCAGTTAAGGATGAGCTAGATTGAATTTTTTCACCACCAACATCAAAAACCATACTAATTCCGAGACTATTACAAATGTCAGATTCTGGTACTAGCTTTTTATTCTTGCGATCACCACCATTAGCAAAAACTTTTATATTCTCTTTTTCTGATAAATAACGAATTGATTCTATTACAGTGTTATCTTGATCAATACTTTCAAAGACTTCATCAACACATTCAAATCCCTTAATAATTTCGATCCTCTCCTTGGCTTCCATAAAAATAAAACCTTTTTTTTGAATTAGAAAATTATCATTATTTACAATCACTAAAAGTCTATCTGCTAATTTAGCTGCCTCCTCAAACATTCTTAAATGACCTATGTGAACAGGATCAAATCCTCCGCTTACCAAAACTGTTTCTTTTTGCATGAAGAGTATTAACTAAATATTTTGATAAGTTCAACCAGAGCTCTATATGAAACAAAGACGATGAAACCCAAGAATAAAAATGCAATCAAAGTTAACCTCTTTGATGGTCTAACTTTTTCATACGATGAGATAGGATCATTAGTAAATTCTAATGTTTTGTTGATATTTACGTTTGAAAAGGTGTTGATGCTAATCTGTTTATTAAGAAATAAAACAAGACCTTCTTTAAGCTCATTGTTTTGTGTTTTAGAAAGAACATCTTTTACAAAATCAATATTTGCCTGAGAAATTAATTTATTTTGCGATCTTATATATTCATTAACAAAATTAATTAAATGGTAAATAAGCATTTCAGCCTTAAGGGGAGAAATATGTTCGATTTTTATTAAGATTAAGTTTGAAGTTCTTTCTTTTTGAACAGAATAAAAATTAAGAAATTTTTTAAAATTTTGATTCTGCTTTATTTTTGATGAAAATAAATCTTGAGTAGATATGTTGTTATCTAATTCAGAAAATTTATGATCTTTTAGACAATCTTCAACGAGCAATTCATTATCAATTTTTTCGGATTCCCAATCTCCTAAACACATTAAAAATTCACTTATAAATGATCTCGAATTTAAAAGATTAAAAGCTTTATCAAAATCTGTGCTGTTAGCATTACTACCTACACCAAATATGCTGGAAACACTAAGTGAGGCTGATTGAGAATTGCCAACGACAGAATCTGTTGACTGAGTGCTTGGACCAAGGGATGCCTCTGCTAAATAATAATTATTAAGAGTTCCTAAATAAATAAAACAGGCAATAATGGAAATGGACATTATAAAAACGAACTGTTTCCAAAAGCCTATGAAATACTTAAATATATTCTTAATGAAATTTAATTCAACATTCATATTAATTTGAAAAAGTGATTCTACACCTATTTTGTGACAATCTCTTTTTTAATTTTCTTGACAGCCGCTTCTGTAGAAAATTCATTCTTCCATAGCTCTATACATCTTTCTTTCAAATTTTTATCGTTATTTAATTGAACTAAAAGCTTTTTAAGGTTTTCCTTCAAATGAGAAGATGAATTGTCTTCTATAGATTCTCCAACTCTAAAGTGTTCTAGGATCTTTTTTAAATCATTGCCAGGATTTACTGCTGCTAGCACTGGAAGACCTGCTTGAAGGTATGACAATAATTTCCCAGGTATATTATTTATTTTATGATTTACGCTAAGAGAAATAATTCCTACATGACAAAATCCATATAAAGAATTGAGTACTTCTTTATCTAATTCATCAAGAAAAAGTACATTAATTAATTCATCTTCCTTTGAGAGATTTTTTAGACTTTCTTTTTCAGTTCCCCTTCCAACAAAAATAAAAAAATTTTCATCTCTTGTGTGTTTTGCCAATTCAAGCCATAACCTAAGATTTTGTGCTTTTCCCATATTTCCAGAGTAAATGAGTATATTTCTATCTTTGGGTAATTTTGAATAAAGATTTCTTTCTATAGGAATTTCTCCATATTTTGACAGCCAATTATTTAAAACTTCAGTTTTTTTTGAAAATGGACCTAGCATACCTCTGAAATAAGATAGGTTAGATTTTGTTTGAACTCCTATCTTATCTGCAACAATATATTGAAAATATTCAATTATTTTAAAGAAATAGTAGGGTATTCCTTTTTTCAATAAGCCTAAATCTAGTGCCCAATTTGGAAATATATCTCGAAGTATTAAATAAGATGGACAAGAACTATGAATTTTTATAAATAAAGCTACAGGCCACAAAAAGATTGAAGGCGAATACCAAATTAAAAGATCAAAGTCTTTATAGTTAATTTTGCTGAAAAAAATATTTTTAATTAATATTAAAGGGAGGATTGTTTCATTAAATGCCCTTTTGAGAAAAGAAATATTTTTTAAGACAGGTGATTTAATTCTTATTATCTTAATTCCTTCAAAATTGGAAAAATTGCTTGTCTCTCTAATTGTTGAATCTGGAATAAAAACATTTGTATCATAATTTTTTTGAGCAAATCCCTTTGCCAAATCTCCCATTTGTATAGCTGCTGATGACTTGAATGGTGGGAAAGCATCGCAAAGAATTGCAATTTTCATGAATTTAATTTTTTTTCCAGATTTCTCTATTCACATAGTCGATATGGCTGAGGATAATTTTTAAAACTTTGGAGGATACATTAGGCTTAGAATAATCACTTACGATCATTGAGTTTTTTTCTTTGTTAATTGCTTGAAGTTCAATTACATTTATCGCATTTTTTATAATTCTTAGGTTAAACCCAACCATCATTGCAGCAGCTTCTTCCATCCCCTCAGGCCTTTCATGAGCTTCTCTTATGTTCAAAGCAGGAAAATCCAATATTGAAGACTCTTCGTTGATAGTCCCGCTATCAGAAAAAACAAGTTTTGCTGATTTCTGCAGTTTAATGTAATCAATAAATCCAAATGGCTTACAAATTTTTATTTTGCTATTAAATTTTATTTTTTGCTTTTTAATTTTTGAGAGAGTTCGAGGATGCGTAGAAATTAATGTTGGTATATCATAATTTTTAGTCAAAAATTTCAAAAAAGAGATAAATTCTGTAAATTTTTTATCATCATCAATGTTTTCTTCTCTATGACAGCTAACTAGAAAGAATTTTTTCTCCTTGACTTTTAAAGTTGAAAGTATGGAAGAATTTTCAATGTTATCTCGAAAGTATTCTAAAACCTCATACATTGGACTTCCTGTTTTAATAATCCTTTCCTTAGGAAAACCTTCTAATAAAAGATATTCTCTTGCGATATCACTATAAGTAAGATTTATATCTGAAATATGGTCAACCAGCCTTCTATTAATTTCCTCTGGCACTCTATCGTCAAAACATCTATTTCCAGCCTCCATGTGGAAAAGAGGAATTTTTTTTCTTTTGGCTACTATTGAAGATAAAGCACTGTTTGTATCGCCTAGGATAAGGACAGCATCTGGAGAAATTTTATCAAGAATGATATCAAGCTCTGAGAACATATTTGCTATAGTCGTTATAGGAGAATTACTTTTTTTTGCTGAATTAAGAAAGAAATCTGGCTTTTTTAACTCTAGCTCATTAAAGAAGACTTCATTCAATTCATAATCGTAATTCTGACCAGTGTGAATAAGAGTATGATCAACATTCTCTTCTAGTTTTTTAATGATTCTACTTAACCTGATGATTTCTGGTCTAGTTCCTAATATTGTGCAAATCTTAACTTTATTCATTTTTTTATATATCGGCTGCAATAGTATCAGGATTTTCAGGATCAAATAATTCGTTAGCCCATAACATGACAATTAATTCCTTTTTTCCAATATTTTTTATATTGTGAATCCAACCAGGTATCGTTCGGACAATCATTGGATCTCTCTCAGAAGTCTTTATTTTAAAAGTCTCATTCGATATTAAATTTTTGAAATTGAATTCTGCATTGCCACTTAAAACAAGAAATTTTTCATTCTTCGAATGATGGTAATGCTGACCTCTGACCTGCCCAGGATGAGCAGTTAAAAAAGAGAATTGACCGCTTTTTTTTGTTTTTAGTACTTCTACGAATTTTCCTCTTTGATCTTCATTTACGGTGAGCTTGAAGGATACTTTATCTTTTGGGAGAAAACTCAAATAAGTTGAGTAAAGGGCCCTTTCTAGGCCTTCCCCAACTTCTGAAATAGGCTCTACCGATTCATATGTTTCAAAAGACGAAATTAGATCTGCGACTTTGCCTACAGTGGTCTTAAAATACTTTTTTGTTTCCTTAACATTGAAACCTGAGTTTAGATCCTCGAGATCATTCTCAAAAATATCTATAAGGTCATCAATGTATAGAAGCGACAAAGGCTTGTTAGGATCATGAACATCAATTTCAAGTTTTCTTGAAATGTTATAACAAAAAGTTGCTACTGCTGAATTATAGTTTGGTTTTGACCATTTTCCGAAGATATTAGGAAGTCGGTAAATATTTATTAAATTACCGTTTTTCTCATAGAGTTTTTTGAGAATAATTTCAGCATTTTTTTTTGAATTTGAATATGGATTTTGTTCTGAAACTTGGGTAGAAGAGCTAAAGAAAACTGGAATATTTTTTTTTGAATTTTGCAGAAGGTTGGCAAGATCATTAGTGAGGTCTTCATTGTTCTTTTTAAAATCGTTTATATCTTCGGGTCTATTTTCTCCTGCTAGATGAAATACTAGGTCTATTGAATGTAGATTTGGAACAAAATCATTAAATTTCATACCTTTTTTAAACTCAAGTACAGAATGATGTTTTTCTAAAAGTCTTATTTTTAGATTTTTAGCTATGAAACCTTCAGAGCCAGTAATAAGAATATTCACTCTAAATTTGGTATGACCCTCTTGCCTTTAGAAATATCTTTCATGAAAGGGAGTTTAAATAGAAGTTTTTCCAATTCTCTATCATTTAAACGCTTTGTGTTGCCTGAATTGTAATCTTCACTTTTCGTAATTTTTGAATCTCCTTTTTCAAAAAACAAATCATAATTTAAGTCTCTCCTGTCAATTGGGACTCTGTAATAATTGCCCAAATCTTTTGAAAAAACCATTTCTTCTCTACTTAGAAGAGTCTCATGAATTTTTTCCCCGTGACGTGTACCAATAGTTTTTATTGGATAATCTTCATGTCCAAGAATTTTAGCAAGAGTTAAAGCTAAATTTTCTACTGTTGCAGCGGGAGCTTTTTGTACAAAAATATCTCCGGAATTGCCCTTTTCAAAAGCATAAAGAACTAAATTAACTGCATCATCTAGGGTCATCATAAATCTTGTCATGTTTGGATCAGTTATTGTCACAGGTTTTTTTTCAAAAATTTGATTAATAAATAATGGGATGACAGATCCCCTAGATGCCATCACATTCCCATATCTTGTAATACAAATATCTGTGTCTGAACTTTCCCTTGATTTCGCTATGATTATTTTTTCCATCATTGCTTTCGAAGTACCCATGGCATTAATTGGATAAACTGCCTTATCTGTACTGAGACAAATTACTTTTTTTACTTTTTCTTTTATGGAAGCCTCTAAAACATTTTCTGTTCCCAAAACATTTGTCTTCACTGCTTCCAAGGGATGAAATTCGCAAGAAGGAACTTGTTTTAAGGCTGCTGCGTGAAAAATGTAATCTACTCCTCTGATTGCGCTCCTCACTGAGTTTTGGTCTCTTACATCTCCAACATGGAATTTCAATTTTGGATTATTGAATTTTTTCCTCATATCGTCTTGTTTTTTTTCATCTCGACTAAAAATTCTTACTTCTTTCAAGCTAGATTTTATAAATTTCCTCAATACTGCATTTCCAAAGGATCCAGTACCACCTGTTATAAGTAAAACTTTATTTTTAAACTCTTTCAAAATCTTTCCATATCTTTTTTAAAAAATTAATTGTATCGCTAGTACATTCTTCCCAGGAAGGCTGTTTTGAATATTCTAGAGCCTTTTTAGATAAGTCATCTCTCAAGGATTGCGAATATATCATTTCTTCTAAGCTTTTGATAAATGAATTTTGATCAGATACATTGAAATAAAGACCAGCATCTTTAAGTATCTCCGGCATAGGGCCGAAATTCGATGAAATTATAGGAAGGCCCACAGACATGTACTCAATCAAAGTATTTGGAAGGTTTTCGCATGTTGAAGCAAAAATACCGATGTCATATTTTTGTATCAATTCTATGACTTTTTCACTATTTTCTAGTCCATGAACCTTAACCGACAAATTATCAAGATCATCTATACTTTTCCTAAACTTAGGATATTCTTGAAAGTCTTTTTTCCCAACAAAATTAATTTCAATTTTTATGTCTTTACGATTTTTACAAAGTTTGTTCAAAGCCTTGAGAACAAAAGTTTGATTTTTATAAACATCAAATTGGGAAACATACACAAGCTTTAGATAATCTTCTTTTTTATTTTTCTTCCCAAGAAGATTACTTTTTTGAAAGTGATTGGTAGTTCCATGTGGAATTATAATTGTATTTAGGTTGTCAAGATTCAATGAGGAAGAGATATGATCTTTGGCAAAGTTTGTGAGGAATATTAAACCTTGAGAGGATCTAAATGTTTTTAGTTGAGATATTTTCAAAATTCTAAATTTAATTCTTTTTATAAAAGATTTATATTCCGAAATTATATTTGGCGAAAAAGGAAGTAAATTCCTAAACATAGTTACAAAAGGTCGATATAAACCTAAATAATTTCCTCCTGGTACAAATAAAATATCTATGTCAGCTTTTTCAAAATCTTTTTTGGATAAGAATATTTGCCACAAAGATCTTAAAAAAATATTTTGATTGAGTATTTGAGGATTATGTTTTTTGAGCCATTTCTCATCAGGGAGAATTTTTATTGTGTCCTTTGAGGTCCATATATGGATTGATTCAAAATTTTCTTTGAACAAACTAGCATTTTCAATAAAGTTTTTTAAATGAGTTATACCTCCACCTGAACTTAGATTTGAAGCATCAATTCCTATTTTCATTTGATTGGATTATATTTTTCAAGCCATGTATTAAATAATACTAAACCAAAAATTCTTTCACTATTTGATCTATCTTTATCAAGGCTAGAATAAAGGTACTTAAGGTAGCTTTCACTAAAAATAACATTCTTATCAAAAAGTTTACTCTCTATGAATTCTTTCCAAGAAGGATCCTTAAAAAATTTACTCAAAGGTAGAGAAAAACCTTGTTTCCTTTTGAGATCAAATTCTTTTGGGAGAATTTTTTTAGCTAATTTTTTTAATATAATTTTCCTTTGACTGCTCGTTGCTTTGTACTTATTAGGCAATTCGAGAAAAGCAAATTCTATTAGTCTGTAGTCTAAAAAAGGAGCTCTAGTTTCTAGAGAAGAAGCCATGCTTGCTCTATCAACTTTGACTAAGATATCCTCAGAAAGATAGTTCATAAAATCAAAAAAGGTTGCTCTGTCTAAGATACTTGAATTATCAATGAAGCTTTCTTCTCTATATCTATCTGCAAAATTTTCAGAGATTAAATCAGATTTTAAAAGTTTTTTTCTATCATAATAATTAAAAAAAACTGATATTTGAGGAACAGAATTATTAAAGTTTTTTTGAAAGAGTGTGCGCCCAATTTCTTCCTTTGAATCCAATTGGTAGAATGAATTGAGAAATTTCTCCAATAAATTTTCTGGATGATAAAGGTATAAGGTTTGCTATTCTCGATAATCTTATAAGTCTATCGTAGTGCTTATATCCGCCAAAAAGTTCATCTCCCCCATCGCCTCCAATAGCTACCTTACAGTGTTTTCTTACTTCTTTTGATAATAAAAAAGTAGGAATCATTGAGGAGTCTAGCATTGGCTCATCATAATATTTCACTAACTCCTCAATAATATTTGGAGAAATTGAAGAAGCTTCGAGCTCCGTATGATTTGTATTGAATTCTTTAGCTATTAATTCTGCATGCTTTGATTCGTCAAAAGATACATGCTCTGAAAATTTTACTGTAAAAGTTCTAAGATTTTTTGTTCTTGATGCTATTGATGTAATTAAGCTTGAATCAAGACCTCCGCTAAGTAAAACTCCAACAGGCACATCTGCCTCAAGTTGAAGAGAAATAGATTCTTCCAGAAGAGACTCTAATTTATCAACAAAATAATCTTCATCATTGGCAGTCTTTCTTGAACTTACAGTAAGTTTTTTTTTCAAACTCCAATAAGTTTTCTTCTCAAAAGAATTATTTAATAAATCATAAGAAAGATAAAAGCCAGGTTCTAACTTATTGATATTTTCAAAAATGGAAGACTGTCTTGGAGAATATCCAAAAGATAAAAAGCAGTCGAGTGATCTCTTATCTATTCTTTTTATTGAAAGTTGGTTTGAAATTAGAGGTTTTAATTCAGAGGCAAAGCCAAATTCATCATCAGATGAAAAGAAATACAAAGGTTTCTCACCGGCTCTATCTCTAGCTAAGACTAATTTTTTTCTTTCGGAATCAAATATAGCAAGACTGAACATTCCATTAAGTTTTGTAAATGTCTCCTCTTTCCACTCTTGATAAGCTTTCAAGATAACCTCAGTATCTGAAGAAGATATGAATGAGTACCCTAACTTGATCAATTCCTCTCTAAGTTCTTTAAAGTTATAAATCTCTCCGTTAAAAGAAAGGATATCTCCATTATCTTTATTTGCCATTGGTTGCTTTCCTGCGTCAGATAGATCAAAAATTGACAATCTTTTATGACCTATCATTAATTTAGAATCTTTTGATTTCCAAACCCCAGAATCATCTGGGCCTCTGTGATTGATCAAATCTAGGTTGTTTATGAAGGAGACTTCATCAATTACATCCCTTGAAGAAAAATATCCGTAAATTCCACACATCTATAATCTCGGGGAGTAGCCTAGAAACTTTTTAACAAGAAAAATTAAGAAAGAAGGGAATTTTTCACCAAAAAATAATAATGAAAACTTATAAAAATAATAATGCCAAGTATCGTTTAATTTACATTCATCTTCTAATCTTTTTGTGTACGAAATAAAGTTTTTGAATCCCTGATTTCTTTGAATAGATAAGAATGGATAAGAATATTTTGATAATTCATTTCTTAGTCTAGCTTCTATTAAAATGTTATTTTTAACTTCTAAAAAATTAGCTACTTCAAAATAAGATTTAGTAAAATTTATTGAATTGTCTTGTGTAATTGATCCAGGCGTATACCTTTTTTTTCTTGTTCTGAGTTTCCAAATTTAGGATTATTATTTCTATAACTTTGATGAGCAAAAGAAGTAAGGAGAGGACAATAAATAGATTCATATCTCAAGCATACTTCTGACATTAAATAAACTTGAGTTAGGAGCGTACCTTCAATTTCTGAACATTTTAAAAAAGGTAAAGTTTTTTCTCTAGAGATTGTGAATCCTGCAAGACTAACGCTTCTTTTAAAATTAAAAATAACAGTTTCAATTCCAGGTTCAAAGATTTTTTCTTGTTTTAAATATTTGAATTCCTCGGTATATCCTTCTGGATTTTTAGATAAATATGACCTTAGGACATAACCTTTATCAATGTTTTCTCGCAGAAAATTAAGATATTTTTCCAAAATTCCCTTATTAAAATAATCATCATCCCCCATAAACATGACAAATTTACCTTTGCATTTGAAAAGTAGTTCTATGATATTACGATCGTATCCCAGATTTTTTTCATTTTCGAAATAATTAATTTGCATTGAAGATTTTTTCTTTAAAGCTATGAACTTTTCTTCTAATTTCAGATCTTGATCTTGAAAAATCCTCACAAATTACGACTTCGAAATCTATGTAATTTTTTAAGTCAATTGATTTTAGAAGCCTTATTAATTCATCAGGCCTATCAAAGGAAGGGACAGCAATAGAAAGAATCATTTTATTTTATTGCTTCCAAATAGAAAGATTCTTCAGGTCTATTATCTAAAACTTCAATATCTGGACAAAGGCCTTCTTTAAATTTTTGTTTCAAAATAGTTTTGAACCCTAGAGTTAATAATAAACTCTCAAACATCTCAAAATCGTACATGTATTTATGTTGAGCAAAAAAGCCTTCCCTTCTATCTATGAAAAAATAATTTTGGAGCATCTTATCTTTGTTACCAGAATGATACATCTCAATTGCGTAAGACAAATCCGGTAATATTATTCTTAAAGTCCCATCGATTTTCAAAACTCTGTAACAATCCTTGAGCAATATCTCAGCTTCATCTCTATATAAATGCTCAATAAAATGACTAGAATAAATAAAATCTGCAGAATCATCATGCAAAGGTATCCCATTGGATAAACCATGATGAATAAAAGTATTTTTAGTGAGTAAATCTAGATATTCTTCCTCAGAATAATAAATATTGGATCCACTTATTTTATAAAATATTTTTTTAAACAGGATAGGCATAGTTGAAACAAGGGTATTTAAACTTGCATCAATGTTTATCCAATCCTCTGCAATGGCAAGACCACATCCAATATTTACTTTTATTATTTTATTTTTTTCTAAACTTACTTTTCTTTTCTTTGATAAAGAAAGGATGATTTTTGATATCTGGTCTACGAAGAATCTAAAAAAAAGTTTCATCTTATAATTTACTGACTATAAACTTAGCTCTAGAAATAATATCCTGCTCATCTTTTAAAACTCTTAAATTACCTTTTATTGATAAATCATCCAGTTTTTTTTGGTCACCCAAAAGGTAATTTATCTTATTAATGGCATCCGATGCATCTTTAAAAAAAAGAATCTCTTCACCTTCTTTAAACATATTTCCCAATTCTTCAGAATATTCAGACAATTGAGCCGTACCACAAGCTGGAATTTCAAGATTTCTTCTCGTATATTCGTCATTATTAAGTTTTGACAGAAAGCATAAGGCAATTTTAGACGAATTAATGACTTGTGAATATTCCTCCTCCCAGATAAGTCTTACGGGCGATAAATCTTTTAGAAACAAAGAATTTTCTAAAATATGATTCCATTCATAAGGCGGGCCGTAAATTCCTAGATTAATGCCTGTCTTTTTAATTTCTTCCAAAACTTCAAGGCGATTGTCATCTTCAAAGTGACCAATAAAGACAACATCTAATTTTTTATTTTTTCTAAAGTCTGCCATGGGGAAATGTCTCTCGGGTATAAACCATGGTTTTAGAATCTCAGTGTTGGTTATATTAATTTCTTTAAAATCGTTGATATTTTTATTTCGATAACAAAAAATCAAATCTGCGAATTCAATAATACGAAAAAAATTTTTCCAAATATTCTTTTTATAGTTTTTCGAGAATGGATCATCATTGTTATAAATAAAAATGCGAATGTCTTTTATAAAAAATTTTGATAAAAAAAGACTAAATTTTAATATATGAGTAGGTCTATAGATAAAAATAAGACAAGGTTGGACAGTTATAATTCTTGTTAAAAGTAAAAAATTAATGATGAACAAATAAGGTGAAAATTGATATTTATCTAAAGCTTTCAATAATCTTTTAATTAAATAAAAGTTAGATTCATAAAATCTACCCCAAAAAAATCTATAGGTATCTATGCCTATTTTTTCAAATGCTTCTGAGAGAGGAACTTCGTGAATGTTTGATCTGCCGTCACCAACTACAAGAATTTTTAATTTTGAGGAATTCAATAGATTTATGTATTTTGCTTAAAGATTCTTTTAGAATTATCGATATTATCATGAAAATCTTAGTTACAGGATCGGCAGGATTCATTGGATTCCATTTGAGTATGCATCTTTCAAAAAAATTTGAAGTGCACGGTATAGACAACCTTAATGAGTATTACGATAAAAAACTCAAACTTGATCGATTGAAGCTTCTTAAAGAAAATAGAAATTTCACTTTTTCAAAGATTGATATAAGAGATCCAAAAAAGCTAATAAATTTTTTTAAAAAAAATAGATTTGATTATGTTGTCCATTTAGCAGCTCAGGCAGGAGTTAGATACTCACTAACTCATCCTAACAGTTATATAGATAATAATTTAAGTGGGTTTCTTAATATTTTGGAGTCTTGTAGATTTAACGGAGTTAAACATTTAATTTATGCTTCTTCTTCAAGTGTATATGGAGGAAATACAAAACTTCCCTTCTCTGAAATAGATAGAACTGATAATCCTATTAGCCTCTATGCGGCAACAAAAAAATCAAATGAGTTAATGGCTAATAGTTATAGCTCTCTATTCAAAATACCTACCACTGGCCTAAGATTTTTCACCGTTTACGGTCCATGGGGAAGACCAGATATGGCGTTATTTATTTTTACAAAAAATATATTAGAAAATATACCCATTGAAGTTTTTAATCATGGAAAAATGGTCAGAGATTTTACATATATAGATGATGTTGTTGAGAGTATTTCAAGAATTATAAAAAAACCACCAAAGAAAAATCTAGCAAGAATTTTAAATATAGGTAACAGCAAAAAAATTAAATTAGAGACATACATAGAAAGTATAGAAGAATGTGTTGGTGTAAAAGCCAAAAAAGTATTCCGAGGAATGCAAGATGGAGATGTTCCAATTACACACTCCAATACTTCAAGGATTCAAAAACTAACAGGATTTAAACCGAATACTGATGTGTCTGTGGGAGTACAAAAATTTGTTGATTGGTATAGAGATTATTACAAAAAGTAATTAGATGAATATATTTCTCTCTTTTATAAATATTATTTTGGGGAGCCTTATTTATTTCAGATTTAATAGTTACGAAGAATCAATTTATTTATTTTTCTTATCTTTTTTAATTTTTCTTTTCAATTGTTACTTAAGATTCGATAATTTTTTATTTTTATTTAGAAATCTAACACTCGGTATAATTGGGTTTGTTCCACTCCTAATAAAATATATATATGGTCCCGAGACCTCTTTCTACTTTGGAGAACCAGATCTTCAAATATTTGATCTTTGTTTAAAAATGTATTTTTGTACTGTAATTGCTCTTCTATCAAGTGAAATAGGACTAGAATTGGGAAAGTATTTTTCTAGTTACACTCCTCAAGAAATCTATTTATCTGGTAATGAAATTAAGTCCGAAAATGATAACTGGTTGATAATTAGCTTAATGTGTATACCAATAATCATATTGGTTGCATATTTGACAAGTGTTTCAGCAGGCCCTCCAATTTGGCTGGCATCCTATACATCTGAAAGTCAGGGTCAATTACTCGGGAACCTTCAATCTATTGGAGTAATCTGCCTTCTCGCATATTACGTAGGAAGCCAGAAAGCAAACTGGAAATATAAAAATTCAGTATTAATTTTATTAGTTTTTATATTTTTAATTTGGGGAATGGCAATTAGAGGGCTAAGACAAGATGTTATTTCAGCCATTCTGGGATTGGTTTTTTGTTACTCATTAATTAAAGGTAAGGATTTTAAAATCAATCTCACCTCAATAATTGTAATTTTTATAGCTTACATATTTTTCGAGATGCTAGGTGCTGCTAGAACTCTAGCCACTGTATCGAACATTTCAATTTGGGAAATTTTTATAGTTGCTTTTGAGTTCTTAACTCCCAAAGGCTTGGAAACTGGCTTTAATTTAGCAAATCAAAATTTCTTTCTTTTCGATACAAATGTACAAGTAGTAATGCCTGGAACATTAGGGCCTATAGCAAAAACCTTTAGTACAACAATATTTTTAGTTGATCAAAATTATATTGACTATCAATTTGGTAAAACATATTTTGAGTATTTATTAAGATCTCCACCAGAATTTCTTTATCCAGGAAGACCAGAAGATTATGCTTGGATGTTTTTAAAATATAACACGATTACAATTGGAGGATTTTTTGAATTAGCAGAAATTTATTTTAATTTTGGAATTCTTGGGATGTTTTTTATGCCTGGTATTATTTCTTTTTTGATAAGTTACATTTATGAAAAAGCAAAAAGAACTCAAAGTATCTTGCATTACTTTTTGCTATTTTCTTTTTTAGGATCTTTATTCAGAGGGGCCTGGTATCAAACATTTGCTTTTTATAAAACCTTTCTGACTTCAATGATTCTGCTTTTGTTTTTTCTTCTCATAATATTTATTTTTGAAACGATTAAAAAAAATGTCATAAATAAGAATTTGAAATTCATTGATTGATGATTACTTCTTGATCAGGACATTGATTCCATTTGTACCCTTGAAAACACTTGAGGAATCAATGTCATGGTTATTTAAAAAGTCTCTCATTTCTCTAAAGCTGATTTTATGTGAGTAGAAATCAGTCAAATTATCATGGGTATCCAATAAGCCCCATTCATAAAATTGATCATCTGTTAAATCTAAGCTTCCATGATGAGTCATTATCGGGGAAAAAGTTCTTAAAACTTTCGATAAGAAATTAGAAAAACCAAAAAATTTATGAAGAGGATAAAATAAGTTGTATATTAGTTTAATTGTTGAGAGTTTTTCTTTTTGATTAAGTTTAAGAATAATTTTTCTCAATAACCTGGCTGTTAATCTCCTGTTGTTGCCCTCAAACAGACCTTTAATGTAATGATCAAAAATGACTTTCCCCCCTTTTTTTTGAATAACTAATCATTTCATTGATGGTTTGATAGGAATCCGGAGTATGTTGAACTACTCCTAGTGCCAACACATAATCGTATTCATCCTTTGGTAATGGAACTTTGAGAAAATCTGATTGTATAAATCTGATCTTATTACTGAATTTTGAATTATTTCTTTGATTTACAAATATTGCTTTCGAAAGATCTAAAGTATCTACATATGCACCGCTTTGAGCCAGGATTTCGGTAAATCTTCCAGATCCACTTCCAATCTCTAGAACTTTCTTATCTCTCAGTTCACTCAAGTCAGATTGAAGAGCTTCCTCCATTCTTGCCTTAGATATATTTTTTCCACTAAAAGAATCAAATTGAGTCTTGGGGAAATTTTCCCATTGAAGCCCAAAATCATCTGCATAATTTTCACTTTTAGCAAAAACAAACACACCATCTTTATACTCTCCTAAGATTTTCTCCTCTAAAGTAAGGAGATTATTATCTGTTTGTTTAATTCGAATTTTATTTATTTCAAAATCGTTAAACATTTTAATATATTTGGATCAAATGAATTAATTCCTAATTTTTCTAATAAATAGAATCTGAAAGAACGTCATAACTTTTTAGCAATTATATTATATCCAGCACATAAAGAATTTACTGAAGCCTCAGTACTTTTTTTATAAAAGAAATATAAAAAGGCTGGTACAAGAATTATTTTTGAAAGAAAGGAATTTATCAAGGCGGTTCTTGAGATCTCTCCTGCTATCCAACTGTAATAGTCGCCAACAACCTCAATTGAAATTATTTCAAACCCATTTTTAGATAAAAAATGTTCAAACCATCTATCAGAAAATCCTGAGTAGAAATAAAATGGATCCATGTGTCGTAAAGAATTGCTTGGAGCAGTAAGTATTAAAATACCATCCTTTTTTAGTACCCTAGAAAATTCAAAAATAGTCTCATTAGGGTAAGGAATATGCTCAAAAACTTCAGTACACAGAATTGCATCAAATGAATCTTCTTCAACATTTATATCCCATATGTTTCCAAGATAGTCTATATCTCCATATTGATATTCATCATTCAAAACATCTAAAGTCTCTTTTTCATCTTTAGTGAATTTTCCAAAATCTTGTGATTTGTAATCTAAATGTGAGCAATATTTTTTGTATCTCTGACTTCCACATCCAGCATCCAATATAGTTTTACCAGCATCTAAGGATTTTATTGTTTTAACAATAAAGGCTTCCCTCTGAATTTGAATATCTATTTTCTGAAGAATCTTTTTAAAGAAGCTTGTTTTCTTCAAAACATCTTTTAAATATTTCATTCTAAAGTTTGAGCCAATTACTCGGTAAGATATCTGGTGTAGGAGTTTTATTTGCCAACCACCTTGATGGCGCAATTGTAACTTTTTTAGGATTGTTGTTAAGATATGCTCCCCACCAACTAAAGCTACTATTAGCTATTATAGAGTGCTTACATTTTGACATTAAATACATGTCATTCCATGAGGGAACATTTTTATTTTCAATAAAGGTATGACCAGAAAATATTTTTAATTTTTTTGCTTCATCGATGTCATCAGAAAATATATAAAATTTTGCTGAAGGAAATTTATTAATCATATTTTCAATAGCTCTTTTGTAATAATCCTCGTCGCAAATATAATATATCCTTTTCAAATCATCATTATTTACATAATCTCCCAATCTTACATGAATTGAAACAGACTCTTCACTCTCTATCTTTTTAGCTTTATTGATATATTCCTTTTCAATTAAATCTAAATCAAAAGTGTACAATTCTGTAATCTCTTCCTTAAAATCCTCAAAGTATTTTGGAACTTGCCACCATCCATTAACGTATTTTTTTTTTGAAAGTTTTTTAAAAATATCCTCATCAAAACAAAAAATATTTTCTTCTCTAATATAATCCTTACAAATTTTTTCAAGAGGAATTTTATTTTTCAATGTAAGAAGAGGTGCATAAATTCCTAGAACTTTAAAATAATCACAAGATCGAGCTGTTTTAGACTCAATTTGAAAAAGTTTTCTTAACAAGAAACCTTCAGGATTAATGTATTTTCTGTTCTTATAAACTGAAGTATCAAGTCTAATCTCCTGATGATTTTTTTTAGAAAAAGCATATACAAATGCATATTGAAACATTTGATTTCCTAATCCACCGACTATGTTCGAAATGATCATTATTAAAACTTATATTTTATAGATTCATTATCTGAGGTAATTCTTTTTAATTCACCGGGTCGAGATGGGTATTCTCCAAATCTAATCTCACCTTTAGCATCCCACTTTTCCCACCATGAAATTGCAAAATCTCTTAAAGTCATTGGAACTCCTGAAGCAACATGAATTATTTCGGATTTATCTTTGTAGTCATCAAAATTTAAGGATTCCTCAAATGCTCTGGCAACATTTTCAACATTAATAAAATCTCTTAAAACATTTCCGTCAGTCATACTAAAATCTGTGCCATTTTTTGCTGCCTCCTTCATTGAAGGCCATAGCCTAGAGGAAAGCTCACCCTCACCATACACTTGAAAAATTCTTAATATTTTTAGCTTCAGAGATAGTTCCTCTGCAATACCTTGAAAAGTTATTGATGCTGCTGCTTTTGAAGTAGGATAGGAAAGATTAGGTAATAGTGGGCTTTTTGAGGAAAGATCACCAAAATTTGCAGCAAGTCCATATTCAAAGCAGGTACCTGCTGTAATGAATTTGTTAACTCCTTGATTTACCGCTTGGTGTATTAAATTAGTTGAAGCGTATACATTCCAGTAGAGATAATTCTCAATTGTGTCATAGGGAACATTTGGAGCATGAGAAGCAAGATGCAAAAAGATATCTATATTTTGAAAGATTTGATCAAAATTATCATCAAGGCTTCCCTCAATCCATTCAATATTTGGACTGAATTTTTCTTTTAAAATAGTATCTTTCCTTTTTAAGCAAAAAATATTATGACTTGTCTTTCCGAGCCTTTTTAGGAGATGCCTTCCAATAAAACCTGTTCCGCCAGTTATGAATATATTCATAATTATTAAACCCTAAAAGATTCTTAGAACCTTTCGTTTTAAAAATATCTTTAATTTTGAAAAGAGATTTAGATTTTTATTTAGAAGAGGGTTTGTATCCGAAAAATAAATCTCATCAATTTTATTTGAAAATAAAACAGCAGCGGAAATTGTTCCGCACTGTTTACCTAGTAGATAGTTACATCTTGAAAGAAGTATGGCTTGTATTATGCATTCTTCTCCCAACCTTTTCTTATGATTATGTCTTGAGTTATCTAAACAAGGCCAAAGCGGAAAATTTTTTATGAATTCATCATCTTGATTAGTTCTTCTGAAGACATCTAGAAATAATATGTCAGGAAAGTGTCTTTTAAATTGCTCAACTGTTGATTCTTCTTCGGTTACTAGAAAAATACGATCGACGTCTTTTTTCTTCCTTAAAATTCTTTTTGTTTCATCTATCCACAATTGAGTAGAGTGTAGTCCATATTGAGGTTCAAAATAATTTTTTTCTGCACCTCGAGCCATCACTCCTAGAATTTTTCTCCCTTCAAAAAATCTTTTGTAGTAATCTTCGGCCTCCTGGATGATTTTTTCTTTGATTGTAAAATTATCTTTAAAAATCTTTTTTAGAACCTCAAGATCACTCCTTCTGTGAAGACTTCTGCTCTGATCAAGACTCATGGAATATTCTTGAGGGACGATAATTAAATCTTGATCTGATTCTAATCTTGATTGCTCAAACCACCAATCCCAAGGATTTGAAGAATTTTTTGGATAATTTTCATCTTCATAGGGGTTATATCCCTCACAGAATGCAGTATTTTTAAAATCAACATAAGGTTCAGCATCAAGCTCTTGTGATTCTTTAATCATAGATAGAATACAAAAAAAATTTCCAAAAAAGCCTGTTGTCGATGCCAATCTATCAGGAAGTCTTATGTAAGTTCTTTTCTTTGAAGACATTTCTTATATTTTTTTTGCTTTGACGAAAATTGATTCTCCAAAACCAATTGAAGGAGCCAAAAAACTTATCATTAAATTTAAATACTTATTATTCCACCACAAATTATTAGCTAAAAAATTATTTTGAGCAGTAGGTGGCAATGTTGGACAAAAAATATCAACAAGACTGAGAGAAACAGATGAAAGATGATCAATCTTAAAGCCTGATTTTTTTAGAATTTTTTTTGTAGTATCTTTTGTAAAAAAGTGCAGGTGTCGAGGAGCCTCCACTCCTCTCCATTTTTCCCTGAAAATAATCCTTTGCATACAATTAAAATTTGGAAAAGATAAGATTAATTCACCCCCAGGCTTTAAGATTCTATAAAATTCATTTAACAGCTTTGTTGGGTCTGAAACATGCTCCAAAACTTGATTTGAATATACTGCGTCGAAATAGTTATTTTCAACTGGCACATTGTGATCAATAGTTTTGTAAGTTTTTATTTTTAAAAGATTAGACAAATTTTTACAATTATCTTCACTTAGTTCGGTTCCCTCTACTTCCCATCCTAGAGATAAAAAGTGTGAAATCTCACCACCATTTCCAAATCCATATTCAAGTATTCTTGTTGCTTTATTTTTGTAAGGAATTCTAAATCTTCCTAGCCTGTAAAACGCCTTAACTGGAATAAGATTTATAATTTTTGAAAATATCTTGCTTTGAAAACGTGTCTCAAAATCGTAAAAGAATTTCAAATTAAGAATTAATTTACAAATTTCATTTGTAATAGATTGGCTTTTTATTCTTTTATTAAATTCAACTAACTGATCTTTAAGATTTTTTGTTTCTCCATAGTAATCTTCATCATGAGGATACAAAGATGCAATATCAGCTGACGAGAAATCATTTTCCAGAGATACTAGCTTGCAGGAATTACACTTTATGATGTCGAAAGTTCCTTCAGTTGAATAAGCTCGATCAAATACTGAGAAAAGTTTTTTATGTGATTTTTCACCACAGATTATGCAATTCTTATAATTCATTTCAATTGACTAGCTAATTTAACCCTTAAAAAATTAATAATAGGTAAGCAGAACAAGAGCAAATAAGTCAAAGTACCTATCCATACCAGCCCAACGATTCCTAATTCATCAATGAACAATACTTTTAGTAATAAACTGATAAGTGAATAAATCAATGTGAATTTCAATAACTTTAACTTGTAGTTATCAGTTTGCATTATATAAATTGATGGCTGAATTAAAGCTGAAACTATCCAAAAAAAACTGAAAGCAATGAGTAAATTTTGAGATGGCAATATATTTTCTCTTCCTATCCAAATCATTATAATTTTCTCGCCAAAAATTATAAAGAAAATACATATAAAAGTTGTTATCAAAGTAGTTGCTGCAGTAAGTCTTAACAAAGCAGTTTTGATCCAAATATACTCTCTTGTCTCCAAAGCTTCAGAAAATGCCGGCCAAAAAGGTGATGCTATGAAAACAATAAAATAAAGCAGAGAAAACATTTGTTTCGTTATCCCATAAGTTGCAACTTCTTGTAACCCAATGTTTCTAGCTACTATTAAATTATCCAGAGAACTTCCAATTAAATTAGCTATAGTCAGCGCAAGAAAAACTGAACCTACTTTTAGAAGATTCATCAAAATTTTTAAATCAAATGACTTCAAGCTTGGCGAAGTCCAAGGTTTATCAAAAGAGAAGAAGATTATTAAATTAAAGAAACTTGCAGCTATAGGAATTCCTGTAAAACCCAATAGAACAATATGCAAAGGAAGTGAATTATTTATGGCAACTATTAAAAAAGATATAGCGCTAAGATATCCAAAAATTCTATAAATTTCTGTCTTATATGACTCCTGGAAAGATAATTGGATTTGTGAAATTAAATTAATAGGAATATTTATGCAAAATATTAGTGAAAGCACCAAAAGAAGTTTTGTAATTTCTTCTTTTGGGATGGCTTCCTTAACCCCAAGTATTTGATTCCAATCAAAAAGATATATTCCATTTAAAAAAATAATAATTAAAAAAGTAGAAACTAAAATTAGAACCAAAAATATACTTGTTATAGATTTCTTAATATCTTCCCTATCATCCGAAGTAACTTTGGATGAAATTCTGTTTACCAGACCACTGCCAAGACCTAAATCACTGATGATTAAAAAACCCAGCAAGGATGTAATAGTAATCCAAAGACCAAATTTCTCTGGGCCAACATAACTTATCAATAAAGGAGCAGCTATCAGGCCATTAATTATATTTATTATCCTTGATAAGGTTGCTGTTATGGTGCCAGCAAAACCTTTCAAATATCGCAAAGAAGATGATTTTAAAATGGATTTCTTATCCAAAATTTATAGAGTTAATTTTTAAAAAAAAGATAAAATATCATTTTTTGTTATAGAAATTTTTAATTTTTTCACAAATATATTGAATTTCAGAATCTGTGATTTGCACAAAAGATGGGAGCCAAAGTCCACTCTTCCCTATCTTCTCTGATACTGGAAATTTTCCTTCAACAGAATAAGCCTTTTGTGAATTTAAAGGAGGGTACATGACTCTTGTGCCAATATTATTTTCTTTAAGAAACGTTATTAACCCCTCTCTATCTCCAACTAAAGAATCAATAAACCACGGAGAAGTATTTTTTAGATCATGATCGAAAAGCTTTACTTTTTTTCATTTTTAAGAAATTTGCTATAAGTTTGCCAAATTTCTTTCTTTCTTTTAACTCTTTCAGGCAGTTTTTTCATCTGCTCGATACCAATACAAGCTTGTAATTCGGTAAATTTAAAATTGTAGCCAATTGAGTCATGAATATCATTTCCTCCAGATGCTCTTCCAAAATCTTTAAGTCGTCTAAGTTTTTTTGCAATATCATCATCATTAGTAATCAGCGCTCCTCCTTGACCTGTTGAGATGATTTTGGGCGCAGAAAAAGAAAAGCTTCCAACAAGACCTTTGGAACCGATATGAGAGCCATCAGGATAAAAAGAACCCAGAGACTGAGCGGCATCCTCTATCAGAATGATGCCATTATCCATAGAGAAATCGATCAAATTTTCCATGTCGTAAGTGGGATATCTCCCGTTGGCAGTTACTAGAAAAATAGCCTTGGTATTTTTCGTAACTTTTTTCTTTATATCATTGAGATCAATGCAGAGAGAGGATGATTCAACGTCAACAAATTTAGGTTTGGCGCCAATCATATAAATAGAGTTTGGAGTAGCTACCATCGTATAATTTGGAATGAGTATCTCATCTTTTGCTTTAATACCAGCTGCTAAAGCAGCTAAGGTCAGACTTATTGTTCCGTTGTTAACCACGATACAGTGTTTTGAATCTGTGTACTCAGCAATAAGATTTTCGAATTCTGATGTCCTCTTAAATTCAGTCAAGTATCCATCTTCATCCATGTAATTCATTAAGGAATTTTTTTCTTCTTTTGAGAAAAAAGGTTTCATTTGAGGTATGAAATTATTTTCCATGAGATTTTATGAAGCTATTTTCCAGATCTAAAATTTTTTTCTTATTTCGTGACTTAACTAATTTAGCTGGAATTCCAGCAAAAAGGCTCCAACTATCAAGATCTTCTTTTGCTAAAGACAAAGCTCCTAAACAAGATCCATCATTAAAAATAACATTAGGCATTACACAGGAATTTGCGCCAACTATGCTATGTCTTCCAATTGTAATATCGCCTCTTTGTACATTTCCTTTAAATTTATCTTGAACTAAAGGAGTAGCAATTCCAGCAACATAATCATCGCTTCCCGAGGCTAAAACAACATTTGGTGCGCAAGTAGAAAATTCTTTCATTTCTATTAAAGATTCTTTTCCGCCAATGAACTTACAACCTGAGGAGATATGGACATAGTTTTCTATTCTCAAAGAGGTTGAGATATAACAAAAATCATCAATAATTACGTTATCTCCGATTTCTACTTTTTCAGGATATCTAATTCTAACTGTTTTACCAATTATTACGTTTTTGCCGCAGGATTTTAGATCGCTTTTATTAAAAAAAATATTATCTGTCATTTAAAATTTTATTTTATCTTTTTCTACGCCAGTGAAGGGTCCATTTTTGGTTTCTATTATTTTTGAGTCATCGTCCAGAATTTCGTATCCATGTCCTCCATAGATAAAAACTGCTAAATCTCCCTGATTCATGACAAAATCTTCTAAAAAAATTTGATCCTCAGAAAATAATGTAACTTTCATACTTCCTTGCTTTATATAAACTGACTCTTGAGTTCTAAAAGCCTTTCTCTCAAATTCATTATGCGTGTGGGAGTCTAAAATTTTTCCTTTGTCATACCACCAAGATCCTACTTGAAGAAAATAGTTATCTTTAGTGATGAAATTTAGGCCTTTAACCCAATCCTCATCCCTATAAAGGATACAAAACACTTTGTTATCATATTTAAAAATTTTCATTTATCTCTGCTCGATAATATAGGGTTTGTCGTAGGCCAAGAAATATTTATAGATGGATCGTCCCATGAAAAAGAAAATTGTTCATTTGAATCGAAATAAGGTCCCTCATATGCAAGCTTGTAATGATAAATTGCAAAATCACTAAGAACCAGAAAAGCATTTCCAAAATTTGGAGGGATTATGATGGATTTTTTATCATTGAAGGATAGTTCATAGCTTTGCCATTTTTTAAAAGATTTTGAGTCCTCTCTAAGATCAACAATTACCTGAAAAATTTTTCCATAAATACAACTAATCATTTTCCAAGTTTTGTTATCTCCATGAATTCCTCTCAAAACATTTTTTTTAGAGTATGAAAATTTGTCATGCTTAAACTTTGGTATCAATAAAAGTTCATCCTCAAGAATTTCCTCGTTAAAAGAAGTCCAAATATCTCCTCGATTGTCTGAAAATTTATCTGGAATTAATTCAATTACATCCTCAAAAACATCTGACTTTTTAATATTGAATTTAGTCATGACCATATTCATCAAAATTTAAGTCATATTCAACCATAATTTCGACTAACTCTTTTAAATCTGTTTTTGGATACCATCCTAAAATTTCCTTTGCTTTTGAAGAATCTCCTTCTAAATGATCAACCTCGGATGGGCGAAAATATTTTGGATCAACTTCGACTATTATTTCGCCATTCTTTTTGTTGATGCCTTTTTCGTCTAGACCAGTTCCTTTCCATTCAATTTCTACATCTATCACCTTGAAGGCCATTTCAACAAAATCTTTAATTGAATGAGATTTTCCTGTTGAGATGACATAATCGCTGCAATTTTCTTGTTGAAGCATCATCCACATTGATTCAACATAATCTTTTGCGTATCCCCAATCTCTCATAGAATCAAGATTCCCTAGATGTAATACTTTCTGCTTTTTTTGAATATATTAGAAACAGCTTTAGATATTTTTTTTGTTACAAATGTCTCACCTCTTCTTGGAGATTCATGATTAAAAAGTATTCCATTGCAGGTAAACAAGTCATAAGCTTCTCTATAATTTACTGTTACCCAATAGGAATAAAGTTTTGCTGCCCCATATGGAGATTTTGGATAAAAGGGCGTCATCTCATTTTGAGGTACGGTTTCAGGCAAACCACCAAAAAGCTCTGATGTAGAAGCTTGATAAAACTTTGGATTTTGGCCGAGATCTTTAATTGCATTCAGAAGCCTGATGGTTCCTAATGCATCAACTTCGGCAGAGTACTCTGGGACCTCGAAAGATACTGCCACATGAGACTGTGCACCTAGGTTATATATCTCGTCAGGAACAATCTTCGAAAGCAAAGAATGAAGGTTGCTTGAGTCAGTGAGGTCGCCGTGATAAGTGAACAATTTCTCACTATTTATGAAGTTATCAATTCTAGCAGTCGTAAATACTGAACTCCTTCTAATAATTGCATGAACTTCATATCCTTTATCTAAAAGAAATTCAGCTAAGTAGGATCCATCTTGGCCAGTTATACCGGTTATAAAAGCTTTCTTTGTTATATTAAATTCTCCTTAAAATTTGCATAGTGTAGTTGCTTTTAATATTTGAACCAAAAAAATTTTTTATGTCCTCTTTTGAAATCCAACCATTTTCCAATGCTGCCAATTCAGGAGAGCCAATCAGAATTCCTTGCCTGTCTTGTAATGTGGATATGAATTCACTTGCGCTAAGTAAACTTTCTGAGGTTCCTGCATCAAGCCAAGCTGAACCTGGATAAAATCTGTGAAAGTGAAGTTTATTATTTTTTAAGAAGATATTGTTGATATCTGTGATTTCTAACTCACCTCTTTTTGAAGGTTTTAAACCTTTTGCTATCTCAACAACTTCTGATTCGTAGAAATATAATCCTGTGATAGCAAAATTTGATTTTGGTCTTAAAGGTTTTTCCTCGATGCTGGTAAGTATTCCGTTATCATCGAATCCAGCTACGCCATATCTTTCAGGGTCAGATACTTCGTAACCAAAAATGCTTGCTCCTTTATGATTTGATGCTAAATCCGATAACATAGTTTGAATTGTAGCTCCATAGATAATATTATCTCCTAGAATCAATGCTACTTTTTGACCGCTTATAAACTTTTCTCCAATAATAAAAGCCTCTGCAATACCATTTGGATTTTTTTGAATTTCATAAGAAAAGTTTAGTCCCCATTGAGATCCTGAACCTAATAGCCTTTTGAATAAATCAATGTCATTTTGAGTGCAGATAATCAAAATATCTCTTATTCCTGATTGAATAAGAGTTGTTAGAGGATAATAAATCATGGGCTTATCAAAAATAGGCAAAAATTGCTTCGATACTGCAGCTGTCGTTGGATACATCCTTGTTCCCGAACCGCCTGAAAGTATTATTCCTTTTGTAATCATGTGATTAATTATTTAGTGGCTATTCTAGGTCTTTAAGATACCAGTCTATAGTTTTTTTTATTCCATCTTCTATGGATACTCTAGATTTCCATCCAATTTCATCAAAAATTTTGGTTGAATCTATGGCATATCTGAAGTCGTGCCCTGGTCTATCATTAACAAATTCTATTTGGTCGGAGTAAGGATTCTTTTTAGGGACTTTACGATCTAAATATGAACAGACTTGGTTGACTAGATCAATATTGGAAATTTCTTGTGAAGCTCCAATATTATATGTTTCTCCTGACCTGCCTTGTTTTGAGACTTTTATGAGGGCATCTGCATGATCTTCGACATAAATCCAATCCCTTATATTTAAACCAGAACCATAGATTGGAATTTTTTTATCGTTCAATGCATTAAAAATGGTCTTTGGAATCAATTTTTCCTTATGTTGATTAGGGCCATAATTATTAGAACAATTTGTAATAATTGTTGGCAGATTATATGTTTTATTCCAAGCTCTAACTAAATGATCAGATGATGCTTTTGTGGCTGAATATGGAGAATTAGGCTTATATGGGTGACTTTCCATAAATGGCTTATCTGTTGATGATAGAGAACCAAAAACTTCATCGGTTGATACTTGATGAAAAATAAACTTTGTATTTTTTTTAAGATTTTCAAAATAATTTTTCGATAAGTTTAGAAGGTTGTATGTGCCTAAAATATTTGTGTTAATAAATTCATCTGGAGACTCAATAGAATTATCAACATGTGATTCTGCTGCTAAGTTCATTAGATAGTGGGGTTTGAAATCGTAAATCATCTGTTTAAGGTTAATTTGATCTTGAATATCTATTTTTTGAAAAGAATATTTCGAATTATTTTCTAAATCGTCCAAATAATCAGTCGTAGATGCATATGAAAGAACATCTATATTTAATACTTCCCAGTTTGTTTCATTTGAAATCTTTCTAATAAGGTTAGAACCTATGAATCCGCATCCTCCAGTAACAACTATTCTCATATCTAGAAATTTAAATTATGTTCATACAGAGATGGGGCGTTTAAGTCTTTGTCAGCAAGAGTAATTTCATCTTCTGTTAAGGGCCATGTAATGTTCATTGCAGGATCTTTCCATGATATCGAAATCTCATTTTTAGGACTATAGTAATTATTAACTTTATATGTAACTAATGTATTTTTTTCTAAAGTAATGAAACCATGAGCGAATCCTTCAGGCACGTAAAGGATAAAGTTATCTTCTCCTTTTAAATTGTATGAATAGTTTTTTAAATAATTTTTTGATTTTTTCCTTAAGTCTACAACTACATCCAAAATATGACCATTTAGGCATTGCACTATTTTAGATTGCGCAAAAGGTTTTTTTTGAAGGTGCATGCCTCTTAGAGTTCCAATTTTTTTTGAAAAACTTAAGTTATCCTGAACAAAATCAGAGTTATCAATATCATGGAACCACTTTTTTCTATAAGTTTCTTTAAAAAAACCTCTTTCATCACGAAAAGATTCTTTCTCCAATAAAATAGGATCTATAAAGTTATCTTTTTTCATTTGATTTTCTTTAAGATATTCAACACAGGTTCTTGCAAAATTTCAGATATCAAATAATGACCTATGCTGTTTGGATGATTGGTATCATACTCAAAAAATAAATCGACTTCGTTTCCTTCCCTGCCAACATTTTCACTGTATTCTATGAAATAAGGAATTGTGTTTATAATTTCTATTTCAAGTTCTTCGGCCAATAAAGAAAGGTTTTTAAATGGATCAATCGTTGCGCAATTCAAATCAAGATTGATATGATTATTTAAATTCTCATTTTTAAGGTAAAGAGATATCGGAGAAATAAAAACAATTAATTTTTTATTATCAAAACTCTTAAGAAGATCTTTGAAAGCTTCCTTAAAATTCTCCCAAAGCTCTTCACTTTTAATTTCATGTCCTTTAGATCCAAAGGTAAATGTATATGGTCCTAAAGCATCAAAAGATCTTTCTTCACAACTCCCAGAAGTATTTCTAGCAAAAATTCCCGCATAGTGCTGTGAAACTCTAAAAAAGACTGAGTGGTTTAAATACTTATATCTAAAATTAGCTGTCTGATAGATTATTCTTTTTATTAAAGAGCTATTTTTTTCTATTGTTTCAGTTGATGAAAACTCACTTATATCGTTAAGATTAAATTGATAGATAATTAAGTCATAACTAGTTAGAAAATCTAGATTTTTTGAGATAGATTCAAGATAGTCTTTTGTGGTTCCTCCATAAATTCCCATTGCCTCTGATTGGTTCTTAAGTCCTAAGTTAGATAGATTTCTCTCTAAAATTTTATAATATGTATTTTCGTAAGAAACTCCATACCCAGCGGTAACGCTATCACCTAAAAAAAGTATTTTTATATCGTCAAAATCAGAGGAATGATTGTTAAAATTTTTTTTTGATACTCTTCTTTTATCTAAAAAATGCTGTCGAATTCCTTTTGAAATAAATTCATTCTTACTTATAGGTGCTGAAATCTGACCTGAAGTGAATTGAGGAAAGACCACTCTGGAAATCAACTCTAACACTAGAAAGATAAGAAAGAATCCTAAAAGATAACCAAATAAATTTTTTAACATTTATCAACAATTTTTGGTACCCAGGGCCGGACTTGAACCGGCACGAAGTTGCCTTCGAGGGATTTTAAGTCCCTTGTGTCTACCAATTCCACCACCTGGGCAAAAATCAGTCTTCCTCCATTACTGCTCTTCCTTTTAACTCTTCCCAATCCTTTTCGGGCCTGACCGTTAAATTAGTCTTCCATGCGCCTTTTAGAACATTGAAATTAATACCTAATTCCTCCCCAAAATTTATCATTGCTTGAATATCTTTTGGAAAACAACTTCCTCCAAATCCAAATTTTCCATCTGGGCCAGGAACATTTACGTGAGAATGTCCTACTCTCCCATCTCTTACAAAACCCTCTATTACGTCATCCCAATTAGCATTAATCTTATCCGATAATAATCTCATTTCATTGAGAAATGAAACTTTTGTTGCAAAGAAATTATTACAAACATACTTTATCAATTCTGCGCTCTGAAAATCTGTTTCTATAATTGATACTGAACTACCAAACCGATCTCTATACAAATCACTAACTTTTGAGATATTTTCTTTTTCACCTCCAAGAACAAATCTAGATTGACTTAAAAAATCAAAATTTGCAGATCTTTCAGTAAGAAATTCAGGATTGAAAACAAATTTAAGATTTGGAAATTTTTGTTGTAAATCATTTGTTGTGCCAGGAATAACAGTAGATCTTATTAAAAAAATACCCTCTGGATTATTTTTGGATTCAGCAACCTCGTTAATTTCTGAAATACATTTGTTTAGAACATCCAAGGATATGGATCCATCTTCAGAAGAAGGGGTAGGAACAGATATAAATATAAACTCTGATTTTAAAACTACTTCCTCAAGACTATTCTGTGACTTAGATTGATCCTTATCATAAATCCTTATATTTGCATCATAACCTGTTGAATTTGAGAATCCATGAGCAACTGCAGTGCCGACAAAACCCCGCCCTATTATTCCAATATTTTTTTTATTCATGCGATTAAATATTTTTAATTTTTACCCCGTTAATGGAGGCTGAGGTCGGAATCGAACCGGCGTTCACGGATTTGCAGTCCGCTGCATAACCACTCTGCCACTCAGCCGCTCTACAAGAAACACGATTCTAAAGCAATTACCACATTTTCTATATCTTTTTTATCAAGATGAGGACCTATGGGTAGGCTAAAAATATTCTTTGAGAGAAGCTCAGAATTTTTAAGATTATATCTTTTTGAGGATTTACCTCTGAAGGCAATCATTTTATTTAAAGTCTTAGGATAATAAACTTTAGCATCAACATTTTTATTGTTAAGCTTTTGGATTATTTCGTTTCTGTTGTTAGCTGCGAGAACAAATTGATGATAAACGTTAGATTTATCGGTATCTTGATTCAGAATACTTATGGGCAATTTTAATTTTTTAATTTGGTCTATATAAAAACTTGCCTGTAGTTTTCGTAAATTATTTTGCTCATCTAAAAAACATATTTTTTCATTTAGGATTGCTGCCTGAAAAGAATCCAACCTAGAGTTTCTTCCAGCTAAAATATGATCATAAGTTTCTACTCTTCCGTGATTCGCAATTTTTTTTGCTTTTGAATAGATTTTTTTAGAGTCAGTTGTCAATGCTCCTGCGTCCCCAAAAGCGCCCAAATTTTTTGTAGGATAAAAACTAAATGTTCCAATATCTCCTATGCTGCCTACATGTTTATTTTTATTACTCTTATTGCCATGTGCCTGAGAGCAATCTTCTATAACCTTTATTTTATTATCCTTTGCTATTTTCATTATCTCTTTCATTTGACACCTCATGCCAAATAAGTGAACAACAATAATGGCTGAAGTTTTTGATGATAAGGATTTTTTTAAAGATTCTAAATCAAGATTAAAACCATTTTCCGAGACATCGCAAAGAACCAATTTGTATCCACCTCTAACTACAGCTTCAGCAGGGGAAAGAAAGGTAAAGTTAGGAACAATGATTTCTGATTTTTTTGGCAAGTTCAATGATTCAATTGCAATTTCTAAGGCATCTGTTCCATTTGCTACACCAAGACAATATTTTGAGCCAACATATTTTGAAAAGGAATTTTCAAATTTTTCTACACTTGACCCTCCAATAAATTCAGATTTTTTAATCAAGTCATCTAATCTTTTTAAAATTTTTTCATTCCTTGATTTGGATGATTTGAGGGAAATAAAATTTATTTTTTTCAATTTTGAATATTTGACCTTTTAGTTCTTTTAAATTAGTAAAAAGAAGTGTTTTAATATAATTCTATTAGATAATTATGAATAGACAAGAAAGATCTTTTGGCATTGTATTTGGAATATTTTTTGGATTATTTGGTTTATATTTTTTTTTAAATGGAAGTCATTTTCTTTCTTTTGTTGGGATTTCATTAATTTTTTTTATTTTCTCAATTATTTTTCCGAGGTATTTAAAAAAACCTAGAGCTTTATGGCTCAAGTTTGGCGACTTTATTTCAAAGATAATAACTCCAATAATCCTATTATTTATATTTATTACACTTATAGTGCCTACTTCAATAATCCTAAAAATATTGAGATTTGATCCTTTGAATAAAAGAATTGACAAAAAAGCTAAGACTTATTGGATCGAAAGAAAAATCCCTCCCCAATCTTTTGATAATCAATTTTGAAGTTATGTTTTCACTCTTCAAAGAATTATTTTTATTCATGAGGCTACACAGAAAATTTTGGCTTCTTCCCATTTTTATCGTAATGATGATATTTGGAACTATGATTTTTTTATCTCAGGGTTCAGCGATAGCTCCATTTATTTATACCATTTTTTAGAATGAATATTATTGGAATCTCGGCCTTCTATCATGACAGTGCTGCGGCTTTAGTTTCAGATGGAGAGATTATTTCAGCTTATCAGGAGGAAAGATTTACTAGAAAGAAACATGATTCTGACTTTCCAATAAATTCTATTAACCAGATTTTAAATGATAATAATTTGTTATTGTCGGATATTGATTTTATTTGTTTTTACGAAAAACCAATACTGAAGTTTGATAGGTTAATAGAATCCTATATTTCAATAGCTCCCAGTGGTTTTAAATCATTTAGATCGGCAATGCCAATTTGGTTAAAGGAAAAAATATTCTTAAAAAAATCTATCTTGAAAAGCCTTCAAAAAATAGATCAAAATTTTGAAGAATCAAAAATAAAATTTTCAGAACATCATCTTAGCCATGCATCCAGTGCTTTTTATCCTTCCCCATTCGAAGAAGCAATAATATTGACTGTTGATGGCGTGGGGGAATGGTGTACATCTAGTATAGCTATTGGTAAGAAAAATTTAATAGAGATAAAAAAAGAAATTCACTTCCCTCATTCTTTGGGTCTTCTTTACTCAGCATTCACATTTTATACAGGATTTAAAGTTAACAGTGGAGAATACAAGTTAATGGGCTTGGCTCCCTATGGTGAACCTAAATATGAGGAGGTTATTCTTAATAATCTAATAGATGTTAAAGACGATGGTTCTTTTCATTTAAACCAGAAATATTTTGGCTATTTAAGAGATTTAAAAATGATAAACAAAAAGTTTGAAGCTCTATTTCAACAAAAAGCAAGAAAAGTTGATGAAGAATTAACGCAATTTCATATGGATATCGCATCTTCAATACAAAGTGTATTGGAAAAGATAATCTTAAAAATTGGATTGTACTGTAAAGAAAAATATAAAATTGAGAATATCTGCTTAGCTGGTGGCGTAGCTTTAAATTGCGTAGCAAATGGCAAATTGCTTAATTCCGAAATCTTCGAAAAAATTTGGATACAACCTGCGAGTGGTGATGCTGGAGGTTCTTTGGGTGCTGCTTTAGCCTTGTGGTATCAAGAATTAAAAAAGACTAGATATCCTAAATCATCTGATTCAATGAAAGGATCCTATCTTGGTAAAAAATTCTCTGATGGCGAAATAAAAAATTATTTGGAATCATGTGGTGCGATTTTCAAAGAATATAGTGAAAACTCTCTTTTAGAGGAGACGGCAAGCCTTTTGAATAAAAATAAAGCTATTGGATGGTTTCAAGGCAGAATGGAATTTGGTCCAAGAGCGTTAGGATCAAGATCAATAATTTCAAGTCCTATACCCAAAGATACTCAAAAAAAATTAAATTTAAAAGTTAAATTTAGAGAAAGCTTTCGTCCATTTGCTCCAGCTATTCTTAGAGAGAAACTTGAGCAATGGTTCAAAATAAAAGTTGATTCTCCTTATATGCTTCTAGTTTCAGAAATAAACGATTCCCATAGAATCTTAGAAGATGAGATTTCAAGAAATCAATTTGGTATAGATAGGCTTAACAATCCAAGGTCAACCGTTCCAGCAATTACCCACATTGATTACTCAGCAAGAATCCAAACAGTACATGAAGATACTAATAAAAAATTTCATCGTCTCATAAAAAAGTATGAGGCCTTATCAGGTGTACCTATCCTAGTAAATACTTCATTTAATGTGCGTGGGGAGCCAATAGTTTTCAAACCAAAGGATGCATGGAACTGTTTCATGGGTACTGACCTAGATGCTTTGGTTATAGGAAATTTTATTTTACTTAAAGAGAAGCAAGATCAAAATCTTTTAAGCAGATACGAAGGAAAATTTGAGCTGGATTAATCATTCCTCAAGTAATTCAATAAAGAAATCCAACTAATAAATGTAGCGCTTATAACAAAAGTCTCTGCCAAATATTTCATAGAGCTTTCAAGCCATAATATACAGAAGCCTATGCTAACTATTTGTATAAATGTTTTAACTTTTCCTAATAAATTTACTTTCATTTTATTATTTATTCCTAAGATCATAAAGTAATGTCGAAGAGATGTTGCGGTTATTTCTCTTGAGACAATTAAAGCTGCGCATATCAATATGATGAGATTGTCGAAATGAAAGGAAATAAATATTAGTAAAATGCAAACAAACAACTTATCTGCCAAGAGGTCCAAATTTGCTCCTAGAATTGACTCCTTGTCGAGATATCTAGCTACAAATCCATCTAAAAAATCTGTAAGTCCTGCGACAATAAATAAAGCTAATCCGGTGTAAATATTACCAATTATTATGTAATAAATAATCGGTATGATGAGAAAAACTCTTGATAAAGAAATAAGATTAGGAATCATGAAAATTGTTTATCAACAATTGAGCATATTTCATGTCCAACGATTGTATGGATTTCTTGGATAATTGCAGTATTCTCTGAAGGAGCCCTAAAGGTAAAATCTGAAGCTTTTGCGATACTTGAATCCTTTGATCCGGTAAAAGATATTGTTTTAAGATTTTTTGAACTAGCAAACTTAATTGCTTTCAAAATGTTTTTACTTTCTCCAGAAGTCGAGTAGGAAATAAAGCAGTCGTTTTCCTGGGCTAACGCCTCTAATTGTCTCCTAAAAATATCTTCATATCCTTGATCATTAGACCAAGCTGTAATAAAAGATGTATCAGTTGTAAGAGATAAAGAAGAAATTGGTTTTCTTTTATTTGAAGTAACTAAGGTTCCAACGTATTCAGCTGACATATGTTGAGCTTCGGCTGCGCTTCCACCATTGCCTGCAAAAATTAGTTTTCCTCCATTATTTATTACATCAGAAAAAATGTTTGAAATAGTTATAACAGCTTTACTAAGGTATTCTTGATTATCCTCAAGAATTTTTGATCTCACTAAAAAAGGATTATCATTCATCTTTCATTTAAGTAATCATAGATTAATTTTGCTCTAACTGGACCAATGCCTTCTATAGATTTTATCTGATCTATGCTTGCTTTCCTAAGAGATTCTATCCCGCCAAAATGTCTCAGGAGAGCATTTTTTTTTCTACTTCCTATTCCTTTTATGCCATCAAGAATTGAGCGCCTGATATTTTTTCTTCTTTTTTTGCTTCTAGATAAAGCAAACCTATGCGACTCATCTCTAACAAATTGAAGAAGGCGTTTACCATCATCTGGGAGGTCCATTCTTTTAATTTTCCTATTTGAAAAATAAAGAACTTCATCATATTTTGAATTTCTATCAGGGCCTTTCATTAAGGAAATAACTTGAGAATTGCAATTATTATATTTATCAATTTCCTTTTTTGCTGCATTAAGCTGTCCCTTGCCACCATCTATGACCACAAGATCTGGAAAGTTATTACCTTCTTTTTCAAGTCTTTTAAATCTTCTGGATAAGACCTCTTTCATAGAGAGATAGTCATCATTTTTATTGATTTTTATATTAAAAATTCGATATTGTTTTTTTTGCGGTCCATCTTTATCAAAAATTACACATGACGCAGTTACGTCATCACCAGAAAAATGACTAACGTCAAATCCTTCTATTCTATTTATTTTCTGATTAGTTTTGTTTTCGATGGAAGAAAGACCTTCCAATATCCAAGGATAACTATATTGACGCTTGAGGCCATCTTCTGACTGCATTAAAGCCAACTCAAAAATTTTAATATTTTTATTATTGCTCCTTTCCAAAAGTATGTTTTTATCTTTTAGTTGCTCCTTTAAATTATCGAACTTAAAGTCTGAGAGCAAAGTAAGATTTCCTAGGTTTTTTTCAATTAGAATCTTTGAAAGAAAAACTTCCATTAATTCATCATCTGTGGATAGGAGATTCTTTTTAGAAAAATAATTCTCTGCATTTGTAAGCCAACCGTCTCTAATTTCGAGAATTGAAATACAATTGACGTATTCATTAGATTTTTTTGTTATTGCAATTGCGTTGTCGTAAATGGTAAAAACTGATTGATCTTTTTGAATGTCCCTATAAGCCTTGATCTTATCTCTATAAAGCGCAGCACGCTCAAATTCTTTCAAAGAAGAATATTTATCCATTTTAGAATAAAGGGTTTCAAGATAAGACTTATCTTTTCCTTCAATAAATTTTATGGCCGAATGTACTTCTTCAAGATAGTCTTTTTGCGATACTTTTCCAACACATGGAGCCGAACACTTACCAATTTGATATTGAATGCATGGTCTTGTACGATTTTGGAAAACCATATCCGAGCAATTTCTTATACCGAAAAGTGTTCTTGTTAAATCAATTGATTGTCTTGCTGATGAAACGTTTGCATAAGGACCGAGCTTGACTCCTTTGAGATTTTTATTTCTTGTTAAATATATTCCTGGGAAATCATGAAGAGAAGAAAAATAGATAGCAGGAAAAGTTTTATCGTCTCTGAATTGAATATTAAAAGGAGGCTTTAATTTCCTTATTAAATTTTGTTCTAGAAGCAAGGCATCACTTTCAGTTTTGGTAATAAATATTTCTAAATATTTTATCTTGTCAATTAATTCATTTTTTTTTCTATCATTTGATATGGAAAGATAAGACTTGAGTCTATTGGAAAGATATTTTGCTTTTCCTATGTAAAGAATATTATCTTTTTCATCATAAAATTTATAAACACCCGGCAGTTTGGGAAAATCATTTTCCTTAGAGAAAATTTCTTTTGTTTTAGTGTATTGATATTGCTTTACCATCTGGTCTTCTCAAATCAGCAAAACCCTCATATTTCTCTTTATGTAAAAGTATAGAATGTGATTCGCCAATACGTTCTCTATAAATTATATCGAAACCTAATTTTTTAATGTTTTCTAAATTTTTTTCATTTTCAATAAAGAGGATATCTGGCTTCCACTGATGATGAATTCTCTTAGCTTTTGATGCCTCATCAATTTTCATTTCAAAAATCAAAACATTTAATAAAAGTTGAAGAACTGTTGATATGATTGTTGATCCTCCAGGAGAACCTGTTATTAGGTAAGGTTTTGCATCTTTGAATACAATTGTGGGCGTCATTGATGAAAGAGGAGCTTTCTTTGATTCAACTTTATTTGCTTCAGAGCCCACCAATCCAAAGAAGTTTGGAAAGCCAGGTTTAATTGAAAAATCATCCATTTCATTATTCATAAGAATCCCAGTTCCTCTAGCAACTATCCCAGAGCCATAAGCTGTATTTAAAGTGTAAGTATTTGAAACAACGTTTCCTACAGAGTCTATGATCGAGAAATGAGTTGTTTCTTCACTTTCAGCAAAATATTCGCCTGGAGTATTAATTAAGATTTTACTTTCAGAGTTTTTAATAATTTTTGAAAGTGATTCAGCGTATTTCTTTGAAGTCATTCTACTGATATCAAATTTATTAAAATCTTCATCTCCTAAAAATTCTGACCTATCTGCAAAAGAAAATCTCATAGCCTCTATCAAGAGCCTATTGTATTCGAGGGAGTTATGCTCATATGAAGTTAAATTAAAATTTTCAAGAATATTAAGACTTTGTAAGAGAAGAATACCTCCTGAACTTGGAAGAGACATCGAACATACCTTGTAGTCAATGAATGTTGAACAGAGAGAAGGCTTAAATGATGATTGATAATTTATAAAATCTTTTTCTGTAAAAATGCCCCCATTTTTTTGGAAGTAGTCAATAATTTTTTTTGCTGTTTCGCCTGAATAAAATTCATCTCTACCGAACTTTGATATTCTCTTTAAAGTTTTTGCCAAGTCTTCTTGTAGGAAAAGATCACCTTTCTTCCATAAATTTTCTTTTACAAAAACTTTACTTGTTTCAGAATCTTTTGAAAATTTATCTCTATTACTATTAAAGTATTCGGCTTGAAAATTTGACAGTATAAATCCTTTTTCGGCTAGGTCTATTGCAGGTGAAATTAATTTCTTAATTGGAAGAGAACCATATTTTTTATGGATTTTAAACATTCCATCAACTGTTCCGGGAATCCCTGAAGCTAAAAAAGATGATGTGCT
>MDTB01014175.1_pt1 | contig 40773 bp, 42 predicted proteins | sample 811161 | NCBI WGS metagenome assembly MDTB01 (sample SAMN05326650, study PRJNA326480) | marine metagenome | isolation source: seawater | place: Mediterranean Sea | collected 2009 | reverse complement strand
TTTGTTTGGTGCCGAAGCACCAAGTTGTCTAACTGCAGGATTAAAAGACAAAGGTTCTACATAGATAAATTTTCAAATAACTTTCTTCACGTTTTTTAGACACAAAGCCCGGTAAATTATAACGGTTTATATGAATTACCAACTAAAATAATAAAAAAAGATTATTTAATTTTTCTTAGAGTAAAATGCCAGCAATTGTTGCGGTTAACCATGATGCAATTGCACCACCAAACATAGCTTTAGTTACAAGCTTAGCTAAGTCTTTTTTTCTTTCCGGAGCCATTGCTCCAATCCCACCTAATTGTATTCCAATAGAAGCAAAGTTTGAGAAACCACAAAGTGCATAAGTTGAAATAATAGCACTTCTTTGTGATATAGCTCCTTCTTTAATTAAATTTTGTAAATCTCCATATGCTACTAATTCAGTTAAAACGATTTTTTTACCCATTAGCATCCCAACCAACTGCGCTTCGTTCCAAGGAACTCCCATAGTCCAAGCTAAAGGACGAAAAACTATACCAAAAATTTCCTCCATGGATGTACCAGCAAATGATAAGAAATAGTTTACCATTGCTACAAATGAAATAAATGCTATCAACATTGCAGCAATATTAGCAGCAAGCTTTAGTCCATCCGTTGCGCCATTACTAAGAGCTTCCATAGCGTTAATATTAGTTTGTTCAATATTAACATTTATTTCACCTATTGTTTTTGATTTTTTAGTTTCTGGATAAATTATTTTTGCAACTACTAATGCAGCTGGAGCAGACATTACAGAAGCAGCCATCAAATGACCTGCTATGCCAGGAATATTACCTAACCACGAAACATATATGGCAAGAACACCACCTGATACTGTAGCAAACCCTCCTGTCATTACTGCCATAAGTTCTGAATTGGTCATTTTTGCAACAAAGGGTCTAACCATTAATGGTGACTCTGTTTGTCCAAGAAAAATATTCCCTGCAACACTCAAGGTTTCTGATCCGCTAGTTCCTAAAGTTTGTTGCATTCTCTTTGCGATGAATCTTATTACTGACTGTAAAATTCCAAAATGATATAAAACAGCAACTAGACTAGAAAAGAATATTATCGTTGGAAGTGTATAAAAAGCAAAATTAATCAAACCAGGATGAAAGCCTACGCCTTCAATATAGGATTTGAATAAAAAATCTGATCCTGAAGAAGAAAATCCTATCAATATATTAATAGATGAATCTAGAAAAGAGAAGATAGGAGCACCAAAAGGAGTTTTTAAAATGAATAATGCAAAAAAAAGCTGAAACATTAAACCATATATAACTGTCTTATAATTAATTGCATTTCTATTTTCAGATAAAATATATGCAATTGTTAATAATGTAAATACACCAACAAATCCAATAAGACTACTCATAACAGTTACTGATTGGAAGCACCCTCTAATTCAGAAGTTTTTTGGTCTTTTTCTTTAATTTTTGAGAAATCTTTAAGCATTTCAAGAATTTTTTGATCTAATAAGTCATCCGCTAATTTATTTTTATTAGATTCCTTTTTATAGAATCTTTCAATTTCAGCTTTTTGGGATTCATTCTTATGTAAAGCTTCTTTAATGAAGTTATTTATTTCATCCTTGGAAATTGATAATTCTTGATTTGAAATAATAGTTTTTCTTAATAAAAACCATTTCAAATTGTTTTCTGCAAATAATTGATACTGCTCTTTAATCTTATTATCGTCCATTTCAGTATTATTTTGATTTTGCTTAACTTCATTAATAATATTATTTAAATAATTGTCTAACATGGATAAAGGTAAAACGGGATTAACCAATTTAACAAAAGCGTCAATTAAAGAAGAATTAAACATTTCATCAGATTTTCTTTGGTATTCATTATCGATGCTTTTTTTAACATTTTCCTTCCATTCTGAAACGCTATTACAATGAGGATCCATTTGCTTTACAAATTCATCATCTAATTTTGGAGGCACTCTTCTTTGAATTGTATCAATGGTGAATTCATAATTTTTTTCTCCATTGCCCATATCGATCATAATTTTAATAGAATCACCGACATTTTTTGATTTAAAAGATTCAGCTTTATCTTCCACAAAAGGATCTTGACCTATAGCAATATATTTTTTTTCTTTTTTACCAATAATAGGAATACCTGAACTATCTAGCTCTTGCATATCAACAATTAAAAAATCTCCATCTTTGGAATTCTTTTCAATTTGTTCAGCTTTAGCTTGAGAATTCATAATATTTTTAATTGTCTTATCAACCTCTTCGTCATTTGAAAGAAAATTGATTCTTTCAACGGAAACCATATTTTTTTTGAATTTTGGTAAACTTATTAAAGGCTCTATTTCAAATTGAGACTTAAAGGAAAGATCTTTTTCATAAGAAAAATCAATATCTTTTAACTGAGCCTGATTAATTGGGGTTAATTTTTCTTTTTGAAGCGCCATCAAATAATATTTTTCACAAAATTCTTGGACAAAACCCATTTCCACTGAATTGAGGTATTGAGACATCAAGATATTTTCAGGAACTTTTCCCTTTCTAAAACCTGGTAACTTGATTTCCTTTGCAACCTTTTTTTTTGCAGAGTTAAAATCTTCTTTTATTTCAACCCATTTAACATTGATTGCTAATTCATATGTAAAGTCATTAATTTTTTTAGATTTAATTTTAAGATTCATTGTTTTAACCTATAGGTACACCCCTCAATTGTTCTCATAAATGTTTCTAATTGATTATGAGTACAAATTAAATCTTCTACAGGTTCATATGAATCTGAGGGATAAGAGTCTGGATCATATTCTCTTAAAAAATTTGATTCGAACTTAATAATCATATCATCAAGAACCTGTTTATGAAGTTTTTTTCCTCTTAAAAAATTTAATTGAAGATTTATCTTTCCATTTGAGGAAAGTCTAAAAAGAGGTAAGAGGCCATAATCAGAATCACATCTGAATGTCATAGTTCCAAAATCTTCTCCACTACCCCAACTAACTTCGTCAGAAGTTTTTTCAGAAAAATCAACTAATTCAATACAATTCATTGCGACATCATTTTCGCAAGTTTGATTTAGGTGCTCGATAAACGTTTTTTTTGACCATTTTGACATACTTAGTACCTCCAAACAAATAAATGTAGTATGATTATGACCAAGAATTTACGGCTCTTGCAAAGGATTTAAAAACTAAATTTTAGTTTTTTGAATTAATTCCTTAAAGGCTTACCTGTTTTTAAGAAGTGTGCTATCCTGTCTTGTGTCTTTTTTTCTCCAGCAAGTGACATAAAAGCTTCTCTTTCGATATCAAGTATATATTGTTCATCAACTTTTGACATTAAACCGCCTTTACTTCCACCACTTAAAACATGAGCAGATTTCATCGCAACATGCTCATCATGATCTGAAATCTTTCCTTGCGTTTTCATTGCTTTGGCTCCAACTGCAGCCATTGTTCTTAGAGCAAGACCAGGTAAACTGAGATCATCTCTATATTTTGGAGGCTCATATCCGTTATCTGAAAGTTCAAGAACTTTCTTTTTACCTAAAGCAAGTAAGTGTTCTGAGTTCATTGAAATTGTATCTGATTTTCTAAGCCAGCCTTTTTTAAGTGCATCTGTTGCACTTCTTGAAACTGTCATTGGATTAATTAATCCAAGAGCTTGTCGTGCAATATTCATATTGACATTTTTAGCATCATTATTTTCTAATAAATTTAAAATTACTCTTAAATGTCCACCAGCCCCAGGAATGAGTCCTTGGATTGCTTCGACAAGTCCGGCATAAAGTTCTCCAGCAGCAACAGTATGAGATGAACAAGCATAAAATTCAAAACCACCGCCAAGCGCAAGATTAAATGGGCAAGTAACCACTGGGTATTTTGAATGTCTAATCCTTTGAGTAACTCCTTGCATATCTTTTACTCCAGAATCCATCACCTGTAAATTTCCTGAGTCAATGGCCATTTTAAAATCGTTTACATTGGCTCCCGCGCACCAATTCTTTCCTTGGTGACCAATTACAAGCCCCTTGTACTTTCCGGTCTCCAATAAATCAAGAGCATGTTTTATAATATCATTCATTGATCTATCTAAAGGATTTACTGCAGGTACAAAAATTGAATGGAATTCAACATTTAAAACTCCGTCGCCAATATCATGAATGCTTGCACTCCAATCTCTTTTCAATGTATTTTTTGAACCTTTGTATAGATTAAGATTTAAAGTCCTATCATTTGCCTTATGGACAAGAGCCTTCTTCTTAACAGGGCACCAATAAGTTAATTTACCATCTACTATTTCATAAAAAGATTTTCTTCCAGATGATAACATTTCATCAACCCAAGCAGGGACTTTTCTATTTTCTTCTTTCATCCTGTTAACAGATTTCTCAACACCGATAGCATCCCAAGAATCAAAAATACCGATATCTCTTGCAAAGCCCCATTTCATTGCATTATCAATTTCAATTATACTATCTGCTATTTCAGGAATAAGTTCGGCAGAGTAAGTGAACATAGGAGCATTTACTTCCCATAAGAATTTGGCACCAACGTCATCTAAATAAGTTATTGCAGCTAACCTTTTCTTAAGATCTTTAATTGGTCTTCCTACCCTGATTGTATCAAATTTTCTTTTAACAGTTGGAGTATATTCCATTGTATCAAAGTCTAACGATAAAATTTCTTTTCCTTCTTTTTTATACCAACCTTGGCCTGACTTTTGTCCCAATCTTCCTTCTTCAACTAACTTGACAAGTAAATCAGGTGCTTTAAATTTTTGTCGCTCTTCTTCACTTTCAGTAGTAACTCTTTCATACATATTATTCTGAACATTTAATGCAGTATCTAAACCAACAACGTCTTGCGTTCTAAAGTATGCACTTTTTGCATTACCAACTAAAGTACCTGATAAAGCATCAACATCTTCAACTGTTAAACCAAATTCCATTGCTTTATGAAATGTTAAAGGACCTGCAGCATTTATTAACCTATTTCCTATAAATCCAGGTGTATCTTTTGCATGAACAATACCTTTCCCTAATGTTGTTTCACCAAATTCTGTCATTATATCATATACTTCATCAGTTGTCTTTGGACCTTTAACTAATTCCAATAATTTTAAATACCTTGGTGGATTGAAAAAGTGTGAGATTAAAAATCGTGATTGTATTTCCTCTGGCAAAACCTCCACCAAGTTTGCTAGCGGTATTCCTGAAGTATTAGAAGCCAAAATTCCATTATCTTTTAAGTGAGGTAACAAATTTTTATATACAGAATGTTTAATTTCGATTTTTTCAGCAACTGCTTCAATTATTAAATCACAATCACTTAATTTTTCTAAATCATTTTCATAAGTACATGGCGTAACAAGAGAACTATTTTTACTTGAAAATAATGGAGCTGGTTTTAATTTTGAAAGACCCTCTACTCCTTTTTTAGCAAGCTCTTCGTTCATATCGAATAATAAAGAAGGGATACCTGCATTAGCTATGTGACCTGCTATTTGAGCACCCATAACCCCTGCCCCAAGAACAGCACATTTTTTTATTTCAATACTCATTTTATCCCCTTTTAATAATTGTTGTTATTCCTTGTCCAGTTCCAACACACATTGTTGCTAAACCTGTAGACTTATCTTCTTGCTCAAGAACATTTAACAAAGTAGTAATAATTCTAGTACCTGATATTCCAAGCGGGTGTCCCAAAGCAATTGCTCCACCATTTAAATTCACTTTATTGATATCCCAATCAGCTTTTTTAATACAATATAAGGCTTGGGCTGCAAATGCTTCATTTAGTTCTAATACATCAATATCATTCATTGTTAAACCTGTATTTTTTAAAGCTTTCTCAGTTGCTGGAACAGGACCTGATCCAAACATCTTCCAATTAACCCCTGCTACAGCTCTTCCTTCAATATATGCTCTAATTTTCAAACCATTACTTTTGGCATATTCTTCACTAGTAATTAACATCGCTGAGGCACCAATAGAAAAAGGGCTGCTTGTTGCAGCTGTAACAGAACCATCTGCCTTAAAAGCTGGTTTTAAGGACCTTATTTTATCTTTATCAGGATTTCTTGGTCCACTATCTTTATTTATTACAGTTCCATCATCCAAAGTAATTGGAACTATTTCGTTATCAAACTTTCCTGAGTCTCTAGCAGAAACTGCTTTTTCATGAGATGAAAATGAAAAGTCTTCCTGCTCCTCTCTTGATATACTTAATTCATCAGCAAGGAGTTCAGCTCCTTCTCCCATTGATATATAATAATCTTTTTCAGCTAATTTGACATTGAAATCTGGAGCAAATCCTCCTTGAGGAATTGTAAACATATCTTCGACTCCACCGGCTATTCCTACCTTAATATCTCCTGCTTCAATAGCAGAACTAATCATATGTAACGAGGTCATAGCTGATCCACAATATCTGTTTATAACATTCGCGGCTGCAGTTTCAGGAATACCAGCTAATATAGAGGCTCCTCTAGCAACTAACATACCAGTTGGGCCCTCAGGAAAAGCACATCCAAGAGAAACATCTTCTACATCTTTTACATTGAACGTAGAATTTCGATCTAATAATCCTTTAATGACCTGACCTGCTATCTCATCGGGACGCATGCCAATCATTAAACTGCCTTTTGTACCAATTGGCGATCTAACACCATCTATAATTACTGCTTTGTTACTCATTTTTAAACCTCCTAAAAGCTTTTGACAGGATATCCACCTGATTCAACAACTTTTTCACCTATTAATTTTTTCAAGCCAATTGTATTTGTACTCATGGTTAGCCTTGAAGATAATAGTTCCAACTTCTTTTTCATATCAGTTGGGATATCACCATCAAATATGCTGTTAAAAATTTTATTTACATATTCAACTACTCTAAGACCTTCTTCAGCTGTGTATACTTTAGCGCATAATTCAGGTACATCCTGCTTAGTTTTTTCATACAATTCTTTATTTTGCATAACTCTAGAAAGAGTAGAATCAGCAACATAACAATAGATTAGAATATTCGCTAAATTTTGCATGATCATTTGCTCAGTCCCAATATCTTGACCAAACTTACTCAAAGCTTCATTTAATGAAAGTGCATATATAGCTTTAGCTGCTTCAACACATTCAACCTCATCCTTCATATCACCTTCATATCCACTATCGAGCCCTTCTGAGCAATATGAATTGACTTTTTCAAGATATTCTCTAAAACCAAGTTCTCCAGTTAGGGTTTTTTGAATCATAGCTCTTCCACAAAGCATTCTATTGATTTCATTTGTGCCTTCCCAAATTCTATTAATTCTATTGTCTCTATATGCTTGTGCCATAGGATATTCTTCAATAAAACCATATCCACCATATACTTGAAAACAATGGTCTATTAATTCCTCTGCAGCTTCACTTCCATATACTTTTACAATAGAATTTTCAGCGATATATCGTTCAGTGATGTCACCTTGTTTAACGTAGTATTTTGGATCTTCTTTATCTAATTCACTTATTGCGTCGGTCTGATTTCCGATAACAGCATAACAAGTACTTTCTAATGTGTAAGTTAATATAGCTGATGTCGCTAACTTATCCTGAATAGCTCCAAAATCTGAAATATTTTGACCAAATGCTTTTCTTTCCTTAGCATAATCAGTTGCATGTTTCATTCCTAGAACCATACCACCAATAGCTGAAGCACCTAATTTAAATCTTCCAATATTTAATGCACAGAATGCTGGTCCAGCACCTTCACCAGGTTTACCCAGTAAGTTTTCTACTGGAACTTTACAATCAGTAAAATATAATGGTACAGTGGATGAACCCTCCATACCCATTTTCTTCTCTTCTTTACCGATTTCAAATCCAGGCGTTCCCTTTTCTACCACAATTGAAGAAAATTTTCCATCAATTTTTAACGCAACAGTAAAAAGGTCTGCCCATGCACCATTTGAAATAAAAATTTTCTGACCATTCAATATGTAGTGTTTTCCATCATCGGATAAAACACCGGTTGTTTTTGAATTAGTTGCATCTGATCCTGCTTCTGGTTCAGTTAAACCAAATGCTGTTATCTTCTTTCCGGAACTAACTCCAGGTAACCATCTCTTTTTTTGTTCATCGTTACCATACCATATAATACCCAGTGCACCAATAGATGTTTGAACATTCCAAACGGTACAAAAAGAAGCACTTCCACTCATTGAAATTCCTTCGGCCAAAATACACATTCCAGTTTTGGTCATCTCTGATCCACCGTATTTTTCTGGAACATCAACACCTAAAAATCCTAATTCACCCATTTGTTCAACAAGTTTTCTAATTAACTTTTCGTCTTTCTTATTTAATTCATTTTGCGACAAAGGTAAAAGTTCATTGGTAGCAAAATCTGACATTGCTTCATAAATCATTTTTTCTTCATCAGAAAAAGACTCTTTACAAAAAACTTCATTTGTTCCAACAACATTAGTTAAAAATTTACCACCAGTTTTAAGTTTGTTAAAATCAACAAGAGCATGGCCATTTACTCCATTTCCATTTTTCTCAACGCCATTTTTTTTATTTTTTCCAACAGATGATGTGGTTTTATTTACGTTTTGTTCTTCTTTATTTAGCATTACTGTCCCCTTATTTTTTAGTATATGCGTTTAATATATATTTTGAAATTTGATCAATGTAACTTTCAGCATCAACATGTTTTGACTCAAAAATATTAAAGTAAAAAATACCTTCAATGTTTAAAATCAATGACAATGATGCTATTTTTGGATCAAGCTTCACAAATTCTTTATTTTCAATACCCTTTTGTATAATCAGTTCAATAAACTTTTGAAAACGATTATAAACTCTTTGCATACTTTTCTTAAAATCGTTATCGTGTCTGGCTATTGCCCATAATGTTGGCAAGCAATTAAAAAAACTTCCATCAATCTCAAGTTGTTTAACAAATAATTTGAATAAATCTCTAATGCCCTCTTTGCTTGATTTTGCAACCGCAACAGGAGCGAGCATTTCTTGAGTCTGATTTTCCCACATTTCAATTACAGCTAAATACACATCTTTTTTGCTAGAAAAATAATGGTAAATAGCCCCCTTACTAATCTCTGCTTCATCAACAATATCATCCATTGTACTACTATAGTAGCCTTTAGTTGTTAAGACTTTTACAGCAGCCATTAAAATTGCATTTTTTTTATCTTCCTGATTTTTTTTATCCATAAAACCGACCAGACGGTCTAAAAAGTATTAAAAACATACCTATTTATCAACAATTCCTTTGCAAATACAAAAAAATTTTACGTAGCTTTAGAATCATGCCAACTAATAAAAATCCTGTAATAGCTCCTTCTTTATTAGGTGCAGATTTTTCCAACTTAAAAAGCGCATTAAATTTTTGTAATAACTCCAAAGCTGAGTGGCTTCATTTAGATATTATGGATCAACAATTTGTGCCAAATCTATCTTTTGGCCCTTCTGTTGTTAAAGATTTAAGAGCTCACTCAGATAGATTTTTTGATGTTCATTTAATGGTAAGTAATCCTTTCGAAATGCTTAATTCTTTCATAGAAGCTGGTGCCAATGGAATATCTTTTCACATTGAAGCAACAGAATCAAGATTTACTTTTCCTCCCAAAATTCTAATTAATATGATAAAAAAAAATAATTTAAAGTGTGGATTAGCATTGAAGCCAAAAACTCCATTTTCAATAATCAAAAAATATTTGGAATTTATAGATTATATTGTTGTTATGTCTGTTGAGCCTGGCTTTGGAGGTCAAAGCTTTATTCCATCTACCTTTGATAAAATTTCCGAAATTGATAATTATTTAATTAGCAAAAATTTAAGGGATAATGTTTTAATTCAAGTTGATGGTGGAATTAAATTAGAAAATTATAAAGACGTTGTTAAAGCTGGAGCAGATATACTTGTAGCAGGTTCGCAAGTATTTCAATCTGATGATCCCATCAAAACAATTAACCACATGTATAGCAAATGAAGTTTGAAAATTTTTCAGAGTTCAATAATTGGACAAAAAAAGATAAAGATTTATTTACAGTAAATGTAATTAAGGGATTAGTTATCGATGGTGTTAGTAAAGCAAATTCAGGCCATCCTGGAGGGCCAATGTCATTAGCTGATTTTACATACATTTTATATTCCGAATTTCTAAAAATAGATCCTGATAATCCAGAATGGGAAAATAGAGATCGAGTAATTTTATCAGTTGGACATACTTGTATGCTAATCTATTCAATATTATATATGTGTAATTATTTATCAATTGAAGATTTAAAACAATTTAGACAGTTAGAAAGCTTAACTCCTGGACATCCTGAAATTGAAACTCCTGGGATTGATGCCAATACTGGCCCTCTTGGCCAAGGTATAGGAATGGGAATTGGAATTGCATTAGCTGAAAAAGCTGCTGCTGGAAAAATAAAATCTGATAGATTTACTTATGTTTTAGCAGGAGATGGCGACTTACAGGAACCAATTGCTATGGGCTCAAGCACTTTAGCTGGACATTGGAAACTATCAAATCTTATAATGTTCTATGATAAAAATGATATACAAATTGCAGGTAAAACTTCAAGAGTAGACTCAACTAACTATGCCAAGTTGTATGATTCAATGCAATGGCATGTTCAAGAAATTGATGGTCATGATCATCAACAAATTAGAGATGCTATAAGTAATGCTCAATCAAGTGACAAACCCAGTATAATCATTGGAAAAACTACCATAGCAAAAGGCAGTTATAGTCTTGAAAATAATCCCAAATCGCATGGTGCTCCATTCAGTAAAAATGAAGTTATGCTTACAAAAGATAAATTAGGATTGCCTCAGCAATCTTTTTTTTGTAAAAAAGAAATTTTAAATCATTTTCAAAGAAACTTTGCCTCTTTGAAAAGAAATGTTGGTAAAGTTGATAAATCTTTCGCAACAACTAATTTAAATTATGATAAAATTCTTGAATCTCTAACAGTACCAGATTTTGGAGATGATTTAATGGCAACTAGAAAAGCATTCGGAATCTCATTGGATGAATTTGCCAAAAAATTCCCAAATATAATTGGAGGTTCTGCCGATTTAGATGGATCAAACTGTACAACAAACTTTGTAAATACATACGATGATTTTTCAGCATTAAATCCAGAAGGTAGAAATATAGCTTTTGGTGTTAGAGAATTTCCAATGGGAGCCATCATGAACGGAATTGCTCTTTATGGGAAACATTTCCCTTTCGGAGGAACATTTTTAGTTTTTAGTGATTATGTTAGATCTGCAATACGTCTATCAGCAATTCAAAAATTACATGTTTTATATGAGTTTACACATGATTCAATTTTTGTAGGTGAAGATGGACCGACTCACCAACCTGTTGAACATACTATGTCACTCAGAAATATCCCAGATCTTTTAGTTTTTAGACCAGCAGATTCTTTTGAAACCTTTTGCTGTTTTAAAGCAGTAATGAAAAATAATCAAACACCTAGTGCTATTTTATTGACGAGACAAAAGCTGCCACAACTAAGTGCTAATCTTGATTATGTCGATGAAGGTGTAAATAAAGGTGCTTATATTTTGAAAAATGAAAAAAATCCTGATGCAATATTATTTACATCTGGATCAGAAGCTCATCTAGCAATTGAAGTATGTAATTCAATAAACAAAAAAATTCAAATTGTGAATGTTCCATGCTGGGAACTTTTCGATAAACAAGACAAAAATTACATTGAAACTATTATGCTAAAAGACTGCTCAAAAAGAATTTCATTGGAAGCTGGAATTAGTGCTGGTTGGGAAAAATTTACCGGTATTAACGGATTACAGATTGGAATTAATCAATTTGGTTATTCTGCGCCGGGAACGGATGTAGCAAAGAAATTAAACTTTACCAAAGAAAAGATTAAAGAAAAAATTGAAGGATATTTAAAATGATTATTGCATTAGCCACAGATCATGCTGGATTTGACCTAAAAGAAGATGTAAAAAAATTCCTTGTTAAAGATGGGTATGAAATTAAAGATTTTGGGGCACATGAATATGAACCTAAAGACGATTATCCAGATTTTATAAATCCTGCTGCTGAATTTGTTTCTAAAAATAATGTGGTTGGAATTATTTTTGGAGGCTCTGGGCAAGGAGAGGCAATAGCTGCCAATAGATTTAAAGGAGTAAGAGCAGCTGTTTTTTACGGCGGCTCAGATGAAATAATTTCTCTATCAAAACAACATAATAATGCTAATATATTATCAATAGGATCACGTTTCGTTGAGCCTAAAAACGCAATAAAATTAATTAAATTATGGCTCTCTACTGAATTTGAAGGTGGAAGACATCAAAAAAGAATCAATAAGCTAGACTCTTAAATCTGCAACAATTAGACTCAATAAAAGAGGAAAATAATAAATTGATGTTCTAAAAATTAATCTTGCATTATCTTTATTCTGCTCAAGGATGAACGGAAGACATAAAAGCATGTATATATTACTTAAGAAATATGCACCGACGAAATAAATTCTTCCTGATACTCCTAAAAAAAATGGAAGTGTTGAAATAGGTATTAAAATTAATGCATGTAGAAATATATGTAGTACCGTTCTTTTAATTCCATTATCAATAACTGGTAACATTTGTAAACCTGCTTTTTTATAATCTTCTTTGTATAAATATGCAATTGCATAAAAATGAGGATGTTGCCAAAAAAATAAAATTAGAAAAACTGCTATACCTCCCCATTCAAGTGAATTTGTTGCTGCTGTCCAGCCACCAAGAGGGGGAATTGCTCCTGGAATTGCACCTAAAGATGTATTTAACCATGATTTTCTTTTTAAAGGAGTATATAAACATAAATATAGAATAATTGTTGCAAAAGATAATAGAGATGTCAAAATATTAACTTTAAAATATAGAATTAATAAACCTGATATAATAAAAAATCCTCCAAGCATTTTAGTAAATTTTAATGATATTTTTTTGGTAGGTAGAACTCTATTTTTTGTTCTGTCCATTAGCTTATCAGACTTTGCTTCAATTACATTATTTAGTACAGAAGAACCAGTTGATGATAGCAAAGTACCTAAGACAGTGAAAAACAATAATATGTAATCAATTTCTCCTTGGGCTCCAAGGTAAAAACCAATAACAGTTGTGGTGAGAACAAGAAAACCTATTCTTATTTTTGTCAGCTCAATAATATTTTTTAGCACGCTATCCTTGCTCAAGCAATGTTACAATGTCATGCTGCAATTCAAAGATATTGGATTCCTCATCGCCTTTATAATATTTTCTAATATTTAGATTTTTATCAACTAAAACAAAATTTAATGAATGCCCAGTAGGTAATAATTTAGCATCTAAGAAAAATCCTTTTTCCGAAAGCTCTATGATATCAAGAATATCTCCTCTAAGAAAAAACCAATTATCATCGTTGCTATAGCTAGATGAATATTTACTCAAAATCTCCAATGAATCAAAATCCGGATCAGTAGTAATGGACAAAAATTGAATTTCATCAGATAAAGCAAACCTTTGTTGAAGAGTTGACATGTTTTCGGACATTATTGGACATGCACCTTCACACTGTGTGAATATAAAGCTTACGATAGATATTTTATCACTTAGCTGTTCTTCCGTAATAATTGAACCGTCAAAATTTGTTAAAGAAAATGAAGGTACCTGTCCTAAAATACTAATATTGTCAATTCTAGACCTGGCAGCTTTATCGATAATATATAACCCAAAAGATCCAAGCATAAAAATAAACAGGAATGCTATTGCTAGTTTTTTATTAAGACTGTTCATATTGCAAAGTATTATACAATATTATTATAATTCCTACAAGCCAAGATGAGCCCCATGTATGAAAAAGTCTCGTAAGCTGAGGAAGCTCAAAAAAAATCATCAATTCTCCTAAAAATATTTGAAACATTATCATTCCAAAAATAAAATATACTAGTTGTTTAGAAAGACCAAAAAAATCATATTTAAATAAATTACAAAGATATATACTTAAAAATAAAAGTGAGAAACCTAAAACTGAATGAAGATACTTGTATGAATTTAATGCATTTAGGAGTTCGCCTTTTGAAAATAAAGGATTATCGATAGCAATTAATTCAATGTTTGTCCTAATGCCCGTACCAAGAAGGATTTCGATAACAATTAAACACCATAATGCAATTAAAGAAATTGATATTTTTTTTGATAAAAAAATACTAGTCAGTTTATCAGAATTGGTAAGCTTGTATGACTCAATAGTAGAGTAACTTAATACAGAAACTAAAAACAAAGCTAAAATCATATGTAAGCTTACAACAAATGGATTTAGAACAGAGGAAACTACTATTGCACCCAATCCACCATTTGCAGCAACCAAAAATAATGATATTATTGATGAGTAAAAAATTTTACTATTATTTCGAAAATAAATTATAGCAATTGCGGTCATAATAATAATGGCAACACCAACAATAACACCAAGCATTCTATTTCCATATTCAATCCAGGCTAAAACAATATTAAAAGCTGTTGGATCTATATGTGTCGGGATTTGTTCAAGACTTGTTGGAGGAACCCACCTTCCAAAACATTTTGGCCAATCTGGGCAACCTAGACCAGAACCTGATACACGCACTAATCCACCAATAAAAATCAAAAGATAGGATAATATTGTTGAAGAAAGAGCTGATTTAAAAAATAAATTATTAATCATTTAATGATGATCCCTATCCTCATGATGATCATCAGAATGTTCATCGACTGGATGGCCGTGAGTATCTGTTAGAGGTAAGGTGTCATAAAATGCAGCTCTTTTATTTATAGGACTTTTCACTTCAGGGTTTAAACCTAAATCTCCCCTGAATTCAGTATCTAATAAAGTGATGGTAACAAAAATTCCAAAGAACATTAAGGACATTAAAAACATCGTTAAATTTTTCTTATCATCCCATAGTAAATGCATAAAGAAAAAGGCAACTAGACTTGCTTTAATTGTAGCAACGAACATAGCAACAACAATATTTAAAGGTCCTAGATCAACATAAGAAACCCACACTGTTACACCAGATAGAAATAGTAGTAGTGAAGCAATTATTAAGTAAGTTCTTAGAGGTGTTATATGATGTTCTGACATTTTTTTTTATCCAATTAAGTAAAATAGTGGGAATAAATAAATCCAAATTAAATCAACTAAATGCCAAAAAATTCCAATCATTTCCATGGGAGTATAGTATTCAGAAGTTAAATTACCTTTATGAGTACTATAAATTAACCATGCAATTAAACCCATACCAATCGCAACATGTAATCCATGAAGCCCAGTCATAATAAAATAAATACTAAAAAATATATGAGGATTATTAAGATGTACTGCATCAGGACCCATATATGAATAATACTCTCCTGGGAGCTGACCAACTTCAAACTTATGCGAATATTCTAAGAATTTGATACCTAAAAATGCTAATGCAAAAATAAAGGTTGCAACTAGCATTAAAACTGAAAGTTTTCTATTATTTTTTTGAATAGCCCAAATTGCTAGAGCCATTGTTAAAGAACTTGTAATTAGAACAATTGTATTTGTAAGTCCTTTATTTACATCTAATAACTTATGAGCATCTACGAACATATCAGGATACCAAGATCTGTAAACGATGTATGCTACAAATAATCCAGCAAATGTAAGTACTTCGGTCAAAATAAATGCCCACATTGCAAATTTTGAAGTTTCATATTGTTGTTGAGCATCTACAAAGTAGTGTTTGAGATGTTTTGGTGCTTCTGAATTGTGACTGCTCATTACCTATTTGTAAGTCTTTTTCACAATAACTTTGTCATAGTCATATGGACCATGCTTGAGGACTGGCTCTTCAGTAAAATTATGTGGGTGAGGAGGTGATGAAGTATGAGTCCATTCGAGGGACATTCCTCCCCAAGGATTAGATCCTGGATCAACTTTATTCTTTTTAATAAATGACCAAAATAGATTCATAACAGCTATAAAAATTGAAATACCTAATATACCAGACCAAAAAGTTGAATAACTGTGCAACTCAACAAATTCCTCAGAATATGTAGCATATCTTCTTGGCATACCTCGTAATCCTAATAAGAATTGAGGGAAAAATGTTCCATTAAAACCAATGAAAACCCCTAAAGCACATATTTTGGCAATAGTTTGATTATACATCACTCCAAAACTTTTAGGCCACCAATGATGAAGTCCACCAAGAAATGCAACAATGGTTCCTCCTTGCATCACATAGTGAAAGTGTGCAACAACAAAATAAGTATCATGTAAATGAATATCTAGCGCTACAGCACCAAGGAAGATTCCAGTAAGTCCACCAATAGTAAATAAAAATAAAAAAGACAATGCATAAAGCATTGGAGGCGTAAACGAAACCTGACCTTTATACATAGTAAGTATCCAGCTGAATATTTTTACACCAGTTGGAATACCTACAAAGTAAGTAATAAAAGAAAAAACTATCTGCGAGAACACAGATTGACCTGAAGTAAACATATGATGGCCCCAAACTAAAAATCCAATAAATGCGATAGATAACGTAGAGTATGCAATAAACTTATATCCCCAAATTTTCTTTCTAGAATGTACTGGAATGATTTCACTAATAATTCCAAAAGCAGGTAGAATCATAATATAAACTGCAGGATGAGAGTAAAACCAAAAGAAATGTTGATAAAGCACTGGATCTCCTCCTAAAGCAGGATCAAAAATTCCAATTCCAAGGAATCGTTCAAGCATTAACAATACCATTGTAATTGCCAGGACTGGAGTTGCAGTTATTTGCACTAATGAAGTACCATATAAAGCCCAAACAAAAAGGGGTAATTTATACCACGTAAGACCAGGAATTCTCATTTTATGTACAGTAGCAATAAAGTTCAAGCCAGTTAAAATAGATGAAAATCCAATGATAAATATTCCAAGAGTCATTGGAACAACATTTGAAGTACTTTGTGTTGAATACGGTGTATAGAAAGTCCAACCAGTGTCAACTCCTCCATTAATTATCGTATACATAGCAAAAAGAGCTCCAAAAGAATAAATATAGAAACTCGCTAAGTTTAATCGTGGAAATGCTACATCCTTTGCTCCTACCATTAAAGGAAGTAAAATATTTCCTAAAGCTCCAGGTATGGCAGGAATAATAAATAGGAATATCATAATAGCACCGTGCAAAGTATAAACATTATTATATGTCTCATTGGAAATAAGGTCGTTTCCAGGAGCTGCAAGCTCCATTCTCATTACCAATGCAAGTAAACCACCTAGAAAGAAGAATAGAATTCCACTTACTAAATACATTAAACCAATTCTTTTGTGGTCTAAGGTTAATATCCAAGACATAAGTCCTTTTGGATGGTTTAAATAATTTTGATTTGTATTATCGCTCATAAATTCCTCTTAATTTACCATTAAATTTGAGAATCTTCGTTTAGTGTTTTTAAAAAAGCTATTAATGCGTCTAATTCTCTATCATTTAGTAGACCTTGATAGGTTGGCATAACTCCTTGATAACCAGCTACAATTTGGGTTTGAGGTTCTAAGATTGAACTTCTAACATAATTATCATCAATAACTGTAGAAGTTCCATCATCAAAAACTCTTTCCTGCCCCCACATTTGACTCGTTTGTAAATATGATGGGCCTACAAGGGCTGAACCATCGAGTGTGTGGCAAGTATTACAAGCTTTTTTTGTATAAAGCTTTGCCCCTAACTCATCTAAAGGTATACTGTCATCGTCAGATCCTAATTCGTTTGCCCATTCTTCATATTGAGCAGGTTTCATTACTATAACCTTTGCTCCCATTTGAGAATGACCTGTACCACAATATTCAGTGCAAAAAATATCATAAACACCTTCTTTGGTTGAATCAAACCACATAACATTATATCTATTTGGAAGACAATCCATTTTACTTCTCATTACTGGAATAAAGAAGCTATGTAAGACATCCTTGGATGATAAAACAAGTTTAACAGGCTGGTTTGAAGGAACAACAAGTTCATTTAAAGTAGTCCCACCATCTGGATAATCAAAAGTCCAAAACCAACTTTGACCAGTTACCTTAATCTCAATTGCATCATCTGGAACAATTACCATTTGTAAATAGGACCTGATCCCCCAAACAAATGTAATTGATACTAGAATCAATGGAATAATAAAAAATAAAGATTCTAGAAGATTACTATGGTCTTTACTGCTAGTTAATTTGAGTTCTTCCCCATTTTTATGACGATATTTGATAGAAAGGTAAAGCATTCCAAAAACAACGATAAAAAAAAGTGCAACTGATGAATAGAAAATGAAAAAAAACAGATTATCAATATCACTTGCATAGGTAGATACCTGCTGTGGTAAGAAGTATTCTGTCAATCTATCTAACATTAAAGCTTTCCTTATCAAATAAGTTTTTGTCTTTTTTCCAATAACTTGCAAGCATTATGCCAAGAAAAAGGATAGTAAATATACCTCCTAAACGCATAATATTGGTAGCAAAAAGTGTATAAGTATTTTTGTAAGGATCATAATGATAACAATACAAAATAATTTTATCTAAAGTACTTCCAATTTTACCTTCTGAAGCTTCTAGAATTCCTAATTTTAAGTCTCTAGCTGGATATTCAATTCCATATAAATACCTAGAAATTTTCCCCTCAGAACCCAACAATGTTATAGCAGCTGGATGCATATATTCATCTCGCTGCTCATCGTAATAATATATATAACCAATACTATCTGCAACTTTTTTTATATTCTCTTGATTACCTGTTAAAAAATGCCAATCATTTTTAACATTTTCTAATCCAAAACCTTTGATATAATTTTTCTTTTTTTGGTTTGCAAATAAAGTTTTTTCATTAGGATTAATATCTATTGTTATTACTTGAAAATCATCACCCGCGTTTAATGTTAAATTTTTAAGTGATTCTGCTAGTCCATTTAAAACTAAAGTACATAACATAGGGCATTCAAAATAATTTAATGTTAGAACGGTTGGTATTTCTTTATTAAAAAAGGAAGAAAGTTTAACTTCATCTCCACTTTCATTAATAAACTCTAAATCAAGAGGTACATATTGCCCAAGATTTTCAATGACATCTATTTGCTTTTCGGACGGAAAGTCTTTTTTTAATGCCTGTGAAAATACAGAACTAAGAAAAAGGAAAGCAACTAAAGGAATAATTTTACTGATTTTCATTCAAAAGAATTTCCTTAGATTTTTCTATAGGAATTTGATAAGAATCCTCAGCACCCTCTTTTAATTTATAACTATTCAGATTCTCATCTTCAAATTTTCTGAGTTGCTCTAATTTTGTTGAACGCTTACTTAGCTTAAAATCATAAGTTGCATCATCTAAGACCCTAACATAATATTCATACAACAAATATAATGTTACTAAAACGGTAAAAATGAATAATAATCCTCCAATTAAAACTGGCTTAACTGGTATATCTTTTTTTTCGTATCCTGAAGGGTTGCTATCCATAATTAATGATTCCTGTGATTAATTGAGTGAACTAGTTCTGTATCTTTAAGTGGAACAAGAGAAGATCTTGAAGATATAAATTTAAATCCTCCAATGAATATCGCTGCAAATCCTAGCATTGTGCTAAGATCATAAAGACCAAAATGGAAGTTATACTTATAAATGGTGGGCATAATAATAAAATTAATATCTATGTAATGCATAAATAAAACCCATATTGACATAACTTGTAATAATCTAAGATTTCTCTTTGATCCTCTAAATATCAGTATGAAAAATGGAATGAAAAACTTTCCAACAATTAATAAAACGCTAATAAACTTCCAGGAACCTACCCATCTATGAAGATACCAAATTGTCTCTTCAGGTATATTACTATACCAAATGAAATAAAACTGAGCTCCGGCTATGTAACAATAAAAAACTGTAAATGCGAAAAGGTACTTACCAAGATCATGGTAATGTTCGGTGGTTACAATGCCATGAAGATAACCTTGATCTTGAAGCCTGATTAAAGTAAATGTTAAGAAGGCTAAAAATGCTAAAAAAGCACCGGCAAATGTATATACTCCATACATTGTAGAATACCAATGAGGATCTAAACTCATTTGCCAATCTAAGCCAGCAAATGTTAAGCTTGTAAAGAAAAGAACTCCTATTGGACTCATAGAAAAGTATCTAAGATTTTCTAAAATTTTTATATCACCCGTTTTATCATGCTTTGTTGAACTGTAATAAATAAAAAATGCTATGACATTCCACAAGATAAAATATAAAGCTGCTCTGAAAATAAACGATTCTTCATTTAAATAAGCTAATTTATGTTGAATAAGGTGATCAGCTTCAAAATCATGAGTTTTCCAATAACTATTTGAAGGAAGCCATTTAAATAACTTTTCCATTCCATACAGAATTGGTATAAAAGGAATTGTAAATAATGGAACTAGCATGATTGTATTTTCCATGATTCTCCTTATTGCAACACTCCACGTAGATGAGAAAGCATAATGTACTAAAGTGAAGAACATTCCACCAAGCAGAATGCTCAACCAATAAAAATAGGATGTTAAATAAGAAAAATAAAACTCTTTAGAGGACGAGCCAATAAACCATGCAATGCTTAAAAGAATAAACCCAGAAAAAATCATTATGAGGTTATTAGATTTATTAGTTGAATAAGTATATTGTTTTGAATCTAAGTTCATGATGTTTCGTTTAATCTACTTTGTTCATCTTTTGGTAAATCTTCAATAGTTGCATTTTGGCTACGTTGTAATGCCCTTACATAGTGTATAATTGACCATACATCATCGGTATTTATTTGATAACCGTAAGCGGGCATACTTCTTAAGCCATAAACAATTGTATTGTACATTTCACCATCTGCCTGCTCTCTAATTCTTTGATCATGAAGATTTGCAGGGATAACTGGATATTCATATTGCGTAACAATACCTTTTCCATTACCAACCTGTGAATGACAAACACTACAGTAAATATTATACCTATCTTGACCTCTATTCAATACTTCTATAGATAATTCTATAGGATTATTCATTAAATAAGAACCATCGTCATTTTTCCCACTTAAGTATGAATGATTTTCAGCAATCATACCCCTAGCAATAGTTCCTTCAATTGGCTTTCTCATAGTAGAACCATCCTCAAAAAAATTACTTTCTTCTAAAGATCTATATTTTTGCTGATTATCCATATTTGGATTTAAGTGTATTGGAGGACTTTCAAATTTTGAACCTCTAAAACATCCGGTTAACAGAAGAGCGGAGATTATAATTAAATTAATTCTCATCTTTTAAAACCTCAATTTCAGTACCACCTAAATTTTCTAAAAAAGAGATAACTTTTTCTTCATCATATTTAGGATCTTCCACTTCAATACTTACATAAAAAGCGTCACTACTCACATCTGAGAATTTCTCTGAATAAAATACAGGATGGTGAAATCTCGGAATTCTATTGAAAAACATCATTCCAAAAACAGCTCCGAAAGCACTAAAAAGAACCATTAGCTCAAAAGTAATAATTGCATAAGCTGGATAAGCAAAAAACGGTTTTCCACTAATATTCATTGGATATTCAATTGAGTGTATCCATGACTGTAAACCAAACCCAAATAAAGCTCCGGTCATGCCCATCACCCCAATAACATAGCCTAATTTTGAACGTTTCAAACCCATTGCATCATCCATTCCATGAATTGGAAATGGTGAGTGACAATCAAAATTAGTAAATCCTTCATCTCTAACTTTTTCAGCGGCATACACCAGAGATTTTGGACAATTAAATCTTGCTAATATACCATATTTATTCATGGTTATCTCCGTGGTGAGGGTTAGATTCAGGCAACACTAATTTTGCTTCTGCAATTGAAACCATTGGAAGAAATCTTAGAAATAATAAAAATCCAGTGAAAAACAGACCAAAAGTACCTATGTAAATTGAAACATCCCATATTGTAGGATTATACATTGCCCAAGCTCCTGGCATGAAGTCTCTGTGTAAAGTAATTACAACGATAACAAATCGTTCAAACCACATTCCTATATTTACTAAAATAGAGGTTATAAATAAAAAAGGAATATGTCTTCTATATTTTTCAAACCAAAAAAATTGAGGGACAACCACATTGCAAAAAATCATTGCCCAATATCCCCACCAATATGGCCCTAAAGCTCTATTTACAAAAGCAAAGGATTCGTAAGGATTACCACTATACCATGCAACAAAAAATTCCATTGAATAGGCATAGCCAACCATACATCCAGTAAGTAACATTATTTGTGCCATTTTATCTAAATGTTCGACAGTAATAATGTGTCCAAGATTATATACTTTCCTTGCAATAATTGATAGTGTCATTACCATACCAAAACCAGAATAAATAGCACCAGCAACAAAATATGGAGGAAAAATTGTAGTATGCCACCCTGGTATTACACTTGTTGCAAAGTCGGAACTAACAACACTATGAACAGACAATACTAAAGGTGTTGATATTCCAGCCAAAACTAAATAGGCTAACTCGTAATGCTGCCACTGTCTATTTCCACCTCTCCATCCCAAAGCGAAAAATCCATATACTTTCTTTTTTAATCCTTTTGCTCTATCTCTCAAAGTAGCTAAATCAGGGATAAGCCCTGTATACCAGAAGAGGAGAGAAACAGTAAAATATGTAAACACTGCAAAGAAATCCCATATGAGTGGACTCCTCATATTTGGCCACATTCCCATTTGATTTGGTAGAGGTAAAAACCAATAAGCGACCCAGATTCTTCCAACGTGAATTCCTGGAAAAACTAATGCACAAATGACTGCGAAAAGAGTCATGGTTTCCGCGAATCTATTAATAGCATTTCTCCAATTTTGCCTAAATAAATGTAAAATAGCAGAAATCAAAGTACCTGCATGACCAATACCTACCCACCAAACAAAATTGATAATTGCCCAACCCCAAAAAATGGGGTTATTAATACCCCAAATTCCTGTTCCTTCATAAATTAAAAATCCTACACTGCCAACAAAAATTGAAAGCAAGGAAAGTGCAAAACCAAATAGTAGCCACCATTGAATTGGGGTTTTCTTTTGTTCTGGAACGCCAGCAATATCATTTGTAATTGATGTAAAATCTTGATTGCCAGGTAAAAGTTTTTCTGCTCTAATCTCTGCTTTAGATTTAATTACTTGGTTTGACATCTAATGCTGACTCCCATTATATGAATTTGAAACCAATTTTGGATTTTGGTTTCTAATTTTAGCCAAGTAAGTTGTTCTTGGCGCTGTTCCTAAATGAGCAAGTAAAGCATAGTCTCGGTTTCTTCTTTTAGCCTTACTAACTGCACTATTAGGATCATTAATATCTCCAAATTTAATAGCATCAGCAGGACATGATTGTTGGCAAGCAACTTGAAAATCTCCATCTTTTATTTCACGATTTTCATTTTCAGCAGAAATACGTGCTGCACTAACTCTCTGGTAGCAATAAGTACACTTTTCCATCACTCCTCTAAACCTTATGGAGACATCAGGATTCATTGCCATTTGAACAACTTCTGGAAGATCGCGAGTGTAATTATAAAAGTTGAACTTTCTTACTTTATATGGACAATTATTAGCACAATATCTAGTACCAAGACATCTGTTGTAAGTCATTTGATTTACACCGTCGCTCGAGTGAGTTGTAGCTGCTACAGGACAAACAGTTTCACATGGAGCAAGTTCACAATGAACACAAGCTACAGACTGTGTTGATATTTCAGGGTTATCTGGATCTCCAGCAAAATAATTATCAATTCTTATCCAATGCATTTCTCTACCATTCATCACTTGCTGCTTTCCTACAACAGGTATATTATTTTCACTTTGGCATGCAATTGAGCATGCATTGCAAGAAGTACAACTTGTTAAATCGATTGACATTCCCCATTGATTACCTTTTGAATAATCCCAGTCGGGATTATACATGGAATGGTCTTCCCAATTCTTCTTTGAAGTACCATCTGGATTAAGATCTCTTTTCTTATCTGGTTTATGCTCTTCAATTTTTTTCTGCACCCAATCAGGGTTATCCTTATAATAGTCAAAAGTTGATTGTTTAACTAAGTCAGGTATTCTTGATTGAACTTCATTGTTAGATAATTCATCAAATCCTGGTGCAGCATATTTATCATTTTCTAACCCATTATGATCTTGTGTAATAGCAAGAGGATATGTTTCTTTTAAGACTTTTATTGATGCATTCAACGCAAAACAAGATGTATCAGAGTTTCTCAAAGGATAAACATTAAATCCTACACCATTACCAAGCCTCCCTTGAAAATCTCTCCCATAGCCAAGTTCAAGAGAAATAGATTTTTGGTTTTGGCCTGGAGCAATTAATGCTGGAATTTTAATTGACTTATTTCCAACAGAAATCTCAATCATTTGACCATTTTTAATGCTTAGTTTTTTGGCAACTTTTAGACTAATTAATGCAGCATTATCCCATGTAAGAGTTGTAAGGGGCTTTGGTATTTCTTGCAACCATCCATTATTAGCAAATCTACCATCATATACGGATGAGGAAGCATTAAACACAACTTCAAATTTATCTTGATCTAATTTTACAGGTTTATTTAAAAATACTGTATCAGGTTTTGTAGAAGGTTTTGTCTTTTCATTTATGAAGAGTGGTTTTTCATATACACCGTCATGAAGAACTTTTTCCCAAATTCTTTCAAAATTACCTTGCTTAACTATATTAGATTTCCAAACATTTTTTACAGTATCGTAGGAGCTAAGCTCTTTTTCGTATACCAATGGAGTTAGAACTTGTATTACGCTTTTAGAATCAAATAATGGCATAATTTGTGGCTGTACAATACTTACAAAACCATCATATGACATTGCATCCCCCCAACATTCAAAATAATGTGTTTGGGCAATGTTCCAAGTGCATAATTTTGAAGTTTCATCGAAAATATTTGCTAAATGGACCGTATTTGGAACCTTCTTAAGTAATTCACCAAAATTTAATTCCGCAGGTGAATCATAAACTGGATTAGCACCTAAAATAATTAAATTATCTACAGATCCGTTTTTTATATCTTTACAAAGAGATTTGAAATCTTTCATTGATGATATTTGAGACATATTTAAAGGATAATAGTCAATTGGTGATTTTAGCTGATTATTAATTAATGTTAGAAGATGATGAAATTCAGGTGATAGTTGCGAACCTCCTAAAATAATGGATTCGCCTCTGTTATTCATCAAATCTTCTGCTGCAGCTTTTATCCAAAGATTATTTGGGCTTTTTACTTTACTTGCATTCAGAGGTAACCCTAATTTTTTGAGCTCATATGATAATTCTGAAAGAATATCTTCAAGTTCATGTTGAGCTACATTAAGTCTGTGATCGGCACTTGAACCAGTTGAAGAAATAGAATTTTCAGCTACATAAAGTCGATTCATAGTACTATTTTCATCAACAATATCTCTATTTTGAGCAAACTTTCTTGTATTGTAAATATTGTTATCATCAATTCCTAAAAAATCGGATCCTATTGAAACAATTACCTGCGCATTTTCTAATCTATAGACCGGTTGTAAACGTTTTGAAAAGGCCTTTTCAATTCCTTTATACAAATTTTCATTATTGATTGACTCGTATACTACCCACTTTGCATTTGGTAAATTTCTATTAAAATCATCTTTAATTGATTTTATAGTAGGCGAGGAAGATTCTTGCATTAAAACTGCTAACCCATTTCCATCGCTTTTACTAATATTCTTTGCAAATTCAAGATATTTAGACCAATCTGATTTTGTATTATTAAATCTAACACCTCTTGCTCTATCGGGATCATACATGTCTAAAGTGCTAGCTTGTGAAAAAGAATTGGATTTTCCTAAAGTAGCTGGATGTTTTTCGTTTCCTTCTACTTTTACTGGTCGATGATCATGGTTTTCAATAATGACACCTAAAGCATTATTTTTCCAAGGTATTGTACTTGCATAATAATTAGGAATTCCAGGGATTGTTCCAATTTCAGCCTCAACATAGGGAATGATTTTTTGAACAGGCTTTTTACAACCTTCTAATCCTGCTAGCGCAACAGAAGCAGCAATCAAAGATAAAAAATTTCGCCTTGAGAGACCATTATCTTCATTATGATCAGATTGTTTAAGAAAACGATTGTAATCTTCTTCTGTAGAAATATCTTTTAGACTTTTCCAATATCCGTACTCGTTATTTTCAGATTTATTCATCTCATGAGAATTTGTTTTAACAAATTCTTGATTTTTTTTATTTATCTGTGACATTTTTGACAATCTCCCACTGGTCTTTCTTCACCGTGCTCTGCTACCCAAGATGAAACAAACTGATCGTAATCTGCAGGTGGCGTCCAGTACATGTTCGTAACTTCACTTACAGGTCTAACTTCTGGTGCATCTGACCTATGACAATCTAAACACCAATCCATACTTAAAGGCTGAACCTGATAAACAACTTCCATTTCAGCAATATTTCCATGGCAGGATATACATGCTACTCCTGAATTTACATGCACGCTATGATTAAAATATGCATACTCAGGAAGCATGTGAACTTTTATCCACTCAATTGGTTTACCCGTTTCCCAACTTTCTCTAACAAGCTTTAATTTTTCACTATCGGTTTTTACATAAGTATGACAACCCATACAAGTTTCAGTTGGTGGAATAACAGCAGAATATCCTTGTTCTACACCCACATGACAATATCTACAGTCTATTCCCATATCTCCAGCATGAAGTTTATGACTGTAAGGAACTGGTTGAGTTGGAGCATAACCAACATCAGTATAATATGGAGAACCGTAATACCAAATGAATGAAGACAAAGAAAAAATGAGCAAAAAGACAGCGATCAGGAAAATTCCTGGGAAATTATTTGTCCATTTTGGGAATAGTTGCATATAGTCCCTTTGCTATTGTTGCATTTTTTCTCTTATTATTTTTTGTAACAAAAGAATATTTTTAATATTATAAAATTAAGAAATGTAATTTAATTTTTATTCTTAATAAATGTTACAAATATCGTGTAAAACATTACATCTATATTGGACTTCAGTCAAGAGATAAAACTTAAGTATTAACTTTTTTTAATTATTATGATAAATTCAAATTAATGAATGAGTCATATAAAATTATTTCTTCATCAATTCTTTTCTGGTTTTCACAAAAAAAATGGTTTATTTATAGTCTTTTGGTTTCTTTGTTTCTACTAAATTTAAGTACACCAACAGGACTATCAATTCCGGCATATCATAGTTTGATTATATTATTACTCGTATTTATGCTTGTAACATTTGAACCTATTCCTTTTCCTGCAATAGCATTACTTACCTTGGTATTGCAAGTAGTCCTTGGAGTTGCTCCGCCAGATCAAGTCGCTTCTTCTTTTATGAATGATGCTGTTCTGTTTGTTATGGGCTCATTAATGTTTGCCATTGCAATTGTTCATCAAGGGTTAGATATCAGGCTCGCTAAGTTTATAGTTTTCATTTTTGGAAAAAGTAAACGAATGTTTTTAGCAGGATTAATGGCAATTTCAGCTGTACTTTCTTCTTTTTTAGGTGAACATACTGTGATAGCAATTATGCTCCCTATTGGTTTATCCGTAATCAAAAATATCGATACACAACAAAAAGATGGAAAGAATGCAGTTCTTATAACTCTTTTTTCAATTGCATATGGAACAATCATTGGCTCTATTGGGACGCCATCAGGAGGAGCAAGAAATGTTATAATGATAAACTATCTTCAAGAATTTAGTAACGTGCATATTGATTATTGGAAATGGATGCAACATGCATATCCAATATTAATTATTCAGTTAGTAGTAGCATATTTTGTTTTACAATTTACCTTTCCTTCGTCATTAAAAAATATAAAAATGCGGGGGTTTAAAAAGAATATTGAAAATAAAAGTATCAAAAATGATATTAATCATCTTTTTTCATGCCTAATCATTATAGCAATCGTTGCTAGCTGGTTTATTTTTAATGATATTTATGGGCTAGGAATTATTGCCCTTGGTGGAGCATTAGCTTTTATGATTTTTGGAATGATTTCTTGGGAAGAAATAAATAAAAATACTAATTGGGGCGTAATATTATTATTTGCTGCAACAATTTCATTAGGATTTCAAATTAACGAAACTGGTGCTTCATCCTGGCTTGTAGTAAAATTTAATGAGCTCTTAGAGTCTTTTCCCTACAACTCTATGAATGTAAGTTGGTCAATAATGGCAATTTTATCAGGACTTACTGCAAATTTCTTTACAAGCTCAGCAACCGTATCTCTGATTGGGCCTATGGCTATTGAACTTCATCCAACAGATATTTCATTTGCACTTTCTTCAGCAATAGCATCGGGTTTTTCATTTTTAACAGTTATTTCATCACCAACAGCAATGATTATTTATTCTACCGGACTTGTTTCAACAAAAATGTTTTTTAGGGTTGGTATATTGATGTTTATAATATCAATTATTATCTTGTATTTAATGTCACAATTTTATTGGGTAACACTATGAAAATCTTAATAGCTATTGGTGGAAAAGAGTTCTCTAAACCTACTTTAGATTTAGGTATGAAAATTGCAAACTCATTTAAATCATCTACTACAATAGCTTATGTTGGAAAAAAAATTAGCCAGTTTTCAGAAAAAGATGTTAGTGTTGTTCACCAAAATCTTGATGATCGTCAACTCTACAGACCTGGAATTAGAACTCTTGAGTGGGCTTATGATTTTTTAATATCAAAAAAATATATAGAAGAAACATCAAAAAATAAATTTGATGATTATTTATTAGTTGATGAAGAAAACGCAAGAATGAAAGTTTTATTGAAAGAGCAACATTCAGATAATATAGATTTGATAATGAGAACTGGTGAAATAATAGAACAGCTCAAGGATGAGGTTGAAACAAATAAACATGATATCACAATTATTGGTGGAGGAGGCAATTCTGGTATTCACAATAAATTGATTCAGTTTATTGATAGCGCTGTATTTGTAGTCAAAAATTATTCCGTTAATAAAAAATATAAAATACTTCTTCCTGTAAATGATTCAAAAGGATCTGACAAAGCAATTCATACAGCTATTAATTTTGCTAAATCATATAAACTAGCTGTTGAAATTGTGGCTGTCTACGAAGATAAAAAATCTCATAACAAAACCGATAAAATCCTTGAAAAAACTAAGAACAAATTTTTAAAAAATAAAATTACTGCCAAAGCTAAAATTCTTAAAGGCTCAACTGTAAATGCGATTGTAAATCACGCAAAGGATGATAGTATAATTATTTTAGGTGTTTCGCCAAAAAATCCAATAATGAAATATTTTTTTGGTAGCAAACCAATTAGTATTGCTCAAAAATGTAATTGCCCTGTACTTGTAACTAAATAAGTACTTTTACAACTTTATCATAGTCAGGTTCGTGGCCAGTTTGAGGAACTAATTCAGTATAGACAATTTTTTCATTCTCATCAATTACAACTACCGATCTTGCTAATAAACCTTGAAATTTTCCATTGGTATGAATAATGCCATAAGAACTTCCAAATTCTTCACTTCGCATATCAGATAGAAAGATCACATGTTTTAAATTATTATTCAAGCAAAACTCTTCTTGGTGCCATGCTAAATCTCTTGATATACATAATACAACTGTATTATCCATATCATTTGCTAATTTATTAAATTTTTGGGTGGTAGCGGAACAAACTGGAGTATTAAGACTTGGAAAAATATTTAAGATTATTTTTTTCCCTTTAAAGTTTTCAAGTGTGTGATTTTCTAAATTTTTTCCTTTAGCTAATAAAAAATTTGGAGCTATTGACCCTACTTTTGGTAATTCTCCGCTTAAATCAATTAAAGACTCTCCTAAATATACTTGTGTCATCTTTTTTCCTTATTAAATTAATGAGTAAATTATTTTACTTTAATTTATAAAAAGATAACACTATTAATAGGAGTTTTTTATGAGCGAAAACAAAAAATTTAGCCTTCCGGCTCTACCATTTGGAGAGAGTGATTTATCTCCAACTATTTCTTCGGATACAATTCAACTTCATTATGGAAAACATCATCAAGCTTATTTTAACATGCTAAATACACTTGCTGAAAATACAAAGTATAATGAAATGAGTTTAGAAGAAGTAGTAGTACATAGCTTCAAAGATGGAGAACAAAAAATTTTTAATAATGCAAGTCAAGCATGGAATCATATACTATATTGGGACCAAATGAAACCTGGAGGAAGTAATATTCCTGAAGGTCAACTTCATACCATGATTGAAGAATCTTTTGGTAACTTTGATTTATTCAAAGATAAATTTATTAAAACATCTGTTGGTGTTTTTGGAAGTGGTTGGTGTTGGTTAGTTCAGAACGAAAACAAGCTGGAAATTCTAGGTCTTCCAAATGGAGAAAATCCAATGGCACACGGCAAACATGCCATAATGGGTATAGATGTTTGGGAACATGCTTATTACCTTGATTATAAAAATGTTAGACCGAATTACGTAAAAGCTCTTTTAGAAAATTCGATTAATTGGAGCTTTGTACAAGATCAATTGAAATAATTAGAGGACAAATATAATAAAAAAAAAGGCGAATTTTATTCGCCTTTTTTTATTAGACTATTGGAATCAGTTTGTTGTAATTGTTGCATTTACAACAAGACTTAATTCAGAATTATTTACGTCGAAAGAAAACGGAGTTGCATTTGCATAGAAAACAAATTGACCATTTTCGAAAGCGCTTCCGCTATGAGTTCCCCATACAGATTGATTGGTTGCAGGGTTTTGGTCGTTAGGATCTAACCATGAAACTGATAATAAAGCATAAGTATCAAAATCTAAATCTTCAAAAACTAATGAAATAACTCCATTTTGGACTTGTGTGCTTTGTAAAACAACTGATTTATACGGTGCTCCAGATGGTGGCCACGTTTTATCTAATGAACAGAAAACAGTTCCTTCAGAAGGCCATGCTTCTGCATTAGATAAATTTAAAGTAATATTCAATGTTCCAGATGTTGCTGGATCATCATCATCATCTTCACATGAAACTAAAAATAGTGATCCAAGTATTAATGACATTAAAGATAGTTTTTTTAATATGTTCATTTTATTCCCCTTAAATTATGAATTTTAATACTATTTTTTAGTATTATGTATGAATAATAATTATGAAAAAAATAGTGTGCAACTAAAATAAGAATATTTATTGAGATTTAATCTCATTTTAATTTAAAGTGAGTATTCATAAGACAAACTGAATGTTCTTCCTGGCATTGGAAAATCTTGAATAAGCTCATACTCTTGATCAAAAATATTTGAAATTTTCAAATACACCTTGCTTTTTTTAAAGTTGTAGCTTCCATTATAATTTATCAAAAATAATGCATCTAATTGTTTAATCGGAAATTTTATTTCAGAGCCTTGATACTCCCTATCGTCACTCAAAAAATCTTGATAATCTTGTTTAGATTGGTATTTTGTTGATACAATATGAGTAGTATTACCATTTTTATATCTAATACTTGAAACAAATTTATGTCTCGGTCTATATAGAACTGGATCAATATCATTTATATCATTTACTCTTAAGTATGTATATCCTCCATTTACGCTAAGAGAATTATTTATTTTATAATTTGCGGTGGTTTCAAATCCGCAAGAACTAATGTCAGATCTATTAAGAGCCAATACTGGTAAACCGTAGACAAAATCAATCATATCTTCATATCTATAATAAAATGTACTAAATGAAAAAAGCATATTTTTCATATTAGATCTATTATAAGCTATATCTAAACCATAAAGTTGCTCTGGATTTAAATCTGGATTACCTTGCGTGTTGAGTCCATAATCAGATTCGTACTGTAAAAACATTTCCGATAAAGACGGGGACCTAAATCCCTTACTGATAGCTAAATTCCATGTAGATAAATTATTCTTTTTATATGTCAAATTAATCTTAGGAGAAATATCGCTAAAGTTTTTATTGCTATATTCCTCTCCGCGATTAATAGACCTTAAATCAAATCTTAAACCTAAACCTAATATAAGTTTTTTATTTATTTCAATCCGATTTTGAGCAAATAATCCTCCACTTAACTGCAACAAATTATCATATATATCCTTATATATAGATATGTCTGATTGTTCAATAATGATATCAGATCCAATAATAAGATATGATGAATTACTTAATAACTTTTGTAACTCCGCTCTAATATTTAGGCTGGTATCATTGTAGAAAGTATCTTCTTGTTCTTCTTCAAGCGGGGTATCCCCTCTATCGTGGTAATGAGTATAAAAATTATTCATGCTTAGTGAAAAGACAATATTATCATTTTTATTTAATGGTTTCTTTTTAAATAATTGCAAATACACAGAGTCTCTATTTGAAATTCTATAAGATATTAATGTTGGTCTTTCTTCAACTGAAAATCCTGGTTGACCATTTATTGATTTATTGGCAATAAAAGAAAGTGAAAGATCTTTTTTCTTATTAAGGAATTTGGTATAAAAATTATTTTGTTCATACTGAGCATTATACCTGTGACCGTCGCCTTTTTTATGTTGTACTAAAGCAATATATGATATCCTATCTGTTATGTTGCTCATATTTAGATTAATATCTTTTGAATTAAAACTACCGACAGAGGATTTAATGTTATAAAATTCATTTTCAAAATCCTTGGTTACTAAATTTATTATTCCTCCCATTGAATTTTGACCATATAATGATGATACTGGCCCTTTTACAACTTCTACTCTTTGTAAAAAATCAAGTGGCATAGCATTCCAATCAATCGAACCAGAATAAGGCATACTAATTTGAAAACCATCTAATAATACTAATACTCGATTGTTATATCCTCCTGGCTTATAGTCAGAAGAACCTCTAATAGAAAAATTTGCATTTCTTCCATTGTTGTGCTCCATTTGGACATCAACACCTCCAACATTTCTAAATAATTCTGACATAGTCTGAAAGTCAAATTCTGATATATTTTTATTGGTAATATTATCTGTTAAATATGGTAAGTGCTTGGAAGGATACCTTCCGACAACATCTAAAGCATCTGATAGTAATGGTTCATTTTCTAGACTAATAAGTAAATTTGTTATGTTTTCATTAAGTTCAATTTCAACAAACTGATCTTTGAAACCAATTGCACTTAGAATTAAAATATATTTTTTTGGCTCAAGATCTAAAAAAGAAAAAAGGCCTAAATCTGATGAGGCTGTACCTAAATCTGAACCCTTTATAATTATATTTACATCTTGGACGGGGACAGAAGAATTTTTTGATATAACTTTTCCAAACAAATCAAAGGTTTGACTATTTAAAGTAGATAAGAATAATAGTATAAGTATTTTTTTCAAAAAAGTTTGTGTTTTCTAAATAATTTTAAGTAAATAATATCAAAGTAATCCCCTATTTGCAAGTTGTTTGAAATGAGAACCAATTTTCCAATTTCTATTCATTGTAATACACTAAAAACATATGTTAATTTATATTGTGGTAAAAGTATATGATAACATTGCATTGGTATTAAATGGTAAATTTCCATCAAGTGAAATTCTTGTAAAAAAAATTTTATCTTCTGATTTTATTATAGCTGTTGATGGTGCTGCAAATGAACTAAAAAAATTTAATATTCATCCGAATGTAGTTATTGGTGATTTTGATTCAATCAATGATAAAATTAATAAATCAACAAAGTATATTAATAAACCTGATCAATCTAAAACTGACTTTAGAAAATCTCTAGAATGGCTAGTTGCACAAAAGTTTTCAAAAGTAAATATTTTTGGAATTTCAGGTAAAAACGATGATCATTTTTTAGGTAACATTTATACATTTAACGAATTTAGCCATCTAATTAAACTTCAAGCATTTACAGATTCATCAATTATTACACCTTTGTTTGAAAAAAGAGAATTCAAATCACATAAAGATCAAAAAGTCAGTCTTTTTGTTCTCAATGATTCTGCAATCATTAATTCAACTAATTTAGAGTATAGATTAGATAATTTTGAACTTTTTCCATCTGATAGTGCGATTAGGAATATATCAAAAGGAAGTACTTTTACAGTGCAAAGCACATCAAAGTTGTTAGTTTTTCAAAGTATTAATTAAAGGCCTGCAACAGAGGCTAAACTATTGGCTTTTGCTCTTTTAATAAAGGATGCTTGTGCTAATTCTATGTTTTCTGACTTTCCTGACCAAGCTTTTAATGCGGACTGCTGTAAAGCACGTCCATAAGAAAATGTAAGATTCCATTCATTTTCATACTTATTCATTTCATTTAAATGTAATGTTGCATCCTCATCTGGTTGGCCTCCAGAAAGAAATGCAATTCCTGGCACTTCCGTTGGTACACAAGCAGAAAGGCAATTAATTGTTTTTTCAGCTACTTCCTCAATATTTGCTTGATAAGAGCATTTATATCCAGATAAAATCATGTTAGGTTTCAAAACTATTCCTTGTAGACTAACATTATGTTGCGCTAACTGGTCAAAAGTTGCATTCAGTGCTTTTGAAGTAACATCAAAAGATTCATCGATAGTATGACCACCATCCATCAAGACTTCAGGTTCAACAATAGGGACTAAATTAGCTTGTTGACATTTTTGTGCATATTGAGCTAAAACTTTAGCATTTTCATTAATACAATTATCAGTTGGAGTATTATCTCCAATTGAAATTACAGCTCTCCACTTAGCAAATCTTGCTCCCAAAGCAAAATATTTTCCCAATCTTTCTGATAATCCATCTAGTCCATTTGTAATCTTCTCATTGGTTCCAAAATCTATAAGACCCTGATCCACTTTAATTCCTGGCAAAATATCTTTGGATGTTAAATATTCAGGAAAAGTTATGCCAGATGAAAGCTCAGACTGATGAAATGTTTCATCAAACAAAATTACTCCACTAATGTACTTTTCAATACTCTCGGCAGTAAATAACATATTTCTATATATATTTCTACTCTCTATAGTTGATTCGGTATTAATACTTTGAAATCTTTTTGTACAAGTAGGTGTACTTTCGTCGGCAGCTAAAATACCTTTCCCCTTTTCAACCATTTTATGTGCAACAGCATGTAATTCAGACATATTATTCTCCTAATGGGTATTCATTTGTTATTATTTTGGTTTCTTTGGTATCCCCAAAAATTATTTTTGAGGTAACAACTGCTTTATTTTCAATGAATTCAACGCCTGGAATCCAACCAGTACAAACACCGCTTGCAACAAAAAAAGAATCTGAAGATTTACATAACTCTTTGTCTGTCCACAGGTTGTAAATTTTATCTCCAAGCATTCTTACAGCTCTCTCTTTAAAAGATTGATCCTTAAAATAAAGCTTACCCTCAAAAAAACCCCCCATCGCTTTTACAGCAGTAGCTGTAATTACGCCTTCGGGGGCTGCTCCAATTCCATAAAGTAAGTCTACTGATCCTTCAGCAGCTTTTAGCCCTCCGGAAACATCCCCATCTCCAATTAAAATTGGTTCTGCTCCTAATCTTTTTATTTCACTGATTAATTCTATATGTCTGTCTCTGTCCATTACAATGATTTTTAAATCAGCTATTTTTTTATCTAAAGTTTTGGATGCTGCTAATAAATTTTCACTTATACTGTTTGATAGACTTAACTTGCCAACTAAGTCTTTAGAGCCACATAATTTGTCCATATAAGTATCCGGTGCATGAAGTAATGCACCTCTAGGTGCTGCTGCAAGCACAGCTAGTGCATCGGGAAGATTTTTTGCACAATGATTTGTGCATTCAAGCGGATCAACAGCGATATCAATTTTTAAATCACTACTTAAATCGCCCATTTCCTCACCAATAAAAAGCATTGGAGCGTTGTCTCTTTCTCCTTCACCTATTACAACTCGAGTATGAATATTTGATTCTTGAAGGACTTTTCGCATTGCTTCAGTTGCAACTTTATCAGCAGCTTTTCCGTTCCCATTCCCACGTAATTTTGCGGCAGCAATGGCAGCTAATTCAGTAGCTTTTAAATAAATATGATAATTTTCAGTAACTTTAGTCATTTAGCGAATCAATTAATTTAAACATTTCGGTTAATCCTTTTTCAGTGCTATATCCATTATGTCTATCAATAATTAAGCCGTCATTATTCAATATATACATATAACAGTCACCTTTTGCAGAAATACCTAATGATTTAAAATAAGATCTTAATGGTCCGTAGTATGTAACGGTATAGTCGTGTAATGGTTTTGGAACTCCACCTCGCATGCCACCATCAATCCAATTTCTAGCCATTGTGTATTGTCCACCTAACATTGGAATTTCATAATAATTAATACTTTTATTAATGCCATACCTAAGTAATAGCTCATCAGCCCAAGAGTTAATACATTTTTGTGCTTTTTGTCTAAATGCTACAGCAAGAACAGATGGTTTACCAATAAGCACATCAGGAAAAGTTACCTTATTTCCGGAGAGGGAAATTCCTTCAATCTTTGGAAAAGATTTATCTAAAAATACTTCTTGTGCAAAAAGTGGCATAAAAAAGATAATTAGAAATATAATTTTTTTCATAAGGATTTATTCTTATAGTAAAATGGTATATAAAGTAGGAAGAAAACAAACATAACCAATGGAAGTAGAGGAAATATATGCATCGGTGGAGCAGGAAAAAAAGATAATAATGATTCTCCAGCTGGAGCTTTCATTAAATACCATAAGTTTGCTTCAAATCCTGGATCGCCACCAACAAAAACATTAATAACGTATGCAATTGGTAATATTATCATTGAAAATTTCAGAGCATTTTTATAAGAATCAAAAGTAATATTTTGCCTTAAAACAAACACTATATAGACAAGAGCAAAAAATAATAGACCGTGTCCTGTGAAAAGAGTAACAAAATCTAAATCAGGAAAAGTTAATTTTATGTCAGGTGTTAATAAAGCCATTGTTCCTCCACCAAAACCCCAAAAGTATGCAAAATCAAAGCATTTTTGATTTCTTGTAAGTAAAAATAATCCTGTAGCATAAGAAGAGATATGACACGCATGTAACGGTATTGTATTGGTCCATCTATACGCTCCATCTCCGAGCGCAATAAGATAAAAAGGTTTGAGTAGCTCATTTAGAATTAGAATATATCCTAATGAAGATTCGAAAGTGGAATATTTTGATGGATTATATGAATCCTTAATGTAAAATGAGAATCCAAAAGAGATACTAAAAATCAAGAATAATGTTAAAAAATGTGTATAACCAAACAATATAAATTCACTCGGATTCATGTCTAGAATCTAAAAAAAAATATTACAAATTCACTTAATTTAATCAAATTGATAATAAACCTAAAAAACAAACCATTAATATACTTCTCAATGTCCAAAGAATTGTTCGAATCCAATTAGTTAATATAAGACGATCTAATAATTTTTCGTTTTTATTCATTGATAAAGTATTGTGTATTGGTACTTGTAATAAAAAAGTGGATGCCCATATTAGAATTATAATAATAAAATTTATGAGTACAAAATCGTTATACGCATTATTAGTATTTCTATAAAATAATAAAAATGAAGTAACTAATTCAATTACCATAATCGGTACAGCTAAAATTGAAATTTTTTGTGAATGAAATGTATGAAAATCCTTAAACTTATCTTTTGGAATAAATTTCATTGATGGATAATGTACTAGTTGGATAGTCCAAATTAAGCCTGTGGCAATGAATGATATAACAAGATTGATTAGAAAAATTAGTGGCATTTATCGAACGTAACTTCCAGCATTCAAATCTAAACAAGAGCCAGTTCCATGATCAAATTGTCCGGAGCATATTAAAACTACTACTGGTGCAATATCTTTAGGTTCAGTTAAATCATTTAAAGAAATATCTTTCATAATAAAATCTTCTCCGTACTCATCAATAGATTTCTGAGCCATAGCCGTTCTTGTAAATCCTGGAGCAACTGAAAAGGCTGTAATACCGTTTTTCCCAAATCCGCGTGCAATAGATTTTGTTAACGCAACCATTCCGGCTTTTGAAGCTGCGTAAGCTAAGTATTCTGGGGTGTCTCCTCTAAATGCTGCTCTTGAAGCAATATTAATAATTCTTCCTGAGCTCTGTTTTTGAAATAACTGCAATGCTTTTTTGCACAAAATACCTGCTGATAAAAGATTTATATTCATAATTGTATTCCAATTATCAATCCATTCGTTTTCAGATTTTTCAATTGGGTTTAATATTGCTGTTCCAGCATTATTAATTAAAATATCCAAATTTTTTGACCAAGATAATACTTTATTAAAAAATTTAGCGACATTAGATGACTTACTAAAATCGGACTGAAACTTTTTTGCTTTGGAAGGAAACTGTTTTTCTAACAAATCTACACCATTTGACTTCCTATTATAGTGTAGTGCAACTTTTGCCCCAGAATTCAATAGCTCTAAAGCTATAGCAAAGCCTATTCCACTATTTGCACCTGTAACTAATATTGTTTTATTTTTTAGTTCAATTTTCATCAATGGCAGCTGGCATTATATTTTTTCAATCTCCAATAATTATAAGGCCAGGGTGTTAAGAATCCTGTTATTAACATAATGGGAACAACCCAAAAATTTAACTCAGCTCCTCCTGTCAATAAAACATCAACAATATTCATTGATGCTTCCATAGCAATCATTGAAATAAAAGACATTCCTAGAGCAGTTTGAAGTGCTGAAACAATATCCATCTGCTTACTTAAGATGTATGTTTCTAAAGCAATACTTGTCAATAGTCCGTTCATCATTGCAAGCATCATTATTGACATAGTAGTCCAATCAGATGGATTTAATTGAAAATATAGAATTGTAGAAAAGTCACCAATTGAACATCCAAGCAAACACCAAGATGTATTTACCGCGGATTTTTTCCATGTATGTTTACATTTCCAACTAATCATAATAATGTTAATTTAATGCTGATATATGAAAAAAAAATTAATTCTATTACTAGTTGGCATTTTTTTGATTTATTGGTACCAAGTATCAAAAGTGGATGATGAGTTCCAATTGCCAATTTTTACTCCGTCCGACTTAAGACAAACATTAGTTCACCCAGACCTTGTTGGAAAGACAACGCATGAGATTCCAAATTTCTCATTTACCAATCAAAATGGGGATATTGTGAATCAAGCCAGTGTTAGAAATAAAATATATATTGCTAATTTCTTTTTTACATCATGTCCATCAATCTGTATAGATTTAACTAAAAATTTAAAACTTGTTCAAAATGCATTTGATCCTGAAGATATCATTATTTTATCCCATTCAGTTGATCCTCAAATTGATTCTGTTGACAGATTAAAAAAATATGAAGAGCTAAATGATATTAACGGAAAAAATTGGTTTTTTTTAAGAGGAGATATTAATGAAGTTATTAAGATGGCTCAATTAGGATACTTTGCAATTGCTTCAGTAGATAATCATATAGAAAATAGTTTAATTCACACCGAAAATATAGTTTTGGTCGATAAGGAAAGTAAGATACGCGGCGTTTACAATGGAACTTCTCAATTAGAGATGAGCTACTTAATAAGTGATGTAAATAAATTACTAAATAGGTAATTTTTTTTAAAACTATATTTTATATGAATTTGAAATAATGCTATTCATGCTCATTGCAAAAATTATTGATGCTACGAAATGATATAACGCAATATTTAACTTATCGATATGTAAAAATCCAAGAATGATACTTGCAATAAAGAAGATGAGTTGTAAAACAAACAATATTTGATATTTTCTCGATAGTTCAGGGAAAAAGAACCTTAAAAAAATCAACAATTTTACAATTTTATTTTTTATATATTTCATGGAACCATTTTCCTAACTGCTTGAATCCATGCATCATAATCAAAAGCTTTTCCTTGAATGTATTTTGCAACTTCTTTGTGAGGAAGAATTAAAAAATTTTCAGAATTTATGCCTTTTACTGTCTCTTCTGCTACAAACTCAGCTGATAGAATACCGTCTTTTAATAAAGGATGATCATTAGCTAGTGACTCTGCTGAACGCACCATATTGGTATCAACAAGCTGTGGACACAATGCTGAAACAACAATACCATCATTACCATACATAATTGAAAGATTTTCTGCTAAGCCCATTGCAGCATGCTTTGTGGTTGCATATGAAAGTGCGCTTGGCATATTTAGAAGTCCTGCAGCTGATACTGTTAACAAAATATAACCTGATTTACGGGTTTGCATATGAGGGATTAAAACCTTTGCTGCATAAATATGAGACATGACATTAACATCCCAATTCTTTTGCCAATCTTCTGTAGAAGTTTCAAGCGTTCCAAATTGTTGGATACCTGCATTAGAACAAAATAAGTCAATAGATCCTTCTTTATTAATTATTTGATTTAAGAGATTTTGCAATTGATTTTGATTAGTTACGTCTGCAATATACCCATTAACTCCAAGGTCAGTAGCAACATCATTAACAGATTTATTGATATCTATCAATGAAATTGATTTTGGAGATTCGTGGTGAAATCTTTTGGCTAATGATAAGCCGATCCCATTTGCACCGCCAGTAATTACAATATTTTTATCTTGAAGTTTCATATGATTTCGTACCCCAGGAAGGACTCGAACCTACAACCAATGGCTTAAGAGGCCACTGCTC